>Ga0067045_1027380_pt1 | contig 181932 bp, 192 predicted proteins | sample TerdegcTABiofilm_FD_59184 | JGI IMG/M metagenome (GOLD analysis project Ga0067045, IMG submission 59184) | Combined Assembly of (Gp0054472, Gp0054536) Wastewater bioreactor microbial communities from Singapore -Terephthalate degrading...
CTGGCCGTTCTCGAAGATGCCTTCGATGTTCTTCGAGTTGACCGCCAGGTTCTTCAGCATCCCGTTGACATCGGTAAACTGTAGCCTTACAAACTTGATCTCATTCTCCCTGATCCGTTGCACTACTTGGGTGACGCTCTTCTTCCATGCCGCATCCTTGAAGTTCTTCATCAATAACCACCGAATGCCAGTGTCAACCCCACAGACTGGGGAAAAAACACTTATAAAACTTACTGGACAATTAGTGAACAATCCTACAATGAGTCAGAAAAATAATAAAAAACATACAATTATATGCCGGTTTAACCCCTCTTCTTGAGGAAGTCCTCGACCTCATCCCTCATCGGGATCGCATGGGAACCGAGCCTCGTCACTTTCAGCGCCGCTACCGCGTTGGCGAACCTGACCGACTCCTCTATACCCCTGCCCTCCCCAAGGGCGGTCAGCAGCCCGGTGGCGAATGCGTCCCCTGCCCCTGTCGTGTCTATCGCCTCGACCCTGAATGCAGGGACGGTCTTCTCCAGCCCGTCGAAGAGAACGTGCACCCCCTTGCTGCCGAGCTTGACGGCGACGTTCCTGACCCCCGCTTTCCGGAGCGCCGCAGCTGCCCCCCCCGGATCACTTATGCCGGTCAGCCCTTCAGCCTCCTTTCCATTGAGCAGCAGTAGGTCCAGGCAGGGGAGGAACGGCAGAACGACCTGCATGCCCTTCCTAGCGAGTTCCCTCCCCGGATCGTAGGTGACGAAGAGACCGTTCTCCTTCGCGAACTTGGCGGCTGCCAGGGCGGTGTCCGTCCTCAGGCTGGCTATATGGAGGTACTCGCACCCCCTAGGCTTGATCTCGGTGACATCGTGGGGCTGGAGGCTGTCTGACGCCCCCTTGCTCCCGAACATCAGCACCTCCCCAGCCTTGTTGATGATGATGATAGTGAACCCCGTGCTCTCCTGCAGATCCACCCTCACATGGCCGAGTCCGATCCTCTCCCTGATAAGCTCATCAACAGCCATCCTGCCGAAGGTGTCCATACCGATCTTACCTAGGAGCATCGACGATCCGCCCAGCCTCGTGACGCCTATCGCGACGTTGGCGGCAGACCCGCCGACGCCGTAGCTGACCTCCTGGATCGCCGTCTCCTGGTCGCTCCTGCTGAACTCTGCGACCCTCACCCTCATGTCGACCAGTATGTGTCCGACACAGAAGATCCCGCAAGCCATGCCTCTCACTCTTACTCTTGCCCTGCCGCTCCGAACTCTGCCTTGAGCGCCTCCTCCGGCTCAGCCCCGCCATGGACTACTGCGATGATCGCCTTGGCCATAGCGGCAAAGTTGGGGCTCTGGAAGACATTCCTCCCCACCACCACACCGGCGCCGCCGGCATCCATCACGCCCTTGGCATCCCTGAGGAAGCTCAGATCATCCCCCGTCCTGGGGCCGCCGCTCATCAGGATTGGCACTGACGACACTCCGACCACCTTCCTGAAGCTGTCGGCCGAGCCCGTGTAGTGGGTCTTCACCAGGTCGACACCGAGTTCCGCGCTGGCCCTCGTCGCGTACGCCACGACCTCCGCGTCGTTCCTGTCTGTTATGGCTGGCCCCCTGGGGTACGCCAGGATCATGGTAGGCATCCCGAGATTGTCGCATTCGGCGACCATCTCGGCGAACCTCTCGACCATCGCCTCCTCCTCCGGCGCGCCCCAGTAGACCGTCCCGGCGACGCCGTCGGCCCCCATGGCCACGGCATCCATCACGGTCCCTATCTGGTACTGGAAGAGCTGCAGGTCGGGCGGCCTCAGCGACGTCTTTCCTGTAATCTTGAGGATGAGCGGCACCCTGTGCGCCCAGAGGTCCCAGGTCTCCTCGGCCACCCCTTTGGTCGTCATGATGGCGTCGAACCCAGCTTCGACGGCGAGTTTCACCATGGCCCTGGGGCTGACCCTCTCCCCCGGAAACTCCGAGGGGCCGTGCTCGAATCCGTGGTCGTATGCAAAGATGACTGCCTTGCCGTCCCTGAGTATCCTGCCCAGCCGCACCCTCTTGCCGACAGACGGCGCGGTAATCTTTTGCATAGTCATAACTTTAGTAAAAAACAATAAATCCTTTGGGGTCGCCTTGACCCTCCACACAGCAGCCGGTCATCAGCCGGGGCGCTCATGCAATGGACCGCCCAATAAAAAGAAGGAGGAGGGGTGGAAACCTCCGGAACCCTGTCCCTCATCACCGCACCTCTTTCGTTAGCTCCTTGTGGCAGAACCACCAGTCGTAGCCCTCGTACTTCTTCATCCTCTCCCGCGCGTCCGCCTCGTTGTTCGGAGGCGGGACGATCACCCTGTCGCCGATAACCTCGTTGTTAGGCCAGTTGGCTGGCATGGCCACGTTCTCCCTATCGCTTATCTGCAGTGCCCTGAGCAGCCTGAGTATCTCGTCCATGTTCCTGCCGATCGAGAGCGGGTAGTAGACCATCGCCCTCACGGTACCTTCGGGGTCGATGATGAAGACTGCCCTAACCGCCTGCGTACCCTTCGCCTCAGGGTGTAGCATGCCGTAGAGCGCCGCTATCTTCCCTGTGTTGTCCGCTATCACCGGGAAGGTGATCTCCGTCTTGAGCTTTTCGAGTATCCACTCCGTCCACTTCAGGTGGGAGTAGATCTGGTCGATCGAGAGGCCGACAAGCTCTGCGTTAAGCTCCTTGAACTTGTCCGCCTTCCTCGCAAATGAGATGAACTCTGTTGTGCAGACTGGCGTGTAGTCGGCCGGGTGGCTGAAGAGAACGACCCACCTGCCTGCGTAGTCCTTCGGGAAGTTTATCGCGCCTCTCGTTGTCTGGGCCGTGAACTCCGGCGCCTTGTCTCCTATTAGGGGCAACCTGTTTGCCCCAGCCGTCTCCATCTGATCACCTATGAACAACGATCCCGCACGCCGATAAAAGCCTTATAGCCATCATCGGCAGGATCAAAGAGGAGATTGCCCGGCTGTAGCGCGAGACAGCGTTTTCCTCACCCCTCACCCCTCACCCCTCACCCCTCACCCCTCACCCCTCACCCCTCACCCCGATAAGCCCTTTAAGGCCCTTCAAGCTTATCTCTCGGTCGAGGGTCGTCAATGTCCTGCCCGTCTCCAAGCGATCCGCTAGCCGAGGCAAACGACGTGCTCTCCAAGGTCTCGGAGAGACTCAGGCTTCCTGCCCCGATCAGCGCCTCGGCAGCGAACGGGCGGGTGATCGAGGTCAGGCTTGCGGGCGATGTCCGCATCCACCTGACCCCGCACGACATAGTCTGCGCTTATGAGGACCTCTCGGGGATACCATGCGCCCTACTGGACGCGACCGCCGAGGGCGGGGAGGTCCTTGTCAGGTTTGCCCTGATCGACTTTATCGGCGACGTAGAGCTGGCGATGCGGGAGGTCGGCCCGGTGGTGGCCGAGCGGCTCGCCTCCTTCGAGAAGACAGGGGGCAGCGAGGACGCCCTCTTCAGCGAGCTCTGCTTCTGCATCCTGACCGCGAACTATACCGCCGCTGGGGGGATAAGGATTCAGCAGCTGATCGGCGACGGCTTCCTCCACCTCCCCGAGACAGAGCTCGCCGAGAGGCTCAGGTCGCTGGGGCATCGTTTCCCATCGTCGAGGGCCGGCTACATCGTGGAGGCGAGGCGGCTCTACGGCAGGCTCAGCATGCTCCTAGGGCGTTTCCCGGAGGCGTCGGAGGCAAGGGAGTGGCTAGTGGAGAGCGTCAAAGGTCTCGGCTACAAGGAGGCGAGCCACTTCCTGAGGAATACCGGACATGCGGACGTCGCTATAATAGACAGGCACATACTCCGCTTCCTGAAGGCGAGGGGTCTGATATGGGATATGCCCGGGTCCCTCACGAAGCGGCGGTACCTCTGCTACGAGCAGCGCCTCCGCGCAGTTGCCAGAAGGCTCGGGGTGAGCCTCGGCGAGCTAGACCTGTACCTCTGGTATATGGCTACTGGCAAAGTCCTAAAATAATCGGGACTCGGCATATGTGGACGCCCAACGAACGGGCGGGGAACGGCTCCCTCCCCCTTGGCAAAATTCACGATGCCGACTGATAAATCGCAGGCAGCCCTTGAACTGCCTGCTACATCCGGAGGAAAAGCGGCACCAGCTAAATTTTTTAACCGAGGTCTAGGTTATTCGATCATGGATGATCTGCGCCGCGAACTCGGGTTCTGGGACGCCGTGGCAGTGGGTATCGCCTCAATGATAGGCGCGGGCATCTTTGTGGTAAGCGGCATAGGGGCCAGGATTGCTGGCTCTGCCGTCATATTGGCATTCATCATAGCGGCGGTAGTCGCGCTCTTCAATGCCCTTTCAAGCGCGGAGCTCGCCGCCGCTATACCGCGGGAGGGTGGCACATACGAATACGCCCGGCGTCTGCTATCCCCCAAGATAGGGTTTGTTACCGGCTGGCTCTTCATCTCGAGCAAGATGCTGGAGTCTGCGACCGTTGCGCTGGCGTTCGGTTTCTACGCGACGCTCTTCCTGCCCCATGATCCACGGGTTTTTGCCTTGGCTGCAGTTGTAGTGATGGCCGCAATAAATATTGCAGGCATAAGAGCCTCGACCGAGGCAAGCAAGGTGATGGTGGTAATCAAGGTCGGCGTGCTCGCAGTTTTTGCATCTCTAGGGATGGGCGCGGTCAGGGCGGCAAACTTTGAGCCGTTTGCTCCGGCAGGGTTACAGAGCGTGCTTGAGGCCTCGGCGATAATTTTTTTTGCCTACACTGGGTATGCCCGGATTGCGACCCTCGGGGAAGAGGTAAAGAAACCTGAAAAAACGATCCCAAAGGCGATCCTAACCTCCCTGGTCATAACCGCCTTCATCTACGTGGTCGTGACCACGGTGGGGATAGGGCTGGTTGGAGTAGAACGGTTTGGGGGCAGCGATTCGCCTATAGCGACAGCCGCCGCGGCCCTCGGAAGCCCTGTTCTGGTGGGGGCGGTCACATTCGGGGCCGGGGTGGCCACATTCAGCGTCCTGTTGAGCGATCTGCTCTCCTCATCACGGACGGTGTTTGCAATGGCGCGAAATGGCGACTTTCCAAGATTCCTTTCGAAGATGAGGAACATCAATCCCATTAACTCTGTCATGGCAACCTCAGCAATCGTGATCGTGCTGGCATTGACCGGGAGCCTAGTGCAGGTGGCTGCGCTGACGAGCCTCACGATATTGATCTACTATGCCGTGACCAACATCAGCGCACTGAAGTTGCAGCCCGAGAAGAGGCTCTTCCCAAAAGCTGTCCCAGCGGCGGGGCTAATCTCTTGCCTGGGCCTGATGGTATTCCTACCGCTGGAACAGTGGATCTGGACCGCCCTTCTGCTGGTGCTCGGCATGATCTATGCGATAGCACGAAGGATATGAATATGATCGTCTGCACCGTTTCTCCGGCCCGGCGCCCTCATCAAGCGGTTAGGATCGGATGAGTGCGGGGGGTGGGATTCGAACCCACGAAGGCCTACGCCACAAGGTCCTGAGCCTTGCACCTTTGACCTGACTTGGCGACCCCCGCGACGTCCCCTATATTTTATAAACACACAGATATATCTTTAGGAGCCATGAGCCTCGAACTCCTAAAGGGTATCTGCAGCGCCGCCTCGCAGGCCGTGTCCCGGCTCTCCTCCCGCGCGCTGGACAAGGTTGTCAAGGAAGGGGCTGGCGGAGACTTTACAAAGATGATCGACCTAGTGGCCGAGGAGGCCGCGGTCTCGTATCTGGAGGGCGCAGGCTTCAGCGGCCGCCTCCTGAGCGAGGAGCTTGGGGAGAAGAGGTTCGGCTCTGCAGACTATCCCCTGCTGGTCTTGGATCCGATCGACGGGACGACTAACGCCACCCGGGGGATCAGCTTCTACTGCGTCTCGGTTGCCGCCGCCTCAGGGCCGTTCCTCTCGAACATATATGCGGGGGCCGTCCTTGAACTGCCGTCCAAGCGCCTCTTCTGCGCTGAGAGAGGCAAGGGTGCCTACCTCGACGGGGAGAGGATCCATGTCAAGGAAAACCCCGACCTGAGAAACGGGCTCATAGGGGTCGACTTTAATGTCCGGGGAAACCGGCAGAAGATGGCGGAGCTTATAGACCTCTGCCTCTACGTGAAACATTCCCGGAACATGGGGTCTGCCGCCCTCCTCCTCTGCTACGTTGCAGACGGGGCCCTAGATCTGTACGTCGACAACCGGAGGATGCTCCGGGTGACCGATATAGGTGCTCCGTACATAATACTGACGGAGGCAGGCGCCTCGGTAATCGATCTCGACGGCTCCGACTTGGACTGTGCCCTGGATCTCCGCGGAAGGATCTCCGTCATAGCCGGCTCAAGCAAGGCATGCAGGGAGGCCCTCTCACTTATCAGAGGAGAGCGCCGCGGCGAGCTCTAGCGCCCTCCGGTAGAGGCCGTCGCCTATGACCCTGCGGTCGTGGGCCCTCTCGAGCAGCTCCCTGTCGACGACCCTCTTCGGCGAGCCCGGGAGCTGCACGACGTCCACCTCTAGGTCGACGTACCTCGCCCTCCCAGGTAGGACCTCCACCGGTGTGTTTATGTTTATGTAGGTCCCCTTCAGCCTCCCATCAACATCGTAGTACGAGGTGGTTATGGTCTCCCCGAACCTCTCGAACTCGGCGATGCCGTAATCGCCCTCCTCCTTGGGGACCCCCAAGGCATCGTAGACCCCGCCGCCGCTGAACTCTCTCCTGACCCTGTACCTCTCCCCGCCCTCGAGGACAGTCCCGGGCCTGAGGCGTATGACCCTGCCGTCAAGCTTGACGTGCTCCATCCTGATCTCCTCTCCCTCGCGCGGGAGGAGACCCTCGTACTCCTCCCTCAGGCGTAGTTCCAGGGTATCCCTCCCCGCCCCGCCCCCCAGCTCCTGCTCGGCAAGGTCCACCGCTTGGGAGAGGGCGCCGGTCGACTTGTAGAAGTGGTGTCCGCTGATCGTCGGGATCATCTCCCCCCTCATCCCATCCAGCCTTCCCTTTGCCCCGTAGGGGAAGAAGGCTTTGGCCACCCCCATCCCCTTGTCCAGGAGCGCGGGGGGCTTTGCGAAGCTGCCCTCTCTGAGGAGCGCGTTCCGCTTACGCGAGAGGCCCTCCACGTCCGCTATCAGCTCTCCCACCTCAGCCCCCTCCGCGCTGGATCTCCACCGGATCCCCCACCCCTCCCTCTTGAGGGCGTTCCCCAAGTTCAGGAGTTCGATCCGCCTGCTGTCGTCGCATATCCTGCTGCTGATCGTGACTCTCCCGTCACCGGTCAGGTATGCATACTTACCGGCCAGCCTGACCCCCCGGACGAGCGAGAAGCCCCCTCCCGGCACCACCCTCTCAACCGAGACGATGACCGGCATCCCTTCCCTCAGATTGCCGTCCTCCACCGTCCCCCTTAGACCGCCGCCCAGGTCTAGCAGGCGTCCATCGCTGCCCGGGACGACCTCCGCGAGGTAGACCGAGTTGGCGCCGACATCGCCCCTCAACACCGCCGCGCCTAGGGCCACCAGCTCCCCCGCGACCTCCTCCACAGCGTCCCACTCCCCGTAGACCATCACGGCGTCCCTGCCATAGTCACCTTCCCTGCCCTCATAATCGAAAATACTGATGTCTGGAGGGCCACCGACATCACCTCCGCTGTAGCCGCCGGCTGGGCAGCTGGACCGCATCCTCTCCGCCATCTTCTCGGAGGGGCAGCATACTCCGAACCCCTTACGGCACAACAAGACTGTTAGGGCGGTTGAATATATCCCCCTGACCTTGAACCTCATGTCCGTGGCACGCTGTTCCTATGATCTTCTTTACGTCCTGTCTTGTCCTGCCCTGCCCCGTCCTGTTTTATTCTGCCCCCACACCGCCCGCTCCTTGCCCTGGGCTAATCCTTAATCTGCTCAAGGACGCTGATCGCCTGCCAGATCGCCGTCCTCGCAAAGAGGGGCATGTTCGGGTCCTGGCTGCATTCCTCTAGGATGCTTATCGCATTCGACGCCTTAACGGCATTGGTATATGTCCTTCCCTGGAGCACTTTCATGGCTTCGGTCGCGGCTCGCCTGATGTTCCGAGGGACACCGTTGTCTTCCGCTATCCTCTGGAGCACGCCGACGGCCTGACCCATTTTATCATCAACCATAAAAGATCACCACACACCCTTAGCAAATAATATAATCTCACTTATATTACTTCTATTCTGGTGGCTGAGTATTAGTTCGAGGGACGCCAGCGTAAAAAGGATGGCCGAGCTTCTGAGGTCTGGGGCGGCCATGCTCCCCCAGGCCTGCCCCGACTGCAAGACGCCGATCTTCAAACTCAAGAGCGGCGAGATTATCTGCCCGTGCTGCAACCGGCCGGTGGTCTTTGCCAAGTTCACCGAGGCCGAGAAGGTGGCCACCGGCTCTGCCACCATCTCACAGCTCGAGGAGGTGATCATGAACAGGATATCCTCCCTGAGGGAGACGATGGCCTCGACGGAAGATCCCCATGATCTGGAGAAGGTCACGAGGACCCTGGTCCTCCTCTTCGACCTCCTCGAGAGGGTTCGGAAGACGAAGGGCTGAGCGGGGTACCGCCCCCCTTCCCCCCCTCCCCCCTGCCCTCCGCCCCCTTATCTCCGCCGCCGGCACTGGTTCCATTGTTTTCCCCTCCCCCGGGACCACAGCCGTACTTGCGGGTTACCGCCTCCCGGATCCGCCTTGCCTTCTTAACCCCGATCCCCTCGACCTTCATCAGGTCGTCACACCCGGCAGTGAAGACCCTCTCGACCGACCCGAACTCGGCCAGGAGTCTCTTGGCGGTGGTCGCCTCAACGAACGGCAGGCTGGCTACTATGTATTCGCCCTCTCCGTCGGGCGTGGTGGGGCGCCTCCTGTCCTTCAGCGGGATCGGGCTACCTCCGCCCCTCTGCTCCCTCTTCGCGATAGTCACCAGGAGCTTGGCGGACTCCTCAGAGCCCTCGGCCCAGAGGATCGGGACCCCGAAGTCGAGGATTACGCTCACGATGGCGCCCCTGAGGGCCTCCCTCGACACCGCCCTCGTCAGGGGCTCACCCATCTCAAGCAGCAGGACTGGCCTGCTGTACGCCTCCCTGAGGGCCCTCAGCTGCTCGAAGAGCCTCCGATCCACGATCGAGCCCGCAAAGTCGTCGTACCTCTTCCTCTCGATGGCCACGCTCTCGGAGACGGCATAATCGCCCACCTTGAGGCTCCTGAACTCGACCTCGACGCCGAGCTTCAGGAGCTCCCCAACGAGGCGGGCATGCGCCTCGCGGTGGTCCACTATTATTCTGATCCTCTCACATTTGCTGCCGTCACCGGTCCCAGCTCTCATCTCCTGCCCGATCCCGGTCCCCTTGCCCAAGTACTTGGTGAGCTTGACCTGCGGCTCCCCTCCAGCGCTTGCCCCTGATGGCGCTCCTGCCTCACCTGCCCTGCTGCCCTCGTCATCGCTCTTGATCATGGACAAACCCCCTCTTGGCACGGCTTGGCGGAACGGTTGTCTCCTTTATGACTCGATAAAAATATAATGCCTGCGGCCCAAATAGAAACCATGGCAGACCGGAGTTGACTTTGGGATATCCTGTTTGCCCCCCTCTTTTAGGCCGAACGAAGCGCTATACTGAAATACACACTGAGACGGGCAGATATGCCTTAGGAAACATATGGAGTACGTTGATGCAGATGCAACTATAACTCATCGACTGCTATCCTAATGGTCGGCGTCAATAATTTTTATCACTAATTGAAACATAACCTTTTAATTTACAAACTCCGATAGGACCACAATTGCTAGGGGAGTTCACCGTTTGCAGGAAACACTAGCCCGGAAGCGATTAAAGCATGGCATACTTATTGCGTTTGAAGGAATCGACGGCGCTGGGAAAACCACACAAGCAAAGAAATTGATTGATAGGCTAACCAATGAAGGATATCCTGCAATTTGTCTTCACGAACCGACAGAAGGCGTATATGGAAAGAAAATTAAAGAATTGGCTGAGAATGGGCGCCACAACATAACACCTCTGGAAGAGTTGGAATTATTCTGCAAAGACCGCGAAGAGGATGTTAAAAATAACATTAATCCGGCATTATCTGCCAAGAAAATAGTTGTAATGGACAGGTATTATCTCTCAAGCATGGCGTATCAAGGTCAAAGAGGGTTGAGCCCCAAAAAAATAGAAGATATGAATAGACGAATAGCTCCCGAGCCAGACCTTATTATTCTGCTAGATGTTACGTCTGAAGTATCATCAGACAGAATAACGAGAGAGAGAAAATCAATACCAAACGCTTTTGAAAGGAAGAAGCATCTGGAAACAGTAAGAAAGATATTTCTAAATATAAGCGAAGGACGAAATAATGTCAAGGTTATTGAAGGTAATGGTTCTCATACGGCAGATCAGATCGCCTCGCATGTGTGGGCAATAGTAGCGCCTCTCGTTAAAGAAAAAGAGGTAACGTAAGTTGGACGATGCACTAAAACAACGAATAATGGCCCTCCGCAAGCAAGACCAGAAGAACCAAGAAGAACTTGATAAACTAGAATCACAGTTAGTGCAACTGCTTTGTCCTAAGAAGAAAGATGTTTGTGAACCATATTATTGTGCTTATAGGTACACTGATACCTGCCCCTTTCTTAAAGAGTGGCGCGGCATTAAACAATGAATTCAGTCCTATCCAACCGTTTACAGTGGGCTATACCCTAGATCTTTTACAATTAAGCGATCCAAACGGAGTTATATCAACAAATCGCAAAAGCCCGTAGGCTTCAGCCGTGGGATTGCCTTGGGTTGGATTGCGCGTTCTTTTAAGCATCTTGCATAATTGAGACCGGGGCTGCAGTCTCTCAGCGATGCTATAAAAACTCACCCCTTCGGGGGAAACAGTCACATATCGCCTTCCTCAACTAAGTGGGCGGAAAGTTCCTTGAGAGGGCCGCCGCGAAACGCTATGCCGTCGTGGACGCGGGTATGGCAGTGGAAGCCGTCCACGGCGAGATTGTAAGGGCGGTCGAGCCCCTCCTCAGCCGGATCAGTATCAGTAAGAGACCCTAGCAGACTCCGGCAGGTTCCCCAGGACCTTCTCGGCCGCGGCGCCGACCCTGCCCCTCTTCTCCTCCCCCGTGTAGATCCTCACTATGTTGTAGAACCCCCTGAGCACCTCTATCGTCCTGGAGAGCTTCGTCGCCTTGAGGAGCGTCCTCTCCTCCTTCTCCGAGTCGATTATCGGTATCTCCATCGGATCGAAGCTCAGGGCATGCAGGTATGGTATCGACGGGAGGGACGGCGTGTCTATGAATATCTCGTCCGGGCTCACGTCCGCGAGCGACGCTATCTCCTCCTCCACCTGCCGCCTTATCCCCTCCATGCAGAGGAGGCTGGTGATCGACTTGTCCTCAGCCTGGACCTCCTTCTCGTAGGCGCACTTGAGCAGCTTCCTCCTCTCGAGGTCTTTCATTATCTGCCTGGACTTGTCGCATCTCTTCAGAGCGCACCATATGCTATAGTCGTCCATCGCGAGGTACTCCTCCGGGGTCTTGAAGCCGCATATGCCCATCTCCTCATCCGCCGCCTCCAGCGCCTTCACCAGGAGGATCTGCCCGGCCCTGGCCGTCTTGTGGTAGTAGATCGCCCTGAATGACTCGATCCGGGCTATCAGGAAGGCCTCCAGAGTCGGCAGCGCGGAGCTGTCCACCACCAGCGTCCCGTCCATCACGTCCATTGTGTAGATGAGCCTGTAGATGTCCACCCTCCCGTACTCCGCGCCGGTGTGGTGCGTGTCCCTCACCAGGAAGTCCATCTTGTCTACGTCCACCGAGCTGGTTATTATCTGGTTCATGAACTCCTTATCCTTCCCCGACCTCCCGACCGACAGGTCCGCGATCTCGGAGGGGTCCATGCCCCCGTCCCTTATGATATCGCTTACCTCCGTCCCCTTCACCAGCCACGGCGTCAGGTCCTCGTGAGTCTTGTTGAGCTTCTTCAGCAGTATCTGCTCGAAGGTATGCGAGAAAGGACCGTGCCCCAGATCGTGGAGTAGCCCGGCAAGCCTCACCCGCTGCACATCGTCCGCGCTCAGGCCCAGCGGCAGGGATCGCCCCATCAGCCCCGCCAGGTGCATGACGCCCAGGGAGTGCTCGAACCTCGTATGGTTGGCGCCGGGATAAACATAGTCCGCGAAGACGAGCTGCTTGATCCTCCTCAGCCTCTGCAGGGGAAGAGTATCCACGATCTCCCTCTCGAGGTTAGAGACGTGTATATACCCGTATATCGGGTCCTTGATCATCCCCCTGTCCCTGGCCCTGACCATGGAGACCACGCTCTAAAGTAAAACTTCATAGAACTTAACCTCTTCGGAAGTCCAGCCGTTCACGGCCGGCGCTTTACCACTACGCTTCCCGTAGCCCCGTCCACCTCGACGCAGTCCCCTGTCCTTATCACCCCGATCGGATCGGCGTCAAGCCTGTCGACGAGGGGCACCTCGGCGAGTATGCAGCCGGTCGCGATGATCGCCTCGGTCTCCCTGTTCACTATGGCGGCGGGCGCATGCCCCGTCTTTCTCAGCTGGTATATCACATAGGACCCGACCGTGCTCCCCTTGCCGCTGGGGAAGACCAGGACCCTGCCCGTGATGTCCGTGCCGCAGAGCTCATGCCCCCGCTCACGGATGATCCCTGTCACGGGGTCGACCCCGCCGAAGAACGAGATCGCCTGGCTGGAGACAAGCGCCTCGCCCCTCCCGTAGAACTTGGCTATGCCCCTCCCCCTGTACCTCTGCTCGCGCCCCCCGTCCCCTGCCATCTCACGTATCCTCCAGGACGCTCTCAACGGCCGCGCGCGTCTCTGCCACAGATGCCGAGAGCCCCGACGTGGACGGCACATAGTGCGCCGCCTTGCACGAATTGGAGACTATGTGCCTGTACCCCGATCTCGCGAGGGGGCAGACCACCATGCATGTATCGGTAAAGACCTTTCCGCCGGCTGCCTCGATCGCCCCGATGTACCCCAGCCTCTCCGCCTCGGCGTAGGCCCCCTTAGATGTCCAGACCCATAGCCCCTTCCCCCTCGCAACCCTCTTCCCCCTGAGGAGCGCCGCCAGGTCCCTCAGCTCCTCCACGCTGCAGTGGGGGCACCCTATGCAGGCGAGGTCCGGCTCCCCGCACAATCCCGAGAGCCTCTCCCTTGCCTCCTCGAGGTCTTTCCGTCCTATGCTGACCTTCTCCAGCCCCTCTGTGCTGAAGTCCTCCGCCTCGGGGGTCACCCCCTCCATGTGGAACATGGCTATCCCGCCCGATGCCGCCAGGGCCGCGCACATGATCTTCAGACCGTCCGGGCCCGGTCTTCCCGCCCCCCTGAAGAACGGGACGCCGCACCCCAGCAACCTGCCGACGGCATAGCCGAGTAGGCCATAATCGTAGTCGGTCGCAAGCTCCGCCTTCACGTCGACCTCCACGGTAGGCCGCCTCCCCTCCCTCGTGTGGAGGCCGTAGCACGGCGTCCTGCCCGTTATGGACGCTGCCAGGGCAGAGGGCCCCCCCTCCCTGTTCGTCATTGCTCCCAGCACCGAGTTGGCATAGCAGACTGCAGACGACTCGGACCAGGCGATGTGCGCCCCCCTCCCCGGCCTGTTGCCGACGAGATAGGGCGTACATGTGCAGGACGTCTCGACGCCCATCCTCTCGAATGCCCTTATTATCCTCATCTGCTTGGAACTGTACTCCTCGTCAACGCACATCTCCCTCCACCTCTTCAGGTCCATGCCGGCGGGGTTGAGGGTCGACCTGATCCTTGCCCTGGCGCCCGCAGACGCCCAGTCCTCAAGGAACTCCACCCCCGCGTCGCCGATATTGCCGTAAGAGACGCCGGAGATCTGCGCGCTCTCTATCTTCACAAGCCTCTCGGCGCCGAAGACGTCCCCAAGCGCGACGATCAGCTGCATCGCCTTCTGTGGTGCCCTGCCCTCCCCTCCCGCCAGAATCGCCTCCTCTTCCTTAGTCAGAAACATCCTCCGCCCTCCTCCGTTCCCGGCTCTCTCCTGGCCCTCCGGCCGTGCGTCCGTGCAGCGCTCCGACCTAGGAAGGCGGCCCCCCCTCCCTTCCCTTCCCCGCTCCCCCCCGACACAGGTCCGTGCGCCCGCAGGGTATCCTCGCCCTCTCGAACTTCTCCCTCGGCTTGTCCCAGGGCATGGTGGCGTCCACGCCGACCTTGGCCGTCAGGATCTTCTCTTGGTCCGACGATGGATCCAGGCTCGAACCCCGTGCCTCCCTTATGATCAGGAGGTCGTCGCTCCCCTGCATCCTAGTGGCTATCGCCCACTCCACCTCCTCGGCATCGTCGATGTTTATGTCCTCGTCCACTGCAACCACGTGCTTGACGCTCGGGTTGGAGCCGAAGGCTGCCATGATGGCGTTCTTGCCGTCCCCCTCTGCCTGCTTCCTGATCCCGACGACCGCGTGGAACCAGCACGCCCCCCCGATCGTCAGCCTCACCCCGGTCACCTCGGGGACCGCCTTCTGGACAGCCTCATACATGCGGGCCTCCTTCGGCAGGCCCATGAGGAGCTTGTGCTCGGCTCCCCCGGGCAGCAGCGCCTGGTAGATCGCGTCCTTCCTGCGCATCATGCCGACGAGCTCGACCACCGGCTGCCTCCTCACAATATCGTACGTGCCAGTCAGGTCGACGAAGGGCCCCTCGTCCACCGTCTCGTCCCTCTTTATCACCCCCTCCAGCACGATCTCACTCTCGGCCGGCACCGTAACCCCTGTATGCCTGCACCTGACTACCTTGAGTCTCCCGCCCATGAGGGCGTTTGCGACCGCTAGCTCGTCCACGCCGAACCTCGGTCCAGTATTCGCCCCCACCGAGACCGCGGGATGGAGCCCGATCGCTATCGCAACCTTCAGGTCCTCGCCGAGGCTTCTAGCCTTCTGATGGAGGGCGTAGAGGTGGCGCGGTACTATCCTTATGGCCAGCCTGTCCCTGCCAATGACGAGCAGCCTGTGCATCGAGGCGTTCTGGAACCTGCCGTCGGGGCTCCTCGCTACCACGAGGCCGGACGTTATGTAAGGTCCCCCGTCCCTCTCGTAGTGCGTCAGGATCGGGAGCCCGGTCAGGTCGGCCCCCCCGGATACCTCCATCACCGGCCCGCGATCCACCACCTTCGGCTCCACCGGATTGTTGACCGCGGCGATCAGCCTCGAGCAGTAGTCGCCGCCGCTGGCGCCGATGGCTCTGTAGAGCCTCTCCCTGGTTCCGCATATACCGCTCGCGACCTTGGCACCGCCCGCCTCAAAGAGGAGGATCGGCCCGTTGTCGTACTCCTTCATGATCGCCGCCGCCTCATGCCTGGCCTCCACCCGGCGGCCGAGGTCCAGAACCTGGCCGAGCTTCCCCTCAGCCTCGATAAACTCTCTCATGCTCAAGGACTGCGCCCCGTTGACGGTTTCTCTCTTAATGGTCTCTGTCTCCGACTCTGCTAAAATGTTTTCCCATCCCCGCCTCCCGCAGCCTTGGGAAACTTTAAATCGAGAGCTATTTTCTAGAGCAGGATAACGGTGCAGCTTTTTGACATCCAGCTGGCTGTACTTCCCCTACCCGTCGTTCAAGCCCAACCAGGAGCGGCTGCTCTCTACCGTCTACGAGGCGGTGAAGGAGAACAGGCACGCCATAGTTGATGGGGCGAGCGGGCTCGGGAAGACCGCCGGCGCGCTGGGCGGCGCGCTGCAGATCTGCAAGGAGCGCGACCTCAAGATCCTCTACGCCGCGAGGACCTACAAGGAGCTCGACCGGGTCATAGAGGAGCTGACCGCCATCAGCCGGAAGGCAAAAGTCTCCGGCGTCTCGATAAGGGGGAGGGCGGAGATGTGCGTCAACGATGCCGTCCTGCGGCTCTCCCGCGACTCCCGGACGATAAAGGAGCTCTGCTCCGACCTCACGGGGAGCCGGAGGTGCAAATACTACTGCAACCTCGACGACGACAGCAAGACGGTCCGCTACCTCTACGAGAGCTTCCTCGACTCGCCCACCCCGGCCTTCGACCTCATCCAGCGGTGCAGGGAGAACGAACTCTGCCCATACGAGATGGCAAAGTTCCTCCTCCCGAACGTCGATGTAGTCGCCCTCAGCTATGCCTACATCTTCAGCAGGGACATACGCGAGACGTTCATGAAGCGGCTGAGGCGCCCCCTCTCCCAGTACGTCCTCGTCCTCGACGAGGCGCACAACCTGCCGGACTTGGCCAACGAGTACGAGGGCGATCGCCTCTCCTCAGCGGTGATCTCGCTCGCGGTCTCGGAGGCGGAGAACTATGGCAAGGCCGATATCCGGCGCTTCGCCGAGGCCCTCCTCCGAATCCTCGGGGGGGCGGAGGGGAGCCAGGGCCAGGTACCGATACAGGCCCAGGGTCAAGGCGAGCGCCTCCTCGACCTCAGATCCCTCGCGGAGGGCGCGCTGAAGGAGGCGCGCATAAAGGACGACCTCCCCCTGCTCCTCGAGGAGGGGCACGCCTTCGGCGAGAAGATCAAGTCGCTCCTCCTCGCGAAGGGCAAGGTCCCGAGGTCCTATATACACAGGCTCTGCGAGTTCTTCCAGCGGTCCGTCGAGACCTCAGGCAAGCCCCAGTTCGTTCATCTGGCCGTCTCCGGAAGGAGGGAGGGCTCCTCCGAGCCGGTGACCCAGCTCGAGATCGTCTCGCTGGATCCTAGGTCCGCCACGGCCGAGGTCCTCAAGGAGGTTCCGTCGTCGATAAGCATGTCCGGCACCCTCGAGAACATGGAGGCCTACGGCGCCGTGGTAGGGATCCCAAGCGGCGCCGCCAAGGTCACCCTCCCTTCACCGTTCAGCGAGGATCAGACCATGGTGCTGGTCTGCAGGGGGGTCTCCACGGCATACGAGAGCCGCGGCCCGGAGGCATACGTGAAGATGGTCTCGAAGGTGCTCGAGGTCGTCCGATCTACGCCCGGCGGTACCGGTATATTCTGCTCATCCTATGAGGTGATGGAAGGGCTCCTAAGCGCCGGCCTCAAGCTCTCCTGCCCCAAACCCCTCTTCATCGAGAGGCAGAGGTCCAGGTCGACCGATCACGACAGAATGCTCGGCGAGTTCAAGGCGGCGTCCAGCGCAGGCGGGGGAGTCCTGCTGGGCGTGATGGGCGGCAGGTTCAGCGAGGGGGAGGACTACCCGGGCGATGAGATGAACTCTGTAGTAGTGGTGGGCGTGCCCTACCAGAAGCCTTCCGCCAAGGTCGGCGCGCAGATAGACTACTACGAGTCGATCTTCCCCGGCAGGGGGAAGGAGTACGGCTACATCATACCAGCGATGAGGAAGGCGTCCCAGGCAGCGGGCAGACCCTTCAGGAACCTGGACGACCGTGGGGTCATAGTCTTCATGGACTACCGCTTCTCGACCGCGTACCTCACCCGTTTCCTCCCGGAGTGGATACGGGGCCGCCTCCGGCTTATCGACGACGAGAGCGGGGCACTGGAGGCTGCCCTCTCCGACTTTTACGGATGAGGCCGGGCTTCAGCGGCGTCGCTGGTGCTGGTGCCGGTACCGGGCGTGGCGGTGGCAGTAGTGATCCCCCCAGGTCCCGTCGAGGAAGACCTCCCCGCACCTCAGCTCGGCGACCTCGCCAGTGACGGGCGTAAGGACACCCACGCTCGCTCCTGCTGACCCGGCTGAGACTGACTTCACCACCCCGAGCCCGAGGGTGAGCCCGTCGCTGCCGCAGAGCCCCACGAGTCGCCCTGCCCACCCGTCCTTTCCCTCCCCCCCTCCCTTCCCCTCCCCTCCAGCGCTGAGCCCGCCCTCCTCCGCCTGCCCGGCAGGTGGCCCCCAGTTCCATAGGATTCCGATCCCCGGTCTCCTGACTGCGACCCCCTCCAGGCGCAGCTCCCTCACCCTGGCTCCCTCGAAATACCCCCTGTACGACTCCCTCCTGCGCTCCCTCCTAGCCTGCCTGCTCCGGCAGAGGACGCCTCTCAGGGCAGGCAGTCTGGTCACCCTGACCCGTGGTCCTCTCATGCTGCTCAGGGCCTTGGCGTATCCCTCCAGCTCCCCCTCTGCCTCGAGGAGGACGACGTCGGTGATGCCCAAGAGGTCGATCACATCGATCCTAAAGTCGAGGGCCGCCCCATCCACCCACCCGCTCGAGTTGACCAGGAGCACCCCCCTGCCCGAGACGGAGCCGGCCCCCTCCGCACCGATCCGATCGGCCGATCCCTGGATCCTCGCGCGCTCCCTCTCGAGTAAGGCCAGTCCCGTCAGCATCCTGCGGGTCGCGCCCTGCGGGGAGGTCCTCCCGACGAAGTACATCGCCGCCGGTCTGCACCCGCTCAGGTCTGCGAAGGGGGAGGAAGGGACGGCGAGCGAGACGGTGGTAGGCGGGGCTATGTCGGCCTGCCCCGGATCCTTGTTTATGACCGCTACCCCGATCCCTCTCCGAAGCGCTAGGTTCGCTGCTAGGGTGGTGAGCGTGCTCTTCCCCGCGTCCCCCCTCCCCAAGAAGATCACCCTTCCCCCCTCCCCAAGGAGGCGGTCCACCGCTGACCAACCCGCCGGATACGCCTCCACGACCTCGCGGGCCGAGGCCCCTTCCCCCAGCTCGACCTCACAGTTCTCGGATCCGGCTAGGGGTAGCGACCTCCCCCGCGGCACGGTCTGCTCTGCACCCTGGCGGAGTACCATCCCCAGTATCTCGGCAGGGCCGCTGATCGCCCTTATCCGGGCAGGTCCAGTGACCAGGAGGGCCCCCGCCACACCGCGTCAGCCTCCCCTGCCCCTACCCCCGGTACCCCTCCCGCTCCCTATTCCGCCCCCGCTCAGGGCTATAGCGAGCGCCGACTTGGTGTCCTTCCTCAGCCCCCTCCTCCTGAAGGCGGGCGGGAGTTCGGTCTTCGTCTCCTCTACCAGCTCGACCCTTGCCCTGGGATCCGACCTCAGCTTGGGGATCAGGTCCCCCGCAGACCTCCCCCTTCCCACCCTGAAGAGGAACCTTTCGGCAGGGTAGGACCCGAGGATCTTTCCTACTTCTTCGCCCACTCTCTCCCTCGCGACTGTGTACGCCTCCACGAAGCCGCCATCCGCGATTATGGCCAGGCCCGTGCTCTCCCCCGGGTCGATCCCGATGACCACCTCACCGAACCTCTCCCGGCCCGTCGAGGCGCTTATGGCCCTGAGGACCGTGCTCCTCGCGTCTCCGTCAAAGACGACGGCCTTCCCGCCCCCTCCTCGGGGGCTGCAGCTTATGATCGCCGAGAGGTGCGGGGGGAGAGGATCGCCCTCCCCCAGGAGCTCGAAAGGGATGTTGAGGCGCTTCAGCTCCCGCATGACGAGGTAAGAATACTTTATATTACCTGCCACGACTCCTAGATATCTCAAGGCCTACCTCTCCGTGGGGCATGTGATATTGAGTCCCATTCCTATAAAAATAAGTACGGGTTCCGAACCGATTGACCGCCTTCTCGACGGCGGTCTCGGCGCCGGCGAGATGCTCCTCGTATTCGGGGAGCGCGGGGCAGGAAAGACGTCCCTCTCATTCCAGGCCGTGGCGGCCTCCGCCGTCCGCGGCGCCCGGTCTGCCATGCTCTACTCCGACGGGCGGATACCGATGGAGAGGCTCATCGAGATCTCCGGCCCCAGCTGGTCGGCCATATGCGAGCTGGTCTCGTTCCTCGAGGTAAAGAGCTTCAGCGAGCAGGAGGCAGTCATCGAGGATCTCTCCCGGCAGATGGCCCCCCGGACAGCCCTGCTCGTCATCGACTCGATCACCGCCCGCTACAGCGCCGAACTGGGAGAGGCGAAGGAGAATGTCACAGTGAACAAGGCCCTTAACTGGCAGCTGGCGCTGCTCAGGGACCTCTGCAAGAGGACCGGCCTGGCGGTGATCCTGACCAGCGAGGTGCGGGCCAAGCCGGACGGACAGGGTGTCCAGCCCGCAGCATCCGCGATCCTCACGTACTGGGCCGATAAGATCGTGCTGCTCGAGAAAGTCCACAGCGACCTGCGTAGGGCCGTCCTCTTCAGGGCCGGCGCTCCTTCCAAGCCCAAGCGCGAGGCGCTCATGAGGATGACCGGGAGGGGGCTTGTCGGCATAGTCACCGGCACCGGCACTGGCACTGGCACCGGGGGCGGGGTCGGGGTCGGGATCGGCGGAGCCAACGGGGCCTGATTATGACCGACCTCATCAACCTCGCCATAAGCTCGCTCCTCCTCATCCTCCCCGCCTATATCGCAAACTCGACCCCCGTCATCTTCAGGGGTCGCCATCCCGTTGACTTTGGGAGGGCGCTCTGGGACGGGCGAAGGATATTGGGCGACGGAAAGACCCTAGAGGGCGTCGGGATCGGCCTCTTCTTCGGGACGCTCTCAGGGGTCGTGCTGGGCCACCCGCTCCTCGCGCTCCTCCTCTCGGCGGGCGCGCTCACGGGGGACATGGTCGGGGCCTTCATAAAGCGGCGGCTGGGAATAGCCAGGGGCGGGGCCGCGCCTGTCCTCGACCAGCTGGACTTTGTATTCGGGGCCCTCCTCTTCGTGTCGCCCCTCTACCTCGTGACCCTCGAGCAGCTGATCTTCATAGTCATAGTCACGCCCCCCATCCACCTCTTCACCAACCTGCTGGCCTACCTCTTCAAGCTCAAGCCGCACCCGTGGTAGGCCCTTCCCCGGGGCGGCATCCCTGTCAAGAGGCCGGGGATAAAGGATAATGGGCCGATGACCCGCAGCATTAAAAGATGCTCCGGCGCAGCCACTTCCTACGCCCTGAGCCGCATCAGCCGTACTTGGCCCAGATAAGGAACTCCATCAGCGCTATGGATAGACCGAACAATCCGAGGGCCGCGATGTACCTGATCTTCGACCCGGAGAGGTCGAAGGAACTCCTCAGCGCCCCCTCGAGCAGGATTAGGCCCGCAGACCCTGCCAGCGTCAGGAAGAGCACAGCGAAGAACTCCGTGGTGGTCTGGCTGGTGCTCGACCGGGCCATGAAGCCGGTCCCTGTGCCCGTAGAGACGACTGCTCCAGGCATGGACGTCAGGATGTAGACCCCACCGCTTGTCAGGAACGCTATGAATACCATTGCGAGAACCATCACGACGTTCTTCGAGAGGAGCTTCCTGTACAAGCACGTCACCGCACTCTCATCATCTCAAGCCATTATTATCCTTAACGGTCCTTCGGCGCTGCCACCTGCCCCTATTTTTTTGCATTATTCACGTTCTTAATCTAAAAAATACATTCTACGGGTTCTACCTCCGTAAATTACATAAGCTACCATAATGTGGCTGATACTCATTGGTGACCGTTATTCACCCCTCCAAGGACATTGTCGGTTCGAAGAGCCGCCTGCTCGAAGGCAGGAGTATAGCCTTGGGCATATGCGGGAGCGTAGCGGCCGTCAGGGCCCCCGAGATCGCTAGGGAGCTGATGCGTAACGGGGCAGACGTCTGGGCGGTCATCTCCCCCGCAGGCCAGGGCATAATCTCCCCTCAGATAATGGAGTGGGCAACGGGCAACCCGGTCGCCACCGGGCTGACGGGGAAGATCGAGCATGTGGCGCTCGCAGGTGACATGGAGGGGAGCGCCGACCTTGTACTCATAGCGCCCGCCACGGCCAACACGATCGGCAAGATCGCGGCGGGCATCGACGACACCGCGGTTACATCCCTTGCAACGACCGCCATAGGGGCGGGGAAGCCCATGATCATCGCCCCGGCCATGCACGGGAGCATGTACTCCCACCCCGCCGTCGCCGAGAACCTGGAGCGCCTCAGGAAGATGGGGATCCGGATAGTGGACCCTGTCTTGGAGGAGGGGAAGGCGAAGATCGCTGACTGCGCGACACTGGTCAGGGAGGCCATAGGGATGCTCTGCAGCAAGGATCTTGTCGGGAAGAGGGTTCTAATAACCGCGGGTCCTACTAGGTCGTACCTCGACGCGATCAGATACCTCACCAACTCGAGTTCGGGCAGGATGGGCCTCGCGCTGGCCGAGGAGGCATCAGCCCGGGGTGCCGAGGTCACGGTCGTCTGCGGCCCCTCCGGGATCAGGCCGCCAGGCAGGGTAATCCGGGTCGAGACGACCGAGGAGATGCTCGCCGTGGTCCTGGCTGAGATCGGGAAGGAGCGCTATGATCTGCTTATCTTGGCCGCCGCGCCCCTTGACTTCGCCTTCTCGGCCCGATCCGCCGGGAAGATCACTAGCGAGTCGGAGCTGGCCGCCTCGCTGGTGCCCCTCCCCAAGATATACGAGGAGGCGAGGAAGGCGTCAAGCGACCTCTTCATCATAGGTTTCAAGGCCGAATACGGGCTCGAGGAAAGGGAGCTGCTCTCCAGGGCGCAAAGGCGGCTGGAGGGTTCTGGCATGAACCTGATAGTCGCAAACGACCTCTCCAGGCCCGGCAGGGGCTTTGAGGCCGAGACGAACGAGGTTTACATACTGGGAAGGACCGGTCTGGTGAATCACATCCCCCTCTCATCGAAGAGGGAGGCAGCCCGCGCTATCTTGGATGCATACATCAGGGAGGGGATCTGAAGTGCAGGCTGATTCCCGAGTAGTGCGCGGCATGGACATGGACAAAGACAAAGGCATAGACATAGGCAAAGACAGATGCAAAGACAGATGCAAGGGCAGGGGCAGAGGCAGAGGCAGGGGCAGAGGGTACGCCCCCTGCCACATCACCGGCTTCTTCACGATCAACATGGCGGAGGACCCCCTCCTCTCCGGTTCCACTGGGGCCGGCTTCTGCCTGGAAGACGGCGTGGACGCTGAGGTGGAGATCGATCAGGGCGCCGGGCGATCCCGGGCGGCCGCGGAGATAGATGTGGAGGTGACACTGAATGGCGCCGCCGTCCCCGCGCCCACCTGCGAGTCCGTCGTGAAGTCGGTCCTCGCCGGCCGCGGGCCGGTGAAGGCAAGGGTACGGCTCTCCTCAAGGCTTCCCGCTGGCTTCGGATACGGCATAAGCGGGGCTTCGGCTCTCAGCACAGCCATCGCGATCAACAACGCCCTCGGGATGGGCCTCTCGCTCGAGGAGCTGGGCCGACACGCGCACGTAGCAGAGGTGGCAAACCTGACCGGCTTGGGCGACGTCTCTGCCCAGCTGGTGGGGGGCTTTGAGATGAGGATCAAGCCGGGTGCGCCGGGGTACGGCAGGGTGGAACGGATCGACTTCCCCGGCGACTGTGTGGTCGTCTCGTCTCCCGTCGAGCCTTTCCCCACGAGTAGAATGGTGACCGAGCCTCCCTTTGTGGACCGCATAAACCGGTTCGGCAGCTCAGCCCTCGCCTCCTTCCAGGCCTCGCCGGACTTGAGGACGTTCATGAGGCTCTCGCGCGGCTTCTGGGAGGGCGTGGGGATCGCCAGCGCCCCCCTGCTGGCCGTCATGAAGGAGTACGAGCTGGCCGGAATCAGCTCCCCCTCGGCAAAGAAGGGGCTAGTCTTCGGCTTTGCGCGGAGGGAGGGTGCAGAGGCAATCGTGAGGCGACTCCTCTCGAGGGCGGGTAGTGATCCGCGCCGCGCTCCCGCAGGGCTGCCGAATCCGGCCGCCTCAGGGCGCGGGCTCACAGTCATCCTTTCAGAAGTATCGAAAGGAGGGGCATACTAATGGGAACACATCTGAAGATACCTGCAGACCACGTAAGAGCTGAGAGCCTGAGGATCAGGGAGAAGCTGGTCAGGGGCTTGGAGAAGGGCATAGTCGCGGAGGCCGGGCTCATCGCCCACGGGAGGGGCGAGACGTTCGACTACCTCCTCGGGGAGAGGACGATCCCGCCTGCGCTCTTTGCCGCCAGGGCAGCTGCCGCCTCTCTCCTCCTCGCGGAGCGTCCGGTGATCTCGGTCAACGGCAACTGCGCGGCGCTTGTTCCAGACCACCTGGTGGGGCTGGCGGAGTCGGTCCCCGCCAAGCTCGAGGTCAACCTCTTCTACAGGTCGAGGCGGAGGGAGGAGGCGGTGGGGAGGGCCATCAGGAAGGCCGGGGCCAAGGAGGTTCTCGGCGTGGGCGGATCCGCCTCCGCCGTGGTGCCCGAGCTCTCGAGCGAGAGGCGGCGGGTAGACCCGAGGGGCATATACTCCGCGGACGTCGTACTCGTCCCGCTGGAGGACGGGGACCGGACCGGCGCCCTGAAGCGCATGGGCAAGTTCGTGATCGCCATCGACCTCAACCCCCTCTCGAGGACGGCCCGGACAGCGGACATCACCATCGTGGACAACGTCATCCGTGCCGTCCCCAACATGATCGGGGCGGTGGAGGAGCTCCGGCACCTCGGGAGGGAGGAACTCAGGGCGTTCGTGGGGAGGTTCGACAACCAGAGGAACCTCTCCGAGACCCTCCTCTACATCAGGGAGAGGCTTGCCAGGCTGGCGGCAGGGGGCGGCATCAATGATTGAGGAGTACCGCAGGAGGCGCGCCTTCCTCCTGGTCTACACCGCAATCTTCGGTGCTCTCTCGATAGTGCTCAGCTCGCTGAGGGTCTCCCTCCCCTTCGGCAACCCCAACCTCGGCTCGACGCCGGTCTCGATCGCCAGCATAACCGCTCCTGCATCGGCGGCCTTTGCAGTCGGGCTCCTCAAGGGAATAGGGGTCTCCCTGTGGACGGGGCAGCCGCTCATCGAGATCCCCGCCGGCATAGGCGACGGCCTTATGGCGCTCTTCACCCTCCTCCTCGCCAGGAGAGTCAGCCCAGCGATAGCCGTGGTCGTAGGCCAGGCATCGAGGTACATCTTCACCTCGGGGATGATCGCGCTCGTCGTCGGGGCCGCCGTCACCTCCGGCGGCATCCCTGGCGCATCCACCATCTTCTCCGCGCTGACCTCGTCGGCGCCATGGCTGCCGCCGGCCGGGCTTCCCCCCCTTATCTCCAACATCGCGCTCGTCTGGCTGGCCATGATCCCCGCGATAACCGCCTCAGTGGCGGCCAACGCCATGCTCTCCGGGGCGCTGACGGTGGCGCTGAGGAAGTTCTACCCGTCCGCCATTCTGCAGGCAGGGAAGAAGGGCTGAGCCCGTCTCAAAGCGCGCGGGAAGAGGCGGCGGCGCTGCGTCGTCACGGCGCGGCCCCCCTCCTTCTGGAACAGATATAAAGTCCTCTGCGGTACATAGTAATGTAACAGCTCCGAAAGGCACCGACTTTTGGGAGGTTGATCCACTCAAAGTTGAACGCCTTCCCGGGCCTGCCAGTTGCGAAGGTTCTGAAGGAACTGAACGTCGCGTGCAAGAGGGACGGGAAGAGGCGGCTCGAGGTGGCCCTCGAGCTCTACTCGGGCGTCAGGGGCGACGCCTGCCTGAGGTGTAAGGTCGCCGAGAGGCTGATCTATGTCCTGATGCGCTCGGGGGGAGGAGTCTTCGGCGTGGGGCACGAGGAGATGAAGGCGAGGTTCAGGGATCCCTACTGGAGGAGGGCCCTGGTCAGCGTCATAAACGGCTTGGCGACCTTCGGCGCCAGCAAGCCTTTCATCCCGGGCGCCCCCTTCCAGATCGTCTGGAACATCACCTCGCGCTGCAACTTGGGGTGCAAGCACTGCTACGCCGATGCCGGCTCGGCTGGCCCGGAGATGTCCACGGCGGAGGCGCGGGCCGCCATCAGCAAGCTCTCCGACTGGGGGGTGGTGGTCCTGGCATTCTCCGGCGGCGAGCCCCTGGTCCGGCGCGACATCGCCGAGCTGGCGAAGCACGCGTTCGACTGCGGCATCTACGCGGCGATAGCGAGCAACGGTGTGCTGCTGACCCGCGAGATGTGCCGGTCCCTGAGCGATGCCGGCGTCAAGTACCTGCAGATCAGCCTGGACGGGGCAACTCCCGCCGTCCACGACGGCTTCCGCGGTGTCAGCGGCGCCTTCGAGAGGGCCGTCCGGGGAGTAAGGAACGCCGTCGCCAGCGGCTTCTTCGTCAGCATAGCCACCACCGCGACCAGCTACAACCTCCACGAGATCCCCTCGGTCATAGACCTCTGTGAGGACCTCGGCGTGAAGTGGTTCATGCTCTATAACTTCATTCCCACCGGCAGGGGCAGGTTCATCTCCGAGAACGACCTGACCCCGGAGCAGAGGGAGGAGCTGCTGAGGTACCTCTGGGGGAGGATGAGGGGCAGCAAGGTTCAGCTCCTATCGACCGCCCCACAGTTCGCGCGGGTAGCCCTGAGCGCCGACGAGTCGCCCCCCGTCATACCGACCCACTTCTCGAACAACCCTCTCGGGGGCGGCCTCCGCTCTCTCTCGGACTTCATAGGGGGGTGCGGGGCGGCCAGGTTCTACCTGGGCATGAACGCCAACGGCGACATCACACCCTGCGTCTTCCTGCCGATGAAGGTGGCCAACATCGCAGACGACCTGGAGGCCGTGTGGAAGGACCGAGATCGGTTCCGCTTCCTGAGGGACAGGAGCCTCCTCGACCCGAACTGCGGCACCTGCAAGTACAAGTACGTCTGCGGCGGCTGCAGGGCAAGGACTTACGGCTACTGCCGGGACTGCTCAGCACCAGATCCGGGGTGCATCCTCAACGCCGCCCTGAACGCCCCGCCTAGGATAGCCGCCAGATCCTGAACCTTCTGCCCAACCCCGCTAGAAATAAAAATAAAAATATCCTCAGTTTTTTGCAGTATCGTATTAGAAAAGACGAAAGAAAAGCTTATTAGACTAGCTGAAAAACAACCATTTCAGCTGAAAAAATAAAGGAAATTGAATAAACGAGTGGGTCAAGCTGGTGAGTTGTATGGGTATTGAGAAGATCGTGCTTGCATATTCCGGCGGACTCGATACGTCTGTGGCGGTTAAATGGCTGGCTGACAAGTACAAGGCCAAGATCGTCACGGTGACCGTGGACCTCGGCCAGGAGGAGGACTTTAAGAGCATAGGCGAGAAGGCTCTCAAGGTCGGGGCCGAGAACCACTACACCGTGGCGGCCAGGGAGGAGTTCGCTACCGGCTACATCTTTCCCTCGGTGAAGGCAAACGGGCTCTACGAGGGCAAGTACCCCATCGCCACATCGCTCGGCCGCCCCCTCATCGCCCGGAAGCTCGTCGAGATCGCCCGCAAGGAGGGCGCCGATGCCGTCGCCCACGGCTGCACGGGGAAGGGGAACGACCAGCTGAGGATAGAGATCTCTGTCAGGGCCCTCGACCCCAGCCTGACCGTTCTGGCCCCGACCCGGGAGTGGTGCATGAGCCGGGATCAGGAGGTGGAGTATGCGAAGAAGCACGGGATCCCCGTCTCGAAGGTGGCCAAGAAGTATAGCATAGACGAGAACCTCTGGGGGAGGGCAGTCGAGAGCGGGCCGCTCGAGAACCCGTGGAACGAGCCCGAGGAGAGCGCCTTCCTCTGGACAAAGTCCCCCCAGGAGGCGCCGGACGAGCCCACCACGATCGAGCTAACATTCGAGGAGGGGGTTCCCGTCGCGCTCGACGGCGAGCGCCTGGACCCTGTCGGGCTCATCCGGAAGGTCGGCCGGGTGGCAGGCGAGAACGGCGTCGGCAGGATCGACCACATGGAAGACCGGATAGTGGGGATAAAGTCCCGCGAGGTCTACGAGTGCCCCTCGGCCTCGGTCATCCTCGAGGCCCACCGGGACCTGGAGAAGCTCGTCCTGAACAAGCACGAGATCGGATTCAAGAGGCTCGTCGACGAGCAGTGGGCCTTCCTTGTATACGCCGGGCTCTGGGACGACCCCCTCAGGGAAGACCTCGACGCCTTCATAAACAAGGCGAACGAGCGGGTGAGCGGCAGGGTCAAGGTCAAGCTCTGCAAGGGATCCATGATAGTCGTCGGTAGGGACTCCCCCTACTCCGTCTACGACTTCAAGAAGGCAACATACGACTCATCATCTACGTTCGACCAGTCGCTCTCGAAGGGGTTCGTGGAGCTCTGGGGACTCCCCACCGTCGTCTCAAGGAACATAATGTCGAGGAGCTAGCGGCTGCTTGCTGACAGACTGGAGGCACATGCTTTGAGGCTGACCCGCGGAGGACGGCTGACCGGGGACCTGACGGCGGACGTGGCAGAGCTGACCTCGTCCTCGGACCACGATTCGTACATAGCCGACGACGTCGTCAGGATAAACCTGGCACATGTCCTGATGCTCGTGAAGACCGGGGTCCTCAAGCCCTCGGAGGGGCGATCGATCGCCGCCGCGCTGAGGGAGCTGGAGGGAAAGGTCGGGGCCGTCCCCCCGGAGATGGAGGACGTGCACATGGTGATCGAGGACGCAGTAACGCGGCGGATCGGCCAGGACTTGGGCGGGAAGCTCCACACCGGCAAGAGCAGGAACGATCAGGTAGCGACCGCGCTCAGGATGAGGCTCAGGGCCTTCCTGCTCGAGATCTGCGGCTCCGTTATCGCCCTCCAGCGGGCCCTCCTCGAGAAGGCGTCGTCGGGCGTTGAGGCGGTGATGCCCGGCTTTACCCACCTCCAGCACGCGCAACCCGTCACGCTGGCGCATCACATGATCGCCTATATCGACATGCTCGGCAGGGGCCTCGACCGCCTCCTGGACTGCTACCGGAGGGTCAACCTCTCCCCCATGGGGGCCGCCGCCCTGGCGGGCACAGGCTACCCGATAGACCGGGGGCTGGTGGCGGGCTACCTCGGCTTCGACGGCATAGTCGAGAATACGATGGACGCCGTCGCGTCAAGGGACTTTGCGCTGGAGGCCGCCTCCTCGCTCTCCATACTCGCAGTGGACCTGAGCAGGCTCGCCGAGGAGTTCGTCGTCTGGTCCTCTGCCGAGTTCGGCTACATCGACCTCCCCGATGATCACTCCTCCACCAGCAGCATAATGCCGCAGAAGAAGAACCCCGTCACGGCCGAGGCGATCCGCGCCAAGTGCGGGGACGTGCTCGGGGGGCTGGTGGCCATGACTGCGATAATGAAGGCGCTCCCGCTGACCTACAACCTGGACATGCAGGAGGCGACCCCTCACCTCTGGCGCGCCTGCTCCTCCTCCGCCCTCTCCCTCAGGGTGATGGCCGACCTGGTCAGGAAGGTGAGGTTCAGGGAGGAGAGGCTGCGCGAGGGGGCGGCGCGCGACTCTTCCGTCGCGACCGAGGTGGCCGACCTCCTCGTGAGGGACGGCGGCCTCCCGTTCCGGGAGGCTCACCGGGTGGTGGGCGAGATCGTGCGGGACCTTGCTGTCTCCCCCGCCCCGCGGTCGCTCTCAGAAGAAGACCCCGGGCGCCTCTCGGCCGCCATCCTGGAGAAGTCGGGCGTCAGGCTCAGCCCCGCCTCCCTGAAGGAGGCGGTGGATCCGGCAGGCAACGTCAACGTCCGGTCCGTCGCCGGCGGCCCCGCATTCGCCGAGGTCCGGAAGATGCTGGCCGGGAGGGAGGCGTCAATCGCGGACTCGGAGGCGAGGGTCCGGCTCCTGCGGGAGAGGCTGGAGGAGCGGGAGCGGGTTATGCTCTCCGATCTTGCCTCGCTATCCGGTTCCTGATCATGAACTCCGCGACCTCCCTGACCCACGCGCCGGTCAGGGGGTTGCGCGCCACCTCCGCCAGGTACTCCCCCCAGCCCGCCCCCATCCTGGCCTCCCACGTGGGGTAATGGCCACAGACCTCCCTCCAAGCCGCCTCGTGGCAGGCGCAGAGGCCCCCGCTGTCAGCGCCGCTGCCGCCGCCACTACTGCCTCCGCAGACCCTGCACCGGTTTTTTGGATGGACATCCGACATTTATGCACAGCCTCCACGCTCTCGGACCCCTGCCCCTGACCTCTATCACCGGGAATCCGCATGCCTTGCACCTCTCCCCCGTGGCGCTTATGAACCCCTTCTGGGGCAGGGGCATCGTCAGGCGGCACCCCTCCCCGTACCCCGTGCAGCCGACGAACCTCTTGCCGCTCCTCCTGGAGCTTATCACCACCAGCCTCCCGCCGCAGGCCGGGCACGGACCGAGCGTCCTCTTCCCCTCCCTCAGGGCAGAGAGGACGCGGCCGAGGTCCTCGCCGACCCTCTCATAGTCTGCGATTATCTTCTCGAAGACCGGCTTGATCCTGCTTATGGCCTCCATGACCACGCCCTCGGGGCTCCTCCTCCCCGCCTCGATCTCCTCCATGCTGCCCTCGACCCTCTTGGTCAGCTCTATCGACGCCAGCTCAGGGAAGAACCTCTCCAGGATCCCGACCACGGCTAGCCCCAGCCCGGTCACCGAGATCCTCGCCCCCCTGATGTACCCCCGCCTGTACATGTTCTCCAGTATGGTTGCGCGGGTGGACTTGGTGCCGATCCCGTTCCTCTCCATGAACCTGATGATGCTGCTCATATTGAACCTTGGGGGCGGCTCGGTGAACCTCCCCTCGTGCCAGACCCTCCTCATCAGGACCCCGTCCCCGGCCGAGACCTTGGGCAGTGGGGCCTCCCTGAAGCGGAAGTGGGGGCCGTAGTACCTCGTCCACCCCTCGCTGGCCAGCCTCTCCCCCCTCGCCTCGAAGCGGTGCCCCCGGCAGTCCAGGGAGATCACAGTGACCTCCTTCGATGCGCACTCCCCGAACGCAGCGAGGAACCTCCTGACGATGAGGTCGAAGAGCCTCGACTCGTCCCTCCTCAGCCGCCTCCCCGGGACGTTCCCGGTGGGGTGGATCGCCGGGTGCGCAGAGTCCGTGGCGCGCCCCTGCCTCGGCCGGAGCTGCCCCTCCCGGCAGAGGAGCTCGTGCGCATACTCGCGGTAGCGGGGCGATGCCTCTAGCCCCCTCAGTATCCCCCTGTGGTCTATCGATGGGGGGAGCCTCTGGCTCGAGGTTCTCGGGTACGATATGAGCGCGTCGAGGTACAGCGCCTCGGCAACCTTCTGCGTGCGGAAGGGTGCCATCCCGAGGAGCCTGTATGCCTCGCTTTGGAGGTCCCCGAGGCTGAAGGGGGGCGGTGGCGGGATCCGGACCTCTGAGATGTCAACGCCCCTGACGGCGGCGGGGCTCCCGTTGCACTCGCCGACCACCCTCTCCGCCTCCCGGAGCGAGAGGACCTGCCCCGACCCCGCCGGGTCGGGTCTGTACGCCGCAGGGAACGTCTCCCCCGTCCCCTCCCCCCCGCCGCCACTGCCCAGCCCGGGGCTTCCCCCGCACGCCGTCTCGGCCTCCGCCATCACGAGCCAGAACGGATCCGGGAGGTGGAGGCTGATCCCCTCCTCCCTCCTCTTCAGCTCCGCGAGGGTGGGGCTCTGGACCCTGCCCGCGCTCAGTACCTCGAAGCTTCCGCCGCTGCTCCTGAGCGAGTCCATCAGCGCCCTCGAGACGTTGACCCCGAAGATCCAGTCGAGCTCGTGCCTCGCCTTCCCCGCGAATATGACGTCATAATCCAGCTTCTCCATCATGCCCTCGTACGCGGCAGTGAGGTCCCCTTTTGTGAGAGTCGAGAACTTCATCCTCCCAGCCCTCGTGTCCGCTCCCGCGCACGCGTGCTTGAGTATCATATACGCTATGAGGCTCCCCTCGGTGTCAAAGTCGCAGGCGCTGACGAAGCTCTCGGCCCCGCTCGCCAGCCCCGAGATCACCTCCAGCCACGCCCTTGTCCTCTTCGCCTTCCTGCTAACCTCGTAAAGGGGGACCCATCCGATGTCGAATATGGGGAAGCTCCAGCCGGCGCTCCCCTGCGCGACGGAGTAGAGGTGCCCCAGCGCCGGGACCACCGCCACGGTACGCCCGCCCCTCTCGAACGTGTATACCGGCACTCCTCTCCTACGCTCCAGCCTAGGGCGCCGCTCTGCTAGGGCGTAGGCTATCTTGGCTGCCGCACTGGGCTTCTCGCATATGATCAGCTGGTGGGGCATCGGCACCGGCCCAACGTTTAATTAACCCCGCCTCCGCTAATAAGCCTGTGATCTCCGTAAGGCCGGCTAAGTCCAAGCTGCTACTGCTCCTCCTCACCCTCTTCTACGACGTGGCATTCGTAGACCGCATCTGGACCGATCCGCGGTGGATGAGGGCATCGATCGCCCTCCTCGGGGTGATCATGACCGGCGTCTCCGCGATAGCCTATGCCCTTGACCGACTCCTCCTCGCCGGGAGCCTCTACCCTTTCCCCGACGCCTTCATCATCGGGGGGGCGCTCCTCTTCTTGGTCGGGGGCTGGAGGGGAAGGATCGACATAGCGATCAACTTCGAGGCCTCCCAGCAGGTTCTGAGGTCGAGGGGGACCGTCCTCTGCATACTCTCTGACAGCCAGCAGGCCTCGTCCTTCCTGGAGGAGCTGGTCGGCTACTGCCAGCGCTCCTTCGATAAGAATACTTTAAAAGATACTGAGTGCTACTTAGTGCTAGCCTCAGAGATCTGGCGGGAGTCGCTCGGCAGGAAAGGGCTGACCCTCCTAGATTCGTTTGGTAAGAGAAGTTTGGGTGATATGCTTGCCGGTGAGAATTCTATGCCATCAATGTAAATCGGTCCTGTATGAGGACCCCGAACTCGTATCGCCAAGGGAGATACTCGACAAGTACGACTCGAAATGCCCGAAATGCTCCGCGCCCTTCGCCTTCGATCCGACGAAGCTCTCCATATCAGTCAGCGATAACGAGCGCAGGGGCCTGCTCAAGATTTTTCAGAAGAGCCTCTGACACCACCGGCCGGTGGTGTCCGCCCCCTCTTGTTTTCCTCCATCCCTGAGCCGGCAGGAGGCCTGCCGAACCTCGAATGATTATAAGGGGGGCGGGACATAGGTTCCGCGGTGGTATTATGCCTTTCGTGACCGTTTACCTGTGGCCGTGCGGGAATGATATGAAGGAGAAGGTGATCAGGGGCATAACGAAGGTCTTTACCGACGAGGGGATACCTGAGGCCGCCGTCCAGGTGATCATCCAGGACGTACCAAAGGAGTGCTGGGGAGTAGGCGGGCAGCCCGCTTCGAAGAAGTTCCCGGCTTGAGATGGCGCAGCCTCTCGGAGGCCGATCTCGCTCACTAGTTCGCCCCCGTCCCCGCCCCCGCCAACACGGGGCCGGGCCCGGGCCAACACAGCCGCTGGGTTTAAACAGGCGAGGAGGTGATCCGATGGATATCGAAACCTGGATGCACACCTATCGGGTAATCGTGCGGCGTCTCAGCCTCGATGAGGCGGCGGACGAGGAGGCATCCCACCTCCTCCTCCGGCTGCTGGAGGGGAGGATGCTTCTGACGCTGGGCGACCTATCCCGGAGGGTGGCCGGTGCCCCCGTCGCGGTCTACGGCGCTGGGCCGTCCCTACAGCGGGACTTGGAGCGGGTGATCTCTCTCGGCCTCTACGATCGCCTAGTCAACGCCGCGGCGGACGGGGCCGTCTCCGCCTTCATCAGGGCGGGCAGGATCCCCGATCTCATCTTCACCGATCTGGATGGGGCTGTAGGCGATCAGCTGGCCGCGAGCAGGCGGGGGAGCTGGATCATCGTCCACGCCCACGGGGACAACATGGGCCTGCTGAAGGAAAACGTCCGGAGGATCTCGGGGCCCCTGCTCGGCTCGTGCCAGGTTCTACCGATACCGCCCACTGTCCTCAATCTCGGGGGGTTCACCGATGGGGACAGGGGAGTCCACTGGGCCGCGGAGCTCGGCGCCTCGCCGATCCTCCTGCTCGGCATGGACTTCGGGGACAGGGTAGGCGCCTACTCCAAGCCGGGTCTGGCTGGGGAGGCACTCCACAGGAAGCTCGAGAAACTCAGGATAGGGTGCGAGCTGATCGGCAGGCTGGCATCCTCCGGGAGGGAGATCCTCAACCTCACCGGCTCGAAAAAGCCGATACCTAACGTCCCCTGCATCAGCCCGGAGGACGCATTGGCTCTGGTTGGTTCCGTATAATTGCCGGTCGCTAAGCAGCTCGTCTCGGATGATCGCTTGACCGGTCGGGGCGGTATGCCCGTAGCCGTGATATGCGCCAGAGCGCCATGCAAGGCGGGGACAGGGGAGACCCCTTCAGCGAAGGCGAAGGCAGACCCCAGAGCAGACTCCCCGTCGTCTTCTCCCCTGAATACTACACGGAACCATAAAAGGATAAATCCAACCGCTCCAAAGTAAGTCTAGGCTGAAAGGCAATGTCCACAATTGATGTTGGCGGTAATGCCATCCGGCGCGGTCTCGGCTATGCGCCGACCCACGAATGGATAAACATCAGCGAGCGCCCCTCACCAGTTGGCGTCTCAGACTATGCGCAGAAGATGCTCCACGACCTGGTCTACGTCGACCTCCCCAAGGTGGGCCAGCCCCTAAAGAAGGGTCAGACGCTCTGCACGCTCGAGTCGATCAAGGCCGTCGCCGAGGCCTACTCTCCCGTGGACGGGACGGTCGTCGAGGTCAACCGGGCTCTGGAGGAGAACCCCGAGCTGATCAACAAGGACCCCTACGGCGAGGGATGGATCGCAAAGATCGAGGTCTCCAACAGCGAGGGGCTCCTGACCCCGGAGGCCTACGCCGAAGTGGTCAAGAAGCTCCTCTGAGCGCAGGCGCCCGCTTGCGCGACGTCATGCAGACTTCCCCCCTTCCATTTGCGGGGTGGGGGAAGTGAATCCCGGGACTTGCCCCGGGGAAGCTACTTGTGGTATTGGGAAGAGAGCCGCGGGAAGCTGCTTGTTAGCTGCGTTGCGCCCATCAGTATCATCAACTAAACCAGAGCAAAAAGAAGATAGGGAACGGGGAGTTACAGCCTGATGCTGAACTCCAAGGCTGTCCCATCAACACATACAATCTTTATTATGTGTGACCTGCCCTCGTTCAGCGTATCGATCTGCAGGTATAACTCTCCTGTAGACGCCGCATCCAGATCCTTCCCCGGACCGTCAAACATGTTGTTCGGGATGCTGTCAAAACACCATTTACCGCTTCCTACGGTATCATCGTAGGAGTATGCCACACCGTTGACATACACTTTGTCAAGCGTGACTGACTTTATGCCAGTATTTCTTAGATAGATCACAAGATTGCCAACATCCGGAGAGCCGGAATAGCTGTCGTAATTGAGCTGGCCTCTGGGACCGGTATTCCCGCTCGTGCTGCCGAGAAAGCCCATGACGAACGTATAAGTGACGACTGCCGCCGCCACCGCTATGACTATCAATAACAGCGTCGCTATTATCGGCGAGACTCCCTTGTCTGTTCTACAATTGTCCCTGATAGCCCGCATGGTCTACCATCAGCCGATATTTAGCGGCTAAAATGCATATAAGCGTTACCTAAAACACGTTTGATAAAACATGAACACATCTTTCTCCGGACGAGGATGCCGGATTTCCCCGAGGAGCCGCTTCACTCTCCCTCCATGTCTCAACCTCCCCGCCCCCGGCGGTCAGTGGTCGAACCTTACCACCCTGAACCGGTTATAATCCACGAGAACCTTCGCCGCCCATCCCTTGAACATCGCATCGGCACCGGCATCGCCCGTATCGACCCGCAGGGCATCTATCTCCTTCAGCTTGTCCTCTGTCGCCACTATCAGTACAGAGTCCCTCCCGGCCTCCCTGAGAACCCTCCCGCTTATCTGCTGGTTCCCCCTCCCGAAGACGAACCCCTGCCTCCCGATCGGCGAGACCACTATACAGACGCTGCCTCTCCTCTCCCTCATCTCCTCGAGGATGTCCCTCTCGTTCGCGTCCTTCTTGAGCAGGCTCCTGTCAAGGACGAGGTCGACCCCGAGGAGCGCCCTCTCGATCCCGAGCTCATCGCTCACACCTTTCACGGTGCTACCGGGCCCCAACACATAGAGGACGCCGTCGCGCATCCCTTCGACGATCCACCTCGCGATCGCCCCCCTCTCCTCCAGCGCCTCGTTGGTCAGCGGTGCCGGGGACTTCATCCCCTGGACAAGGGCAGGCTCGTAAGGCACCATGAGATAGCCGTAGAGCTTGGAGGAGACCCTCCCTGCCCTGAAGGCCCCCTCGTCAACGTCAGCCACCTCCGCCTCCCTCAGTGGGAGCTCGTCCCAGAGGAACTTGACCGTGACGCACGCCGCCGCGGACGGGTTCATCGCAAAGACCCCGCTGTGCATCTTGACCCCCGACGGGACTCCGATGACAGGCACCCCTTGGCCGACCGCGTCCAGCACGTCCCTCGCCGTCCCGTCCCCTCCGCAGAACGCCAGTATCGAGACGTCTCCGCTCATCGCCTTGGCCGCTGCCTTCGTGTCCTCCGCGGTCGTCCTCCCAGAGCGGGACCCCGTTGATATCACCCTGCATGGGATCCCCACCTCCCTGAACGCCTCCTCCCCCATGGCGCCGGGGCAGGTGACGAACTCGATCGTCCCTGCCAGTGTCCCGAACGAACGCAGAAAGGCCTTTCCCCTCTCGAGTGCCACGGGCACCGCCCCTAGGGCGATCGCCCTCCCCAGAAGCCGAGGCCCGTCGGTCCCCTTCAGTCCGACCGCCCCGCCCATTCCCGCCACGGGGTTCACTATGAGGCCCACCCTTCTCAAGCCGCACACCTTGGGCGAGCTCCCCGCCCTTGGCTTATCTCGCTCATGCCTCTTCGAGGTCGATGACGTACTCCTCGCCCTCTATCTCCCAGCGCTCGCCCTCCGCCCCCTCGGTGCCGGCGAGGATCTCGAGCCTCTTCGCCCTGACCTCCGAGGCGATCTCCCGGGACTTGCCCTCGAGCAGCCCCCTCGCCTCCTCCGTCGGTGCGTGTATCCTGACGCTTATATACGCGTCGACCTTGAGATCAGCCTTCTTGCGCATCTCCTGGATCCTCCTAACAACGTCCCGCATGGTGCCCTCGGCGATCAGTTCTCTGCTCTTCTTGGTGTCGACGTAGACCGTAGCGAACCGGGACTTTGCCCCCTTGAAGTTCTCCGGGAGCCTCTCTTGGATGTTGAGGAACTCCTTCCTCAGCTCCACCCTGCCAAAGTCCGCCTCCGCCTCGACGGTCCCGCCGGCCCTGAGCCGATCCAGCGCCGGCCTGTCCAGCCCGGCTATGAGCTCGCCGACCTTGCCGCTCCTCTCCCTGAAGACCGGCCCGAGGGCGGCAAAGTTGGGCGCGAACGAGACCTCCTTCATCTCCTCCTCCTCGTCGGGCGTCATCAGGTCCACGCTCTTTACGTTCGTCTGCTCGAGGATGACCCCCCTGAGATCGGCTACCGCCCTCCCCACCTCATCGTCCTTGGTCACGACCTTCATGGCCAGGAGGGGCTGCCTGATCTTGATCCCTGCCGACTGCCTCGCGCTGTAGGACGCCTCTATCAGGTCCTTGGCGATCTCCATCTCCCTCTCCAATCTCTCGTCGGACCACTCCCCGCCGGCCTTGGGCCACTCGAGCAGGTGGACGCTCTCCGGCATCCCCTGCCCCATGAACATCTTCCGGTATATCTCCTCGGCAGTGAACGGGATGATGGGCGCCACCATCCTGAGATAGTTGAAGAGCACATGGTGGAGCGTCGCGTAGGCGGCCATCTTGTCGGGGTCCTCCTTCTCCGACCACGTCCTCTTCCGGATCAGCTTGACGTACCACCTGCTCATCTCCTCCTTCATGAACTCCTCAAGGGTCCTGACCCCCTCGAAGACCCTCATCTCCCTGAATGAGAGGGTCGCGCTCCGGGCTGCACGCTCGAACCTCGAGAGTATCCACCTGTCCTCCGGCCTCAGCGCCTGCGCTACGCTCTCCAGCGGATACCTCTCCGGGGAGTACTGGTCGAGGCTCATGTAGAGGCTCGCGAAGTAGTAGGTGCTCCAGAGTATGTTGATGAACCTGGCACTCTCCTCTATCGACTTCCATGTGAACTTGAGGTCCTCCCACGTCGTGCACCCGAGCTCGTACCACCGCAGGGCATCCCTGCCGTACCTCCCGATCACCTCCTCCGGGTAGACGACGTTCCCCAGCGACTTGTGCATGGCCCTCCCGTCCTGGTCGATCGTAAACCCGTGCATCACGACCCTCCTGTAGGGCGACGAGTCGAAAGCTATGACGCCGCATACCATGAGCGTGTAGAACCAGCCCCTCGTCTGGTCGTGCCCCTCGAGGACAAGGTCAACCGGCCACCAGTAGCGGAACGCCCCCTCGTCTGACGGATAGTGCAGGACAGCGAAAGAGGCGGATCCGGAGTCCATCCAGACGTCCGCGACATCGCTGATCCTTCGCATCGAGCCCCCGCACCTGCACCCCACCTCCACCCTGTCAACCCACGGCCTGTGCAGCTCGAGATCGCCCGGGTCCGAGAGGGCCTTCTCCCTCAGCTCCTTGGCAGACCCGATCACCTCATACCTGCCGCACGAGCCGCAGACCCAGATAGGCAGGGGGATCCCCCAGTACCTCTGCCTGGATATGACCCAGTCCTTGGCGTTCTTTATCCAGTTCCCGAACCTCTGCCTGCCTGCCCACTCGGGTATCCACTCGACCTTCTCATTCTCCTCCAGAAGGCGCTCCTTGAGCTCGGTGACCCTGATGAACCACTGCGAGGCGGTCCGCAGGATGAGAGGGGTCTTGCACCTCCAGCAGTGGGGGTACCTGTGCCTAGTCGTCTCCTCCTTGAAGAGCAGTCCCTTCCCCCTGAGGTCCTCGATGATCCTGGCATTCGCCTCCCTCACCTCCATCCCCGCGTACCTGCCGCCGTCGGCGGTGAACCTTCCCCTCTCGTCCACGGGTGAGAAGTCCGGCAGGCCGTAAGCCTCGCCGACCGCGTGGTCCTCCTCCCCGTGGCCCGGTGCGGTATGGACGCACCCCGTGCCCTCCTCCAGGGTCACGTACTGGTCGCTGAGCACCACCATATGCGCTGACTTGAGGCTCGCCTGCGCCGGCACCTCCTCGAGCAGGGCGGGGGCGTACTCCAGGCCGCTCAGGTCGGAACCGGGGAACGTCTCTATGACCTCATAGTCCTTCCCTAGGACCGCCTCAGCCCTCTCCTCTGCCAGTATGTATACTTCGTCGCCGTGCCTGACCCGCGCGTAAGTAAAGTTGGGGTTGACCATGACCGCGACGTTGGCGGGAAGGGTCCAGGGCGTGGTCGTCCAGACAAGGATGTACTCCCCCTCCCTCCCGATTACCTTGAACTTCACGTAGATGGACCGGTCCTCCACCTCCCGGTACTCGTCCGTCGCCTCGTAGCCTGCAAGCACCGTCTCGCAGCGGGGGCACCAGTGGACGACCTTGCTCCCCTTCGCCAGAAGCCCCCGCTCCTCTGCCCTCTTCACCAGCCACCAGACCGACTCGATGTAGTAGTTGTCCAGCGTCCTGTAGGGGGCGTCCCAGCCCATCCAGACTCCGAGCTCCCTGAACTGCTTCGTGGCGACGCCCAGGTTCTCCAGGGCAAAGGACCTGCAGGCCTTGATGAAGTTCTCGATCCCCAGGGTCTCGATGTCCTTCTTGCTCTTGATCCCGATCTTCTTCTCCACCATCACCTCGATGGGGAGGCCGTGCATATCAAATCCCGGCTGGTCCCGGACCCTGTACCCGTTCATCCGGAGGTACCTTATGTAAAAGTCCTTTAGAATCTTGTTCCACGCAGTCCCGACGTGTATGGGGTTTGTCACATAGGGGGGCCCGTCCAGGAAATAGTACTTCCTCTCGCCCCTGGAACTTGCCTTCTCGGGTATCCTGTTCTCCTTCCAGTAGTTCTGGGCGCCTCTCTCAACAGCCTCGCTGCTGTAATCCTTGGGGATCTCCCGCACGGGTGGCATGGTCTCACTCTCGGAATGAGAATAACTAAACTCTTATTGTAATAAACCCTTTTGAGCGCCACCTTGACCGAAGAGGTTAAATCTTCCGCCGCACCAATGTGCTGTCGTCATCAGAGGTTGAGCGGATGAGTTCTAGAAATGCTCTGCGGTCACTGCTCGCCAAAAGGATCACCCTCCTGACCTACTTCACACTGGCCATGATCGTGCTGCTGGGCGTCTGCATACGCCTCCTCCCCATGCAGTGGGGGATATACCTCGACGAGTTCGACCCCTACATCCAGTACAAGGGCGCCCAGTACGTCGTGAACAACGGCTTCGACGCTTGGTACAGCTGGTTTGACCCGACGAGGTGGGCCCCCTGGGGGACCGCCCAGGGGCGTGAGGGCCTCATAGGCGTCCCCTTCACCGGCGCCGCCATCTATCTCCTCCTGAGCGGCTTGGGAGCCCAACTCTCGCTCCTCGAGGTGGCCGCCTTCTACCCTGTCTTTGCGGGCGCCATAATGATGATCCTCTCGTTCTTCCTCGGAAAGGAGCTGGTCAACCGCGGCGTCGGGCTGCTGGCCGCGTTCGTCTTCGCAGTCGACCCGACAGCGGTGCAGCGCACCGCGCTCGGCTTCTTCGATACCGAGTCGGTGGGGATGCTGGGGCTCTTCCTCTCCATGATCTTCTTCGTAAAGTCCCTCAAGGGTAGGACCATCCCATACGCTGTGATCTCCGGGATCGCGCTGGCGTACATGGCCCTCGCGTGGAAGGCATTCTACTACCCGTTGAACCTCTTCGCGATCTTCGTGGTTGTGATGATCCTCCTCGGAAGGTGGAGCAAGCAGCTCACCGTCTCCTTCACTATCGTCACGTCCATTACCCTCTTCGCCCTCGCAATCAGCCCGAGCTACGGGGCCGGCTCGGTCATCAGCCCCTACACGATCGCGCCGGTAGCAACGTTCATAGTCTGCCTGACGCGCACCATCACAGACACTATCGCGGATCCGCAGAGAAGGCAGAGGGTCTCGCTCATGATAATCGCCGGCATAATCGTCGTCTTCGGGGCCCTCACTGTGGCTGGCGTCTTCGGCACCCTCGGGGGCAAGCTGCTGGCGCTGATCAACCCCTTCAGCAGGGTGGGAGAGAACATAGTGGGGACAGTCGGGGAACAGTTCCCCTCGATCTGGAGCAACTTCTTTAACAACTACCACGTCCTACTACTCCTGCTCCCTGTGGGGGCCTACTATGCGATCAGGAGGCTGCGGAACGAGGACATCTTCGTGATCCTGATGGCGGTAGCCGCCCTCTACGGTGCAGGCTCGTACATCCGGCTGATGATCGTCGCCGCCCCGGCCGTTGCCATACTCGGCGGTTATGGTCTCTCGGCCGTCATGAGGAACATCTCGCTCAAGAGGGTCCTGCCGGAGAAGCGCAGCCGGGCGAAACTCCTTCCCAGAAGCTATAGCGTACTGATCCTTATCGTCCTGATCGCTTCCATGGTCCCGCTCGCGTACTCAAACCTGAAATACGCCAACCGCCCTGCCATGATAGTCTCTGCATCCACAGGCTACGCGGCAGAGATCCCGGACTGGCTGAACGCGCTCGAGTGGATAAACAACGGGAGCAACGTGCCGGCCGACGCCACGGTAGGATCCTGGTGGGATTATGGCTACTGGATAAACGTCGTAGGGAACAGGTCGGTCATAGACGACAACTCGACTACGAACAGCACCCAGATCTCGCTTGTAGCGGAAGCGTTTCTCAGCAATGAGACGCGTGCGCTCGAGATATTCCGGAGCTTGGGGGTGGATTACGTCGTCGTCTACGAGCCCTTCAGCCTCGTCTCGACCGATCCGCCCCTTGCCCTGCCGCCTTGGAGCGTGCTCGGCGACTTTGAGAAGTCGACCGCAATGATGGTATGGGCAAACCGCAGCGTATCCGACTATATCGCGAGCATCCGCCTCACCATAGGCAGCTCGGTGATCAACTACCCGCTGCCGGCAGGACCAAATGCTTCCAACACCACGCTCTACCAGCTCCTCTTCTACCCTTACATCAACGGCTACAACCAGGTGTTGGGCATCACCATAAACCCGCCGGAGCACTTCCAGCTGGTCTACACGTCGCCCCCCAACGGGTGGGTCCTGATCTACAAGGTCAACTACCCGTCCGCTGCCTAGGCGCATAATCGGGTGCCGGCAGGGCAAGATCCTCAGTCCGGCCCCTTTCTGGCCCCCTCCCGCCCTTGACAGCATGGACCAGTATCCACGGGCTGATGTTCGGCAGCCTCCGCAGCCCGAGCGCGCCCTCGATCCTCGCAAAGGCGGGGAGCAGGCCGCTCTCGGAGATCCGGTTGAACGGCAGCCAGTTATATCCTTCCCGGTCACGGACGGAGAACCCTCCGTCCCTCAAACCCCGCATCACGTCCCGATACGAATGCATATACCTGCTGCCACGCAGCCCCTTGAGCTTGGACTTGAGGCTGGTGCGGTTCCCCGACGAGAGTATGACCGATCCCCCCCTCTTCAGCACCCGCCGGCACTCCCCAACCACCTCCCTCAGCTGCGGGATATAGTCTAGGACTTGGATGGCCAGAACCGCAGATAAAGTCCCGTCACGGAACGGCATACGGCGCGCGTCAGCTAGGATTAGATGTACCCTCTCGTTTCCCTTCTCCTTAAGCCTTTTGAGGCCGGCCAGGTCGATGTCTATTGCCAGCACGTTTACACCGCCTTTGGCGACCAGCAACGAGAACCTTCCCGCCTCACATCCGATGTCTGCCACATAGTCGCAGACCGCTAGATCTATCCGACCCACTATAAAATCCACTTCGATGCCCGTGAGGTAGCTGCCCATCTTGGTCCTGGATGCCCGTTCCCAGAATGTCTCCCACAAGATCGCTCGCCGGCCCCACCGGGGGCCGAGTGCTCCTGCCCCTGCTGCCTGCTCTTCCCCCTCCCCTCCAGCCTTTCAGCATCGGGAATTACGGAGCTTCAGGGATCATACGACTCCGTCTCTGAAAAGCCTTGAGCCAGGGCCATTACTGTAATGGTACATCGTCGGGCAGGTCAGGCATTCAGATCTGCCTTGCTGGCGCTCCGCCCTTCCCTCTCCCCTGCCGTCCCTTCTTCCTCCTCTCGCTTCAGGGCAAGCCTGAACCTGCTGTACTTGTCTTCCGGCGAGAACCTCGCGGGGTGCGGGTTCCTCACGCGCCCTCCGCACCGCGGGCATACTGCCTTGAGGGTGTACTCGCCGCAGACCGTGCACTTCCTGATCATTCCCTTCATCTTACCTGCGCCCCACATGACCCGCAAGCCCGCCTTTGGGCCCGGCTTGCCTGACCTCTCGGCCTGATAATCTTAAGCCGTTCTGGATATAAGCCCTTTTGGTCCGTATATCTGAGATAATCAGTAGCCAGCAGCCTTTGGGCGGCTCACCTTACGAGCGCGCCGGACCCGCCCTCCGAGCTCAGCTTGGAGATTATCGCGCTTGAGACCTCCCTCAGGGCGTCCTCGGCGCTCTTATAGTCCTTGGCCGAGACCTCTATCCTGTAGCGCGGAGCTCCGACGTAAGTGATCTCCACCTTGGAGTCGGCCCTCTTAGCGGCCTTTTCCCCCTCGGCTATGGCCTTCTTGATGTCATCGATCCCCCTCGGCTGGCTGGTGTTCAGCTGTATCATGGCGGCTACCACGACCGTAGGCGCCTCCACATGCTCCTTGGCCGTCTGATAGAGTGCCTCGGACCACCTCTCATCGATCCCGGCCCGCCTCAGAACCGAGGGACCATTAACGGCGGCGGCTTCAAGGGCAGAGTAAAGATCGCCGAACCGGTCCTCGAGGGGGATACCAACCGCCCTTATGGCGTCGTTGATGTCAACCCCGAGGGCCTTCGCAGTCCCCTCGAAGAGCTTCTCCGCCTTTTTGGACTTTTTGTACTGGATCAGCTTCTCCTTCTTCTCCCTCTCAGTCACCTTCCTGAGGGAGAGGTCGATGTGCCCCCGCCGGTCGTCTATCCTGATGACCTTGAGGACGAGCTTCTGCCCTTCCTTGATAAAATCCTTTATGTTCTTGACCCAGGTGGACGCTACCTCGCCTATCGGGATGTATCCCCTCTTCTCGTACTCGTCGAGGGCGACGTAGACCCCGTGTCCCTCAAGCTTGACGGCAGTGGCTATGACATACTCGCCTATCTCGGGATACTCCTTCCTTCTGAATACCAATTAAAACCCTCCACTCGGTAGCCCTGGGCTATTGATGGTTAAACGCAAAATAGAGTTATAAGTGTATTGGGCAGAAGGTCAGGCGGCCGCCCGCTTCCAGTAATGGACCGGAGGCGCCCTTGCCCCTCCCCTGGGCCAAGAGGCGCGCCTCAGCTTACGCTCTTGACCTTGTCCGAGAGGATCCTCGACTTGCCGCCGGTGGGGAGCGCCAGCTCTTTACCGCAGATGCTGCACTTGACCACCGAGGCGACATTCGAGAAGACGATCTGCTCGTTGCCGCACTCGGGGCACTGGACCCTCAGGAAATCGCTCCTCGGGACAGGCGTCAGCATATCTTTTCTCTTCATTCATGACACCTCAGACGATCTCCACCTTCTTCAGCCGGATCCCGTCCCTCTGGTTCTGGTAGCTGCATTTCCTACACTTCAGCTTGAGGCTCATCTTCTTGGTGGTCTTCGCGGTCCTCTTCTGGACGGGCTTCCTCGAGCTGCCGTATCCGAGCTTCTTCCTCTCGTATCTTCTCGTACCCTCTGCGAGCCCCCTCTCCTTTCCCTTCTTGTAGAGAGTCACGCTGTGGGGCGTGTAAGCCTTACACTTGGGGCAGTACGTGTTAATCTCCTTTGGAACTTTCATCTCTCTGTATCCTCCTTGTGACCTCGACCGCCATCCCCCTTTTTATGAGGGCTTCGGCGTTGGGCGCCGGTAAGAGCGCTACGTCCTCCTTTTTGTAGGGGCCGTATGTCTTCAGATCCGCCCCAACTAACGACGGAACATCTCCTAGCATCCTTATTAACATTTTCTTCGCGGCCGCCTCACCGGGCTCCGCCCCCTTCCTGCCCGCTTCCAGAGCTTGGACGGGAGCGGCCAATATGGCCCCCCTCCCCCTCTCTCTCCCTCCCTCTCTCCCTCCCCCTCCCCCTGTCCCGCCCCCCAGTCCCGCTCCCGCTTCCGTTCCCGCTCCCGCTCCTGTTCCTGTCTCTGTTCCTACCTCCACCCCCGACTCGTCCTCGAATAGGAGCCCTTCAACAGATCTTCCGTCATATGCCGCCCTGCAGATCTTCTCCCTCCTGAGACGGGCCAGATCCTCGGCCATGAACCTGAACCGCTCCGCCTCCACCGCCTTTATCTTGGCAAGGTCCCCCCCCGCAGCCTCCAGTTGCTGAAGGTACTCCCCCATCTCCTCCTTAAAGCCCGGTGGCGGCTTCTGGAGATCCTTCGACTCCATCTCACCAAGCCAGAAGTCCAGCATCTTCTTATACATACCATCACTCCCTGGGTTCGGCCGCCCCCCTGCATATGAGGTATATGCCCAGTGCCTTGGGCACTACCATCTCCTCGCCCTTCGTGGGGCCGACCTCGGCATCCCCTATCCTAACGTGTGGCGCCTCCTTGACATATATCTTTATATCCCCGCCGCCGAAGGCGACAGCATCGCTGAGCGGATCAAAGCCCTCGAGATCCGAATAGCTGATCTTGGACGCCTTGAGCCCAGACTTGCCGTGGAGGGTATTCGGGTACCTTATGAGCCTCTTCGTGTCCAGCGTCACGCGCTCGTCTATGTTGCAGGTGACCTCCCCCAGCGTCGCCCCGGCGATCCTGCCCAGCCTCTCTAGGGCCATCCCCCTGAGCGCCCCCCAGAGCGGCGCGTCTTGGGCGATCCTGTCTAGGGCCTTCTCCCTGTTCCGGCATATCAGCGATGCCTCCTTCCCGGATGCACCCAGTATCTTTCTCAGCTCCTCCTCACTCGCCCCGCTCAGGATTGCATACATGGACTTCGCCAGGCGCCCCCTCCATCCCCCGTCTCCGAGATTGGGACCCACTATCTCTCCTCCCCCCAGGACCGTGAACCCGTGGAAGGAGATGTCTAGACCGATCCCTCTGACGTAGTCCGCCACCTCCCGTCTCCCATCACTCGTCAGCCTCCTGAGGCTCTCGCTCATCACGTGGAGGTGGTACCCCCTGTGGCCTGAGAAGCAGATCTCAACGTCGCCCATCCCGACCCCGAAGTCCGGCATGAGGTAGTCATCAAGAAGCTTGAATACCTCCTTCTTCGTCACGTCCAAACACCTCTCGCAGACCCACGTAGTCGTATCGATCTTCTTCAGGCCGCATTTGGGGCAGTCCGCGGGGGGGAAACCCATTCCCGTGGCGCCGCAGTCGAGGCACCTCCACCTGTCGTGCCCGTCCTTGCAGGGGGTGGGTATGTGATCCGCATCAATGTCGAAGATGAGGTCCGCCCCCTCCCACCCCTTCCCTGCCATGGTGGGTGCCTCGGGCGCCCTGTAGTAGGCGGAGGAGTAGTAGACGTGCGCAGGGGGGGCGGCCACCAGCGCCCCCTTCAGGGCCCCAGGACTCCCGAACCTGAGGTGCCTTATCATCACCTGCTCGTTGAACTGGAGGAGCGCGATCTCCCTCCGAGTAAAGTCGGAGATCGAAAGGTCGTCCGGCCTGAGCCGCTCGTAGTACCTGCGGAACTCCTCAGTTACCACCTCATGCACGCCCACTCCCTCCCGGGGCCTCCCCCCTCCCGCCCTCTTCCCCTTCCCCTTGCCTCGGTCGGCCCTGCCCTCTTGTTACCCCGGTCCCGGTCCCGGCCCCTCCCGTCCCCGCCGCGGTTCCAACCCTCCCCCCCGGCACCCCCTTGGCGCTCCTCAGCCTCTTCCTATAGTATACCATCGGAGATTTTATCGATGAGCAGAGCCCGCCCCCGTTGGTACAGAGCCCCGACGACTTCATCACAGCGCAGTTGGGGACCTTGTATTTTACCCTGGAACCGACGTTCCCGGCTATGTGATCCACCTGGTACCTGGCCCTCCCAGCATCAAAGTCCGCCACGTTCTCGAAGAGCTTCAGGACGTCATCCACGTCCTCCCCGACGTTGATCAGGAACGCCGTGACGGCGAACCTGGCCATATGCGACAGGTTCTTTCCCGCGGCAAGATCGGCGAGCACCGCAGAGAGGCAAGGGGGTGTGGCATCCTTTACCAGCCCCAGTGGCATCTCCTCGCCGTATTCACGCTTCTTCTCCTCCACACGCCTCAGTATCTCATCCCGGAGGGGCTTGAGCGCGTCTGGAAGGACAAAGTTCCTTACACCCTCCTCCGAGGCCCGCCTGATGATCTCCGTCTTGAGGGCCTCCGCCATCAGCCTTGCAAGCTGCCCCCCCTTGAGGTACACCGTGCCCCCCGATAGGTGCCTGTTGACCAGCTTCCATCCATCGGCGTGGAACGCTGGCGCTACTCGGAGGTAATCCGCGACATCGATCCTGAACCTAAAGTTGCTCCCCATGGGAGGGACGGTCTTCTCCACCCTCCAGCCGAAGTGGGATCTTGCCATCTCCTCGAGCTTGGAGTCGCTCTCCATCGCCAGGAGGCCTCCGCACCTCTCGCACTCGGCCGTAGCGAAGCGGTAGGTCAGCCAGTCCGACTTGGCACTGTAGACCAGCGCCAGCGCCAGCGCATACGAGAGGACCTCATTCTCGACATCCTTCAGGTCAGTGGCCATCTCCCTCCTCTCCAGGCTGTCTCTGATCCTGGCGAGGGCTCTCTCGGCAACCTTGGGATATTCACCGGTCGCCAAGTCTCCCAGCGATATGCCCTGCTCCTCAATTAGGGAAGCTGCCTCTCTCAGAAAAGGGTATTTTGCCAAGTCCTCTCGAGTTACCATACTCTATAAAGAGAGGGGGCAAGGGGTAATTAACGCTAATGCGCTTTTTCTGCCCTGCCTTGCCGCGTCCCGCCTTCGCTTTATCCTTGTCCTTATCCTCGCCCTCGTCCTTAGCTTTAGCTTTATCCTTGGCTTTATTCTGCCTCCATCCTGGGCGCCAGGTAGTAGATCATCCTGCCACCACTGGCGAGGTTAAAGTCGAGTCTCAGCGGCATATCGGTCGAGAAGCTCAGGGCGGCTATCTCTGATAGGCCTGATGCCACCATCATCTTGCTGAGGTAGGCCAGGCTGTAGAGTGCGTGGGCGGCCTCCTTCGTCTCCATGGAGAGGATCTCGCCGCTCTCCTTGCTTATCACCACGTCCACATCCCCCCTGTCGCCGCTCGCGCTTATCTTGAGCTCTCCCCCCTCGGCCGTTATCCTTACAAAGTCGCTGACCACCTCCGCGTCCTTTATGGCCTCTTGGAGTGTGGCAGACGGTACCTTGACGGTGACGTTGAACGATATCTTTGGTGCAGAGAGATCCTCCTTTCCCAGGTCGAGGAGCGGGAGGGAGAAGGTCCTGGCAGTCTTCCCCCTGAACCTTATCCTCAGCCGAGCCTCCTCCTCCTTCTCGAGCTCCAGCTTCTCGCCGGCACCGGTGCGCCTCATGATGTTCTTCATATCCTCAAAGTTGATGCCGAGCGGGACCTCCTTGGTGCACTCGTAAGACTCGAAGACATCCTTCGGGAGCTCCAGGTCGACCATGGCTACCCTCGAGGGATCCATCGCCCGGAACCTCACGCCGGACGGGTCTGCTATGAAGACCCCTTCTTCCACGAGGGTCGAGACCGATTCGATGATATTCTTCCAGATCTTGCTATCGGCAAGAACCGCCTTAAACATCGCTATGCCTCCTCATTAGACATATAGAATGCCCATACTTAAAAGGTGACGTCCCGCGATATCCGGCAGGGCTTCCGTTCGGCCCGGGAAAGCTTGGCGGCTCAGGCCCGCCTCCCGCCCGGTCCGCTGCTCCATTCCCCCGCGCTTAGGACGTATCTCCTCATGCCGTCGATTATGGCCCTTGCCTGGGCGCGGCTCCTCCGCGGGAGGGGGACGACCTCCCACCCTGCCCCCTCAGCCCACGAGGCGATCTCCTCGGCTCCATCCTCCCCGATCGCCGTGGCAGCCTCGCTGCCGAGCGATATGCCGGAGAGCTCCTTGCAGTATTTGGATGCTTCCAGCCAGCCCTTGAGCCCCCCGAGATCCGTCCCCCTCCGAGCCATCATTGCGTCGATCCACCCTCCCCTGAAGACGATCACCACGGTGCTCCCTTCCACGTGTTCGATGAAAGCTACCCGCGCCTCCCTCTTCATCTTCAGGCGCCGCCCGGATCGCGACCCCTGCCTTGCCATCCCCCTCACTCCCTTTGACTGAGCCCCATCCGGCTGACTGCCAGCCTGAGCAGGCTGGAGAAAGCCCTTGCGGAAGCCTCCCTCTCCTGCGAGGCGGTGTCCAGCCTCCCCGAGATCGAGGTGCAGACTATGGTCACCGCCTCCTCGAGCGAGACTGCGTTGTTCATCCAGGCGTAGGCGAGCGTGGCCTCAGCGAGGTCCCCCCTCTCCCCGGAATTCAGCCTGGCCGGGTAGGGCAGTTCCGCCATCCTAAGTGCCAGGGCAAGGACTTTGTCTGGGACCCTCTCACCCACAGGCTTGTTGAGGGATCTGGTCTTCGCCGTAGAGTAGACCAGGTTCACGAAAGAGTCTCCCAGGCCCGCCAGGCCCCTGTCCTGGGCGACCCTGAGCCACCCCTCCCTGTCTATCACGGTCTCCCCAGCTGTGCTCAAGCGACAGCCTTGCTGAACTTCTCGCGGAACTCGACCGTCTCGGACTCGAGCTTGGAGAGCGCCTCGAGGAGCGCGTCTCGAGGCTTGATCTCTCCGTCGGTGTGGATCGTGAGCCTGATCCCGCCTGTCAGGGGGTGGACTATCTGGTACCCTGCGTACTTCACCCTCCTGTCGGCAAGGAGTGCAGTCCTCAGGAAGTTGCCTATCGTGTGGTCCTCCTTGGAGATCTCGATCTCCAGGCTCCGCGCATCCTCTCTGATCTTCTTGACCTCCATCTCCTCTCACTCCCCTCTCACCGCATAATTACGGGCGATCTTCCTCTTCTCAACGATCCTGTCGCGGTCGCAGAAGAGCCTCCCCCTCCTCAGCACCAGTTCGGTACCGCACCTCCGGCATGTGGAGTACAGAACCCCCAGGTCGTCCGAAGCGGTCGTCAGCTGGTATGGGGACCACGAGGTCAGGACCTTGGCAAGGATCCTGTCCCCCAGGCTGACCGCGTCGGTCAGCGACTCGACATACCCCCTTGCGGCCTGCGAGACATGGAGGACGCCCGAGAAGACGCCTGTCAGGGGCTTCTTCCCCTTGATCTCCAGGATCCTGATATTCGCCGCGTCCTCCTTCATGCTTACAACTACGCCCTCCACATAGTCCCCGACCTCGGGAACCGCGACCCGCTTGGAGCCCTCTACCGTTAGCTTCCTGCTCTGCGAATTTATGCTCGGGACCCCTACCCTGCTGGAGAAGAGTTCGCCGTTCTCCTCGTATGTCCCCTCTCCAGGGATGTACTCTTCTATAACGCCCAGGCGGTTCCCCGGCACGACGATCTTCTTTTCCTCAGCCATTCTGTTAACCTCTCACAATCCTGTAAAGGTCAGCATCAAAGACGTGAAACCTCTTTGCATGGAAGTGGTATGTTGGGGGTAGTTTTATTCTTAACGGAAGGATCTCGTCAACCCTCCCCCCGCTCTCCCCTACAAACCGGGATATGAACGCCCGGATGCTCTCCCCGCCCTTGTGGAGGGAATATACGACCGGGGCGATCCTCAGCCCCGCCCTCAGGAATGCCCTGTCCGCCTCCCTCCTTCTGACCCCGAAGGGCGGGTTCTGGACCACCGTATCGGCCCGGAGGCTCAGATGCCCCACATCGCAGAGGATCAGGTCTCCCTTCCGCCTCAGCCCCAGCCCATCCATCAGGCGCCGGGCGTCCTCCAACGCCCGGAGGTCGAGGTCCGCCCCCACGGCATACGACGCGCCGGTCAGGAGGGCCCCGGCCATAAGGATGCCCGTCCCGCACCCGAGGTCTGCCACCACCTTCCCCTCTATATCGCCATGGCGCATCCCGATGTACCAGATGATCTCTGCAGCCACCGGCGCGGGGAGGCGGTACTGCTCAAGCTCGAGCCGGGGAGACCTGAACGCCTCCGCCCTCTCCAGGACCATCTCCAGGCTACCCTTGGAACCGACTCTCGTATCTGTCAACCTTTAAACCCTCTTGAGAAGCTCAAGGGCATCCTCTCCGCTGAGGACCGGCTTTCCGAAGAGCTCTTGGTTGTCGAGCGGGATCCTCGGGCAGCCTGTTATTACGAACGCATCGAGGAACGTAAAGCCCGCCAGCCTCTCCCAGCTAACGTCCCCGGCCGCAAGCATGAACACCTCCCTGCCTTTCCTCTTCAGCTCCGCCCCGATGCCCGCCGCGCTGTCGAGGTCCTGCTGCCCGAATTTGGTGACCACCACTACCCCGAAGGCCTTCGCCTTGACCGCCTCCATTATCGCCCACCACCTCTTGGCCAGGGCCTTCTTCTTCAGCCCTTCCCCCCTCACCTCGCCCTTGGACGGGTCGGCGATATAGACATCCTTCCCGACCGCGAGCGCGACCCCGAGTGCGTGGAACTCCCCGCTGCCTACGAACAGGAAGGCGTCGACCCTGCTCTCTATCCTCTCCGCGGCGGTGGTCCTGCAGCCTAGGACGACCCCCCCTGTCTCGCCGTCGACCACTGCCTCGATTCCGATCCTGGAGAGGGCCCTCGTGAACTCGGGCAGCTGCCCCTCGTGCTGGACGGTAGTGACCAGACCGACCCTCCTCACGCCCCTCTCCCTCAGTAACTCTGCCGCCTTGGAGCATAGCTCCCGCACGTCCCCTGTGAAGCGTGCCGGGACGTAGATCGTGGGGACCCTCTCGCCCTGACCGAACCGGGCATGCCCGATGTGCACTAGGAGGTCAGCGCCCAGCGCCTCAGCCTCACCCTCGGCTAGGTCGCATGCGCCGTAGCAGGGGTCCGCTGAGATGAATGCTGTGATGCCCTCCCCGGCGAGCGCCCGGTAGACCTCGCCCGAGTACTGCTTCAGCCCGTCGGGGAGCTGGATGAGTACGCGCCTTGCCCCCCTCCTCCTCGCCTCCTTCACCACTGCCTCTGCCTGCAAGTCATAAGGTGCATCCATCCTGACCACCGCCGGCTATGCCACAGTTATCCTCTCTCCGGATCTGCTATGTATCTGTGACGCATCCGTGCCTCCATAGATAAACTTGGGGGCGGCAGACTGATCGGGGAACCGTCGTAGCGGCCATCGCACACAAGCCGGCATAAGGCTGGACGACTCCTGACGGGAAATTACCTGTTGCCAATGGCTATGATGCGCAGACCCGGTCCGGGATGGGTTTGGGGATGGGGGCTGAGGATGAGGACGGTGATAAAACCGCGCCGGCAGCCGCGCCCGGGCGGCAGCTGGCCGTCCAGCCCATCAATTGTGCTCGATTATCCTGCAGGGCATCGGAACCTTCGAGGAAGCCAGCCTGAGCGCCTCTTTGGCGACCTCCCTCTTGTCCGCGGGAACCCTGATATCGATTATCGGCTGCATGACGGCGAACCTGGCGGCCGTCCCCGCCGGCTTGCCGAACGACCTCCTCATCCCGTCCTGGAGGCGGTCCGCTCCGGCGAAGGCCATCATCTTGTTCTCCCTCAGTACCTGGTGTGGGAAGGCCCTGACCTTCAGGAAGAACCCTGTCTCACCGAGGAGGGTGCTGAGGTGCTTGGTCGCGATTACCCTCGCGGCCTCAAGTGCGTTGTGCCTGATCTGGCCCGCCTCCAAGGGCACCAGCGTCATCTTGAGCGGAAAGTCGCCCTTGATGTTGCCGAAATCGAACTTTGTTATCTTAGACCCCGGGACCCCCCTGATGTACTCCTTCCTAGTGTACGCCGGGGTGTCGAAGTGGCGGTAGCAGTGTGCGGGTCTCTCTGGCATTGATCTCAAGCCTCCAACTGTTCCAGAGATGACAGCATTAGTATTTTAGCCTTTCTGAGGGCGACGGGCCGCCTATCTCGATATCTCGATCACCACAAGCTCCTCAAACTGGAAAGCCGAACTGCGGACGACCCTGCAGGTGAGCCCTTCTGCCCGGATCATCTCTAGGCTCTCGTCCGTCCCGTTCAGGCTCGACTGGAGCAGGAGGGCCGTCCCTCCCTCCGCCAGATAGTCCCCCACACCTCCGATGAACCTGTCGATCTCCCTCCTCCCCCCAGGCCCGCCGCTCCAGCTCAAGTCCCTCGCCGGGTCCCCCCCGTCCTCATCTATGAGGTACGGCGGGTTCATGAAGATCAGGTCGAAGATCCGCCCCCTCTTCAAAGGCGAGAAGAGATCCCCCGTCACGACCTGCGCTTTGGAGGACGCCCCGTTTATACTGTAATTGGCGAGCGTATTCAGCGACGCCGCAGGGTTGATGTCCACCGTCACTATGGAGCCGAGCCTCTCGACCGCGCTCAAGCCGACGGCCCCTGTCCCGGAGCACAGCTCGAGCGCCCTCTCCGCAGAGCGCCCCTCAAGGGCGTCGATAAGGAGGTATGTGTCCTCTGAGGGAGGGTAGACCCCCGGCATGATCAGGACCTCCTTTCCGCCTATGCAGCGCCTCCTGCCCCCCTCCGCCCTTGGTCCCGGTCCTCGATCCCCTGCCTGATTCAGGCCGGCCAACAGTCCCCCTCCCCCCTCATGCCCCTCAGGGCCCTGTCGATCCTCACGAACTCTTCCGGTGTCAGCATGAAGACGCGGACGTCGAGGAGCGGGCCGAGCCCAAGGTCCGGGACATGCCCGGGGTTCCCCCTCATCTTCGCATACGTCGCGAGCGCCTTCCTGAGAGTCCTCCTCCTCTGGGAGAAGAGGGCCTTCAGGGTCTCGCCCAGACCCTCCCAGTCTGTACCGCATCCCCCCCTCAGCCTCGGCCTGACCGTGATCACCGTGCTCTCCACCTCCGGCTCGGGGTAGAACGCGCCGGGAGGAAAATCCCTGACCTTCCTGACCTCGGCCAGCAGCGACGACATCACGCTCAGCCGGGAATAGTCCCTCCCGCCGGGTCCGGCCACCAGCCTTTCCGCGACCTCCTTCTGGTAGGTGAGGGCAGCCAGTTTGAACCCCCCCTCGCGGAGGATCTTGAACGTGACGGGGGTGGAGATTGAGTAGGGCAGGTTCGAGACTATCCTCTCCGCACGGGGGAGCTTCATCCCAAGTATGTCGCCGTGGACGACCTCCACCGACGGTGCCCCCCTGAAGCGCTCGGCCAGGATCTTGGCGCTCAGCCGGTCCTTCTCCACCGCTATGACCTTACCTGCGACCGCCGCCAGCGCTCTGGTGAGGGTTCCCACCCCCGCCCCTATCTCAAGGACCGTCTCGCCCCTCTCTATCCCGGCGGCTCCGACTATGCACGATATCAGATCGGGATCTACAACATAGTTCTGCCCTGACCGCCTGCTCGGCCTTATGTTATAGGCCCGGAGGATGGCCAAGGTCTCCCTTAAAAGATCCTCCCTGCTCAACCATCAGATCTCCTTCTTGAGGGGCGGCTTGCAGAAGAGGTAGTACTTGTCCTCGTACTGTATCTCCATGAATATCCTCTTGACTATGACCTTCTTCGGGTCAGCGACCTTCGCTCGCGCCTGGATATCGTCAAAGCTCTTGAACGGCGCCTTCTTCCTCTCCTCAAGGATCTGCCACATGGCCTTCTTGCCGATACCTGGCAGGAGCTCGAGCGAGTGCATCCTGGTCGTGACCGGCCCCGAGTTGTTGAAGAAATTGACGAACCTTGCCTCGTTCTTGGCCACTATCTCCTCGACCACGCCCTGGAGCTCGTCCTTGGCGGACTGGGTCAACTCCTCATAGTCGATCCTCCTCTTGACGTGGTCCACCTTGTCCCTGCCCCACCTGCCTATCGAGATCCTCTCCCTCGGCTTAAAGACGGCTCCCTGGGCGGGGATCAGCTCCAGGAGCGTGAAAAAGTCCTCGCCGATCGCCTGGACCAGAGGCTCCCTCCGGTAGAGCGGGCGGGTGTCCCGCGGGTGTCCGTAGGGCAGGCTGTCCAGCACGTAGGCGTTCTCTTCAAACCTCTTCTGAGCCTGCGGTTCCCTGTTTGGCGGCAGCATCGGTGGTCCCCACTATAAATTAAGAGAAGTAACTTATATTAAGTTAGGAAGCTGGTTCCTACTTTCTAAAGGAATTGATAACACTCAGGATCTTCTCAAGCTCTGACGGGAGCATCGGCTTCCCCTCGCCGGCGAATATGGTCCTCAGCTCCTCGACAGTGCTCGGCATTATGTTGACGATCTGGGTGGCGATGAACGGGGAGATCCCGTCAGCCTTGAGCCTGTTGAGAAGCTCGAGGGCGTCCTCTGCGCTGATCTTCATGAACTTGGTCGCATAGTCGAAGGTCAGCCTCTGTATGTAGCTGAGCTCCCCGCCTGCGGCCCTCTCTTCTAGAAGCTTCTTGACCTGGGGGAGGGTCAGCTCCTCCTCCTTGACGATCTCTCTCGGCATCTACTGCCCCTCTAGCGGCTGAACGTGCTCTGGCCTTGCTATAATCTTCTTGCTATAGCCGCCCATGTGGACATCTATCAGGTATGCCCTCCCTCTCTTCTCCATTATGGTGCCGGTCCGACCATGGAACCTCTTGTGCGGCATACCCTTGACCGTCGAAGAGTCGATCTTTATGGCTACCTTCTCCCCTTCGGCGTACTCCCTCAATATCCTGTTGACGGGCGAGAGTCCTTTCTCCCTGACCTTCTTGCCCATCAGCGACCTCGTCCTATTCCTGTAACCGACCGAATGCTTCACTTACACTCACCCTCATTTACCGCTATGACGTCTAGCTCCACGCACCGTGCGCCGTATCCAAGGACGCCGGAGACGCTGGGTTCCGTCCTCCCCTCGTCGCCGGAGATGAGCTCCTTGACATAGAGCCCGCCCTGGCAGCGGACGACAAGTTCCAGCTTGCCGTCAGCCCTCCTGGCCTGCACCTCGTGCACCCTCTTAACCCTCAGTTTGTCGGCGCGCCGATGTAGGACCCTTTTTGGAGTATATTGATTTATTAGGCGCCCATTAAAGCTTTTCTCTATCTTGGCAAGGTCCTCCTCGGTCAGGGGGCCGTCAACCTCTACGAGCGCGCGGTACGTCTTCTCGGCCACCTTGGCCCGCTCCTTCAGGCGCCTCACGGTCTTCTTGTCCGAGTAGGACAGGGCCGTGACTTCGACCCTCCCCCGTCCCCCCTCGTTGATCGCCCCCTCGAGCGCCTTCAGGTCCAAGACCCTCTGCCGCGGCTCTTTCACCTCGACGACGAATGGCCTCCCGTTCCCCGTGACTATGGCGTCCACATCCTCCCTTCCCGCGCCGTGGAACTTTGAGCGGCTGCCCTTGGTCGCCTCGAGGATCGGCGCCGTGACGATCTCCTCCACCGAGACTGGGTAGATCTTCCCCGTGCCCCCGCAGACATCGCAGCCCGCTCCGCCGCAGTGGACGCAGTCCCACCTCGACTGGGGGATGCCCCTCACCAGCTTCCTGTACCTCCCCAACAGGTAGAGCGGCATCGGCTTGACCGAGATCCTCGGCCCCGGCAGGTCCACCGTGACGACCATGTCCGGCGTATGGAACTCGACGTCCCTCCCGGTCAGCTTGGCGACCCCCTTCCCGATCTCCCTGCTCAGTTCGGTCTTAAGCGATTCGCCGTACTCCACGCCGAACTCTGACCTGAGGCGGTCCTCCCTCTCGGCTATCTCCCCCGAGAGCCTGGCCCCGATCAGAAAGTTCGCATAGCCGTAGCCTTCGAGCCGCCTGACTATCTCCTCGGCATACATCCCGACCTCATTCAGCATCTCCCCGCAGAGGTAGCACTTTGCCTCACCCGGGGCCCCGCCCGTGACGTTGGCCGCCGGTCTGTGTTTGCCCTTGTCCGCCAGGGCGTGGAGCGTCCTGCTTCCGCTATCGTCCCCTTCTTTGAGCCGGCTGTGGGCTCCCATCGCAAGGACCAGCTTCAGGGCGTATCCCCTTTCCTTGTTGGAGACGCCCCTGGCCAGCCCGCCGAACTGCCTCCCCAGACAGCTGTCGCAGAGCGGGTACTTTTCCAGCATCTTCTCGGCGATAGGAAGGATCTCCATCCGGAACCACTCATGCAATTTTATGCGATTTGAAATCCGCGATTCTGTGTAGTCTTCAGTTGATAAGCTTTTATACCCTTCCCGGAGGAGACATGCTGTCAGCACCGGCGTAGCGGTGAAAGGGGGCGGGACCGTGCACCGGCCATTCGCCCGCGCGGGCACGCCTCCAATAGAGAGGGCTGCGCCCGAAGCGCGCCCGCACAGTGGGGGCCCGTTACCCCCCTCTGTCCGCGATGTTGTTGAGCATAACCGCTGCCTGATCCGGCAGGAGCTCCTTCCCGCAGAGCCGCACGGGCGAGAATCCGCGCTTGGAGAGGGCCGCCTCAGTGCCCGCGCCCAGCACGGGGTACTCAAAGACGGCGACAAAGTCCGTGCCCGGGGAGACCGCCCTGCCCCCTCCCCCCTTGTAGTAGAGCTTCCCCCTGCCCCCCCTCCCCTCGATGAGCTCCTCCAGGCCAGCGTGCCGGGCAGAAATCCCGGACATTATCCTCGCCGGTCTGATCCCGGCCCTCCTCAGGCCTGCCCTCAAGACCCCGGAGAGCGACTGTTCGTCGGGCCTGACGTTCCTCATGCATCCCCCCTCAAAGGAAATGAGCACGTCCCCGAGGAGGAGGCTGGCCTTTACGTCTCTCCTCGCCCCGTGGGAGAGAAGCAGGGCGCCGACGAGGAACCTAGTGAGCGTGCCGGCGCTACTGGCCGAGAGCGCAGATGTGGGCGCCAAGAGTATAAATTCGCGCAACTGCCCTACCTCGGAAAGGTCCCGCCCTTTATCCCTGGCATCCTCTTCTGCTTGGAGATTATCTGCTTCACGAACTTTCTGCTCATCCTGTACTGCTCGAGGAGCTCCTTTATCTCCTTGGGGGACGTCCCGGATCCCCGCGCGATCCTCCTCACCCTGGAGCCGTCTATCACGCTGGGCTCGGTCATCTCCTCCTCCGTCATCGACTGCATTATCACCGTCCACTTCTTCAGCCTCTCCTCGGTCACGTCCATCGCCTCCTTCGGGAGGTTCATCCCGAGGCCCGGGATGGACTGGAGGATCTTGCTGAACGGTCCCATCTTCCGCATCGCCTGCATCTGGGAGTAGAGGTCCTTCAGCGTGAACCGCCCGCTGGCGAGGGCCGCCATGCTATCGGCGCCTGTGGCTGAGGAGAGCTGGAGTTCCTTGACCTTCTCCACGAGGGATTCGATATCCCCCATCCCGAGCAGCCTGCCGACGAACCTCGGGGGGCTGAAGACCTCGATCTCCTCGACCCCCTCCCCGGTCCCGATGAACCTGATCGGCGCACCCGTGGCTGCCACCGCCGAGAGTGCACCGCCCCCCCTGGCGGATCCGTCGAGCTTCGTAAGGAAGATATTTCCGACCCTCGTCACCCGGTTGAACGCCTCGGCCTGCTGCATGGCCTGCTGGCCTATCGTCGCGTCGACCACCAGCGTTATCTCGTCGGGTTTGACCGCCTCCGCGATCTGCATCATCTCCTTCAGGAGGTCGGCCTCATTCTTGTGCCTGCCCGCCGTGTCCACTATTATGATCTCTATGCCCTTCTCTCTGAATCCCCTGAGGCCGTTCCTGGCTATCTCCGCGGCGTCCTTATTCTCCCTCTCCCCATAGAACTCCGCACCGGCCTTCTTCGCGAGCTGCTGGAGCTGGTCGTACGCACCTGCCCTGAAGTTGTCTGCGCAGACCAGGCCGATCGAGTAGCCCTGCTTCTTGAAGAACCACGTGAGCTTCGCGGCGCTCGTCGTCTTGCCGGACCCCTGTATGCCCACGAGGAGGATCACGGTCGGCCTCCCCCTCGGGTACTTCGGGAGCTGGGTCTTCTCTCCGCCGAGCAGGCCCGTCAGCTCGTCGTAGACCACCTTGACGGCGAGCTCCCTCCTCGAGAGGCCCGGCGGAAGCTCAGCCTCGAGGATCTTCTTCTCAAGGCTCTTCGAGAGGTCGAGAACCAGCCTGACATTGACGTCGGACTGGAGCAGTGCCCTCTGGACGTCCCGGACCAGCTCCTTCACCACCTTTTCGTCGACGACAGGGGCCTTCATGACCTTCTTGATCGCATTGCTGAGTGAGCTGCCGAGACCATCAAGCACCATCTTTATCACCGATTAAGGAGACTAGGGTGCCCTAAAAATATTAGCCTTGAGGTAAACGGAGATAAAGGTGGGGCAGGGCTCACTTGACCCTGATTATGTGCTTCTCATTGAGGATGTCCCAGTACTCGACCTCTGCGCCCGCTGCAAGCTTTGCGACCAGCTCCTCGTCCTTGGGTGCCTTGACCTCGAACGTCTCATAGTTCTCTAGGTCCATGAGCTGTACCGCGTCCGGCATGAGTGAGATCACCTGTGCCGTCCTCTTCTCTACCAGGGGGACATCGACCCTCTGATCGGCCGGAGCCACGATGTTCCTCTTGATGTTATCGAAGAGTCCCACCGCTACTACCCTCGCCTTTGCGGAGCCGTGCTTCCCGGTCTTGGATTTGTCCATCGAGACAACCCTGCAGGGGACGTTGTCGATTACCACGAAGCTACCCTCTTTGAGGCTTCCGATCTCAACCGGTTTAGTCGACATAGCGGCATCCTTCTATTACGACAGAGGTAAACATTGAATAAGTAAATAAAGCTTGCCAAAGCCTGCTCTGTAACGTTGGTGGTCGGCCGGGCATGAATACCGTTATAGCTGTATAGCCGCCAGCCGAAGACTAAGGATCAACCCGGCCCGGCGATGCAGCCAGGACCACGGTTCTAAAACAGGGCGCCCGATAAACTAAAAAAGTAAAAGAAAGAAAGGGGGCGGCTCAGTTACTGCTTGCCTGCCCGCTCCTTCCTCAGCTTCTCCACAAGCTCCTTCGTCACTCCAACGGCTGCCGAGGCGTCGTGCGGTCTGGCGTCGGCGCCTATGGACTCTGCCCACTCCGGCGTCACGGGGCCTCCGCCGACTATCACCTTCACCTTGTCGCGGAGTTTCACCTCCTCCAGCGCGCCTATCACCTTCTTCATGACTGGCATTGTGGTGCTCATCAGCGCAGACATCCCGACCACGTCGGCGTTGTTCTGCTTGACCGCATCGATCATCTTCTGGACCGGGACGTCCTTCCCGAGGTCGATCACACGGAATCCGGCGGAGGAGAGCATTATCTTCACCAGGTTCTTCCCGATGTCGTGTATGTCTCCCTCTACGACCCCGAGTACGACAGTGGCAGGCTCGGCCGTGGTGCTGGCCTTCATGTGCGGCGTTAGCACCTCCACCCCCGCGTTGAGGGCGTTGGCGGCACAGAGCACCTCGGGGACGAAGTACTCCTTCGTCTCGTACTTCTTGTTGACTACCGTCATGGCCTCCCCGCCGTTCTTCGTGACCAGCTCATACGCGTCCAGCCCCGCCTCCACCGCCTCCCTGGCAGCAGCCGCGGCGGCCTCCTCGTCTCCGTCTACTATTGCCTTCACGAATGCGTTAACAATCTCCTCGCTTGTTCTGGACATTTGCTACACCTCTCTCACACATACACCAAACATCTGGCTACGTCTACCAGTGCCTTGAAGTTCTCCGTGGACGTCCTGGGGGGTATGCCGCATGAGGGCATGAGCATATCGACGCCCTTCTTGACAGCCTCTACCGCGAACTCCCTTACCTTGGCCGGGGTTCCGAAGAGCAGCGCTGTGATGGTGGGCACCCCGCCGACTATGGCGATCTTCTTCCCCACCACCTGCTTCGCAAAGGCGACATCGACCTGGGCATCGATCGAGAAGGCGTCGAACCCTGTATCGCCTATGTACGGCAGGTAGGCGGAGGTATTCCCACAGATGTGGATCACCACCGGGGCTCCTATCTTCCTTGCCATGTTCTGATATACCGGGACCATGACGTCCCTGAAGAATACCGGGGAAAGGATATCCGACGTCGCCGACGGGTCTGCTATGCAGACGAGGTCCGCCCCGCTGCGCAGGGCCTGCTTGCAGTCGGCTATGTTCATCTCTGCTATCTGCATCAGCGCCTCCTTAACCTCCTCCTGCGGCCTCTTCTTCGTCCATATGCAGAACTTCTCGATGCCGAAGACATGGCCGGCCACTGTGAAAGGCCCGGTGACCTGGTTCACTATGGGCAGATAGTCCCCATAGTTCTTCCTGAGCCTGGCCTCAACATCGTACTTCAGCGGGAACCTGCCGCGCTCAACTATGTTCTCCGGTATCTTGAGGTCCTTGAGGTCGCCAAAGACGTGCGACTCGACGCTCGGGTGCCTGTCTATCCTCCCCCAGTTTATCGAGCACCCCAGCGCCTCAGCCTCAACGCAGAGATCGAACGGGAGCTTGAACCCCTCAAGCCCGATCACCTCCCACGCGGCCGCAGCGAGCCTGTACATCAGTTCCGGATCCCTGTTGGCCTCGGGAAACGGCGCCTTGGCAGCGTTCATCTGATCCACAGTCGCTGTGGTAAGCGTATCGCAGCAGCTTATCCTGTCTGCCCTCTGTTTGTTACCCGTCATACACAGAAGGGCACGTTTTCTAGGAGTCATTTCGGCCATACAATCACCATCTGGTTCCTATTGCCTAAAGGAATTATTTAAAACTGAGGGGTATTATATAGTATATTTCAGTTTTGATCATTTAGGAGCGTCTCCTGCTTGAGGATCTCCCGCGTCGGGGTAATAGCCAAGATAAACTCACCGGAGGCGGCAGACGTGGCTGCCCGTGCAGGCCGTCTGCTCAGGTCCCGGGGGGTCGAGGTGGTATACGCCGGAGACGTCGCACGCCTTGTGGGGGAGGCGGAGACTCCCCTCGAGGAGATGGCGGCAGATCTGGCCGTCATCGTCGGGGGCGATGGGACCATAATGCGCACCGAGCAGAAGCTGACCGGGGTGCCCCTCTTCGGGATAAAGGTTGGCGCCCTAGGCTTCCTCTGCGAGGCGACTACCGACCAGGCGGAGGCCGCCCTGGAGCGCATCCTAGCCGGCAGCTTCTACCTTGAGCACCGTTCCAAGCTGAAGGTCAGCTACCGCGGCGCACGTCTCCCGGACGTTCTCAACGAGGTCCTAGTCACGACCGCCAAGCCCTCAAAGATCCTCTCGCTCTCCGTCACGAAGGACGGCGAGCCGCTCCACCGAGGAAAGTCCGACGGCGCAATAATCTCGACCACCACGGGCGCGACAGCCTACGCACTCTCAGCCGGCGGCCCCATAGTCGACCCGCGGCTGGACATCATCGAGCTCGTCTTCATCTGCCCCCTCTCGGTAGGGCTGCGGCCGATGCTCCTCCCCGTCTCCAGCAGGCTCGAGGTGAAGGTCCTGCCAGACAGGTCTCCCGCGATCCTCGTTCTGGACGGCCAGACGTTCACCCCCGTCGACTTTGACGAACCCGTGGCCGTCGAGAAGTCCGAGAGGTCAGCCGTCTTTGCGAGGGTAAATCCCCCTGATTTTTACAGGAGCGTCAGCGAGAAGATAAAGCCGGGGCTAGAGGTCTGACTATGGCCGGGCCGGTCTTTGTCCTAGACACCTCTGCCATCATATACGGCTTTAACCCCCAGCTCGTGGAGGGAGACCACTACATGCCGCCCAGCGTAAGGAGCGAGGTTGTTGGGAAAGCGCGGGGCATGCTGGACATCTCGATCTCGTCCGGCCGCCTGAAGGTGCGCCTCCCCCAGGAGAAGAGCATGGCGCTGGTAAAGTCGCGGGCCGTCTCGACTGGGGATGCTGCCGTCCTCTCGAACACCGACCTGGAGGTGGTAGCACTCGCGCTGGAACTGAAGCAGGAGGGGCTCGAGCCGATCGTCATCAGCGACGACTATAGCCTGCAGAACCTCTGCAACCTACTCGGCATAACCTTCAAGCCAATGGTCACAAGGGGGATCTCCCAGGGCTTCTGGTGGTTTCTCTTCTGCCCCGCCTGCGGCGCGACCTATGAGCGGTCGGTAAAGACGAGCGTCTGCCGCATCTGCGGCCACGGTCTGAAGAGGAAGGTATACAGCAAGAAGAAGATCGCGGACAAATGATCCCCTCCTCCTGCCCAGCCCGGCCCAGCCCACGCACCGCCTGCCCAGTTTGCCCGCTTCCCGCCCTGCTACTTCCTGAACTTGGCTATGAAGTAGCCGGGCATCTCAAGCAGGTCCGGATCGAACCTCTGGGCCGCGCTGAAGCCGATCCCGCTCCCCCCTACCCTGATGGGCTGGTCCACCGCCGCGAGGCCCAGCTCCTCGATGCAGTATCTTGCATTCTCCTCGTTCTCCTCCAGCGTCAGGGTGCAGGTCGAGTATACGACCTCGCCGCCCTCCCTCACGACCTCGCTCGCCGCCCTCAGGAACTGCCTCTGATAACCGGCGCAGCCGAGGGCCCGCGCCGCGGTCAGCTCCTCGAAAGTCTTCGGCCTGACGCCGAGGGCCGAGCAGGGGGGGTCGACGAGGACCTTGTCGGCCTTCAGCCTCAGCTCAGGCCTGTCCCTGGTGAGGTACCTAGAGTCCGCCCTGACCGCCCTTACCCGGGATATGCCGAGGCGCTCCGCCTCCGTCTCGAGCCTCCCCAGCCTCTTCTCATTATCATCAAAAGCAAGGATCTCACAGTCGGCGATCTGGGCGATATGGAGCGCCTTCCCTCCGGGTGCTGCGCACATGTCGACGACGAACTCGCCCCTCCTAGGGTCTAGGACCCTCGAGGTGATCATGGCCGGGAGGCTCTGCTCCTGTATCTTGCCGTCCCGGAAGAGCCGGCTCTCCCTTATCTTGGGGAGGCGGTACCTGCTCTCCACCACCCTGACCGCGATCCCCCTCCTCCCGCGGATGAAGCGCGAGGACTCTGCCGCCTCCCCCCTCGCGACTACGTTCCCCATGACGTCCTCGATGTAGACCTCCTCGCCCGGTCTGAGCCTGTCTGAGGCCAGGACCCCCGGCGCGTAGAGGTTGCTTCCCATCATGACGCTCTCAGCAGCATGCTTCTCGGCCAGGACCCTCTTCCCGGACCTTTCTATCTCGAAAGGTCCCTCCACCCTCAGGAGCACAGCCTCCTCCAGCACCTCCGACTCCCTGCACTCAAACCCCTCGTCCGAGAAATAGGCGACGACCTCCCGGGGGGTAGCCCTGAGGGTGTTGACCCTCACCGCGTACTCCCTCGGGGGCCTGGACACCGCCTCCAGTACCCGCGGGAGCCTGACCCTCCCGTACGCCCTCTCCATGAGGCGCAGGAGTCCGGACCAGTAGATCGCCCCCCTTGCCCGCCCGGTCCCTAAGATGCAGACCTGTGCATCCTTGGTGCTCACGTTTATCTCGACCCTCTCCGAGATTACTACCTGTGATAATTATGCCTACTGCTCTCCTACTTAAGAAAGAGGAACCGATCGACCTGCCAGGGCTCATCCGCGGCGTGAGGGAGTCCGCGAAGGGGTACGGCGCAATCGTCACCTTCACGGGAGTGGTTCGGGGGCGCACCCACGAGGGCGGGGAGGTCTCCTACCTGGAGTACGAGGTCTTCGAGGAAGCCGCCCGTAGATCGATGGAACAGATAACGGAGGACCTCTCGGCGATCAGGGGCGTCCTCGGCGTTGCCATCTGCCACAGGTACGGGAGGTTCTGCCCCGGCGAGGAGGTTCTCTACGTCGTCATCGCAACTGAGAGGAGCTCGGTGGCATTCGAGGCGCTGAAGCTCGCCGTGAGCAGGACCAAGCACGAAGTGCCGATCTGGAAGAAGGAAGTCACCCCCCAGGGCGGGTGCTGGGTAGAGACGGGGTAGATGGGGAGGCCGGGGGGGAGGGAGAAGGTGTGTATACCCTCAGCCCTAGGATGGTCTCCACCGCATCGAACAGTCTCGACGCCCCCTCAAGCCTGGCCCCCGAACTGACCTCCCCCGAGAGGCGCTCGGCTGCGGAGATCGCCGCACCGGTCTGGAGGTCATCGTCGAGCGCACTGAAGAACTCTTGCATATAGTCTCTCACGCAGGAACTCACCTCTCGTCCGTATCCGTATCCGTATCCGTATCCGTATCCGTATCCGTATCCGTATCCGTTATACCCGTGACCAGCGTCGGCCTTCCTCGCGGCAATGGCTCCTTCCCTCAGAGTATAGTAGACCTCTCCCGCATCTTCCATCCCCTCCTCGGTGAAGTTGATCCTCTCCCTGTAGCCCTTCAGGAGGACAAAGGTCCTCAGTACTTCCGGCCTGTGCCTCTTCAGGATATCCCTTATGTAGACCGATCTGCCCGTCGACTTGGACATCTTCTTCCCCTCTATGAGGACGAACTCGTTGTGGAGCCAGTACCTGACGAAGACCTTGCCGGTAAATGCCCTTGCTATGAGGGCCTCGCACTCATGGTGGGGGTAGACGAGGTCTTTTCCCCCCCAGTGGATGTCGAGCGTGTCGCCGAGTTTAGCGGTCGACATGGCAACGCATTCCGTGTGCCACCCGGGTCTCCCCCTCCCCCAGGGGCTCTCCCAAGACTGCTCCCCCTCCCTCGCCCCCTTCCAGAGGACAAAGTCGAACGGGCACCTCTTCGATCCCCTTCTCTCCACCGAGTCCAGGACCGCCCCCTCCACGTTGGAGACGAGCTCCCCGAAGCCCCCTGCCCTGTTCACGTCGAAGTATACCGCCCCGTCCGTCTCGTAGGCCGCCCCCCTGTCGAGGAGCTCGCGGGTGATCTCGATGATCCGCGGGATATACTCCGATGCCTTCGTATAGGTGGTAGCCCTCTTCACGTTGAGCGCGTCCATATCTCTCAGGTACTCGCCTATGAAATAGTCCGCCACCGCCGCCGGGTTCCTCCCCTCCCTCCTCGCCCTCTCGGTGATCTTATCATCGATATCCGTAAAGTTCTGCACGTGGATGACCTCGTTCCCCTGCGCCTCGAGGTACCTCTTCAGGACGTCAAAGTTGATGTACGTCCGGGCGTGCCCTATGTGACAGTAGTCATAGACCGTGGGGCCGCAGGTATATGCCCTGACCCTGCCAGGCTCCTGAGGTATGAACCCCTCAGCCCTCATGCTCTTGGTATTGTAAAGCGTCAGCACTGGTCCCGATCCCTCCCTACCCGAACTCGAGCCCTGCATAGGCGATCGCTTCTGGCTCCAGACCCGGCCTCTCCCCTAGGTACAGCCTGCTGACCCTGAAGACCTCCTCCGTCCCCTCCTGGCATGGGAGCGGGACAACCGCCGTGGCCCTCGGGCCGAGTTCTCCCAGCGCCGAGAGGAGCACCGAGGCGCCTGCAGCCCTGTCGCCCGATACCACCGGCCCGGCAACGGGCTCGACCGGGTCGGGCCGCAGTATGGCAAAGCCCCCTCCCTCCGCAGGGTATACAACCCTCCCCCTCTCCAGCAGAGCCCCCAAGACCTCCGGGCGGCAGTACCCAAAGCACCTCCTGTCCATCTCCGTGATCTCCCCGAGGATCCGGCTCCAGGCGCTCGTGCCCTTCCCGTTCAGCGCCGATGCCGTTGCCCTCCCCTTCTCTGGGCCGATTATGCCTGCCTGACCCGCCCCCCCTCCACCCCCCCTCAGCCTGACGATCGCGAACTGGCGGTCCAGCCTGAAGCCGGCCTTAGCATAGACCCCGACCCTGTCCTGGTAGGCGAAGAGCGCGATCGTCCTCTTCCCCTCCAGCAGGCTGACCGCCCTTGCGATGAGCATGCCGGCGATCCCCTCGCCCCGCCTCTCCCTCCGCACGAGGACGTTTGAGATCCAACCGCACTCCCCGTAATCGAACAACGTCAGGGTGCCTATGACCCTGCGATCCTCCGAAGCAACCAGGATTCTGGCGCATCTCATCCTGCCCAGCGCGTCAAAATCATCCCTGGTGTAGTTCCAGCCTTCGAGACACGTCAGGGCCACAAGGTCGTCATAGTCGGTCGGATCTGCTGCCCCGATATCCAGCGTCACTCTGGCTCGCCCTTTCCCTCTTCACATTCATGCTCCCCGTGGGTGATGTACCTCTTGTCCCCTCTCGCATGCTTCACGCTACAAGGCCCGTAATCCTCGTCCTCAGCCCCATACCAATATTCACAGTCCTTGCACTTCGTGGCGGATCCCTCAGCAGACGGCCGGGCTCACTCCACCCTCTCTTCCTCGAGCCCTCAGACACTAAATCCACCAGAAGGGAGTTAAAGCTTTTGAAAAGCCTGCGGCAGCGTACATGGCAGTCAGCCGAACATGGATGCGCGCATCGGGTACTTCCGCATGAAGATCTTCTCCACCTCTGCAGCCAGCTTGGCGTCCAAGTCCGATTGCTTGGGCGAGATCATCCGCAGATCGGGATGGGACATGAACGGCCCGCTGAGCACTGCGCCAACATCCTCGCCTTGGCAGTCCTGTAACCGCACCGGCTCGGCCCTCATCAGCCGCTCCATTACCTGCTGCGCAGCCCCGCCGGACGCGATCGCGGCGATCGCCTCCTTGGCAACCTCTGCCGAGAGGGGCCTGAACCCGCAGGGGGGAGAACGCCCCAGCCGTCCGACGTCCACCGGATCGTCAAACCTGACCCCCGCCCCGATCCTCTCCGAGGGGCTGATGATCATGAACTTTAGCCGGTAGCCTACATCCGGCCCGAGCGCCAGCATATTCCCCCTGAAATCTGATGCTATCTGCCAGCCGACCGGCTTCCTGTTGTACGACTCGAGGATCTCCATGATCACGTCCTCTGCCTGGAGTATCTCCAAGCCAGCCACCTACCTTGCTCTCTACTCTACTCCGATCTCTGCTCTATTCTAATCTATACCGCCGCTTTTTAAATCGCTCCCACTCGCCGCCGACCGAAGCCCCCAGGTGACTGGGTGAGAGGGGCAGGATAAGGAGGGGAGGGGCACAGGGGCCGGGTCCCTGAGCCTCACATCCTGAACCCTCTCCTCACCTTCCCGAGCCCCGCAGGCTCCATGTTGAAGACAATGGTCTTGAGGTAAGTCATCTCCTCGATGGTGTACCCGATCCCCTCCCTCCCAACTCCCGAGTCCTTCCACCCGCCGTAGGGGAAGAAGCCGACGCCGTGCTTGGGGAGGTCGTTCACGGTCACCTCGCCCGTCTGGACCCTTTTGGCCACCTTCCACATGCGGTAAAAGTCCCTCGTGAATACACACGAGTCGAGTCCGTACCTGGACCTGTTGGCTATCTCGATCGCCTCATCCTCGTCCCTGATCCTCACCACCGTGACGACCGGTCCGAAAGTCTCCTCCCACACTATCTTCGCGGTGAGGGGGACCTTATCCAGGACGGTGGGCTCGAAGTAGCAGCCGTCATGCCCCCCTCCCCTGAGGCACTCCGCCCCCTTAGCCACGGCGTCATCGACCAGCCCCTTCACCCGCTCAGCTGCCCTGATATCGATAAGGGGGCCCATCTCGGTCGACGGCTCCCTCGGGTCCCCACACTTCCACTTGTCCACCCTCTCTAGGACCCTCCCGACGAAGCCCCCGGCGACACCCTCTGCCACTAGGATGACGCTCACCGCGTCGCACCTCTGCCCCGCATTCCGGAGCGATCCCTGCACGCACCTCTCCGCGGCAAGATCGAGGTCAGCGTCGTCAAGGACTATTGCCGCACCCTTTCCCCCGAGCTCCAAGTGTTGCTTCTTGATACCTACTAGGGACGAGATCTGCTTTCCCACCGCAGTGCTGCCCGTGAAGCTTACCATCCCCACACGCCCGTCCGCGACCAGTGCGTTGCCGACCTCCCCTCCAGATCCCGTGACAACCTGCAGCGTCCCCTCGGGTATCCCCGCCTCCTCGAGCACCCTGGCGAACATCAGCGCTACCGTCGGGTTGTTGCTCGCGGGTTTCGTCACTATCGCGTTCCCGGAGAGGAGGGCGGGTATGACCTTGGAGGCGTAGATGAAGAGCGGATAGTTGAACGGGGATATCGCCGCGATTACGCCTATGGGTTCCCTCAGGACGATCGCGACCTTACCCATAGTGTCCTCCGACCAGTCCCCCGGGACGTACTCCCCGAATATCTTCCTAACATCTTCCATCGTGAGGCTCATCCTGTCGAGGGTGGCCCCGACCTCCCCCTCAGCGTCCCTGACCGGCTTCCCGGTCTCGGCAGTCAGCACCTTCACAAAATCCCTCCTCTGCCTCTGCATAATCGCCTTGGCCTCTTCGAAGATCTCTATGCGCTCGATCGCCGGGACGTCCCTGATCTTGTACCTGCTCTCAGCTGCGGCCGCCACCGCCTCGGCCACCTCCTCCTTCGTGGCCGCTGCGGCCCTGGCTACGATACTTCCGTCAACCGGCGTCCTTACGTCGATATACCTCCCAGACCTTGGGGGGACCCATCTGCCGAAGAGGAACATGTTGAGCGAAGGGATCCCCCCGTCCATCCTGAACAACGGTTCAAAAAAACTGCCCAAGTCGAGTCTTGACCCAGCCTCCTTGAGACTCAAAAAAAGTCCTCCAAGATACTCTCAATGGACATGGATTTCTACTTTTCTTTAATCCCCTGCGCTTCCTCTGCCGGGCGCCCCTCTGCATTTTAATGGTGCGGCAAAATGCAGGCGCGAGGGATCACAACGTGGACTTTATGCTTTGGTGCGGGGAGTGGGATTCGAACCCACGAAGTCCTTCGACATAGGAGCTTACTGGGCGGTCGCGAATACTCCCACCACTCAGTCCTACCCCTTTGACCTGGCTTGGGAATCCCCGCTCGCACTAGTTAGTGAGCATATCTCCTTTTTAAAACTACCTTTCATTCTTCTAGGTTTAAATACTGCCTAGGCAATCCACTTGAAGTAGGTGCTGCTCATGAACGAGGAGAGCCTGCTCAAACTTGCCAGCGAGATCAAGGAAGCCTCGCTGAGGGAGAAAGTAACCGCACTCATCAAGGATCCCAAGCTTACTATCGAGGTCCCCGCCCCAGGATCGCCGAAACTCAAGGAGTCGCCTGCTAGCAAGCAGCGCCACCACTCCTACCGGACCGGACTTATAGTCCATACAGTCTCGACGGCCAGACTTGCCCTCCACCTCGCGGACCTGATGGAGGAGGTCTACGAGGCCAAAGTCGACCGGGATATAGTCATCGCCGCCTGCCTACTCCACGACATCTTCAAGCCCGCCACTTACACAGAAGTCCGGCCAGGTGAGTACGCGCCCTCTAGGCTGGCAGAAAGGCTGGACCACCTCTCGATCATAATCGGCGAGCTGTACGCCCGCCGCTTCCCCCTCGAAGTCATCCACGCGGTGGCGGCGCACCACGGCAGAGGCAGCCCCATCGAGCCCCGGACCTTGGAGGCGCTGGTCGTCCACCTCTCGGATACCGTGGACGCCGAGATAAACGACCGGGTGCTGATGGCAGCCAAGAACATCATCAAGGAGTGCACGGGGATCGAGGTCAAGACCCTGCCCCAAGACGTCTCCCCGTTCAAGGTAGTCCTGGCGAAGAAGGACGGCGGGTGCGAGGAGGTCCGCCGGAAGTTCTCAAGCCTCCTCTGAGGCGATAGCCGATGCCCGCTCCCAACCCTACCGCGTCCGCAACCCCCGCGCCCGACGAGCACTGGGTGGCAGGGGTAGCCAACGAGATCCTCAGGCGCAACGACGAGAGGATAGTGATACACACTGGCAAGACACCCTCTGGGCCGATTCACATCGGGGCCGAGAGGGAGCAGTTCATATGCAGCGCCGTCCAGCGGGAGCTGAGGCGGAGGGGCTACGACTCAACCTTCAACTTTATCATCGACTCGTTCGATCCTCTGAAATCGATACCGGCCGGCGTGCAGGTGCCGAAGGGGTTCGAGGACCACATCGGATCCCCCCTCTCCGACGTCCCGGATCCCTTCGGCTGCCACGAGAGCTATGCCGTCCACTTCGCGCAGGAGTTCGTGGACTGCCAGGGGCGGCTGGGGCTCTCGCCGAACGTGATATATTCCCACAAGCTCTACGAGACCGATGCAATGAAGGACGCGATCAGGACCGTCCTCCGCAAGATCGACGAGCTGAGGGAGATACGCGGCAAATACATCCGCGTTCAGGAGGAAGATGGTTCCGAGGGGGGTACCGGCTCGGGCTCGGGGTCGGGGTCGGGCTCGTGGTCGGGGTCGATGGGCTGGAACCCAGTTATGGTCGTCTGCGAGAGGTGCGGGAAGATCGCCTGCAGGCGGAAGGACGTTGAGCCTAACCGGATCACCTCTTGGGACCTGGCGAGGGACGAGGCGACCTTCGCCTGCACCAGCTGCGGCTGCGAGGGAAAGGGGAAGATCAGGGACCTTCGGCTCAAGCTCAGCTGGCGGGTCGACTGGGCGGCGAAGTGGGCGGTCTTCAGGGTGACCTGCGAGCCCGCCGGGAAGGATCACTGCGTGAGGGACGGGGCCTACGATATGGGCCTCGAGGTCTGCGACCGGATATTCGGCTACAGGGGGCCGATCAGGGTGCCCTACGAGTGGCTGACCCTCGGGGAGCATGCGATGAAGACCCACAAAGGGATAACTTTCACGCCCCGCGAATGGCTGAAGATCGCCCCGCCCGAGTCGATGAGGTACCTGATCCTGAGCGCCGACCTGATGCGCCACATCGCATTCCTGCCGGAGAGGGTGCCCGACATCGTGGACGGCTTTGACCGCCTCGAACGGGCCTACTTCGGATCCGAGGAGCCGCCTGGCGGCGCGAGCAGGGCATTCGTGAACCGGCTCTACGAGATCTGCAGCGTCGGCGAGCCCTTCGAAGAGCTTCCTGTGCGCCTCCCCTACCGGTTCGCGGTCTACATGGTCCAGCTCGAATCGCTCCTCGGCCGCGATAAGGTCCTCTCCAAATCGATCGGCTATGCCCTGAAACTCTACGACCGGGAAGCCCTCACGGATCGGGAGCACCGTGACCTGGAGGAGAGGCTCTCCATGGCGAAGAACTGGGTCCTCACTTACGCACCGCAGAACCTCAAGTTCCAGATCGCTGAGACCCCATATCGCCCATCCTCTGAGGCGGAAAAGTCATTCGTCCGATCGATAATCGATATGCTGGGCAGAGATCTTAAGGAAGAAGACCTGCAGAACGAGATATTCAGCGCCGCGCGCTCCCTCGGCCTCGGCGTCGGCGAGGCGTTCAGCGTCATATACCGGATACTCCTCGGATCGGAGAGGGGCCCGCGCCTCGCCCCGCTCCTCATTGCACTGGATCGGGACTGGACTATCCGGAGGCTGAACTCCGTCCTCCAGCCGCCCGATGCCTGAGTCGTTCAACGAGATCCGGGTAGCACTCGTGGTCTAAGGAGACCGCGACCTCGGCTAGCTCGGCCGATCGCCGGCGCCCCCTCCAGCACCGTCTCGACCATCTCGGCGTCGGGGCCACGACCACGTCTGGCAATATCCATGTCCCTGAGGCCTATCCATGTCCCGGCCCTGCCGCCATCAAAGCGCACGCCTGTATAAGCCAATTGATTCGGTTGGAGTCGGGGCGAACAGAATGCGCGTTCGGACAGCTGCCTTGATCGCTGAGTGGCGCCGGGGAAGGGATTCGAACCCTTGCTCCCCCGAAGGGGAACCGGCTTGCCTGTCCCTCAGTAAGATCTCAAGGCCGGCGCCATAACCACTCAGCCACCCCGGCGAGCCTAAGAATAATCTGCGCGTTCCTATCTAAATCTTCTGATTCGGTTCCGTTCCGTGCGTGTTGCACCGTTATATCGGCATGAATGTCGGCTCGGCGTCCGTCGCTATCTTCCCGTCGGCGCGCATCGCCTCGGTCACCTCATCGGGCAGGGCAAAGAGGGAAGCATGGATCGCGCCGCTGTACAGCCTGAGCCCGGTGATGCCCCTCCGCGCGATCTCCCTGTCTACCCCGGCAGCATCCATCGCTCCCGGGTCGGGCAACTTCGTCCCGTAGACGAACCCCCAGAGCGAGTCGTAGACCGGAACCCAGGCGTGGTAACCCCCCGCCTTTCCCCCAAAGGCCTTGCTGACCGTCCGGTACACCGTCGAGAAGCAGTGCCTGCTGTAGTAGGTGGAGGTGGCCTGCGTGACCAGGATCCCCCCCTCCCTGAGGGCTTTCCGTGCAGCCTCATAGAACTCCCTGGTGTAGAGGAGGTTGCCGGGTCCCTTTTCCATGGGGTCCGTGACGTCCATTATTATGGCGTCGAAATCGCCCTCCCTCCCCTCGACATACCTCCTCCCGTCGCCGATGACGAGCTCCGCCCTCGGGTCGTCGAAGGCGCCGGCCGAGATCTCCGGCAGGTGCCTCCTGCAGGCGTCAACCACCTTCCTGTCGATGTCGATCATGACGGCCCTCCTAACGCTCCCGTGTCTGAGCACCTCCCTCAGCGTCCCCCCCTCCCCGCCGCCGACTATCAGGACGTCCCTCGGCGACGGATGGGAGATCAGCGCCGGGTGGACCAGCGGCTCGTGGTAGTAGTACTCGTCCCTGACCGATGACTGGAACTTGCCGTCGAGGAGGAGCGCCTTCCCGTACTCACAAGTCTCCACTATGTCGATCTTCTGGTACTCAGACTCGTCGCTGTAGATCGTGCGGATGATCCCGTGCATGTGCGCGCTGTAGGGGGTCTGAAGCTCAATGAACCACTTCCACCCTACGCTCATTCTGCTCCCCCCGAGAGGAGCCCCCTCTTTATCTCTATCATCGTCGATGACTTGGGCCTGAGCACCTTTACTATCTCCTCATACTCAGCGGCGGGGTCCATATTCTTGCACGTGAAGATGTCCACCGCCGCGTATCCGTGCTCGGGCCATGTATGGATCGAGATGTGGGACTCGGAGATCACCAATACCCCCGTAACGCCACGGGGTGCAAAGTGGTGGAATACCTTACCACAGACTGTCGCCCCCATCCTGATCGCCCCCCGCTCGATCGCCGTCTCGATCGCCTCAAGGTCGTCGAGAGCTCCCCGATCGCAGTCAAACATCTCGATAATAAAGTGCCTGCCGAGTTCCATCGCCTGTCCCCCGTGAGATAGCTCCGCGCTACCTCTTATCTTCTTCGTCCCGCGCCCCTCTTCTAAGAGCCCCCTGCCCTCCGGCTACAGGGCTGTGCCGCTCACCAGTTCCGCCATGTCGACGCCATGCCCGCCGATCTGATAGAAATAGAGCGCTACTGAGTCCAGCAGCGCCGCGATCCTCGACTGCTTGTCGACGAGCAGCTCGTTTACAGCCAGGAGCTTCTCCGGGAGATCCTTACCCCTCGCCATCACCCTCTCCGTGATCTCGATGTCCTGCTTGAATAGGGCCTGGGCAGCCTCCTCGTGGAGGCTATACGCCAGAGCGCTGAGGCTCGAGAGCGCGTCCAGCGTCTCCCTGTCCAACTCCCTCCTGTCGATCTTTCCCACGGAAGTCGCCACCGCCTCCGAGTAGTCTGCTATGTTCTCGATGTACTTGGCCGCCATCCTGAGTTCGAGGCACTCAGCGGGCTTGACGCCGATCTTCTCGGCGATCGGCGCGTTCCTCAGGGCGAGTCTGAGCTGTCTCACCAGGAGGAAGTAGAGCCTGTCGACCTCGTCGTCCCTCCTGCTGACCGACTCCGCCAGCTCCAGATCGCCATTGATGAGGGCCTGCTCGGCCTCCTTGTGCATATTCGCCGCAAGCGTGTATGCCCTTCTGAGTGTGCTCTTGACCGGCATCGACGACGGCTGGAGGAGGCACTGGATCGTCATCCCCGAGGACGTCTCCTCTACTATCTCGAGACCGATCAGTTTGTGTATGGCCGCCCTGATCTCCTCCCTCGTGGCCGGGGTCATCCTCATCCCGAGATCGACTACGATCGTGTCGGCGCCCATGAGGTAGCACGCCCTGATCTGCCTCTCCAGTCCCTTCGGATCCCTGATCACCGCCGTGGCGCCCCTCTCCGGCTCCGCCTCCCCACCTAGCCTGATGGTAAGCGCGCCCCCCTCCCCCTCGATCAGCTGGATCACCGATCCTCCTTGCAGGCCGTTCTTAAGCACCCACTCCTTGGGCAGCGAGAGGAGAAACGAGCCGCCCTTGCTCCTCTGCAGCCTCCTGTACTCCATTCTAATGACCTCACGTCATGTTTGGTGCCGCTTTGATTAAGGCTTTCCCCTTCCCGAACCTGCGCCCGGACAGAATCGGAAGGTTGAAGCGTTAAGGAACCCTAATATCTAGTTAGCGCCAAATTTGGGAAGGGTCGTGCGTGGAAATTCCTGCCAGATCCGTGATAGAGAGGATTCTAGCGTCCGGCTACCAGCTCTCCCCGGCAGCGTTCGAGGCGCTGGGGCGCCTGGCAGACCCTGATCCGATAGTGGACTCACTGCTGGCAGGACTTGAAGCATCAGAAAACCCTCCCCTCGTAATCGAGCCCCAGCACCTGGAGCATGCGATGCGGGGTGTTGCCATCCCTGTGACGGGCTGTCCTGCTCCAGCGCCCCCGGTCGCGGGAGCGCTCCCCGCCGCAGCGGGCGTAGCACCATCAGCACCAACAGCACCACCAGCACCGGCGCTGGCACCAGTGCCGGTAGCCGTGCCTGCGACGCCCGCACAGGCGGTGACGGCAACGCCAGACGCAGAGGATGCGGCGCCGCCGTACCCCTTCCCCGCCGTCCGTCCCCCCCCGAGGCCGCCGCTCGGGAAGCCCGGCAGGGTGGAGGTCCTCTCCGGCTCCGAGGCCTGCTCGATAGAGGGAACCATCGAGGACTTTAAGAAGCACTTTATCAACCGCTTCGAGAGGCTCCAGAAGGTGCTGATGGAGCGGGCCGACGTCGTGGGGGCAGTCGGCTGCTCCGCCATCCCCCCCAGCGACAAGTGGGGTAAGGCCAAGGTGATCGGGATGGTCACCTCGAAGAGAGAGTTCAAGAGCGGCGCTGTCATCGCGGAGCTCGAGGATCCGGGGGGGATGCTCAAAATCACCTTCGGGAGGGATGAGAGGCTCAAGCACAAGATCGCCCGGCTGATGATCGACGAGGTGGTCTGCGTCTCAGGGAGGACCAAGGGAGGCAGGGATCTGATAGTCGACGACATAATGTGGCCCGACGTCTCCGAGAGGTCTAGGCCCCGCGCAGGAGAGGAGGCCTACGCCGTCCTCACCTCAGATATCCACATCGGCAGCAAGACCTTCATGAGGGAGAGCTTCGAGGCGTTCATCCGCTGGCTCCGCGGGGAGAACGGCAGCGGCAGGTCCAAGGAGGTGGCGCTGAAGACGAAGTATCTCGTGATCGCGGGGGACCTCGTCGACGGGGTCGGGATCTATCCTAACCAGGAGGCGGAGCTCTCGATAAAAGACCTCTACAAACAGTACGAGTGCGCAGCCGGCTACCTCTCTATGATCCCCGAGGACATCCAGATTGTGATCATCCCCGGAAACCACGACGCCTGCAGGCCCACCCTCCCCACGCCGCCGATCTACAAGGACTACGCCGCACCCCTCTACGCCCTGAAGAACGTCACGATGCTCGGCGACCCCGCCCTGGTCAGCCTCGGCGGGGTATCTGTCCTGATCACCCACGGCCGCAGCCTGGATGACGTCATACCTTCGCTGCCCGACTGCAACTTCCGCGAGCCCCACAAAGCCATGGCGGAGCTGCTAAAATCCAGGCACCTCTGCCCACCGTACGGAGGGAAGACCCCGATCGCGCCGGAGGCGATCGACCGCCTCGTCATCGATCCCGTCCCGCACATCTTCCATGCCGGGCACGTCCACGTGGAAGGGGTCTCGGAGTACCGGGGCGTGGTCATAGCCAACTCCGGGGCATGGCAGACGCAGACCGAGTACCAGCTCTCGATGGGCATAGTCCCCAAGCCGGGCATAGTTCCAGTGGTGGAGCTCTCAACATTCAAGACATTCGAGCTGAACTTCAACTGACCTCACGGGGGGCGCCCTCGGTTGCCCCGCCGGCCCAGGGTCTACCGGGAGAGCTGATCGTCCTAGCTATCATCCTCGCGAGCCTTATTGGCTCGGGGACGTTCCCGAAGACGGCTAGGCGGTCTGCCAGTTCCAGCGCCTCCCCCGCCTCTATTCCGGTGCACTCGATGACAAAGCGCTTACCGCCGTAAACAAACTCATGCGCCTCCCCGGCGCCATCCAGGATATCGATCCTCTTCTGCCAGTCGGCGAAGTGTCTCCTGAGGGCGCGGAGGACCGCCTCTCGGTCGGGCTTCGCCTCGAGGACAAAGACCGAGGGCACCCCTCCCCTCAGGAGGATCTCCCTGGGATCTATGAGATTGAAGCCCGCGATCGGGACGCTGCCCGACATCAGGACATCGACTCCGGCGTGACCTCCCAAGAACTCGAGCACCCTCTCTGTCCCGTCGAGCCCGTCTACGGTCATCCTCCCTACCTCGAGGTCTTGCACCTTGGTGCCGCGGGTGAGGAGGAACACTACGGGCGCCTCCCCCCCTCCCTTGGAGAAGCTCCCGCCCTCGACCGCGAGGATCGTGCGTCTTGCCACCAAACCAGATCAAGGCTCCCCGGCTTACCTGCCCAGGTATGCCGCCATCTGCGCCTCTTCCTGGAAGGCGTCCCTGAGGTTCCTCTCCGAGATGCTGAGGCTGATCACCTTCGTCCTTCCATACCTCCCCTTGCTGACGACCTTGGCGTTGGCTATTCCCAGCATGTCAAGCTCGTTTATGAGGTCGCTCACCCTCCTCTGGGTCAGCGGCTCGAGCCTGAACGTCTTCGAGAGTTCAGAGTAGAGTTCATAGACCTCGCCCGTCGTCCCTCCCTTCCCGTTCCGCTTACCGATGAGGTGGAGGCTCAAGATCACGATCTTCGAGTGGAGGGGCATCGTCCGCACCACCTCCACGATCCGGTCCTTCTCGACCTCCTTCTGGGCCTTCCTGACATGCCCCTCCGCCACCTTCGGGTCGCCGGCCCTCTCCGCCAGCATGCCTGCCACCCTCAGGAGGTCGAGCGCCCTCCTCGCGTCACCGTGCTCCTTTGCTGCGAGGGCGGCGCAGAGCTTTATGACCTCGGGGCCGAGGGTCCCCCTGTGGAATGCGGACTCCGCCCTCCTCCTCAGGATGTCTTCCAGCTCGGAGGCGTTGTAGGGCGGGAAGACCAGCTCCTCCTCACCTAGGCTGCTCCGAACCCTCGGGTCCAAGTACTCCGTGAACTTGAGGTCGTTGGTGATCCCTATGATCGATACCTTGGACCTGGCGAGCTCGGTGTTGATCCTCGTGATCTTGTACAGAACCTCATCGCCCGCCTTATTGACGAGCGCATCAACCTCATCGAGGACGACGAAGAGTGACCTGCTGGACGTGTCTATGAGCCTTATGAACCGCCTGAAGACCTCCGAGGTCGATAGCCCGGTGAAGGGGATCCTCTCACCACCTACCGCGTCGCAGAGGTTTGCGAGTATCCTGTAGTTGGTATCGTCGTGCTTGCAGTTGATGAAGGCCGTCCTGAGGTCGATGCCGTTCCCCCTCCCCTGTCTGCTTATCTTGTCCAGGACGTACCTCGTGACGGCCGTCTTTCCCGTACCCGGGACGCCGTAGACGAAGATATTCGAGGGCCGGGCTCCCTGTAGGGACGGCGCCAGTACCTCGCCAAGCTTCCTGATCTGTTCCTCCCTGTGCGGCAGGTCGTTGGGGACATAGTCCGGTCTCAGAATCTCCCTGTTGACAAAGATCTTCGCCCTGAGCACCTTGGCCAGTATATCGTCCAGTGGATCCGGGTCACCCATCCGCCGCTCCCCCCGCGAGCCATCTCACTTATACCCCTTTAAAGATATAAACACAATCCAAGGCACAGCGCAGGGATCTGCGGGCAGGGCCGGACACCCTCCGATATATCTTATAGCGGGGAAGTTGCCTGTCAGTGGTAGTGGCCTGTATGATCTCAAGGACGTGGCGCCTGAACATCGCCAGCATGCTGTTCTTCATGCTCATACAGGTGGTCGTCCCGCTGGTGCCGCGCTACGCCCTGACGATCGGCGCCTCCCCTTTCGAGATCGGCTTGGCCGTCTCCAGCGTCTCCATCACCGCGATCTTCCTGAGGCCCCTCTCGGGGTTCGTCAGCGACAGGCAGTCGAGATCCAAGATGATGGTTCTGGGGCTCTTCCTCGGCTCGTCGTCCTACCTCCTCCTCTCCGCATCCGAGGGGATCCTCCCGGTCTTCGCGGCGCGGCTCATAGAGGGAGCGGCCATCGCCTCGTTCATCCCCTCCTCCCTCGCAAGTGCCGTGGACGAGGCGAAGGACGGGAAGATAGGCGAGGCCCTCGGCTGGCGGAGCCTCATGGTGGGCATAGGCTTCACCGCCGGTCCGGCCCTCGGAGGCTTTCTCTCCGAGGCCTTCAGCTACCGGACCACCTTCCTCATAACGGCGCTCCTGATGCTTACACTCGTCCCCGCCGTCGTCTACAAGGACGCGAAGAGGCCTCCCCCGTCAAGGGTCAGCACGCTGCGGGGCCTGAGGGAGCGGGACTTTGGCATCGCCTTCTCCAGCCTCGTGATATACGCGGTGGCCTGGATGGGGCTGCTCACCTTCCTCTCCGCCTACCTGAAACTGATGGGCTTTGGCGATCTCGAGATAGGGCTCTTCCTCAGCGTTCAGGCGATCGGGAGCCTGGGCATAAGGGTCATAGGGGGGAGGATGGCCGACAGGTATCCCGACACCATGACCTTCAGCGGGCTCTCCGTGATCGGTCTAGCCCTCTTCTTGGTGTACCTGAACCCGACCCCGCCGTGGATCTACGCCGCGGCTGCCGTCTTCGGCCCCGGCGTAGGCCTCTTCGTCCCGGGCTCCCAGACCCTCGCGCTGAAGAGGTCCTCCCCCAGCAGCCGGGGCTTCCTCTCCAGCATCTACACTATGGGCATGGACATCGGCAACCTCGTAGGGCCGCTGGTCTTCGGCCTCATAGTCCAGTCGGGCGGCTACCGCGCCTCCTTCGCCGTGGCCCCTGTCCTGATGATCGTGGCCGCCCTCGCTGTGGCAATACCCTTCAAGATAATGAAGTCCCGCCCGGGGGCCGCATCCTGACCTGGTGGAGGCCCAGCTGCCCGTTCCGCGCTTGCTCACTCCCTGTCCACGTAAGCGTTTCAGGCCGCGGGAGCGCATCAGACCTACCCCCTCACCGTACCGCGCGGCGCCGCATCCCCGACCTCCATCGCAGCCATCGGTTTAGGCCCAGCCGATAGAGTTAAAAAAAAGAGCATCGTTAAGTACCTCTTAGCTCCGGTCGTATAGTCCGGTCAAGTATACTGGCCTTTCGAGCCAGAATCCCGATGGGTATGAGTTCGTCACCGTCTGACGAAGACAGCCAGTGACCCGGGTTCAAATCCCGGCCGGAGCACTATAACGCATTATAAAAGCCCCGCGTCACGGCGGGAACACGCATGAGCAGCCGCAGGATGCCCTCCCCTCGGTCAATCCCGTACGCGGATGCGCTCAGCTTTGCTCGCCCGGATGTCTAGGCTGAAAGCGAGGCAGTGCCTGACAAGCGACTCTGGCAGGTGGCGGAGCATGCTATAATATAGGTTGATGGACCAGTGGCGGTGTTTGTAGGCCGGATCTCTGTCTGTCTTGAGCAGGATCTCCTTGAAGCCGGCGTCCTTGAAGTGCATCATCCAACTCTTCAGGCTGTAATTCCTGTACGTCACCCCGGTTTTTCTGGCGGTCTTCCCTTGGAATCCAAGCCTGCTGCCCCAGAGGGTCCCCAGCACCCGTGGGATTGCCAGCTCGGCAATCCCGATGTAGGAGCCGTTTCCGTCCAACACCCTGAAGATCTCTTTGGCAGCTTCATGGAGGTCTGTCTGGTGCAGGACCGCTGAGCCGACCACATAGTCGAAGAAGCCGTCCTCAAATGGAAGCCTCTCGATCTTGCATGCCGCAAAGCAGTCTATCTTCGACCGCAGGAACTGATCGATCCGGATACCCATAGCTAGTGCACTGCGCGAGACGTCAGTGGCCACCAAGTATGTATCCGGGAACTTGAGCTTCAGCAGGGCGCTGAGCCAGCACGGTCCGCTGCCTATCTCCAGGATCTTCCCGTGCAGCCTCAGGCCGGGCAGAACCCGTTCGCTGAAATAGAGTATATAGTCTGCCTTATGCAGCAGGACGTTCAGGGGCGAGGCGGCCACGCTGTTCCGCGCCCAGCTCGAATACATGTTCTCAGAGGAGATCTCCGATCTGCCTAGGCTCCTCGGAAGAAGGTCGAGGATGCCGCCGCTCGGGGAGAAGACGCGCCCGCACGATCCGCAGGACGGCTGACCACGGATCTCGGTTCTCTGCCGGCAGTCGGGGCACAGGAGGTGGGCATAGATGTCAGGCGCTCTCTCCAGCAGGCCTTCCTCCTACTTACCTCATTCCGGGCACGCAGGCGCAGAAAACTCCACTGCCAGGATTAGGAATAAGGAACACCCCATCTAATCGCTCTCTGCCTGTTTTTATTTTTGACGCCCCCTACCTCAGTTCGGTCCGGCGGAGCACCGGCATGCTGCTGGATCGGCTCCCCGGTCATCCTGCCTCAAGGGCCTCTTCCAGGGAGGACAGCCCCTCGAACTCATTCAGGGGGACGAGCTCTACCTCCGAGGCAGAGCCGACGCCCACCCCCAGCTCCGCCGCCCTGCGGATCTGCTCTAGGTCGAAGATCCTGCCGTGGGAGATCTCCTTCGTCGTGCCATAGCTCCTGAGTATGGCGGCCCCGACCGCATCCACGGCCACCCTGTCCGAGCCTGCCAGCAGCAGGCCGGGCTTGACGGTGTTGCCCTGCTCCGGGCCCATGTCTACAAAAGCCTTCATGGCATCCATCAGTATCAGGTCTGTCCTGTAGAACTTGTTGATCTCTGCGATCTTCAGCCTCTGGTATGGGGAGGCGTGCAACTCCCACATGTAGTTGTACAGCCCGCCTGGAACGCGTTTGGCGATGAGACCGACTGAGTTCTTCAGCGACATGGTGAAGTGCCCGCCGAAGCGGTGAGCCTTCAGGCAGCACGTCTGCACCACCCTCTCGGCAGCCGTGAAGACCTTTGAGATGTAGAACCCCTTCATCCAGTGGGTCTCGCCCTTCTCGACCTTCTCCCAACGCTCGGGAGGCTCCTCATCCAGGACGACGACGCCGAACCCGAGGCGCTTCGCGAGATCGAAGACCCCGCGCTGCTCCAGGACTGTTCTGGTCCTGCCCATCCCGCTCCTTTCAGCGAGCGTTATAGACCCCGATCCAGCCTCCTTTAGCCCCCGGATCAGCGCACCGAGCGTCTCGATGTGGGTCGAGGCAGGGAACGGATCTGAGCTATTGTAGTTGGCCTTGAGCGCAACAGTCCTGCCCCTGAAGCCGCCTAGCCCGAAGCGGTCAAGCAGGTCCCTGATGCCGGCGGACCTCTCCTCCGCCTTGATAATGAATACCTTCGACTTCACGGACGCCTAGCCCACCTTTCCGCCAACGGAAGGCCCGTCGATCACCCGGCCGTCGAACAATTTCATAGCGCTCTCGACAGACATTAAATAATTACCAAAGTTAATGATATAAAGCTATTCGCTTGGCGGAACGACGGTCAGCGTCTTGGCCGCGGTCAGCCATGCGGTTCCCTGACCACCTCTGCAGCGTCCCTGTCGAGTCCATGCCACCTCACTTGGTAGCCGAGGTAGGCCAGCAGAGGGAAGGGATCGCTTATGCCCTCTGCCTCGAGCCTTGGGGCAAGGGCCGAGAGGCGGCGCTCGCCGGCGATGATCCTGGCTAGTTCCCCGAGCTTGCCCTCGCTCATGAGGCAGTCGCCGACGAGTGCATAGCCCTCCACCGGTCGGTCCCTGAGCCTCCGGGCAAGGGCGTCCTCTGAGAGGCCGAGGCCTGCCGCCAGGTCGCCAACCCTCACGCACTCCCCCGTGATCTTCGTCTTCAGGTCTGCCCGGGCCGCTTCCTCCTCCTCGCGTCTCAGCTCCTCCCTCTCCGCGGCTTCCAGCTCATCTAGGATGGGCTTGAGCGGGACCTCCTTCTCGAAGAAGACGACCCTGCCCGGGAGCTTCCTCGTGATGCCTAGGCTCGAGTCGGCAGCGACTATCAGGTCCGTCTCCGCCCCCACCTCTTGGAGCTTCGCGAGCTTCCTCTTCAGGTACTCGGGCGTCCAGAACCCGACGATCTCGAGGTAGATCCGCCTGCCGCCGAGTTCGAAGGCGAAGTCCGGGATCATGACGGTCGACCCGACAGGGATGGGCTCGGGCTCCCTCAGGATTCGCCACTTGGTGCCAAGGGCCTTGAAGCGCCTCGCGAAGCTCTCTTCGAGCGAGCTGTCGTACTCCTCCTCCGTGCGTGTGCGGGCGGGCAGCGGGACACCTTCCAAGGAGCTGAGTTCGAAGGTGAGCAGCCTCTTCTCACCCTTCCACCGCGAGACGATCTGTGCCCTGATCTCCCATTCGCCCCCGCCGATCACCTCAGGGATCAGCTTCGCCAGGTTAGTCCCGTATCGTTCGGTCATCTTGATCATCGAGGTCGGCCCCTCCACTGTGACAGAGTAGGCGTAGGAGCCGGAGCCGGAGCCGGAGCCGGAACGGGGACGATCGGATGCGGGGCCAGGGCTGGTGCCACTGCTGGTGTTGTTGCTACTGGCGCCGGGACCTGCGCCGCTGCTGGCGCCCTCCCTGCCACCCTCCCGTTCGATCGAGTACATCAGGTTGAGGAACTTGATAGAGCGGAAGATCCGCTTCCAGTTCTGCTTGACCCTGAACGTCAGAACGGTCGATCTGAAGAGGAGGGTCTGGGTCAGGGAGAGGTTGTACGCCTCCAGCAGCCCCATCGGCGAGATCGGTTCAAAGTCCTTCATCACCTGCTCGTCCTCCAAATCGCCCCATAGATAGCGGTCGACGTCCCCGGCCGCTATCCCGAACTCCGCCGCGACCCCTTCCAGTATCCGCTGCCGCTCCCCCTCCGTTGCCGCAAACCCGCCTGAGGCCGAGAAGACCGCCCGCCTCAGTCTGGGCGGATCGACCGGGCTTTCCGTCACGAACACCGATCTCCTCTCGAGGAGGGCTTCTAGCCCGCGGATCAGGCGGAAGTCGTAGATGCCGTCCTCGAGCACCCTGAGCTGGGACCGTATCTCAGAGCGCTTCTTCCCCATGCCGCCCTCGTAGACCGAGATCATCGACTCGGCGAGCTCCATGAAGTGGGGCTCGTAGCTGACGTAAGCGGGGCGGATGGTCTCCCTGCACCTCTTGGCGATCAGCAGCTCGGCGGGAAGCATCAGAGTTCCCCCCTGCGCCGGCAACTGGTCCTCGTCTCGGTCGTTGATCTGGATACGATCTCGATGAGCCGCGCCTCCTTCCCCTCCACCTTGCGGAGGAGGCGCCCGAGCCTCTGGATAAACTCCCTCTTCGAGCCGGTCCCGCTCAGGATCACACCGAGGGAGGCGTCCGGGACGTCGATCCCCTCGTCCAGAACCTTGGAGGTCACGATCGCAGAGTACCTGCCCTCCCTGAAGGCGCCAAGCACCTCGCTCCGCTCCTCCTTCGAGGTCCTGTGGGTGATTGCCGGGATGAGGAAGAGCCTGCTGAGCCGGTAGACCAGCCTGTTATGCTGGGTGAAGATGAGGATCTTCTCGCCCCTGCCCTCGCTCTCTGAGAGGATCTTCCTCAGCGCCTCGATCTTGGACCTCGAGTTGAGGGCGGTCTCGATCGCCCTGTTGTGTGCCAGCAGCGCGGCACGGGCAGCCCTGTCCCGGCCGGTCCGCATTATGAAGCGCTGGAAGTCGCGTGGGGACCTCAGCCGGATACGCCTCTTGGTCAGGAACTCCCTGAAGACATCCGAGTTCCGGCGGTACTCCGCCTCCTCCTCTGGGGTAAGGTCTACGTAGACCTTCTCGAGGCTGAATGGGGCGAGGTGGGAGCCGGCTAGGTCGACGACCTTTCCCTCGTAGACCTTCCCCCCGACGAGCCTCGGCAAGGCCTTCTCCAGGCCGTCCTCCCTCTCGTAGGTCGCCGTCAGGCCCAGCCTGAAGGGTGAGGCGAAGAGCTCTGCTATCTGGGAGTATCCCGGCGAGGGGAGGTGGTGGACCTCATCGAATATGAGGAGCGGGAAACGGTTGCCGAGCTGCTCCGCCCTGAGGTATGCAGAGTCGTAGGTCGAGACGGTCAGTGGTGCGATGCGGCTCTCCCCTCCACCGTACTCGCCCACGTCGGTGCCGAAGGTGACCTCCAGGCGGTCCCTCCACTGCTCCATCAGATCTATCGTCGGCACTACCACAAGCGCGGGGCAGTTTGCCTCCTGGATCGCGAGCATGCCGATGATCGTCTTCCCTGAGCCGGTCGGCAGGACCACCACGCCCCTCATCCCGGACCGCCTCCACGCTTCGAGGGCGTCGACCTGGTAGCCCCTCGGGGTGAGGTCGGCCTCCAAGCGGGGGCACGACGGGGGATCCATGACCCTGTCTTCGAACTCTATGGCACTCGCCCTGAGGTAGTCCAGTACCTCCGGATAGTAGAGGGCCAGTGTCTTGTAGGACCTGAGGGTATCATCCCAGACCGAGTGCGGGACGTGGACACCTTCGCTGAGGATAGTTCCCCTGTGGTAGCGGAGGGTTATCATACCATGAAAACACGACAGATTTATGACATCAAAGCCCTTTAACCTCTTCGGAACCCGCTGCGCTCGGGGGAGACGGAAGCCTCGCCCGGAGACCGCCCCGCCCCTGCTCGCGGAGGAGCGGGCATCCCCGCCATGATGGCGCTCACCATCTTACGGAGACCGCCCCGACGGGGCATACCCCCACACACTTCATGCAGCGGGTACAGAGCGAGAGCCAGATCGGGGTGACCCTCCAGAGCTGCGGGTCCCAGGGATCGAGCTTCACCCCCGGGGTCTGGTGCAGTATGAAGATCGCGGGGTCACAGGCCCGGAGGCATTTTGCGCACTCCCTCGGATCGACCCCTTTTCCGTCGCCGCACTTGGAGTAGTCGATCTCGACCCTCGTCCTCCCCCTCACTAATAACGCCCCCTCAGGCCCGGTACGCTCTCCCTCGGGATCAGCCTCAGCGCACCATGTCTGCAGGCGTGCCGGCAGGTGCCGCAGCCGAAGCACTCGTCGAGGTTGACTACCACCCTCCCCAGTGACGGGACCGCCCTCAGCGCATTGAACTGACACATCGCAACACAGGACTTGCACCCCTGGCATCTCTCCGGGTCTACTTCTATCACATACTCGGCCTTGTAGACTGTCATCAGCCCAAAGTCTCTCCTGAGACGCAAGCCGCCGCACTCTGGGTTCTCGCACGAGCAGATAGCATTGATGTACGGCACTGGCTGGAACCAGACGCTGGCGACGTATCCCTTCCGGTTGTTCCGCTCGAGCCTAGCGATCGCCTCCTCCCGCGTGATCCTGTGCTGCGAGTTGGGGGGAATGAACCTAGGCAGCTTCTCGATGACGCCGGAGAGGACACCAAAGTTGATACAGCAGGCCTCCTTTATGCCCCTCTGCATCCACCTGCACATGCAATAATTCTCGATGATCGGCTCAGCCGCCAGGTTCCCGAGGATCAGCTTCGCATCCTCGAGCGGGAGGACCTGACCGAAGTGGCCGTCGCCCCTCACCGGGTTACGGTGCTTCCCCTCGCTGTGGATCATCTTCTCAGCATTCCACCGGAGCAGCCTCCCGATTATCGGCATCTGGAGCTTGTGGCCGAGATCCACTGAGGAGAACCCCATGATCTTCCGGATGTAAACCTGCTCGAACGCCCTCCACTGCTCCGTCAGATACGCCTCGAGGTTCTCCCTGTGAGCCAGCTCGTTCGAGTAGTTCTTGGCGTTCATATACCACTTGCCGCCGTCACCATGCTTGGTGCACCAGTCGCACAATACGATTCTCTCCTGCGGCCGCCCTCTCCCTGCAGCCTTTACCCTAACTTGTCCCGAAGAAAATATAAGCGTTAACAGAGGCCCCCGCCGCCCCATGCCTGCAAGTGGGGGATATGTATGGTGCGGGGGGTGGGATTCGAACCCACGAAGTCCTTCGACACGAGGTCCTAAGCCTCGCGCCTTTGACCTGACTTGGCGACCCCCGCCTCAACCCAAACAACTCACCCCCCATCCAGTCTATTAAGCTTTCGAGCAACGCCTCCTCGCCGGCCGATAGAGATATTATTTTTCCAGGCGTATGATCAGTAGACGGATCCAGCTTGAGCCGGAGCGTAAAGGAGACCGTCTTCGAGTGGCTGAGGGAGGCCGGTTATCTCCCTAAGGAGGTTCCAGACTCGGCGGCCCGTTTCAACATCAGCATAACCGTGACCGGCCTGGCGCTAGACGTCGTGCAGAACCCCGGCGGCAGCGCCGTACTGGTCAGGTCGACGCTCCTCTTCAACAGAGACCAGCTTACCCTCTTCAGGGGCATGGACGGGCGGACAAGGGACAACTTTCTCTGGGACGTCCGCTTCACCCTGCTCAACAACAATGAGGTCGGGACGTTCGAGATCAAGCCGGATCCCGAAAACTTCCGGGCCGTCGTGCAGGCCCGCGGGATCTTCCCCGACGCCCTCACGAAGGATCGCCTGATCCATGCCATCCTGGTGGTCCACAAGGCTATAACCATGATCGTCTGGAAGCTGGAGCGATACGCCGGCCTGAGCAGGTCAGAGGGCCTCCCGGTGGTGCCTGCTAGCGGCCATGAAGATATAAATAAGCACCCAGCACCAGTAGATACTGGCGACAAACATGAAAGTCCCTGAGAACGTGAAAACCGTCTTGGAGAGCGCGCTCAAGACCCGCCGGATCGCGGTCGCGACTGCCACGAAGAGCGGCATCCCGAACGTCGCCCCACTCGGCTACTTGTTCTTCCTCAACGATGAGACCCTGATACTGGTGGACAACTTCTTCCTGAAGACTAGGAAGAACATGGATGAGAACCCCATGGTCGCAGTCAGCTTCTGGCAGATGGAGGAGAAGGACGGGGTTCTCAAGGTGACCGATGCCTACCAGGTGAAGGGCAAGGTGATGATCGAGGAGTCTGGTCCGCTCTACGAGAAGATAAAGGCTGAGGTCAAGTCCAGGCGCCCGGAGCACCCGGTTAAGGCGATAGTGCTGATGAAGGTCGAGGAGATATACACATCAAAGCCCGGACCGGACGCAGGCAAGAGGATCGTGTGATCCCCACCTCGGCTATCTTTTTATCCCCGCGCGCAGTGTATTCTATCATGGACACTGGCGGTTCCGGCGGCAGATCCGGGGGCCACGAATCCAGGGCTGGGCACCGCTTCAACCGCATCATAGAAGTGCTTCCGCACGACGCCCTCTCCGCCATCCCTTTGGGGAGGATATACGAACGCCTCAAGGCGCTCGGTGACGCCCCTAGCCGCGAGCACCTCGCTCTGGATCTCAACGTCCTTGTGGCTAGGAACGAGATCTCCTACAACACGCTTCCCAACGGTGAGAGGGCCTACTGGGCGCTGCCGAGGGGTCTCTTCGAGTCCCGGAAGAGGTCCCTCCTCATGAGGCTCCACAACATGAGGCTCACTGAGAAAGAGCTCGAGGAGCTAGAGAAGATAATCGTCAGCCACAGGGAACCCCCTGCCTGAGACTGATACAGGCGATCCCCTCCCGCAGGCTTTCCCTGCTTGGAAAAGTTTATTTGCGCCCCCCAATTTACTTGGGAGGCGTGATGAGATGTGCCCACCGTTATTATAGACTCTTCAAAGTGCACGGGTGAGGGGATCTGCGTCTCTGTCTGCCCCACCAGCACCTTCGAGATGCAGGGCGACAAGGCAGTAGTCACAAAGCCCCAGGACTGCATACTCTGCATGGCCTGTGTGGCCCAGTGCCCGACCCAAGCCATAACCGTAAAGGAAGACTGACCCGATCCTACCGCGATCCGGGCATCTCTTCAGCCCCTGTCTTTTCTACGTGTTTTTTGAAAAAACCGCAGCACCCTTGAATAGGACAGGCCGAGTGTCTCGGCCCGCGGGGGGTGCATATCTTCTTGCCGAACCTTACAAAGACCTCGTTCACCCTCTTCCAGTCCTCCCTACTGAAGAACCGCTTCAGCCCCTCCTCCGTCTCCTCAGGATGCCTCGTATCGACGATCCCTAGCCTGTTAGAGACCCTGTGTACGTGGGTATCCACGGGTATGGCGTCCATATCGAAGGCGTAGACCAGTACGCAGTTGGCGGTCTTCCTGCCCACGCCCGGCAACTCGATCAGCTCCTCTAACCTTGCGGGGACAGTGCCTCCATAACGCTCCGCGATTATCTTGGCGACCCCGAGTATCCTCCTCGCCTTGGCAGGATAGAAATTGACGCCCCTTATCAGCCTGCACACCTCCTCCTCCGAGGCTCCGGCCAGCTCCCGCGGTCCCGTGAACCTGCCGAAGAGCCTCTCCGTAGCCTTCAGCGTCATCGCGTCTTGGGTCCTCTGCGAAAGGATCGTGCTTATGAGGATCCTGAAAGCGTCAGGCTTCCCGCCCCCATCCTCTGCCCCATCCCCGCCCCCCCTCCCTCCGTCCCTGACGACCCCGAGGGCGGTGAACTGGTCGGCAGTGGCCTCCTCCATCCTTCTCAGGATCTCTTTTGCGGCTGCGGGTGAGGGTCCCGCGCGGCACTGGGCTCGTGGTTGCCAGTCAGTCATTTTCAGTCACCTGTGAATAGGCCTGCAGTACTGGCCTGTAGGAGCGCCTCCCCGGTATGTGGAGTCCATGCCCGGATGCGCAGGGAAGTGTGACGGGGCATAGGCCGGGAAGAGGCGAGAGAAAAGAGATGAGAGAAGGGAGAAGAGAATAGGATAGAATGGATTGGGATACGACAGCGCGTGCGGTCACGGATGCAGGCGCAAGGTTCGCGCCCCTGCTGGGTGCAGGCAAAAATAATGGAGCCCCCCGGCAAAGGTGGGGGCGCCCCTGAGTCGAATCCCTCAGCGTGACCACCGACCTAAGACCACACAGAAGCTGGCACCAGCAACCTTATAATTACTCCGGACCGCCTAATATCTGTGAATTCCCTATGCCGGACATCGTCAAGGAGTGGGAGAGGAAGGACAAGCCCTCTATCAGCGATAGCATCAAGCAGGGGATTGTCAGGCCGGAGCCGCTTCGGGGCAGGCTGGAGCAGGCCGGTAAGAAACTCTCCGAGCAGATCCGGCAGCTGGAGCGGGTCTCGGACAGGCTCGAGAAGAAGGATAGGGACATCAGCGAGGACATAGTAAAGGCCTTCGAGCAGGGCGACAGGGACCGTGCGATCTCCCTAGCGAACGAGCTCGAGGAGCTCAGGAAGGTCGAGAAGAGGACCCAGTTCAGCAAATACGCTCTCGAGAAGGCCCTCTCCCGCATCGAGATGGCCCATGACTTTGGTGAGATTGCTGCAGTCATCGCCCCTGTCGGGCAGGTAGTTAAGAACGTCCAAGGGTCGCTCTCCGAGTTCCTCCCGGCAACGAGCACTGCCTTGGGCGAGGTCTCTGGCATAATGTCCGAGACCCTTGCCTCGATCTCCCACATCAGCGAGGGCGCCTTCTATTCTCCTTCGAGCGAAGATGCCGATAAGATCCTCCAGGAGGCAGCGGCGGTCTCAGAGAGCCGGCTGAAGGGGAAGCTGCCGCCGACCGAGGGCGAGATCTGAGCCGGTAAGGCAGACGGGCGATGCGCCCCCTCACGTAGTGACGATTACATCCCTGTCCGTCGTCAGGATCGTATGCTCGGCCTGGGCGATAGGCTTCCCGCTCGCCTCCACCAGCACCGGGTAGCCCATGACGATCCTCTCGTCCTCCAGCGCCGCGAGAGCGCCCCGGACATCGCCGAGCCACCTTGCCGTGAACGGCAGCGTCCTGTATCTGCTGTTGATCTCGCTGAAGAGCCTCTTGGCCGGCGGGTTCTTGACCTTCTTGATCCTCACCACATGGATGATGTTTCCCATGGGCCCCTCATCCACCTCGCCCGCGGCGTCCGGCAGCGTCACGAAAGGCTCCAGCGCGTAGACCGACCACGGCTGGAAGCGGGCCGCGAGGGTCTGCAGGCCGTTGACGTTCGGGACGCTCACCCCCGCATGGACTATATAGCGCGATATCTGGTGGCCCGTCAGGTTCCTTATAGGCTGATATCCGCTGGACCGTATCGCCCGCTCCGTCACCGCACCCAGATCGGAGACCCTCCCCCCTACAGCCACGGCCTGCAGCGATCTCTCGAGGGCGTCCTCAGCCACCCTTATCATGTCCTCGTGCTCCGATCCCACCGAGACAGTGACCGCCGAGTCGGCTATGTAGCCGTCTATGTGCGCCCCGAGGTCCACCTTGACAAGCGAGCCTTCCGGGACAGAGGTCGTATCGCCGGCGGGGGAGGTATAGTGCGCGCCGATGCTGTCGATCCCCACGTTGCAAGGGAAGGCAGGCTCGCCCCCAAGCCTCCGGATCTCGCCCTCCACCGCCTCGCAGATGTCCAGCACCCTGGAGCCCCCCGAGACCCAGCCCGGGACCTTCTCCCTGACCGCCCTGACGATCTTGCCCGCCCTGAGAAGCTTCTCGACCTCCTCCTCCGCCAGCACAGAGATCACTCCTCCTTCGGTATCGACTCGATATACTGCCTGGGAAGGGGCGGGACGAAGACGCACACCAGCTTCATCGTCTCGTCCGAGAGGTTCTTGATCTGGTGCCTGACCCCCAGCGGAGCGTATACCGCCGTGTCCGGCTCGACGTGGTGGATCTTCCCCTCGATGATCGCCTCACCCCTCCCCGTGACGACATATATCAGCTCGCCCGATTCCTCGTGGGCATGGTAATGCGTCATGCTCTTCGGATCGATTATCGAGATCAACAGCGTCAGGTCCTTTGTGCTCCCGTCCTCAGGCGACATGCAGACCTTGAGGCCCCTCCCATGGGGCTTGGATGCCCTGACGCCGGGGACTGTCCAGGTATAGACTACTGACAAATCCAGCACCGAATAATTATTCATTGGTTAAGCTTAAAAACAGATTCCCCGCAAGTAGTTAGAAGTGGTTTCTATGTGCGTATTGGGAAGAGACCGCCTCCTAGAGCTCAACAAAAAGTACCGGATCGTCCACCCATTTACAGAGTCACAGCTCGACGGCGACAGCTACATCCTGACGGTCGGCGAGAACACGACGCTCCAGTACTTGGAGCACCAGAATATCATCTCGAACGAGATCGTCTTCACGCCCCCGGACTGCGTCGCCTACTTGACGGCGAAGAGCAGGTTCGGCAGGATGGGCCTCTCATTCCTCAACGCCGCCAAGGTTCACAGCGGGTTCTGCGGGAGGCTGGCGCTCGAGGTCGTGAACCTCAGCAATGACAGGCGCCCGATAACCATCAACAAAGGAGACCACTTCATGCACATGGAGTTCATCACGAGGGAGGGATCCCCCGCACCCTACTGCGGGGAGTACCAGTTCCAGTACATGAACGAGGAGGAGATCAAGCTCTACGTCCCGATACTCCGCGGATGCATCCCTGACTTTGACAAGCTCTCTAAGGTCTGGCTCAGGAACAAGCTCAACCACAAGCACTGACCTCACGCCTCACCGCCCCTCCCCCGCCGCCTCCTGCCCCTTAATCACCCTCTTCCTGCCGGGGTTGGGTTTTACCTCACTGCAGCGCCTGCAGATGCCCCCTCAGCCTTCTGCTCACGCTTATCGCTAGCGCCCCCTTGAGCAGATCGCCCGGGATAAACGGCAGCACCCCCGTCCAGAGGGTGTTGACAAAGTCCCCGCCTGTCCAATACACCAGCCCTATCCAACCGAGCGAGAAGACCACTGCTATGCAGAGGCTGACCGCGAGCACGTCGGCTATGCTGTGGCAGCTGCTGCGGCGGCCGCTTCCCGCGATTGAGAGGAATGTGCCGGCCACGACGGCGCCCGCGAGGAAACCAAAGAGGTAGCCGCCGGTCGGCCCCACGAGCGCGGCGCTGCCCATGCCCTTGGCGAAGACCGGGAGCCCTGCCAGCCCCATCCCCAAGTAGATGAGCTGCCCGGCATAAGCCCGCCTCCCGAGGAGGAGCACGCTCAGGTAGAGGAAGAACGTCTGGAGGCTCAGGGGGACGGGGAAGAACGGCACTGAAAAGTACGCGCTGGCAGCCATCAGGGCCGCGAAGACCGCGGAGAGTGTAAGTGTGCGGGCGTTTCCTGCCACCGTCTTTCGCCGGAGGAGGCATTATCGTTAACCATATTTAAGTTTTAGGTTAACGACTACAGCCTGAGACGCCCGGGCTCGGATCGCTTCAACGCTTATAGGCACGATCTCACGTACTGTATGTGAACCACGTTGAGGCCGTCTCCCTTCGTGAAATGGGCGGGTGGAAAGTCCCAGCTCCTGGAGACTCTCGTGCGCTGCGTCCCCCGGCACTTTGACACCTACTACGAACCCTTCTTGGGAGGGGGCGCCCTCTTCTTCCGGCTCCTCTCGCTGGGGCATATCCGGAGGGCCGTCATCTCCGACGCCAACGCAGACCTAATGAACTGTTACATAGCCTTGAGGGACTCCCCCGGCCCCCTCATAGCCGAACTGGCAGCGCTGCAGGAGCATGCCAGCGATAAGGACTTTTTCTACAGGACGGCGAGGCCTAGGTTCAACGAGATAAGCCTCAGGACCGGCCTCGAAGGGAACGTAGAGAAGGCTGCCCTGCTTATCTACATCAACAAGACCTGTTATAACGGCCTCTACCGTGTCAACTCACGGGGCAAGTTCAACGTTCCTTGGGGGAGGTACCGGCACCCTAGGATATTCGACGAAGGGAACGTGATGGCCGTCAGCAGGGCCCTGAACAGGAAGGGGATAGATATCCGCTGCTGTGACTATGCCGCCGCACTCGCTGGCGCGGGGGAGGGCGACTTTGCGTACCTGGACCCGCCGTACCAGCCCCTCAGCCCGACCGCCCTATTCACGCAGTACACCACCTCGTCCTTCACGGAGGAGGACCAGAAGGATCTGGCAGCGGTCTTCCGCAGCCTAGACTCCAGGGGCTGCCGGGTCCTCCTGAGCAACTCGTACAGCCCGCTCGTCCGCGCGCTCTACAGGGAGTATTTGGAGCGTGGATGCGGCCTCACGGTCGAGGCCTCGAGGCAGATCTCCTGCAAGGCCTGCACCCGGAGTCCTGTCCCGGAATCCCTCATAGGCAACTATGTCCCCGGGCAGCCGGGGCACCGGTAGCATCACAAGATGCCTGCGACCGCTTCACGAAACAGGAGGAATGTGAATACAAAAAAAAGAGCGGGCGGGGGAGGAGGGAAGAGCGAAGAGGGGAGAGAGCGCCGCTCCGCGGGCGTCACTCGACGCCCCATCTCTTGGTCATCTTCACCAGGAGGAAGATCACAAAGGCGATTATTATGAATGTGATGAGTGTGCCGACGAAGTGCCCGATCCTGAACGGTCCCAGCTCGATCGTCTCCCAAGCCATCCCCGGAGTCACGAACTGTATGATCGGCATTATGAGGTCGCTTACAAGTGCCTGAACCAGCGTCCCCAGATACAAGCCGAGTATGAACGCCACGGCGAGCCCCATGACCTTGTACTTTGAGAGAAAGTCCCGGAACTCTGCTACCAATCCCTTGGGCGGAGGCGGCGCCGGCTTTGGCTCCAACAGCTTGCGGATGCTCCTCAACTCGCTGAGAATCTCTTCATCGGTGGCCATAGTGGTCGATCTACCGCTCCTTTTAGCCACTAATAAGGGTGCTGGCGCTTCCCGCGACCTCTCCTGCAGTGTACGCCATCCCATGTATTTTAGTTTCTGAAATGCCGCGCATATGGGCTGTTCAAAAAGTAAAATGCGGCAGTGATGCCGCGGCGTCAACCGCGGCACGCCCGCACCGGCTGAGAGCGCCCTCACTTTCCGAGCTTGGTGCCTCTGACCTTAATGCTGGCGACAGGGAGGTGCCCGATCTCCCCGAGATCGATGCCTGTGCCCTCCACAACGTCCCTCAGATCCGGGTTCTCCAAAACGCCCTCGATGGGGTACCTCGCCTCCCCCACTACCGTGACGTCGTCGAACCCCGCCCCGCTTATGAGCGAGAGGTACCTCTCCCTGGTCTCGGCGCCAGCGATGCAGGCGGTATACGCCTCCATGCTCTTTTTAATGGCGTCAGGCAGCTCCCTCAGGAGGACCATGTCCGCAACCATGAGCCTCCCCCCCGGCTTCAGCACCCGGAAGGCCTCGCGGAAGACCCTCTCCTTGTCCGGGGAGAGGTTGATGACACAGTTCGAGATGACGACATCGACTGAACCGTCTGCGACGGGCAGGTTCTCGATCTCGCCTAGGCGAAACTCGACGTTCCCGTACCCGCCCTCTCTGGCGTTGGCCCTGGCCCTCTCCAGCATCTCCGGCGTCATGTCGACCCCTATGACCCTCCCGCCCCCGCCCACCCTCTTAGCAGCGAGGAAGCAGTCGAAGCCAGCGCCGGACCCCAGGTCGAGGACGGTTTCGCCCTCCCTGAGAGACGCTAGGGCGACCGGGTTCCCGCAGCCGAGGCCGAGGTTGGCCCCATCGGGGACTGACTTGAGATCTGCCTCCGTATAACCCGCCGCCCTTCCGATCCTGTCCGCCGTGCCTGCTGGGGCGCAGCACGAAGCTGCTGGTCCGCAGCAAGAGGTGCCCTGCCTTGCGATCTTCCCGTACCTCTCCCTCACAGACTTCCTTAGGTTCTCTTTTATCATAAGACGTCCTCCTACTGTGCCATCAGGTCCTTTAGCATGGGCCCCAAGAGCTCGGTCACCGTCGCCCTGAGCGTCTCTGCCTTTATCAGCACTATGCAGCCCGCCTCCCCGCCCTGCCCGCCTCCTCCGCAGCAGCCGCAGCTTATTACTGCGAGCTTGTCGCCAGGGCTTAGCCCGGCCCTCTCCCTGACCTCTTTGGGGAGGACTATCTGGCCCTTGGAGTCGATGCCGACTACAGCATCGATCGAACAGCAGCGCGTCTCCTCCTTCGGCATAATGGTCACATGGATCGGGGAGTATTCCTACAATATATACTTATCTGAATTTTCCTATTTGTAAGAATATGCCCGCTCGCCCATGCCGATCCCACTTAATCCGGCAGCTGGCTGATCAGAATCGGTCCGTCCCTCATGCCGCTGCAAGAACCGGCACGAGGAACCGGGTCACGATCTCGGGGTAGACTCCCAGTATGAAGGAGATCGCGGCTAGGATGAGGAGGGGGACCAGCATGGACATCGGCGCCTCCTTGACCCCCTCCATGGACTGCGGCAGAGGTCCGAAGAAGATGCGCATCACCGGCCAGAAGGTGTAGACCATGGTGAGGAACGTGGCGAATATCCCGGCCACCGCCACGGCCATGTTCACTGTGTCGAGTGTCCCTCTCTGAAAGATGCCGACGAACATGATCCACTCCGCCGAGAACCCGCTCAGAGGGGGTATCGCCGAGAGGATTATCGATCCTATGACACAGAGCATCGCGGTCACGGGCATCTTCCTTGCCAGGCCGCCCATCTGACGCATGTCCCTCACACCGGTCTTGTAGACTATTATCCCGGCCACCGAGAAGAGGATGGCCTTGCCCAGGGAGTGGCTGAGGAAGTAGAAGATGCCGCCGACCGCCCCGAAGGCGGTGCAGCTCGCCAGTGCGAAGAGCGAGTACGCCGTCTGGCCTATGGTGGAACAGGCGTAGAGGCGTTTCACGTCGTCCTGGGCCATAGTCAGCATGGCGCCGTAGACCATCGTCACCAGCGCCCAGACCATCAGGGGGAGGCTTATGGACTCGAGGATCCCGGGCAGGTGCTGGACGAATATCCTCGCCAGGAGGTAGTTCTCCACCCCCACTATTATGGAGAGGACGCCCGCTATGCAGCTCGGGTGCTCTGCATGCACCCACGGCAGCCATACATGGAAGCCGAAGACCGCGAGCTTGATCAGTATCCCCGCCAGCATGAAGAGGCTGGCCGTCAGCGCAAGCGGCGTTCCCGCTAGGAGCGGCAGGTCCGAGATCATAAAGCTCCCGGTCTGGGAGTAAGTCACCACCGAGCCGACCAGGAAGAGGGCGCCGGCCACGAAGCCCCACAGGAAGCACATGGTCGCCACCCTGTGCCGGCTGGTGTAGCCGAAGTAGTCCATTATGAAGTAGAGCGGGACCAGCAGAAAGTCCAGGAAGACATAGACCTCGATCAGGTTGGTCGCTAGGGATATGCCGGTCAGCCCCGTCGCGAATAACATGAACTGCGAGTAGTAATACGCATTGAGGGGCTTGCTCTCCCTCTTATAGATCACATGGATCCTGTGATCGAGGTACTCGATCGAGAAGACGACGAGGGCACAGCATATGACGTTCATTATGAGCGCCACCGGCAGGCTCAGGCCGTCTGCCAGGAAGCCGAACTTCAGGACGAAGAGGGCGGTGCTCCAAGAGTACTCCTCCGCTATGGGCGCGCCCCCTCCCCAGAGGCTGTGCCCTGCTGTGGCCAGCAGGATGGTGGTGTACGCCAGGATCCCGCCGGCGAGCCAGCCGATGCGCTTCCCGACCCTTCTCCCGAGCAACGCCAATACCGGGACGGAGAGGACGGGGAGGACCACTGTCTGCAACAACAGGTATGGAACAGCCACGTCACACGACCTCCTGCCATAGCAGCAGCAGAATTAAGAGTACTAAGAACGCCATGAAATAGAGCATGTTGACCGATAGGACGCCGGTCTGGATCCTCCGCAGCCCCCTGCTGGCCGACGAGATCAGGGCGGGGATGCCGACGTTTATCGCCCTGTCGAGGGACCCTTCAGCGTATTTGGCGAAGGGGCCTCTCGCCGCGAGTGTGGTTCTTACAAACACCCTGTTGATCGCCGCGTCCATGTACCAGCGGCTCCAGAGGAAGCTGTGGGCCGCCCTGAGCCAGGCGTGCCTCTCCAGAAGGACCGCGGCGCTGCTTTTCTTGGCGACGTAGAGCAGGTATGCAGGCACACCGCCCGCCACTACCATCAGTACGGATACCATGGCGACGGCCATACTAACGGTAACGGGAAGAGCGGCCGCACCGGACGCCGTGCTGTGGGTGTGGCTCACCGCGACCAGCCCGAGTGAGGTGAAGTACCCGCCGAATAACCCGTGGATCATCTCGCCCACCCAAGGCCCCGCGAGGCCGATAGCGACGGTCAGGATCGCCAGTATGGCATAGGGCAGCAGCATGAGGCGCGACGGCTCCTCGCCCCTCTCGTCCTTGTTCCCGCCGCCCCCTTCACTTTCGCGGCCGCTGTGGAACATGATCCCGAGCAGCCTGACGCCGTAGAAGGCGGTGAAGGCGACCGTGGCGGACGCGAGCGCGAAGAGGGCGTACTGGCCGCCCACAAGGCAGGAGAGGAGGACCTCGTCCTTGCTCCAGAAGCCGGAGAGCGGCGGCACCCCCATGAGGGCGAGCACCGATATCCACATGAAAGCCCATGTCAGGCGCATCCTCCGCCGCGAGAGCCTCATCTCGGTGATGTATATCGACCCCGAGGCGTGGATCGCGACCCCTGCACAGAGGAAGAGGGCCGCCTTGAATATCCCGTGGCTTATCAGGTAGAATATCCCCGCGGAGACGCCGCCTACCAGCGACTCCGGACTGAGGCCCGCGACGCCCAGTGCGAGCATCATATACCCGATCGTGCTCATCGTGGAGTAGGCGAGCACCTTCTTCAGCTCCATGGCTACGACCGCCTGCGTCCCCGCCAGGAGCGCCGAGAAGCCGCCGATCGCCGCCACCAGCACGAAGAACGTCAGCGCCTCGGGGTATGACGGTTGCGAGACCCAGGCGGCGAAGTAGAATATCGGGAGGACGCGCGCCACTAGGTAGACCCCCGCCTTAACCATAGTGGCCGCGTGTATGAGCGCGGAGACAGGGGCTGGGCCGGCCATCGCCTCCGGCAGCCATTCGTGGAACGGGAACTGGGCGGACTTGGCGAGGGGACCCGCCAGGAAGAGGACTATGGTCAGCGTGAGGACTCCGCTGTTCTGGGCCATGGCCGCGAGCCAGACGTCCGCCGTCTGGTAGAGCTCCATGAAGTTGAACGTCCCGGCGTACGTGTATATGATGAGGGTGCTCGCCAGGAGGGAGACGTCGCCGAGGGAGGTCACCAGCAGCGCCTTCAGCCCGCACCTAGAGGGCCGCTGGGAGGGGAATGGCGGGGGGCCGCCTATCCAGTACTTCCTGTCGTCGTGGTAGTAGTGGCCGATCAGCCCGTAGCTGCAGAGGCCCACTATCTTCCAGCCGACGAAGAAGAGTATGAGGTTGTCCGCCAGTATGAGCAGGAGCATGCCGCCGATGAAGAACGACATGAAGAACCAGTACCGGTCCGCCCCGGGGTCATGCTCGACGTACCTCAGCGAGTACACGAGTATCAACAGGCTGAGGAAGGAGACCACGTTAGCCAGGATTATGCTCAGCGGGTCGATCAGCATGCCGAGCCCGACGCTTCCGCCTGCCGGGAGGGTGAACCAGACCGTCCCCCTCTCCACATAGCCCGTATCCGTCAGCCCCGGAAGCATGGAGAGCGCCATGCCCCATGAGAGCGACGCCGCCGCGGTGACCAGGACGCCCTTGGTCCTGCCGCTCACCCCCCTCAGGACTACCGGGAACACCGAGGCAACGGTCGGCAGGGCCCAGCAGAGCCATGGCGCGAGACCGGAAACCATCATCTTATCTTATCGCCCTCCAATTATCGCTAACAGGGCAGCGGCGGACTGCTGCGCGAACGCCATCACGGGATCCGGCCAGATGCCGAAGGCGACTATCAGTGCGACGAGGGCGCAGGCGGGGATCAGCATTGCCGCTGGGGCCTCTCCCGCCCCCTCGACGCTCTCGGATCTGACCGGCTGTATTATGACCCGCAGTATCCGCAGGTAGTACCCTGCCGAGAGTATGCTGTTGAGGACGACGGCGACGCCGAGCCACGCCAGCCCCGACTCGAACGCTGCCGTTACTATGGCCAGCTCGCTCATGAAGCCGTTCAGGGGGGGCAACCCTATGAGTGCCAGGAGCGATATGCTGAACGCGATCGCCGTGACGGGCATCCTCCGCCCTATGCCAGCCATCCCGTCCATCTGCCTCGTCTCCAGCCGGTATATTATAGCGCCCGCACAGAGGAACGCGGCGCCCTTCATCAAGGCGTGGTTGAAGATGTGCATCAACGCCCCGGTGAGGCCGATCTGCGTCCCCAGGGAGAGGCCGGCGAGCATATACCCGATATGCGCGACGCTCGAATACGCCAGCACCCTCTTCAGGTCGGTCTGGAGGAGGGGCAGGATATTCCCAGCGAACATTGTAAGGACGCTCAGGACCACCAGCGCCCCCAGCCACTGCCCCTGGATGGCCGTGAACGCGGCGAACCCCACCCTACAGAGGGCGTATACCCCGCACCCTATCACCGCGCCGGAGAGCATCGCCGATATGGAGGACGGTGCGGCAGAGTGCGCGTCGGGCAGCCACGTGTGGAGGGGCACTATGGCAGTCTTAACGCCGAAGCCGGTGAGTATGAGCACGGACGCCAGGTGGAGCCAGGCATCCGGTTCCGCATGGCCCAGGGCCGCCGCTAGGCCCTGGAAGCTCAGCGTCCCGCTCATCCCGTACAGGAACGACATCCCCAGCAGGGCCGTGGCTGACCCGGCAGAGCCCATTATCAGGTACTTCATCGAGGCCTCCACAGGCTCCCACTGGTAGTTCCTAAACGCGACCAGCACATAGGACGAGATGCACATGAGCTCCCAGAAGACGAAGAGGGTGAAGAGGTCGCCGGCGAAGACCGTCCCCACCATACCGCTGATCATGGCCAGCAGGAGCGTGTAGTAGAGGGGCTGGCCCGTGTCCCTCTCCATATACTTGACAGAATAGACCGTGACTGCAAGGCCGAGGCCCATGAATATGGACGCCATGAAGACGCTGAGCATGTCTATCCTGAGGCTCGCCGAGAAGAACCCCGCCTGGGGCGGGTAGACCGGCGCGGAGGCAGCCTCCCCGTACAGCCCGTAGAGAGCCCAGAGCGCGACCGCCAGGCCGGAGGCGGCGTACGCGCCAGAGAGGCTGGGCCTGCGTACCCTCCCGGCCGCCCAGCCTGCAAACGGCGACGTCGCCACAAAGAACAGTAGCGTGTCAAGCGGTAAGGTGAACATCCGCCCCCCTCCCTAACCCTTCAGCCTCTTGAGCATGCGGATGTCAAGCGTCCCGTAGTGCCTATAGGCGTAGACCACAATCGTCACCGCCACTGCGGTGACAGATCCTGCAAGCCCGATGGAGACTGTGACGATCGAATGTGCCAGCGGGTCCACGAAGCCCGGCACGGCATGCGCCAGGGCGACAAAGTTCACATTCGCCGCGTTTATAAGGATCTCTATCCCGAGTATCAGTCTTATCATGTTCCTCTTCGTCGCAAGGCAGTATATCCCGATCAGGTACAGCGAGAGCGCGAACGCGATATAATAATGGAGCTCCATCACTTTCCCCCCCGTTCAAGACCCACCCTCAGCATTGCGAGGCACCCTGCCGCCGCGGCGAAGATCGCGAACGCCTGCGCCACCAGATCTATGCTGCGGCTGCTCCAGAGGAAGCTGCTGTACTCCTGGCCTACATTGCCGGAGGTATCGATGTAGTGCGCGTTCTGTGTGGCATACTCCATCACGGGGAAGGAGCCCTGGCTCAGCGCGATTACGAGAAGGATGCCTGCAGAAATCCCCAGAATGGCGCCTATGGTGTTCGTTGTGTCTGGCCGCATGCTATTTTGCACTATCCTTCAGTGTAGTCAGCGTCAGCGCTGCTATGAAGAGGGTGACTATCCCCGCGGCGTATATGAGGAGCTGGAAGACCGCCACGTAGGGCGCGTCCAGCAGCCAGTAAAGGGCCCCTATCGTTATACACATGCCGCAGAACGAGAGCACTGCGTAGAGCAGCCTCTTGACCTCTATAGTCAGGATCGAGAGAAGCACCGCGGAGAGCATGAGGGCGATCTGCAGCAGGTCTGAGGGCGTCGTGTTGGCCTCCCCGTCGATTTTTATATGCGAACAAAAGCCTTTTATGGTGCTTAAAAGCTTTTCATTGCGGGTCGCACCAATGGTTCCCGACACGCTTCTACTGCTTCCCTTGGTCTTTGGCGTATCCGCCACCGTCATCCTGCTCATCTACTGGATCGGGGGCCGGATCTCTGCCAAGGGAACGCCGGGGGCGGAGAAGGCCATGCCGTACGCCTGCGGCGAGAGCCTGCCGGCTGAGGAGTCGCGGGTCGACCTGGAGCGGTTCCTCGTCTACGCGCTCTACTTCCTCATATTCGACGTCATAAGCTTCGTAATCGTGACGTCCTTCTACATCACCGGGGTTGTACCTGCAACGTACTCGCTCGTCGCCCTTCTGGCAGTAGCCGTGCTGATCCTCTCGAGGAGGCACAAGTAATGAACCTGCTGAAGTGGGCGCGCTCCAAGTCCCCTTGGCTGCTCCACTTCAATACCGGCGGCTGCAACGGCTGCGATATAGAGTTCGTTGCTGCGATAACCCCGAAATTCGATGTGGAACGCTTCGGCGTCAGGCTGCAGGGAAGCCCCCGGCATGCGGACATACTTGCGGTCACGGGCCCGGTAACTATGCAGATCGCCGACCGTCTAATGCGGGTATACCGGCAGATGCCTGAGCCTAGGCACGTGGTGGCCATAGGCACATGTGCCCTGAGCGGTGCGCCGTTCAGGGACTGCTACAGCGTCTGCGGGGGGGTGGATACCCTCCTCCCGGTAGATATGTACATCCCCGGCTGCCCCCCCAAGCCCGAAGCGATAATAGACGGGATAGCCAAGCTGACGATGGAATAGGGGCGATGCGGACTGATCACCGTGAGCGACCTAGTCGAGCGGCTGAAGGCCCCCCTCAAGGAGGGCCTCATTGACGTCAAGGCCTCCAGGGGGAGACGGGTATTCGTCCGCGTAAGAAGAGAATCGTTCAGGGATGCCGTCTCGCATATCATTAGCGGGATCGGCGTCAGGCACCTCTCCGCGATAACAGGGGTTGATATGGGCGGGGAGATCGAGCTGCTCTACCACTTCGCCTACAACTCTGTGGTGCTAACCCTCGGCGTCTCGGTCCCGAAGGGTTCGCCGACGATGCCGACCGTCACCGACCTCGTCCCCGGCGCGGTCTTTTACGAGCGCGAGGCACACGAGTTCCTGGGGGCGGTCTTCGAAGGCCACCCGGATCTCTCGCCGCTGCTTCTGCCAGAAGGGTGGCCCGAGGGCGTCTACCCGCTCAGGAAGGAGAACGACTATAACAAGCTCCACGAGACGGAACTGAGGAAGGTGTGAACAAGTGAGTTACGGCTCCACGATAAAGGTCCCGTTCGGCCCTCAGCACCCCGCCCTAAAGGAACCCGAGCACTTCTTATTCGAGGTCGACGGCGACACAGTCGTCAGCGTAAAGCCTCGCATAGGCTACGTATACCGGGGGATGGAGAAGGCCTTCGAGCTGCGCACCTACCACCAGAACATGTACCTGGCCGAGAGGATCTGCGGCATCTGCTCGCACGCCCACACGACGTGCTACGCCCAGGCGGTGGAGGAGCTTCTGGGCTCGGAGATCCCGCCGAGGGCCAAATACATCAGGGTCATCATCGCCGAGCTCGAGAGGCTCCACAGCCACTCCCTCTGGGTCGGCATAGCCGCCCACGAGGTGGGCTTCGACACCCTCTTCATGTATGTCTGGCGGGACAGGGAAGCCGTCATGGATCTCCTCGAGGCGATATCCGGCAACAGGGTAAACTACGCCATGAATACCATCGGAGGGGTGCGGAGGGACCTTAACGACGAGGCCGTCCAGAAGATCAGGGGCGTACTGGATCGCTTCGAGAAGAACGTGAAGGGCTACTCGGAGATCATCGGGAAGGAGCAGACATTCGTGAAGAGGACGCGCGGAGTCGGCGTCCTAAAGCCCCGGGACGCCGTAAGCCTCTGCGCCGTCGGCCCGACCCTGAGGGCAAGCGGGATCAAGAGCGATGTGAGGCTCGACGACCCCTACGCCGCCTACGACGAGATCCCGTTCAACGTGATCACCGACGACGGGTGCGATGTCTTCGGCAGGACCGTCGTGAGGTGTGGGGAGATGCTTGAGAGCATAAACATTATCCGCCATGCCCTGGATCACATGCCCGGGGGAAAGCTCAAGGTGAGCGTCTCCAGGACCGTCCCTCCGAACGAGACCGTCTCCCGGGTCGAGGCGCCGCGCGGCGAGCTCATGCATTACGCCAAGTCCAACGGCACCACTAAGCCGGAGCGCTACAGGGTGAGGAGCCCAACCCTGGCAAACCTTGCAGCGGTCTGCCAGACCCTTGTCGGCGTCCACCTGGCGGACATCCCGATAATCCTCGCGGGGATAGACCCGTGCTTCTCCTGCATGGACCGCCTGGCGTTCGTGGACAGACGCGGGGGAGCGTGGAGCTGCACCGCCGAGGAACTGGGAGGGGGCAGAGGGCAGTGATCGCCTACGATATCTTCCAGATGCTGGTCTTCCCGGGTATCCTCTTCCTCTTCTGCTTGGCCTTCCTCTACGAGTGGATAGACCGGAAGCTCTTCGCCAGAGTACAGAGCAGGTACGGGCCGCTCTACACCGGCCCCTCAGGGATCCTACAGCCCTTGGCCGACTTCATCAAGCTGCTCGCCAAGGAGGACATCGTGCCCGCCGCCTGTGACAGGCACCTCTTCATGTGGGTGCCGATAATCTACGCGGTGCTGCCGCTGACCGCCCTCTTCATCATCCCCGTAGCCGCGCAGACCGGGCTGGTCGCCTTTGAGGGGGACCTGATCTTCCTAGTCTTCCTCTTCGCGCTCACAACGATCGTCGTCTTCCTCGCGGGGTGGAGCTCGATGAACAGGTTTAGCATAATAGGGGGCGTCCGCTCTGCACTCCAGATGCTGGGCTTTGAGATCCCGCTCGGCCTCGCGATCATCGGTATGGCGATAGCCGCGCAGAGCCTCTCCATCTCCGAGATAGTCCGGTGGCAGTCCGGGAACTGGTGGGGGATATGGCTCCAGCCCATCGGCTTCGCGGTTATCATGATATGCATACTCGCGGAGCTCGAGTACGTCCCCTTCGACATCCCCGAGGCAGAGACCGAGATCGTCGCGGGGTGGCAGACGGAGTTCGGCGGGAGGAGGCTGGCGCTCTTCCGTCTGGGGAAGGATCTCGAGACAGTCTTGGTCTCGGCCCTGGTGGCGGCGCTCTACCTCGGGGGCCCGCAGCAGCTGGGATTCCTTCCGCCCGTGGCCGGGTTCCTCATCAAATCGGTGGCCGTCCTCGCCCTCCTCTCCTTCGCTAGAGCCCTCTTCGCGCGCTTCCGCATAGACCAGATGGTCTCCGGGATGTGGACATACCTGCTGCCGCTGGCCATCCTGCAGATCGTACTGATACAGTTTGGAATCGGGAGGTAGGACCGTGAGCATCGCCAGGGAAGCATCAAAGCGCCTCTTCAGCAAGCCGTCTACCCTGAGGTACCCGTTCGAGAAGCCGACGGTGCCGTCCGGACTGAGAGGGATCCCGGTCTGGAGCATGGAGAACTGCATCCTCTGCATCCTCTGCCAGACCACGTGCCCGCCGGCAGCGATCAAGATGACCCCCAAGGGGCCTGATGCCGGGATAGAGTTCCGGCTGGACCGCTGCATATTCTGCGGCGAGTGCGCGGACATCTGCCCCAAGAAGGTGATTACCATGAGCGACAGATTCGAGCTCGCGGGGGACGACCGATCCAAGATGGTCTACAGCTACAAGAAGACGCTCCACATAATCCCAGAGGAGTACTGCGTGCGCAGCGATTGATCCAATTAACCAAGACTCGGTCCCGCCAATAATCGCTATGCCCTGTATCGCTATGCCCTAAGATTGAACATGATCGTCAGCTATTTTCAACGGTTTAGCGCGCAACTCGAGCAGGGTTTAGTGCGGGCAACCAGCGATACCAGATCGCCTTGATGGACTATGCTCTGCCAAGACGGGCTTCTGAATAAGATGAAAATACTATTTGCGGGTTTAGGCTGGGAAACTGCGTCGGGAGGCAACTCAGATGAGTTCCACTGTGATGTTGTCGATATAGTACGTCATATACGTCTCCCAGCGTACCGAGATCCCTGCCGCGACCCACAGCTCTTCAGACGATTCGCTGTCGATGTCCACCACAAGGCCGTATCTCTTCCACCCTGCAACCTCGTTAGCAGGCCCCAGGACTATGAAATCCCCCTCATGCTCGGGGTTGCCATGGCCAGCATAAGCACAGACTGCTGCAATTGTGTTGAAGCTCTCAAACTCGCTGTAGAAGTCAAAGGTGAGATTTACCTGTTGTGCATCTCTTTTCACCGGTAACCTCCTCTCAATCCAGATGGTTCCGTCGTCCTGCCGCCCATCAATGAATAGTTTTAAAGAATACCTCCCGGAACTGGCAACGTCGGTTGAGCGCGTTATGTTCCACTCGATAAATTGACCGGGATTGTTTGGATCAGAAGGCACCTCCGAGTCCGCGATCCACTCCCCGAATCCGCTCTCAAAGTCTTCCGCCAGCATCTGGGGGGTCCAATAGGTCTGGAAATACCATGTTGCAAACGCCCCGGCAGCTATCACGGCGCATAGAGCTATGGTAATATTCGCCTTCAACTCTTATCACAAAGTACCAAGTCTATTTGCCGAAAAATAATGCTATACATTAGTACGATTGTGTTCGCAGGTCTAGAACGCCCCGGTTAGACCGGTCGGGATGGCGCCTCTGAAATTTCCACTTTTAGGCTCCCCCCTCCAAGTAAAAGGTCCCTGGAGCCCCAGAGGGGGTTTGAACCCCTGGCCAACGGTTTACAAAACCGTCGCTCTGCCGGGCTGAGCTACTGGGGCACTGCCTCGTTCCTAATTGAAGCCTCCGAATAAATCTTTTTCCACCAGTGGTTCTGTAAGCTCTGCGGTTGGTTCTATCCCTGCGGTTCTATCCCTGCGGTTCTATCCCTGCGGTTCTATCCCTGCCGTTGATCACCTTAGCCGCTTTGCGCCTATAGACAGGCTAAGACATTACGGGCAACTCCGACTGCGCGATATATGGGTTCTATACCCGAATGCATAGGGAAGCAAGTGGGAGCGGGGAGCGGGGAGGAAGGGCGGCACTGCTGTAAGCACGGATGCAGGTGTGATGTCCGCGTCCAAGGGGGGCAGCCCCACCATCATCCTGGAGTCCAGGAAGGCCCCTTCTCGGAAGGGTTAAAATATTCGCATGTGTTCTAGTATCCCCGTCGCCGGGGTGGCTCAGCCTGGTTAGAGCGCCGGACTCATAATCTTGCGGAGGGACAATGGCGCTCGCCGATGGGACATCCGGAGATCGCGGGTTCGAAGCCCGCCCCCGGCACCATCCAATCCCGAAATGCGCCCCCGTTGGTCTCCTTTTTCGCTATTTGGGAGCTACAAATGCCGATCTCTCTGCCCTATTTTCCGATTTAACTTCTCGATATGCCGTCGCGTTTATGGATCTCGGATCTGCTCTATCCGGTAAGTTATGGATGAATAAGTCGTACTGCAACAGCCTGTGCGGGAACAGTATCGCAACCGTAAATCCCCGTCTGAAGCCAGTTTTCTGAAAAATCCAAAAGGCTATTGACAGTCATGCGTCAGAAAATCTAAGGCCAGCCTCCCGTGAAGCCGCCTGTTAAATACCACAAAAATTAACAATATTAGCACACAGGGAAGCACATGGCCGCAAAGATTTCGAAAAAGAGCGCGTATGTAGCCATAATAGCGATGGGCATAGTCAGCATGCTGGGCGACATCGCCTACGAGTCCGGAAGGGGCGCCGCTCCCGACTATCTTCTCTTTATCGGCGCTTCGGCTCTTGTTGTCGGCGTTGTCAGCGGCCTTGGAGAATTCATAGGCTACGCGGCCAGACTGGTCAGCGGGAGTCTTGCCGACAGAAGCCGCAAATACTGGGCATTTATTTTCATCGGATACGGCCTTATCGCCGCCATACCGCTTATCGGTTTTACCCGCAGCATAGGCGCAGTGATTGCTCTACTGGTTCTTGAGCGCGTTGGCAAGGCGCTAAGGTCCCCGTCGAGAGACACGGTGGTTTCTATAGTCGGCAAGGATGTGGGGACCGGCAAGGCATTCGGAATACATGAAGCGGTTGACCAGGTCGGCGCAATAATCGGGCCGCTCCTATTTGGCGGCATAATGCTATATACTGCCAACAGCTATCCGGCCGCTTTCAAGGTGCTTCTAATCCCGTTTGTCCTCATGATTATTGCGCTTGCATACGCCTACAGGAAAGTCGGCAACATCGTAAAGGCCGAGACTGAGAACGTGAAGTCCGGCAAAGGCTCGCTTGACAGGGGGTTTTGGATTTACTGCGCCGCCATTCTTCTGAACACTCTTGGACTTGTCCCCGTGGCACTGATTCTCTTCTCCGGCTCGTCAATACTCCAGCCGATAGGACAGCAATGGCTTGTACCAGTTCTTTACGCGGTTGTTCAAATTGTGGATGTACCAATGGCGTTGGTCTCGGGGCACCTGTTTGACAAGATGGGCCTGAAAATTCTCGCATTGCCTTTCATACTTTCGATATTTCCCGCGTTTTTCGTGTCTTTTGGAGGGTTAAACGGAATTATTATCGCATGCGTGTTGTTCGGACTCGTGCTCGGGATGCAGGAATCAATCTATAGGGCATCTATATGTAACCTTGCACCCCTCTGCAAGAGGGGTATAGCATACGGCGTTTTCAACACCATGCTGGGTCTCGGAACTCTACTCAGTGGAGCAGTCTTCGGATTTATGATAAATCAAGGATACTCTGCTGTAGTTATGGCATTGTTTGCATTGGTAATGCAGTTGGGCGCTATTGCAGCATTGGCTAAAATTGGGCCGCGCCTATCGGAATGTTGACCGCTCATTGCAGACCCCCCAGAATTTTCATGGACGACGCCCCCGGTCTCAAATGGAGGGGCTCTGACAGAAGCCCTCGTCCTGAGGCGGTTCTTGCAAGGAAGGGCAAGCGGAGAAGTGGAACGATGTGCTACATTTTGTCAAGACGCCCGCGGACACCTTCAGCCGCCATTGGCGGCGATGCTTGATTGGTAGATTGATAGATTGGCAGAAAGACGTAAAGCGTGAATCGCGGGGCAAACGGCGGTGTGGTGCTACCCCCGGCACCATCCTTACCGTGCCGTCACCGTCTCCGGTCGATCCTCTCCACCCCCCCCTCCCCCCCGATGAACGCCGTCTGCGCCATGCTTATGAAGAGCCCGTCCTCGACTACGCCAGGTATGCTCTTCAGCTGCGCCTCCAGGGCCCTGCAGTCATTTATCGGCCCGAACTTCGCGTCCACTATGAAGTTGCCGTTGTCCGTCACAAGCGGGCCGTCCTTCCTGTCCCCCCCGTCCCTCAGCCTCGGTTCGCCGCCCAGCAGTTCGATCCTCCTCATCGCCGTCCTCCTGGCTACCGGGAGGACCTCGATCGGGACCGGCATCTTCTCGCCCAGCACCTTTACGATCTTCGACCTGTCCGCGACCACCACGAACCTCTCTGCGGCGGAGTCGACTATCTTCTCCCTCGTCAGCGCCGCCCCCCCGCCCTTGATGAGGTTCAGATCCCCGTCAACCTCGTCGGCCCCGTCGACCGCCAAGTCTAGGTCCGGATGCTCGTCGAGGGTCGTCAGCTGGATGCCGTTCGCTGCTGCCAGGTAAGCCGACTGGTACGAGGTGGGCACCCCCAAGACCCTCAGCCCTTCCTTCTTCACCCTCTCGCCGAGAAGTTCTATGAAGATCGCGACGGTCGAGCCGGTCCCTATCCCGAGGATCTGACCGTCCCTCACCTCCCCAAGGGCCGCCTCAGCCGCCCTCCGCTTCGCTTTTGAGGTCATAGCGCTCTCCGCTTGATAAACGGTGGCGCCCCGTAATTAAGCCTTCTAAAGCGGCAGGGCTAGGGGATCCGCTCCGCCGAAGGCTTTGTGAACCTCTTGGGGTCGGTGTCTATGTCGACTATCACCGCGCCCTCAAAGGATAGCGCCTCGTCCACCGCTGCCGGCAGATCGCCGGGTTCCGTCACCTTTATCCCGTGCCCTCCGCAGATCCTGGCGTACTCTGCAAAGTCCGGATTGTGGAGTTCAGTCTGCCAGATTGGATACTTCTCTATGAACTGTTCCTGCGTAATCATCCCGAGCTGGCGGTTGTTGAATATGAAGACCTTGATCGGCATCCCGTCCCTCACGACCGTCAGGAAGTCGCTCATGACCATCGCGAACCCCCCGTCGCCCGTTATGCAGACGTTCTGCCTCCTAGGCAACGCGAGGTGGGCCGCCATGGACCCCGGCAGCCCGCTCCCCATCGATCCCAGTAGCCCGGAGAGGATCATCTTCTGCGTCCCCCTCATCGCAAAGTTCCTGCCGAACCACCAGCAGTGCTCGCCAACGTCGAGGGAGATCACGGCGTCGGGCGCGATCTTCTCGTTCAGGACCCTGATGATGTATTGCGGTCTCAACGGCCTGCTCACGGCGTCCACCTCTCCCGCCAGTAGCTCTTCCCACTCCTTCTTGAGACGCCGTATCTCCTCTAGGTACGCGGCGTCACTCCTCCCGCTCACCGCCTCCCTCAGCCTCGGCACCAGCTCCGAGCTGTTCCCCCAGAGTCCTAATTCCACTGGGTACCTTCTGCCTATCATCATCGGATCTATGTCTATCTGCAGCGTCCGCTTCTCCGGAAGCATGGTAAGACTCGAGAACGACGCCCCTATCACGATCATCAGGTCTGCCGCCCTCACAAGCTCTGTCGCGGCAGTAGACCCTATCCCCCCATGGCTCCCGACAGAGAGCTCCTCTCCCTCGTCGACGATCCCCTTCGCCCTGAAAGTAGTGACGATCGGCGCGGTTATCTTCTTAGCCAGCGCGAGCACCTCCTCCCCCTGCCCCATCGCACCGAACCCTGCGACTATCACCGGCCTGCTCGCGCCGTCCACCAGCGAAGCCCCCCTCTCTATCATTTTCTGGCTCTGCGTCAGCGCCGTCTCCGGCAGGCTCCCCCTGAAGGGTATTATCCTCGCCCTGCAGGGCTCCTTCTGCACGTCGTTCGGTATGGCGATGTGCGCGACCCCCCTCCCCACGAGGGCGCTCTTCAACGCGAGGGTGACGAGGCTAACCGTCTGCTCCTTGGACATCAGCACCTTGTTATAGACCGAGATCGAGTCGAAGAAGCTCTGCTGGTCGATCTCCTGCGGGGCGCCTGTGCCGATGTGCTTCCGCCCCACCTGACCCGTGAGCGCCAGGACCGGGGCGCGGTCAAGCTTGGCGTCGAAGAGGCCGGTCGCTAGATTGGTGGCCCCCGGGCCAGCTATGGTGAGGCATGCGGCCACGCCGCCCGTGATCTTGCCGTAAGCGGATGCCATGAACGCGGCGGTCTGCTCGTGCCTCACCAGGACGTACTTGACCTTCCCGCTCCTCCTTATCGCGTCTACCACCCCCAAGGACGACGTTCCCGGTATCCCGAAGACATACTCGACCCCCCACTCACTCATCTGCTCGATCAGGACGTCCGAGACCGTCGTCTCCACCGCCGTAGTCTTCTCCCCCTCCCCAGGTTTCGCAGGAAGCAAGATGAATGCGCTCTTTGTTGCACCGCAGACCGGGCACCTCCAGGAGCCGGGGAGGTCTTGGAACCTCGTCCCCTCCCTTCCCTCATCATAGATATAGTTGCAGACCGTGCACCTGTACCTCGCCGTCACCACCCCACCACCCCATACCAATTTATCTCTTCGGCGTGTCGCGCCGCCAGAGCAGCACCCAACCTACTTCGCCCCTCCCTTCCGGCAGTAATAGAGTGCGGGCATCTTCCCTCCGAGGTCGTACCTGCTGAATATAGGGCACCCCGGGCAGATACACGGCTCGTTATAATCGAGGTCCGGGCACGTTGCCGTCCCCTGGGAGCAGTATGCCTTCGGGACCTCTCCCTCCGCCGCCCCCTCCCTTTCCATCGCCCCGAGCACCACCTCAAGCTTCTCCACCTTGCCGCCCACGCACCTGCTCCGTGCCTGCACCGGGCATCTGACGCAGAGACAGGCTCGCACAACTTCGGGGGTGAACGGAACCACCCTTGGCCCTGCCAAAAAACATCCTCCAAGTTTATCTCCAACCAAAATCATTTATGCTTATCTTATCGCATTGGTTCGCAGCGCCCGTCCTCCGTACGGAGCTGCGCCTCCGTGGGAGCAGCCGGAGTCGATCCGGTCCCGTCTCGCCCCTCCCCGCATCTAGCGTGCCACCGGGTGCCGCTTCCGAGCAACAGAGATTTATACGCACGGGGGGTATATCTTATGGTGACAACGTGTCTAGGGTAGATCGACCTCTAGGTGTCGCTGTCATAGCTGTTCTGATGGTCATAGCCGCTATCCTCATGCTTCTCGCGGGTCTGGCCCTTATCGGCGTGGGGGTTGTAGGAGTACTTCCCCTCGAACTCATCACCGAGATACCTGGGATGGGCTTGTTGGCTGGCGTGCTCCTCACCGGATTGGGGCTGCTCGTCATAATATTCGGTCTGGTGGGGATATTCGCCGGCTGGGGCCTCTGGGCCGGAAGGATGTGGGCCTGGTGGCTCACTATCATCTTGGCCGTAATAGGGATCCTCGTAAGCCTCCCAGGCCTCCTCTCCGGGGGCTGGGGCGCCATTGTGCCAATCGCAATTTACCTCATCATTATCTACTACCTGACGCGCCCGCACGTGAAGACGTTCTTCGGGAGAGGAAGGGGAGGTCCGCCTCCGCCTCCGCCACCGACATCGCCGCCACAAGAGACTGCCCCGCAGGTTCCGCTCCCCCCCTAACCTCTTCCCTTTTTTTCATGGACGCCTGAAGATCAGAGTCCGCCACCTGATGCCCGGTGAGTAGCTTCCGACGCTGGGAAAAGCTTTATAATGTAACCCCGTCCTATCTCACGGCGGAGAGAACTTGCATCCGCAAGGTCTTTACCAGTAAAAAAGGAGAACAAGAAAGAATGTCGTTCGGAAGACCCCGCTCCAGCGGGCCCCGGAAGATGTACAAGGCCGTCTGCTCTGACTGCCAGCAGGAGACCGAAGTTCCCTTCCAGCCTACTGAGGGGCGACCAGTATATTGTAGGGAATGCTACCAGAAGCACAAGAAATACTAAACAAGCCTTAGCGGGCTCGTTTCGTAGTTGGCTCTGTCCAGATTTTTTGTTTTTTGTCCCCATCTCCGCGGTCATTGTCCCATCCTGATCACTCCTTCCTTACGGTCGGGCAGAACCTTCCCCTCCCCCTCCAGTCCCTGCCCATCCGATCCCATTCCTCTCCGGTGATCTCAAAGCCAAACCTGCATCGCAGGGCGTGGATGTGCTCCTTTCCTGGGATCCCCGCCTCGTCTACTACACCCCCGACTATCGAGAGTGTGAAGATGAGCCCGCCGATCGGCGACCCTTCAAAACACCCATCAAGGATAGAGACATCCGCCTCAGAGAGAGGGAAGGCGATCAGAGCCTCCACCGTCTCACCCCTGACCGACTGGGGGCTCTTCCTGACGTTGGAGGTATAGAGCCCGTTGACCTCGATGGGGGTGATGTCGTAGCCAGGGCAGCGTATCACGTCCAGGCCGCTGCGGTCCTTTATTGTGAGGACGTACTCGAGGGGGAGGATCAGGGCGTAGGGGGTCTCGCCTGCAGGCAGGAACTTGATTATTAGGGGGACTGCCGGGATCCTGCCGGGCTGAGGGGCGAGCCAGATCTCAATGCCGATCCCTTCGATCCGGATGGACTGTTTCAGGACTGGGTTAGCCAGGTGTGGTGCCCCCGACCAAAAAACTCAACTGTCCGGCATTATACGATCATCAGAGCGGGTTAAAAGCATACCTTCCCCCCTCCGCCTTCACCTTTCCCCCGCCAACCTGGAAACCCGCCGCCCTCCACGAGTTCATGCCGCCTAGGACGCTTGATGCCCTGAAGCCTTCCCGGAGGAGGAGGCTCGCTGCCACGGTCGACCTATTGCCGGAGCTGCAGATCACCACGATCTCCCTTCCCCTGGGGACCTCGCCCAGGCGCTCTTTCAGGTGGCCGACATAGATCCTCCTGGCCCCGGCGATGTGCCCCTCGTCCCACTCCCTCTTCTCCCTCACATCGAGCACGAGCAGGTCCCTCCCCTCATCAAGTCCATCCTTCAGCTCCTGCGCCGAGAGCAGTCCGAGGTGCGCCAGTGGCAGGCCTTCGTTGTACCACTCCTCGATCCCGCCCCTCAGGTAGCCCCCAACGTTGTCATACCCCTGCCTGATGAGGCACCTCGCCGCCGCGACCGCGTCGCCCTCCCTCTCCAACACTAATAGGATCAGCCGGTCGTAAGGCAGCACCCACCCGGCGAAGACGGGGATCCGATCCAGCCGGACACTGTAGCTCTTGGGTATATGGGCGCCAAACGCTGCTGGCTGCCTAGTATCCAGGATGACCGCCCCCGCCTCAGCCGACCTCCTGAACTCGCCCGGCGAGAGCGGCTTTGGGATCGGCAGGGAGCCCAGCACTGGAGGCTTCAGGTTGAGATCCGCCATACGCCTGAAGTAGGGCTGCCCCTCGAGCCCCTCCTCCGACTTGAACCTGATGAACTCTTCCCTGCCCATCCGGAGGGCCGGGTTACGGACTCGTTCTAGCCCGAGAGTGCTCTCATCCCTCTCGCTTATATCGCCGCCGCAGACAGAACCCGCACCATGTGCCGGGCACAGGATGACGCCATCGCCGAGCGGCAGTATCCTCTCGAAGATGCTCCTGTAGAGGTCTGCCGCCATCCTCTGCGCCAGCTCCTTTCCGTAGAGATCCGTGCGCCCGACATCACCGATGAACAGAGCGTCGCCGGTGAAGACCATAACGGGCTGGTCCGCCCCTCCGCCACCTCCTCCCCCTCCCTCCCCGCCCCCGCGGTCGAGATCGTACAGCGCATACGACATGCTCTCCCCCGTGTGGCCCGGGGTGTGGATCGCCCGGACCCTGGCGCTCCCGAACTCGAACTCCTCCCCGTCCTCCACCGTCCTGCCATAGCCGAACTCGAAGCCCTCCCCCCGGCCGTGGAGGATCTCCGCGCCCGTCCGATCGGCTACCTCCCGCGACCCTGCGACATAATCCTCATTCCTGTGGGTCTCCAGTATGCGCGCGATCCTTACCCCCTCCTGCTGTGCCAGATCCATGTAGACGTCGCAATCTCTGCGGGGATCTATGAGGATCGCCTCCTCGCCGGATGCCACAAAGTAAGAGTTGTGTGCGAGCCCCTCAGACTTTATGCGCCTGAAGAGTATCCCCATCCCGGTTACCTGATATTATCTTGCTTAGATAGAAGAATAACCTGTCGATCTCCCAGGACCCCCTTCCACGGTGCGCAGATGCTGCCAGTCCCCTCCGGCAACAACCCACTCCAGCGGTGGGCAATGCAAAAATGTTATATCTGTATACGAATCAAGCGTGTTATGCAACCGCTTCCCTGCAAATACGAAATGGTATCGACACGTCCTAAAAAAGGAGAGCATCTATGAATAAAAATGGCGTCTCGCATGAGCTGCGGCAAATGCTGGGCTTCTCAGCTAATGATGAACATGCCCTAAAGGAATGGTCAAGGGCCTTCGGATGCAAGCGCCGGACCTGACCGTCAGTGCACGGATCTGCCCGTCATGGCACGATGCTGACGGTTCGCCCAGTCCGCACTCCATGCCGCCGAATGCATCCGCTCAAGAGAACGCCTCGACCTTTACCGGGTCGATAGTGGCATCGATAAGGAAGTCGAACCTCAGCTTCTCCGTCCAGCCCGCCTTGTCGAACATGCTCATGAACGCGATGCCGATTACGAGCCCCCCTCCCCAAGTATCCCGGTGATAAGCTCAGCCACCTCCTCCGGCTTCACGGCGTAGCTGGGCATTGCCAAGCCGCCGAGCACAACCACCGCCTTGGATTTTTCCTGCGGGCTCCTCTCCCCGAGCTGGAAGCCGTAGTTCTCAGAGAACACCAGCTCCCTTGCCATCTCGCTTCTGGCGTTGGGGATGAAGCACTGACGGAGATTGAGCTCCCTCACGGCATAGGCCAGCAGTTCAGCTACGGGGAGGCAGACCGAGGGGGTTCCGACATAGGCCAACCGCGATCCTCCCAGCGATGCCTCGGCCAGTATCTTCTTGAAGGATCTGTTCAACCCCGCCAGTCCTCTCTCCTGCGCGACGAGTCTGCGCTCTACCAACTCCATCACCGTTACCCTAACCCTACTATTGGCTAAAGCCCTTTAAAAACCTCCCAAGGGCGTCCTCGTCCAAAGCCTGCTGGACTACAAGAGCCAAGTCACAGACAAACGCTCAGCTGCGTCTGCGCAGGAATTATTCTGCCGCCTCCCCGCCCTGGCCGGGTCTCAATCCCTCCCCCATCTTTTAGTTTAGAATCTGTAAAGGTTTTTATGGAAGAACATGAGTAATGATAGACCAATCCTTCAAGGACAATTAAGAAGGCGCAACGATGTTACAACCGTCACAAAGCGCTCCCCGGAAGTTCGGAATAGAATTAGTCGGGGCCATCCCTTGGGGAACACACCTCTGCCAGTTCTACGACACAAAGCAGGACCTGATCGACATCCTCGTCCCGTACTTTGCGGAGGGGCTGCGCAGCAACGAGTTCTGCATGTGGGTCACGTCCCCGCCCCTGGACGTCGCGGAGGCGAAAGAAGCGCTGAGAAGAGCGGTGCCCGACCTGGACAGGTGCCTTCAGAAAGGGCAGATCGAGGTAGTCTCCTTCAATGACTGGTACCTGAAGGAAGGCAGGTTCGACTGCGACCGCGTCCTGCGGGGCTGGGAGGAAGGGGAGGCTTCAGCTCTGGAGAACGGCTTCGAGGGGCTGCGGCTGACAGGGAACACCTTCTGGGTCGAGCGGAAATTATGGAACAGCTTTGTGGACTATGAGGCAATGATAAACGCGGTCATCGGCAAACACCGCATAATCGCGCTATGCACCTACTGCCTGCCAAAATGCAGCGGCACCGACGTTATGGACGTCGTCCGTAATCACGTTGGAACCCTGATCAAGCAGGGCGAGAAGTGGGTCATGGTCGAGGACGCCAGCCAGCGGAAGCGGGAGGAACGGAAGCTAGCCGAGAGCGAACGGCGCTGGGCCACAACGCTCTCAAGCATCGGCGACGCCGTTATTGCCACTGATCTTGAAGGCAGGATAACGTTCATGAATGCCGTGGCAGAGGAGCTGACAGGATGGAGCCTGCAAGAGTCCCTCCAGAGACCGGTGGCGGAAGTATTTGAGATCGTCGATGAGAAAACCCGTCGGAAAGTCGAGGACCCGGTGGCCAAGGTCCTTAAAAAAGGGTCCATTGTTGGCTTGGCAAACCATACCGTCCTAGTGCGGAGGGATGGGAGGCAGATAATTATAGACGACAGCGGGGCGCCTATAAAGGACGAGAACGGCGAGATCACCGGCGTGGTGGTCGTCTTCCGCGACATAACCGCGCGCAAGAAGGCGGAGCGGGCGCTGCTCAAGAGCGAGACCCTTAGGAGCGCCTCTCTCTACGCAAGGAACCTCATCGAGGCGAGCCTCGATCCATTGGTCACAATCAACTCTGAGGGGAAGATCACCGACGTCAACAAAGCGACAGAGCTTGTGACAGGGCTGCCCCGTGAGAAATTGATAGGCAGCGACTTTTGCGACTACTTCACGGAGCCAGAGAAGGCGAGGGAAGGCTACAAGCAGGTCTTCACCAAGGGCCTCGTCCGGGACTATCCGCTCGCCATCCGGCATAAGGGCGGGCGGATCACAGACGTGCTCTACAACGCCACGGTATACCGGAACGAGAAGGACGAGATCCAGGGGGTATTCGCCGCCGCCAGGGACGTCACGGAGCGGAAGCTCGCCGAGGAGAGGATCAGGGAACAGGCCGAGCTGCTGAACCAGGCACACGACGCGATCACTGTCCGCGACCTCAACAACAACATAACCTACTGGAACAGCGGGGCAGAGAGGCTCTACGGGTGGAAAGCCGAGGAGGTCATGAACAAGAACATGCGGGAGCTCCTGTACAACGACTCGCCACAGTTCTCTGAAGCCTTGGCCATCCTCATGGAAAAGGGAGAGTGGTCAGGCGAGCTGAAGCATAAGACCAAAGACGGCCGGGAGGTCATCGTGGACAGCCACTGGACGCTGGTCTCCGACGCAAACAAAAAACCAAAGCTGATAATGGACATAAACACGGACATAACTGAGAAGAAGAACCTCCAGGCGCAATTCCTCAGGGCGCAGCGGCTTGAGAGCCTCGGTACGCTCGCGGGAGGGATCGCCCACGACATAAACAACATACTGACCCCGATAATGCTTACCCTGAGCCTCCTGGATCAGAACCTCACCAAGGAGGAGGACCACAAGATGATCTCTATGCTCCTAAAGGAGGCCAAACGGGGGGCAGACCTGACAAAACAGATGCTGACCTTCGCGCGGGGCGTGGAGGGGGTGAGGCTGCCGATACAGGTTCCCACCCTTGTAAACGAGGTGGTGAAGACCATCGAGGAGACCTTCCCAAGGTCCATCATGATACACACCGAGATAGACCCCGACACCCGGGCGGTTCTGGGGGACAGCACCCAGCTCCACCAGGTGCTGATTAACATGTGCCTGAACGCGCGGGACGCCATGCCCAGCGGGGGGAGCCTCACGATCACGGCAGAGAACGTCTTCATAGACGAATGCTATGCGAGGACGCATATCGAGGCCAAGGCAGGGCCCTATGTGTCCATTGCTGTAACGGACACTGGCTTCGGCATCCCCCCCGAGGTGAAGGAGAGGCTCTTCGAGCCGTTCTTCACAACCAAGAAGCTCGGCGAAGGGACAGGCCTGGGCCTCTCGACGTCTAGATCGATAGTCAAGAGCCACGGCGGCTTCATAAACGTATACAGCGAGCCTGGGAAGGGCGCCACCTTCAAGATTTACCTGCCTCCAGCAGACTCCCAAAGAAAAGAGTCCGAGGATCGGAGCCCGGACTTCCCCAAGGGCAGCGGCCAGACCATACTCGTCGTGGACGACGAGGAGCTCATCAGGATTACTGCCACAATGGCTCTTGAGAACAACGGCTACAGGACGCTCAGCGCAAACGACGGTGCCGAAGCCGTCGCCGTATACACCTCGAACAGAAACAAAATTGCGGCGGTCCTCTTGGACGTCGCGATGCCCATAATGGGCGGCGAAGCGACCATCAGAGCACTCAAGAAAATCGATCCCGGGATCCGGATTATAGTCATGAGCGGGCTGGCGGACAACGGCAAATACAAGCCCATGATGAACCAAGCCAACGCCTTCATAACCAAGCCGTTCACCGCCGATAAGCTCCTGAAGGTCGTGGGCGGGATCCTCTCGAACCGCCCCCTATGACTGCGATCCCCGTTACCCGGACTAACCGCCTATGCGGGAGGAGCTGTGCGGGCTCGGAAAATAGCTGAGGTTGGTGGAGCCCCAGAGGGGGTTTGAACCCCTGACCAACGGTTTACGAAACGAACCTTTTTGGAAAAAGGTTCATCAAAAACCATCCTCAGGCAGTCGGCTATTGAACTACTTTCATCCTCTGCCATCGCCCTGATGCGCTCGTAGAGGTCTGATGGTACAGTAATCGTGGTGTAGCCTTTCCTGGGCATAAGTGCTCGGCTACCGTATGTCAGAAGAGACGGAAGAGGTTATCGGTGGTTTACTGGGGTAAATATTGATGAGTGCACTCATATTTTCGCCCTGCCCTCCCGCAGTAACGACCATCCCCGAGTCCTTTTACCCTCCCGCTTACAGACAGGAACGGGAAGCGCTATGCCTTCACATCCGACCCTGAAAGACCCGCTCCAGCCCGCCACGAGGGAGGCGGCCTCAGAGCTGCGGCGCGCCATCGACCAGGAGTACCCCGGCGTAGTGAGGAAGGTCCGCAGGGAGGTCCACGGATGACCAGCGCCAACCTAGACCTGTCCTCCCTAAGGGAGTCGGTCTCTAAGACCTTCGCCGAGCTCGAGGAGGCCAAGCAGCGCATAGAAGAGCTCCAGTCGCATGTCCGCAGCGAGATGGACGCCAGGCTCGATGCCCTGAAGATATCGGACGTCGACCCGGCCCTCCTGGAGGACTTTCTCAAAGAGCCCTACGTCATAATCCCCCGCCGCGCTGACGAGTGGTACGTGATAGCCCCGAAGTGGCTCAACTTCTCTGTCGGGTGGCTGGACCGCTCCACGAAGAGCTACAACATCTTCATAGTCAACCGGTACGTCCAGTGGCTTTCCGACATACCCGCCCTCCTGAGGGACAAGCTCAAGTTCGAGAGGCCCCTCCCCGTCACAGTGTTCGATGGGATAGTCCTCACCGGCAAGGAGCACCAGGAGGCGGCGGCCAAAGTCCTTGGCTCCCTCGTCCTCAAGAGGGAGTGCGCGGACATCTGCCCAAAGAAGGCGATTACAATGAGCGATAAGTTCGAACTCGCTGGGAGCGACCGCTCCAAGATGGTCAATACATACCGGAAAGCTCCTCTCTGCGTATCATCAGATCAGTTCTGTGTAGTTAAAGACAAGAACTGATCGTCATCATGTTTAGGGATCCTTGGCGCATCGCTCGCAAAGAGGAGGCTGCGTCAATCGTCGAAGGCAACTTATATATGCAGGTTCAAAATACCAAAAATACAGCGTTAGGAAAGAACGCACTGCATTCGCCTCACTTTAACGCGCGTTACTGTGCTTCCCAGGCACCAAATCGCCTGATATCGCCCGCGGTCACCACTTTTATCTACAACAATCCGACCTGACGGCCCCGTGCGTTCATACTCCCTGATGCTTTGCAAGAGGTGGGAAGATGTGGAAATCGGTAACAAGATCGGTAACAAGAAAAAATGTATACACAAATTCAAGGTCAAGCATGGCTTGGATGAAAAAAGGCGGTCTAGCCTCCTGCACGATAAGATACGCCCGGTAGATTTTGCACAGGTACACACAATCGGCGACCTCGTAGATGCTTGGAGCCACTGCGGGATCCAGTCGCGGAGCTTGGCGGAATGCTTCAAAGTTTACGAGAATATGCTCACCGACAAGAGCAGACCCACCATAATGCTGGGTCTATCCGGCGCCCTCATCGCAGGCGGGCTACGAAAGGTTATCCGTGATATGATCACCACCGGGATAGTGGATGTGGTCGTCTCTACAGGCGCTATCCTTTACCAAGACTACTATGCTGCGATGGGATACGACCACTATCAGGGGGATCCCACCTCAGATGACGCAAAGCTGCACGACATCTACATCAACAGGATATACAACACATACGTAGACGAGGTCGGCTTCGTCAAGTGCGACGATTCCATAGCCGCCTTCTGCGATTCGCTAGAGGCTAAGCGGTACTCTACGCGGGAGTTCTTGCACCTGCTCGGGGGAACCTTGAGTGACAATGATTCCATACTCCGCTCGGCATTCTGCCACGATGTGCCCGTCTTCTGCCCCGCGATAGCCGACAGCTCGATAGGGATAGGCATAGCCCAACATTATCGAAACGCGCGGTCAGGAGACGCCACGCCGATCATGATCGATACGATAAAGGATAACTTCGAGATCGGGCAGATCGTGCTGAAGTCAAGTAAGACCGGTGCCATATATGTCGGTGGCGGCGTGCCGAAGAATTACATCAACGACGCGGCGGTGATGTTCGACTATACCAAAGGCCATTCGTACATCTTCCAGATAACTGCCGACTCGCCGCACTGGGGTGGCCTGTCCGGGAGCACCTTGGACGAGGCAAAGTCGTGGGGCAAGGTCTCTTCAGTTGCGGTCAGGTCGACTGTATACGGTGAAGCGACGATAATCCTGCCCATCATATTCGGAGCAGTGATCCAGAAAGGCCTGCACGAAGACCGTCAGCGGCTCGAATTCATATGGGAAGAGGACTCCCTCGTGGCAATAAAGAAGGGCCCGTCGATTCTGGCAACGGCGTGAACCCAAGGGGCTAATTGCGTCGCCTGTGGCGCCAACCCTTTTTCGTTTTCGGGCCGTCTATTTCGTTAGGCCTGGAAGCAGAAAGACCATTGAGGCTGAAAAGACTCCACTCCCTGCCATGAGTCATATCCGCAGCTGTCGTAATGAGCGGCAAGAACGGTAAAAGCCCTTAAAAAGATTGAAAAAAGTATTTGCCGGTGAGCCAGAACGGGACTGATGCTAAACTGATTACCAGGATTAATGTGATCGCCTAGTCTTATTCACGAGTCCATCCCCGCCAGTGCTTCCAAACCATCTAACTTGCCCTGCGGGTTAATGATGCTGTACTGCCCCCATTGCGGAGGAGGCATATCCCAATATAGGTTCCAGAAGAACTCGTCGCACTCTTGGATGTACGTTATGTCCTCCTGAGTGACGGTTCCCTCGGCTATCGCACTTCTTATATCCAGGAGTCTGTCGCCGATGTAGTAAGGGAAGAGGAGGCTTATTGAGCTATACAGCTTACGGTAGTCGTCGCTTAGCCATACTGATGAGGTGTAACGACTCCTATCGAAGAATGATAGGGCATCATCCATGAAGAATAGCGCCCCCCTGCTATCGTTTCTGAGTAGACTATCTGCCGTCTGATTCAGCGCCTGTTTTGCAAATAGGACATCATTTCGCATGATTTCGTATGTATCCAGCTTCATTTCATTAATCTGGTTGAACAGGGTGAAGGCATACCCGCTGAGAGCGATCGTAGTGATAATCAGGATGGCAATGACGGCGCCAGCAACCTTGCGTTGCCTCTCTGCTTTACTCGGGTGATTGGGCTCGATCCGCCTGGTTTCACTTACTTGTAAGGCTTCTCTTCCTTCATCGGATAGGGCGTATTGACCCTCAGAGACAACCTTTACCAGCGTGTCTAACTTACCTAGATGGAACTGGAGCCGACCACTGCTCTCTATGCTGAGAGCCTTCTTCAGATCTGAGAAGCTCATAGGCGATGCCGCGAGGAGCTCCAGTATCCTTATCCTGGTAGGGTGCCCCAGAGCCTCGAACAGCTCTGCTCTAGCGATATTGAAGCTATCCCTGTCCTCGCTGCTGCCCATGAGTATGACTGGTTACGGCTGAGCATATAATACCTCTTTCGTTGACCAACTGTCAGATCCTTGTATGACCATCAGGTCAAGGACCTTGGATCATATGCTGCTCATATCAGAACACCACTTTCAACCCTCACCTTGCCATGTACCTATTCTAGGCTACTCGCTACCGTGCTCATCTGCACTGCGTCCCCCCGATCACGTTCCCTGTTTCGCTATTGATGAATACCTCGTAAAAGTGGCCGGGACAGCAAGCCTTCTCGAACTGAATGATCCAGCAGTGCTGGAACCCGGGCTGGGCGTCGTTCGGGATCCCGAACATGCCGTGCCAGTAATCGTTCGGCTCCAATACCGAGAGGCCCGTGCTCAGCACCTGGCCGGTGGTGTAGTTCTGCGCGTCCAGAAAGTCCCTGCCTGTGGCTATTGCCTGCTCCGACGCGACAGGCGGCTCGTAGACAACTGTCCCGTGCGGGATGGTGGTGCTGAATGCGAAATTAGTGATGTCCTGGGGACGATCATTGGTGCCGTTATAGTAGGGCATCACTATGTTGTAAGTGGCGTTATTGCACTCTATGGGCCCGTTGATCGTTAGCACTACAGTGCCACTAGGAGGCACGGTGAGTGAGTTCTGGTTGAAGGAGCTCGCCCTCCAGCCGTTGACGTTGCACAAGGGGTTCAGGTGAACCTCAGACGTGCCCTGGTTCCACAGGGTCAACGTGATGGCGTCCTCCGTGATGGTATACGTTTCTAGGGCAAGGGGTCTGTCGTATGAAGAAAGGCGGGATTCCAGCTCCCGGGTCGAATCATATTGCCGAAAATTAACGGCGACTGAGATCGAGAGGCCGATCAGGAGCAATACCGCAAACGCCTCTACTGCCCTCATCTCACTCAACTGGTGATGTTTTGGGCGTATCGGCTTTTACCGCTTGCCGTGTTCTACTGATCCGAACGTGATGCTACTCTTTGGGTATACCCGGTCAACGATCCGTGACCGCCGAGCGACCTAACGTTACAAACCCCTATTGCCTAGTCAATGAAACAGGTGTTATATGTTATAAAATTCAAGCAGTATGCATGAGCGGCGAAGGCGATAAGGATAGTTTCAGCAGGGATCGAGCGGAGCTCTTCGAAGCACTGGGCCATCCGACCCGGATCAAGATCCTCAAGGTCCTTGCCGACTCGCCCAGAGGATTCTCTGATCTGAAGAAGGCTCTCGATATCGAGAGCGGCGGACTGCTCCAGTTTCATTTAGGGAAGCTGCAGGATCTAGGCCTTGTGAAAGATACGCCGGAAATGGGATATGTCCTTACCGATGAGGGAAAAGAGGCGCTGAGGAGCATCGTGGCAAACGCCGACATCGGCAACAACCATATTTCGAGAAGGATTAATCGTAAAAAGGCAAAAATCCTGGCAACAATATCCGTGCTGACTATCCTCATCAGCGCCGGGTTAGCGGGATATGGGTATTGCCTGAACAGCCTCAACCAGCTCAGCGCGGCCGTTGAAAACGTAAACATCGGGCAGATGGCGATCACTGACTTTTCGCTTTCCCCAGACTCAGAGCACTTAATAATCAAGTGGGAGGCGTACTGCACGAACCCGACAGACTCACCGCTGTACCTGCGGCTGGAGGCCGTTGAGTTCATAATGGAGGTCGATACCGCTTACAGCCAAGGCAACCATGCGGGCTTCACGCTTGATGAGTTCAGGAACCCTCCCTATGAAGAGATCAGGGTCGAGCCGCATACGCCTAAAAACATAAGCGGGACGCTGGTGGCTGATCCGCCGCTTCTTAATTCGACGCAGCTTTACGGCTACCTGGTCGAACAGGGGATCGGCATAGAAGAGGTCATAATGCGGGTAACTTTCTGGAACGGCGTCCCCTTCGTCGAAGTCAAGAAGACCCTGAGCCTATCGCATGCAGATATTTCATTACGCTCCAATTGAAGGTGCGGCAATGTCGGGGCTTCGAGCCGCTACCTTCAAAACTGTCAGACCCAATCATCTGCAATATTAGGAATCGGGCGGTATGTTGACCGCCTTTCATTCCCAACTAGGCGTAACTATATGTCTAGAGTTGAGACTAAGCAACCTATTTAAAACGACTCTACCATCAAGTCAATTTTTATTGACTAATTTTTAGTTGAAGTAATTATTTATACTCAATACAAAGGAAGATTAATTTTAGGGAATAGAGATGCCAATTAGCAAACCTACTTCTATAGTGCTTCTATGTCTCCTTTTTTTTAGCGTATTAGCATCCCCTATGGCGATAGCGTCGTCATCGACCGATCAACAACCGAAACTACCTGATGGGGTGGATCTCTGCATACCTGTCGAAGATAGCGACTTGGTCTCTCAAGGGTTAAGCAGTCTTGGCAACATCAGATATGTCGATAGCCTCGAAAGCTGCGAAGCTCTAGTTGTAGGGAGCGGATATCTGAGCAAAGCCACCAGTGATATATACGAACAGCTTGCAGACCGGCTCGCCAGCGATACCGGCTTTGTAATTGTGATAGATGGTGCAAAAGAACTAAGGAATAACTTTGTAGGCGAGGTGCTTAAAGCACTGGAAGCTAACGGGCTGAGGATGCCTGTTATGCCCATCGAAGGTGCTGACGCCGAGAAGGCATCATTTTCTAACGATCCAAGGCTGTGCACTGCTGATATAGTCGCAATCTCGTTCAAGCCTTATGGGTTCACACTCATCGACTACAAGAGAAACGCGGCATACGATATCGGGTTTGCGATCAACAATTACTTTGAAGAGAAGCAGATACACTCCCTTGGTGATGTAAACACTGGCTCAGGCACAAGGATGAGCCCTGCCGCATTCGTATCGCCCACCCAATTAACGTACACTAATTGGACATACGTAGGTTACATTGGATGGAAGACCTTGACCGTATACGGGGAGTGGGGCGAACCACTGGGTACGGAGGAGGTGAAGGTCACGTACTACTATACCAGCGCAACGACGGCAGAGGGGACGTACAAGTTCTTTATGGCACACACTCAGCATTGGGCGATGGGTTACGGGTTCTTGGGCATCTGGTTCTACCATCCGCACAACTTCTACAGTACAACAGATTGGAATACAGACACCTATTCCGACCAAGTGCTCGACGATTGGGGACCAAAGAATTCCGGCAGCAATACGGTCATCACTTATGGCTTGAGTGTCGGTGTCTCAGGGCAGGACCCTGTGGCAACAGCATCGATCAGCTACAGCGTCGAGGGCGGCCTTACAATCGCTTGGTGGGACCAAGGCAGCCCTTCAAGTGGGATAGCTAAGACAAAGCACAACCTCGCCAATCCAGATATCGATACAGGCTATACCGTAGAGCCCAGCTCGATAGGGTTCCTCGATCCAGAAATAGGCGGCGCTGAGCCGATGGTAGTAAACCACCAATTCCTGATCGACGGCGACTTCAATTGCAACATTACGTTTGGTGCATATCTCTACAACAATGACGTCGATGAAATCTAATCTATTCTCTGATGGTGATAATATGATGTACACAAAACAAGCAGGTTGTGGAAAAGCACTAATGCTGATGGTGCTAATGCTAACACCTGTATTTTTAATACCGGGTGTTGTTGCTGGCAACGACGACGTGGATACTAAAGAGCTTGGTGCGGAACATAAACAACTGATGGTGGTACATGACATCTATCAGGCGCCCGATGCTACATCCATGCAAGATGGCAATCAGTCACAGTTCGAATGCTACATACCTGGAATGATGATCGGTTTCGAGGCAGAACCAATAGTCGATACAGATGTAATATTCAGCGGGGTGATCGACGGTTACAGCGTAACTTTCGCCAAAATAATTCACTCGAACACTTACGAGTTCGTATTGCTTGCCATCGAACTCAACAGTGCATCTTCCTTTAGCGTGGGTACGATTTTGATACCCGGGCCTGATGGTACATATACCCATGCCGAGACGACAATGGTTTCGGACGATAGGATGCATCCTGCGACCAATACACAGGACAGGATATACCAGACGTTCCCTCAGAGCCTGTCCCAGCACTATGCCAATCTGAGGGCGGCACTAAGCGGTATTTCACAGGCATACTCTGCTGATCAATTAAAGGAGGCATCGGCAGCATACGCCAAGTTCACAGAACCTTTGGCCATCCTTGAAAAGGTTGTGATAGACAATCTACTCGGATATGACAAGGTCATCGATAACCCTGTAGCCATGGCTTATCGTGAAGGCCAGATACTGAGGGAAAACCCTCCTGACCTAATTGACCAAACATATCTCTATGCATATATATCGGACCTCTACTACATGAGTTCCGTTAATGCAGACATCAGGCTCTACCACTTCTACGACGGTCCGTACATGTTCTGCACAAGTTATCAAGCAAATATATACGTCGCTATTAATGGAAAGGCTATCTACACCAATACCAAGACTATAGGCGAGGTCTATAGCCCAGTACTAAAACAGGGAATAGGTCAGTTAGATCAAATGCCTTATTCCGGCGAAGGATATAGTTGGCTAGGCTATGCAATGGCTGGCGCAGCATATTGGGAAGTTGAGTGCGAGTCTTACTTCAATACATACTATGGGGCGGAATTGTTGGTCAGAGTAGATGCATCGATATACACCGACACCGGTTTCCTCGTAGACTATGACGAAGCATACTTGACTACAAGTTAAAATACCCCTCCCCCTTTTTTAATCTGAAACGAAAGTGTCAGGAGTTATCGAGTAAGATGAAGAGATCCCGTGCTTTCCTCCTCCTTTTAGTGGCTATAATCGTTGTCTCGAGCTCCGTGGGCATCTACCTGCTCTACTTCCATCCCTACTCGTTCTCTGGTTCGGTTACCCAGACCTCAAACATAGTGATGACTGATACTGATAATCAAGCTCTGGGCACTTTATCCCTTGCTTTAACATTCAGCAGGGCCAGCAGCGAGACTATCGATGCCTCTATCAACGCTTCATTTACAGGAGCCGATGTAAGATCAATGACCTTCAGGACGATAGGATCGGTCATAATCCTCGGCAAGGACGTCCCCGAACCCCCAACCTTCGGTCCCAGTACTACGACTGATTACAACCTCACCAACGGCGGGAGCGTGATCATCTACAACCAGTCGTACAACGTAAGCGGCGCTAGGGATCTGGCACCGGTCGTCATGTGGGACATACGCAGCATAACTGCCAGGTCAGACGATGGGAAAGTATGGACTTACGATACCGTGCTCCACCCTTTCCTAATAAGCGGAGTCATGTTGTGGCAGCTGGGCGACAAGACCGAGAACACCTACATTGCTTTGAATAAAGGTCCTTGAAGAGGCAGTGTAATTCAAAGAGTCAAGATAGAGTCCAACGGGCAGATTTTATGATAAGACCCTAATCCCCGCTTTGTCGTAGATCCGTTTCAGCTTGTTGGGGCGGTAGTCCGAGTAGTGCCTGGCCAAGACAGACCGGGGGACCCTGCCGCAGAAGGCATCTATGTACCGCTCCGGCACTCTCAGGTTCGACATCTCTTCGGCGAACCACTCCCTCAGGACCTGGGGAGTGATGCTGAGCCCCGTCTTTTCCCTCGCGCCGCCCCATATCCTCTTCACTTCCTTCTCGGAGTGGACGAACAGCCTCTTCCCCTTGCCCCTCACCTCCAGGTACTCCCTGAGCGCCGCCTCCGCCTCGGGGTTGTAGAAGCTGACCCACGTATGCTTGGTATCGCCCTCAGCCTTGGGCATGAGCATCCTCTTCTTGAGGTCTATCCCGCCCATCTTCAGGTCGAGGAGCTCCTGCCTCCTCAGGCCGGAAGAGGCGAACATCAGGAAGAGCGCCCTTTCCATGGCATCATCGATGGCACCGTAGAACCTCCTGAGTTCGCGCTTGTCCGGTATCGACTTGGGCGATATAGTCACAGCAGGGAAGGTAAAGTCCTGCATGATGTCCGGGCGCTTCATGCACTCCCTGAAGTAGACCTTCAGCGTCGAGAGGTTGTTCCTGTAGGTGTTCCTGTTGCCGAACTTCGAGAGGTATCCCTGCACTTCATCAGCACCCACCTCTTTCCCGTCGAACTCCTTCAGGAAGCGCCTCAGCAGGTTGGCGTGGCCGTGGATCGTCCGCTTAGTGCGCTGCTTCCGAGCGAGTATCCTCGAAAAACCATCAACTTCCGCCTCGCTGTACTGTACCATCACACTATTAGATTGTTCAAAACCCGTGCCTTCAAGGAGGCTTTTTGGTGAAGCTTTTTCACTGAAAAAGGTTCCTGGAGCCCCAGAGGGGGTTTGAACCCCTGACCAACGGTTTACGAAACCGTCGCTCTACCGGGCTGAGCCACTGGGGCTTTGGCTTTCCCGCACCTCTGCATTACTGGGGCATAGTAATAAATCCTTTTCCCGCCACCAAAAGCTCTAAACCCCGCGCCGCAGTCTATAGATCGAGCGGGTCCAAATGAATCCAAGCCCACGTCCCGGCCCCGGTCTGGGCGAGAGGGACGTCATCCGCCTGATATGGTCCATCGCGGGCGCAGAGTCAGCCCAGAAGAGCGCGCTGCCCCACCCAGACGACGCGGTGGCGATCCCGATCGACGGCCGCTACCTCCTCCTCAAGACCGACATGTTCGTCAGGCGCACGGACGCCCCGCGGGGCATGACCCACGCACAGATGGGCGCGAAGGCCGTGGTGATGAACATGAGCGACCTCGCGGCGAAGGGCGCGCTGCCCTCGGGCTTCCTCTTCTCGCTGGGGATACCAAAGGGGCACAGCAGAAAGCACATCGAGGAACTGATCTCCGGCATCGCCGCCGCCTGCCGGGAGTACTGCTCCCCGCTCCTGGGCGGCGACACTGGCGAGTCGAGGGACTTGGTCGTCGCCGGCTTTGCGTTCGGATTCGCCGAGCGCCTCATCAAGAGGTCCGGGGCGTCCCCCGGCGATATACTCGCGGTCACCGGTCCGTTCGGCAGCACCGGTGCTGCGTATAAGATCCTGCTGGAAGGGATGCGCGCGCCCCCCTCGATGAGGCGCGATCTGGTCAGGAGCGTCTACCTGCCTAGGGCGAGGCCGAGGGTGGGCTCCGCGCTGGCCGAGTCCGGCGCGGTCACCTCGAGCATGGACTCCAGCGACGGCTTGGCCTTCACTATCAACGAGCTCGCCCGGTCGAGCGGTGTCGGCTTCAGGGTGGACCACATCCCGATCGCCGGCGCGGCTGTAGCCTTCGCCGCCCTCCATGGGCTCGCCGCCGAGGATCTGGCCCTCTTCGGGGGAGAAGAGTACGAGATAGTGGTCACCGTCAAGCCCGATAAGTGGACAGAGGCGCTGAAGGCGGCCGAGTGCGCCGGGGGGACCCTCATCAGGATAGGAGAGGCGACATCCGAGAAAAAAGTCATCCTCTGCAGCGGTCCCGCTCCCGACTGGCCGATCCCATCTCGCGGCTGGGAGCACCTCAGGGGAGGGTGAACGGGTGCGCGTCCTGATAGTGGACGGCTACACCGACGAGCCTGCCGGGTTGGGCGTCCCCCCCTTCATCGATGTCTACCCGCGCTACATCGCAGGGGCGGTCTGGTGCCACGACCCCTACGCCGAGGTCTTTTACATGACAATCGACGAGGTGCGGCGGAGCCCCCAGGCCGTCCTGAGCGTCTCCTCCTCCGCCGACCTCTCGGTTCTCATAGCGGGCGTCACGGTTCCGGGTAAGTACCTCTCGGGCGCACCCGCCACCATCAAGGACGCTCTCTCCCTCCCCTCAAGGCTCGGCTCCAAATACAAGGCGATCTGCGGTCCGGCAGCGCGCTTCGGCTTCGGCAGCGGGGGAGGAAGTACCGCCTCGATCCCGAGGGAGCTTCCCGACCTCTATGACTACGTCATAACGGGGGATCCCGAGATTGTCGTCTATCGTCTCTTGGAGGACAGGTTCGACGGCAATACTGGCGCCCTGAGGGAGAGCGGGAAGGATATCTGCGACTTTGCGGTCCGGGGCGCCAGGATCATCCAGCAGCATCCGTTCTACCCGTCAGGCCTGATCTGCGAGATCGAGACTTACCGGGGATGCCCGCGCGCTGTGAGCGGCGGCTGCTCCTTCTGCACCGAGCCCTCACGCGGACCCCCCGACTACCGGCCCGTCGAGGACATCGCCGACGAGGTTGCCGCCCTCTCCTCCGCAGGCGCAGTCAACTTTAGGATCGGCAGGCAGCCCGACCTTCTCGTCTACGGTTCCGATCCCTCCTCCGGCTCGGAGTACCCGCCGCCTGACCCCGGATGCCTCAAGCGCCTCTTCTCAGCGGTCAGGTCCGCGGCCCCCTCGCTGAGGGTCCTCCATATAGACAACATCAACCCCGGGACCATCTACAACCACCCGTCCCTCTCGGAGGCCGCCCTCTCGGTGATCGTCGCGAACCACACCCCCGGGGACGTCGCCGCCCTCGGGATCGAGTCAACCGATGAGGAGGTGATACGCCGGAACAACCTCAAGGTGGGCCCGGAGGGCGCATTCGAGGCCATCTCAATAATAAACAAGGTCGGCAGGGCGAGGGGGGAGAACGGTATGCCCCACCTCCTCCCCGGGGTCAACTTTGTATACGGGCTCGCCGGAGAGACGGAGCGCACTTACGACTCGAACCTCGAGTTTATGAAGAGGGTCCTCGACTCGGGTCTCATGGTCAGGCGGATAAACCTGAGGCAGGTGATGGTCCTCCCCGGCACCGCGCTGGAGAGCACGGCCGCCCGCCCCACCTCCAGCCACAGGCACCTCTTCATACGCCACAAGATGCGCATGCGTTCCGAGGTTGACGAGCCGATGCTGCAACGGGTCGTACCTGAGTGGACGGTCCTGCGGGACATCCGGACCGAGCTGGTCGAGGGTAACATGACCTGGGCCAGGCAGATCGGCTCCTACCCCGTCCTCGTCGCCCTCCCGAGAGCCATGCCCGTAGGCATATTCACAGACGTCGCCGTCCTCTCCCACGGTCCCCGCTCAGTCTGCGCCCTCCCCTGCCCGATAAAGATAAACTCTCTCAGGCTGAAGGAGCTGGAATCTATACCAGGTATAGGCGCAAAGAGGGCCGTCCGCCTCCTCAGGGGGAGGCCCTTCCGGAGCGCCGATGACCTGAGGGCAGAGGTGGATGACCCATCGGTCATCGAACACTTCATCCATCTGGTCGACTTCTCGCCCGCCCCCTGAAGCGGATCGGCGGGCGGGAGCGCGGTCGGAGAGGGATGGGATGAAGGGGAAAGAACAAAATAACAAACAAATAACAAACAAACAAAAGAATGAAATAATGAAATAATGGAGTAACGAAGGGACGGAGAAGCGAACCCGCCCCCTTTTCCCCTCAGGCCGTCTTGGCGCGAAACGAACGGAAACCTTTAATCCCTTCAGCCGCCAACTTTAGTCATGGGCACCATAAGGGAGATAAGGAAGATACTCGCCCCGGTCGACGGTTCAGAGTACATGAAGACCGCCGTCGAATGGTCATGCACTTTTGCAAAACAGTTCAACGCCGAGCTCACCATACTCCATGTGGTGGCCCTTCCCCCCTCTTCCGATATAGGTGCCATGCCGACTGCCACCCGGCAGCTCGAGGAGGCCGGCGACAAGATTGTTGAGGACGCCAGGAGGATGGCTGAAGCCTGTGGCGTGACCGCCACGGCGAGGACCGACTTCTCGGTCGGCAACCCGGGTATGAAGATTGTGGGCATAGCAGAGTCCGAGGGATTTGACCTCATTGTGGTAGGGTCAAAGGGGAAGAGCCGCATCCGGGAGTTCCTGATGGGGAGCGTCGCCAATACGGTTGCCAACAATGCAAGGTGTCTAGTGATGGTCGTCCACTTCTGCGACTGACTGCGAACGGGCGCCGCCCCGGCGAGAGCCTACCCCTGCGGACTGGACAAAACTGGCAGCCAAGCCCGCATGTCATACAAAAAGGGAGAGCAGGGTGAATACGGCAAAGGTGACTACGAAGAGCCCGTAATCCACCCTGCGCGAGAACTTCATGAGCAGGTGGATGGTCGCAAGGCCGAACACGAGCGATGTGAGGAGGCCGATGATAGACCCTGCCTCAAAGGTGGCGCCCCACATCTCCGAGATACTGTACGAGAGCAGCACCGGGAGCCCCATCAGAAAACTGAGCTTCAGCGCGCACGGGTTGTCGAACTTCCTGATCAGGAGCGACGATACGGTAAGGCCCGTCCTCGAGAGTCCCGGCAGCATCGAGATCCCCTGCACGAGGCCTAGCAGGACGCCGTCGAACGTCTTCAGGTCCCACGACTTCTTTATGGGCCTATCCCGCGTCCTCAGCCGGAGCAGAGCAGTAAGCCCGAGGAGGGCCACGGTGGCGATCGTGATCCCCCTCCCGAGGTAGTGGCACAGATCAGTCCCTGCCAGCGATCTGCAGACGGCGGGCCACAGTAGTATGCTGATTATGGATGATATGACCAAGAACCGCAGGGCGATCTGGTTCCTCTTCTTCGCACGATCATACCTGATGAGCGACCCGCCTAGGACTATGATCTCCCTGTGAAAGTAGACGATGATGGCTAGGGATGAGCCTGTCCGGAGGGCTGCCGCCTCGCCGGCCGCACATACCTCTACCTCCCCCCAGCTGCCGCCGAATAGGCATCCCGACAACAGGACAAGGAGCTTCTCCATGTTTATCGGCAGCCACTCGGCGATCCCTTGGACAGCCCCCATGACGAGCTGCTCCAAGATGCCATCCATGATTTATCCTTCTCAGACCGCTATTAATCCTTATCTAGGCGCTACGCCGGCATCAACCCTTGCGATGTCCGCCGGCCCTCCTCTCTAGGTACTCCTTCAGGGCGACAGCGTTGTTCTTCTCCAGCTCGCGCGTCGAGAAGAGCAGGGTCACCGCCCCTTCATCGAGTCTACGCACAATCTGGTCCACGACATCTCCCTTCCCTTCCAGCTCAGCAAAGTACCTCCTCTTGAACTCCTCCCACCTGGAGGGGTCGTGGCCGTACCACTTCCTGAGTGCATCGCTGGGGGCGGCCTCCCTCAGCCAGAGATCGACGTCCGCCCTGTCCTTCCTCAGGCCGCGGGGCCAGAGCCGGTCAACAAGAACCCTCAGGCCGTCCTCGTCCCTCGCTTCCTCGTAGACCCGTTTTACCCGCAGAATCAGACGCATCCACCACTATCTACTCCTCCGTCTCCCTAATTAGGGCACTGCCGCCCCGCCTAATTTTTAAATAGCGCGCACTATCATCTCTCTGTGAGCAGAGGATGGCCGATCCCGCAGATCTCCTGAAGCCGATCGTCGAGCCCTGGTACAGATCCCTCGCTGATCCGGCGGGGGCCCAGGAGGAGACCCTGCAGAGGCTCCTCTCCGGATACGCTGCGACCGATTACGGGAGAAGCCGGGGAGCGGGGGAGATCCGATGCATCAGATCTTTCCAGGCATCGTTCCCCATAGTGAGTTACCGGGACCTTGCGCCCTACCTCGAGGCGGTCAAGGCCGGAAATTACTCGGCGCTCCTGCCAGAGCCGGTGGTGAGGTGGGTGATGACGCGGGGGACGACAGGCGTGTCGAAGCTCATACCGGCTACCGAGACCCACTTGGCCGAGATACTCTCCAACGGCGCCCGGGCCATCGTCAACCATGCCCTCAGGAGAGGCAGCACCAGCATCCTGGAGGGCTGGGTCCTCAACCTCAACTTCCCCTCGGAGGTCGGCGTCCTTAGAACCCCCGAGGGAGACGAGCCCTACGGCTACAGTTCAGGCACATATGCAAAGTTCCACCCCGAGCTGGGGTCTGTGGGCTTGGTGCCGAGGCAGGAGGAGATCGACGAGCTCGGCGGGGGCATCAAGAAACAGGACTGGGAACGGCGCTTCGAGCTGGTATACCAGAGGGCCAAGGATCAGGACGTGAAGAGCACAATGGGGGTCGTGCCCGTCATCACCGCCTTCGCCGAGTACGTCAGGAAGAAGCACAGGGTTCTTCCGAAGGACCTATGGCAGATCGAAGCGATCCTCTGCACGAGTGTGGCAAAGATACAGACCAACTATGCGCCATATCTGCGGAGACTCTACGGCAACGCGCCCCTGGTGGAGATGTACACCGCCACGGAGGGCGTCTTCGCCCAGCAGCTGGACGATCACCCTTATGTCTGCCCCAACTACGACACCTATTTCTTCGAGGTCCTGACCAGGAGGGGCATAAAGCAGCTCCACGAGCTCGAGGCCGGCGAGTGGGGGAGGCTCATCATCTCCGGAAGCCTCTTCCCCCGGTACGACATAGGCGACCTGATCGAGTCGGCTGGCAAGGGCTACTTCCGCATCTTCGGCAGGGCCAGTAGGCGGACCGTCCTGGAGCATGTCCTCTTCAATATCGTCTCGGGCAGGATCAGGTGGGCGGTACCCTTCTCCTAGCCGTTACAGCCAGGATTATTATGATTATGCCGAGGGCTATGAAGAAGAGCCACCACCACCCTCCGCGCCACCATCCCCAACTTTCGGCGACCCCCGAGAACCCTATCAGGAATACCACCGTGCCGCCGATGAGGAAGCCCAGATACGGCGGGATGTGTCCCCTCCTGGCGGAGAGTATCGTCCCCCAGAGGATGAGTATGGTTCCTAGACCTGTCATGAATACGCTCCACCAGTTCTGTATTCCGTAGGACGTTCCTAGGTAGAATGACAGCCCAAGCCAGATCAGTATCAGCCCCCCAAAGACCGGGCCAACTACACTCCCCTCCCTCCCCTTCTCCTGCTTCTCGCCCTTCTCCTCCTTCTCCTGCTTCTCGCCCTTCTCCTCCTTCTCCCTACGTTCGCGAGGCGGGAGGGTCGGCGCCGTGGCGTAGGCGGACGTAGTCGGACCCACGGGCCTGCCGCAGTTGGGGCAGAACTTTGCGCCCTCTGTAAGCGGGGCTCCGCAGTAACGGCAGTATTTCTCTTGAGACATAATCCGCACTAGGTTATACTCAAGTTGGCGAATATTTAGGCTTTTGCGGTATGCAGCGATCCTGATAAGGGTGCACCTATGAATCGGCGTTCAACTTATCATCTAATATAAGTGGGCAGACCTACCATATACTCATAACAGAAGCCACCTCGATGCAGTAAATGCGTACTCTAAATCCTAGTCACGATGGGCGCGTTGCCGCCTTAAGACTCTGAACTAGTGCCAATACCTCATCAACCATTTTGATCGGGCGGCCCAAATTATCCTGAATTTTCTTCACAAAGGCACTGCCTACAATGGCTGCCTCCGCACCGTAACCTATCACTATCTTGACATGCTCCGGCTGCGAGATCCCAAAACCTACTGCCAACGGAATGGTGTTAACAGTGTGACTGTGAAACCGCATTATTGTCTGGGTCGTCAGGTTGGCAATGTGATCCCTAGCCCCTGTGGTGCCCAGTACTGAAACTAGGTAAAGGAAGCCTGAGGTAGACTCTAGAATGACCTTGAGTCTTCTTATTGAGGTCAATGGTGTGGCAAGGAATATCGTGCTTAGTCCTTCCTTATTGGCGGCTGCTTGGTAGTCTGCCGCCTCCTCAACAGGGAGGTCCGGTATGATTAGCCCATCGACCTTATGCCTGTTTGCTTTAGTCAGGAACTCCTTGATACCCCTCCTATATACAATGTTGTAGTACGTCATCAGCACTATGGGCACGTCACTCTTCCTCTTTGCATCCTCAACGATATCGAGTATGGTGTGGGGGGTCGTACTGGCATCCAGTGCACGACAGTACGCCGCCTGTATTATCGGGCCGTCTGCTATGGGATCGGAGAACGGCACACCAATTTCTATTATGTCCGCTCCGCCTCTTTGGAGGGCCTCCACAAGCCTCAACGTGTATTTCGGTGTAGGATCTCCGCCCGTAATGTACGCAACAAGTGCTCCTTCACCCCGCTTCTTCAGACTACTGAAAGTCTCCTTGATACTCATGTCTCTCCCCCCATAGCCGTCGAAACCGTCTCTACGTCCTTGTCACCTCTTCCAGACAGGTTTACCACCATGATCTCGTCCCTGTCCATCCTCTCTGACAGTTTCTTAGCATATGCCACTGCATGGGACGACTCCAGTGCCGGGATGATCCCCTCAACCTTGGACAGATCACTGAATGCTTCCAGAGCCTCTCTGTCTGTGACCACATCGTATTCGACCCGGCCTATGCTCTTCAGGAAACTATGTTCGGGCCCCACGCCAGGATAGTCAAGCCCCGCAGAGATACTGTGGGTCCGAAGTATCTGACCGTCCTCGTCCTGCATCAGATAAGTCAGCATACCGTGGAATACTCCCTCGGAGCCAGCGCAGATCGGTGCAGCATGTCTTCCCGTCTCAAGACCCTCCCCTCCCGCCTCCACGCCGTACATCCGAATGCCGCGTTCTTCAATGAACGGGTAGAAGAGCCCAATCGCATTGCTCCCCCCTCCCACGCAGGCGACTAGCGCATCCGGGAGTCTCCGCTCCTTCTCAAGGATCTGCCGTTTGACCTCATGCCCGATTACGCTCTGGAAATCCCTCACCATTGTCGGGTAAGGGTGCGGCCCCACAACCGATCCTATCAGGTAGTGAGTCGTCTTCACATTCGTCACCCAGTCGCGCAAGGACTCATTAATAGCATCTTTCAGCGTGCGGGAGCCCGAGTCTACAGCATGGACCTCTGCACCAAGCAGCTTCATCCTGAAGACGTTCAGCCTCTGTCTCTCCATATCCTCCCTGCCCATGTAGATCTCCGCCTTCAAGCCCAGCGCAGCACAAGCCATTGCGGTGGCCACACCATGCTGTCCCGCACCGGTCTCGGCGATAACCCTTCTCTTGCCCATGCTCTTAGCAAGAAGCGCTTGGCCCAATGTGTTGTTTATCTTGTGGGCCCCGCCATGCCCCATGTCCTCCCTCTTAAGAAAGATCCTGGGCCCGCCAAGTTTTTTGGTGAGGTTAGAAGCGAAGTAGAGAGGAGTGGGCCGACCTGCGAACTCTTTCAAATAATACTCAAGCTTCCCCCTGAACCCTGCATCGGTTCTAAACTTCGCATAGGCTTCCTCAAGTTCATCCAGTGCTGGAACCAACGTCTCTGGGACAAATCTGCCGCCGAATTTCCCAAACTTCCCCTTCGATCGGCACCCTTCTCTAAAGCTCATTTGACCCTCTTTGCCCTCCTGACAAATTCGAAGACCTTATCATGATCCTTGATCCCCGGCTTCCTCTCCACCCCACTCGAGACATCAACTCCGTACGGCTTTACCACCTCTGCCGCCATGCATACGTTCTCGGGGGTCAGTCCTCCAGCCAGTATCAATCGCGAAGGGTAAATCACGTCTCTAATCCTGCGGCTCTGGATCCAATCATGAGTTATACCCGTGCCTCCAAGTCCGTTGCTATCGACAGTGTCCAACAGTACGTACCGGAAAATTTTCGATGCTTCCAGAGAAGCCATGAGCGCCTCGGGCGATCCCCCATCAACAGCCTTTATTATACGGTCGGAAGGCACAAGGGTTGACTTGAAGCTTCGTAAACTACCATGCAACTGGACGTAGTCTGGATTCAGCGCCTCATATATCCTGTCCAGCTCCCAAACCGTGCTGAAAACCGTCACGGCCACGCAACTCACATCAGCTGGGGCCTTGGCAATGAGCTCTCTAGCCTCATGGAAAGTCAAATTTCTTGCGGAAGAAGGCACGCCTACGACGAACCCAAGCGAGTCTGCTCCTGCTTCAACCGCCGCCTTGAGATCCCGCTCCCTTGTTATACCACAGATCTTGATCTTCACACCGTCAGGCCCCCGCCAGCTCCCTCACCTTCATCTCCACATTTCCGGCCAACATGATTGCCGTTCCGACCAAGAATGCCTTGGCACCAACACTCCTCAGAAAGAGCACATCTGCTCGCGATCTGATCCCGCTCTCGCTCACCACCACCCGTTCCAGGCCTTCGTGCTCCATGAGAATCCATTCGGTCGTGCGCAAGTCAACTTTAAGCGTCCTGAGATCCCTGTTGTTTATCCCCACCAGGTCAACATCGAGACCGATCGCAGTCCGGAACTCCTCTTTCGTGTGAACCTCTAGCAACACTTCCATTCGCTTGGAATGTACATAATCGATCATGTCCTCTAGACTGCAGTCGGCATAGCGCCTCTCGAAGACTGTCTGTATGAGTAGCACGGCGTCAGCACCAATGCGTGATGCTGCATCCACTTGGGTTCGATCCACGATGATGTCTTTCATCAAAAGTGGAACAGACGCACTTTCCCTGACAAGCATGAGATCGCACAAGGAGCCCCCGAAATGTCTCGGCTCAGTTAAAACCGAGATCCCCGCCGCGCCCCCCCTCTCTGCTGCAGAGGAAAAACTCTTGGCATCCGCCACTTTCATCATCACGCCTACGGACGGAGAGGACCTCTTGATCTCTGCGATGATGGCATCATTAGTACACTTCAGGACACTCTCCTTCAAGCTGAGTTTTTCATGTCTCTTACCTCGTCCGCTCAAGTCTGCTCGGTAATAGCCGCTTTCGCAAGTCGCTTTAGAGTCTCTGGCCAAAAAATCAAGAAAATCTGCCATAGTTTTCCAATACCTCCAATTTTGACAAATCCCCCCCACTGAAAGAGATCAAGGACACTAGCTTTTTGTACGCAGACCCGCTCTCGATCGACTCTCTCGCAGCCTCCATCGCCTCGGCGACCGTCCCGGCTCCGCCCCCTAGCTGGATGGCTGCGGCTGCGTTTACCAGCGCTAGTTCGTACTTTGGGCCGAGCCTCCCGGAGCACACTCCTTCATAGAGGATCCTGAAGACCGTTAATGCGCTCTCCTCAGGCGTGCACCCTTCGAGCTCTTCTCTCTTTGACATTCTTACCCCGAGATCTTCTGGCCGTATGTACGACGTCGAAACATCCCCGTCCTCGAGAAACGTCGCTTTAGTCTGCCCTAAGGTGGAGATCTCGTCTAGGCCGTCTAATCCGTGCACCACAAGGGCCCTTCTGACACCAAGGTTATGCAGCACCTTAGCCAAACCCTCCGTCAGCCGCCCGTCGTATACCCCTAGAAGCTGTGCCTCAGCGCCGGCAGGGTTGGTCAAAGGCCCCAGGAGGTTGAAGGTGGTTCTGACCCCCATCTCTCGTCTTACACCGACCACATTCTTCATCGCTGGATGAAACGTCGGGGCAAACATAAAGCCTATGCCCACCGCCTCTATCGATCTCTCTACGAGAGTGGCAGGCATGGACAAATTAAACCCGAGCGCTTCTAGGACATCAGCGCTACCACTCCTGCTTGTAACAGAGCGATTCCCGTGCTTGGCGATTGCTATCCCCGCCCCCGCTGCAATGAAGGCAGCTATTGTGCTGACGTTGAACACCTTGAGCCGGTCGCCCCCCGTGCCACAGGTGTCCACGAGTGTACCCGATACTCTGGGGTGGATCCGGATGGAGCACTTCCGCATCGCAGAAGCAAAGGCGGTGAGTTCTTCTACGGTCTCGCCCTTCATTCCAAGAGCTGTGAGAAACGCTGCTGTTTGGACTTCAGAAGCCTTCCCCGTGAGGATTTCGTTCATGACATCCTCCGCCTCTTCGGAGGTGAGATCCTGCTTTGCGAGAAGCTTGGTTATACTCTCTTTCATTGCAACTGACTCCCATCAAGAAAATTCTTCAGGATATGCATGCCGTGGATCGTCAGAATGGACTCTGGGTGGAACTGGACGCCCTCAATCCTGCGTTCGGTATGGCGTATGCCCATGACCTCACAGTCGCCCAAGGAGTAAGCCGACACTCTAAGACAGGACGGGATACTGAACGGGTTTACAACGAGCGAGTGATAACGTGCAGCCTCAAAGGGATTCGGTAGGCCCTTAAAGACTCCCTTGCCATCGTGTTTTACCATGCTCGTCTTTCCATGCATGAGCCTGCTTGCATGGGTGACCTCCCCCCCAAACGCATACGCAATCCCCTGATGGCCGAGGCATATCCCCAAGAGGGGTATGTTGACGTTCCTGCTCCGTATGATCGTCATACAGTTACCAAAATACCTCTTGTCAGTCGGCGTCCCGGGTCCGGGCGACAGGATGAGCCTGTCGGGGCTCAGATCCCTGATCCTCTTTACAGAGACCTCGTCGTTCCTCTTTACCATTACCAAGGCACCAAGCTCGCCGAGGTATTGCGCTATATTGTATACGAACGAATCATAATTGTCGATAAGCAATACTCTCATGACTTTTCACACGCCTGTTTTAGTGCCTCCATCAATGCACCTGCTTTATGTTCGGTCTCAAACCACTCGCGCTCAGGCACGGAGTCTGCAACTATCCCTGCTCCCACTTGGATGCACGCCCTTTCGCCCTGTGCGACCAGTGTTCTGATGGTTATTGCAAAGTCCGCGTTGCCATTGTAAGAGAAGTATCCTACCGCTCCGGCGTAGGGGCCTCTCTTCGTCCGCTCAAGCTCATTGATGATCTCCATCGCCCTGATCTTAGGTGCGCCCGAGAGCGTTCCGGCTGGCAACATGGCCTTCATCGTATCGAAAGCGTCGCGATCCGGCGATAGGCGACCAACTACCCTCGAAACTATGTGCTGCACATGGCTGAACCGATGGATCATCATGAATTCGGGAACCGAGACTGTACCATATTCGGAGATCTTACCGATATCGTTCCTAGCCAGATCGACTAGCATTACATGTTCTGCCCTCTCCTTTGGGTCGGCCAGCAACTCTTCCGACAAAGCCTTATTCCTTGCGGATTCGCCGAGTACAGGGCGCGTGCCGGCGATAGGGTATGTTTCCACCGTTCCATTTTCAACCCTCATCAGCATCTCAGGACTAGCGCCTACAATCTGCCGCTCTCCATGCTTTAAAAAGTACATATACGGCGATGGATTGATCTCGCGCAACGCCTCATAGAATTTTATTAGGTTACCGCGGACATTGAAATCATACCTCTTCGAGAGCACTACCTGAAAGATATCGCCATCAGAGATGTAGTTCTTTGCCTTCACAACTGCCCGTTCGAATTCATCCTTGGACACATTGGATTCGGGCTCGCTGAACCAGAAGCCCCCCTCCTCGGTTGGCTCTTGGAGGCTTTTCACGCAGTCCGACCTGTCCTCATCCAAGTAATAGTAATAGGCCTCCCTCTCGGCATGATCGAAGACTATGCCGTCGTCGTATATCCCCATCTCAACGTCGGGGAGGGGAAAATCGTCTATGGTTGCGTCGGGGAGCCTCTCCCAATATCTGACGGTATCATACGAGATGTACCCCACCGCCCCTCCAGCGAGGCGGAATCGCCCGTCTGTAATTTGGGTTGTTTTTACCTCCCCCCTTACCTGCCACAGGGGATCACTGTTTATTGCGGCAAATCCATTGCCACCCTCTAAAAGCCCCTGCCTTTCGCTTCTAACCACAATCACTCTCTTGGGGTTGAAGCCTATGAATGAGAACTCTGCTAGTTTCTTGGAACCTTCGATCGACTCTAAAAGGAACGCGTATTTATGCTGGCGATAAAGCCTCGAGAATATTTCTAGGGGGTTTCTATATTCTATCCTCTTATAGTGCAATATTTTACTTCGCGGAGAAACTCCCTTGTAAGGCCGTCCAAACAGAATCCCTCACTGACACGCCCTCCGACGCTCATCCTTAGGGATCGCCGGGCTATTTAAATCTATACTGAATAAAAATATACATAAAACGAACCTTCTCGGTAAACCGCGGCTCTGTTTTGCAGCCGCCGTTTTCACAAGCAGCATGCTATATAAAGTAAAACAATGGTTGACCGGATGGATTTAAAGCCATTTCCGACTGAAGGGCCTCACTAGGGAACAATTTTACGTCCTTGCGGAGCGCCCAGAGCTTTTTCGAGGGTATAGAAATCGCCCGCCCCTCCGCTCTGCTTTAGTATACCGGGTGCTGATAGTATGGCTGGTGAGCGCTATTGCCACCACCGGCTGTAAAGAGCATAAGGGACCTCATATTCTGGCAGTATGCCAAGATCATAGCGGAGTCTTCTGGCACCGGGAAGACCAACTATGGTTTTGTTATGGACCGGTTCAAGAAGCTCTCCTCCGGCGAAATCAGTTGGTCGACTTCCATCAGGGAATACATGAAGGAACGCGAAAAGCCCAACGAATGCATCTACTGCGGCGCGAGGGAAAGCCTCACGCTCGACCACATATTGCCCAGATCTAGGAACGGCCCCGAATCAGTCGACAATGCAGTATGGGTCTGCAAGCACTGCAACTCGTCAAAAGGCGACAGGAGGCTCTATGAGTGGTACACACTGGACGGCAGGGACGGCCTGCCCCGGATAGCCGAGGGCAAGTACCTGAAACTGCTCTACTCCCTCCACGAACAGATGGGTACGCTTGGCGTGAGCGACGTCTCCAAGCTCTGCCCCAGGTGCGACCTTGGGCCGAAATGCCCCATAAAGGCGAAGCTCAGCGTCTACTGCCTCGAGGGCCTCTTCACAAAAAACAACGCTCGGCGTGGCAAACCAACGAGCCCATAGCTCCCCTGGACAGGTGAGTTACCCATGCCTCTGGTATGCGGCTAAGCTTCCACGTATGGCCTGACATCGTCGGGGCAGAACCCGGGGGCCATCGTGGCCTTCACCGTAAATCCGATCAGCCGCTGCACCGATGGGAATTGAAGCAATAAAACCTGCATCCAGACCATAAAAAGTTGGTGGCGGGCCTGAAGGGATTTGAACCCTTGGCCAACGGGTTAAGAGCCTCGGCGCGGGCTTTTTATATTCTATCGTTATCGCCCAGCTCCGCCGCTCTACCGTACTGAGCTACAGGCCCTCCCCTTTACGGAACGAAAGACCATAATTTAACTTTATCGGCAGGGGGCTTCCCTCCGAGTGCCTCTGGGAGGGGATCGACCCAAGGGCGGTCAAGCCCTTCAAAGCCTATCCTTTTATGGCTGCTGCCTGAGATCAGTTCTGGGTATGTTGCTTGGCGCTCATATTCATAGGCCTCGGACTCTACAATGAGAAGGGGATCAGCCTCTACGGCCTCGAGCTGGCCCGCAGAGCCGACGAGGTCCTGCTCGAGACGTATACGAATATTATGCCCGCCCTCAACCCCGCGTCCTTGGCGGAGCTCCTCGGGAGGGCGCCCCGTGCCGTGGGCAGGAAGGAGGTCGAAGACGGGCGCGAGATACTCTCTCTCGCCTCCTCCAAGAGCGTCGCCCTCCTCATCCCCGGCGACCCCTTCATTGCCACGACCCACATCGACCTGCGAATCCGGGCCGCCAAGATGGGGATCCCCGTCGAAGTGGTCAACGCCCCCTCCATTGTCTCAGTAGCCCCCGGCGCGGCCGGCCTCCAGAACTACAAGTTCGGAAAGTCCGCCACGGTGACTTACCCCCCGCCCGAGTCTGACGTCCCCTACGATACGCTGAAGTTCAACCGGGCCGCCGGTCTCCACACCCTCCTATTCCTAGATATCCGCACCGACGAAGGGAGGTTCATGTCCGCGCCGGAGGGCGTAAGGCTGCTGCTGGGGGCCGAGTCCCGCCGCAGGGAGGGGGTCTTCACCCCTGCCACCCTCACTGTCGGCATCGCGCGGGCGGGAGGCCCGGAGCAGTTCCTGAGGGCCGGCAGGGCAGGCGACCTCGCCTCCGCTGACTTCGGTCCGCCACCACACGCGCTCATCGTGCCCGGCAGGCTGCACTTCATGGAGGCAGAGGCTCTGATGCGCCTGGCGGGGGCGGCGGAGCCGCTGGTCAGGAGGTATCTCTAATGGCAGGGTTCGAGGAAGAGGCTAGGATGAAGCTGGAGCGGTACATCAGAGCCACCGACCACATCTTCAGAACGATGGAGATGGTCCCCCCTGCCGAGAAGGGGCTGCAGGAAGGGCTGCTGAGGAACGTCTCGCTCTCGAAGCAGTACTTGGCAGACGGCAAGTACTACTTGGAAAAGAAAGACTTTATTACCGCACTTGTCTGTATCGCCTACTGTGAGGGACTGATCGATTCCTGCAGGAACCTCGGGTGGCTCAAATATGAGTGGGAATTCGAGGCTCAGCCATAGCCCCGGTCGAGAGGGAGGGGGCCGCTCGGTGAGGGTCCTTGCCTCCGGATGCTTTGATCTGCTCCATTACGGCCACCTGCGCTACCTGGAGGAGGCGAAGAAGCTGGGCGGCCCGGGCGCCGAGCTGATCGTCGTCGTAGCCCGCGACTCGACGATCCTCAGGGAGAAGGGCAGGCCGCCCCTGATGCCTGAGGAGCACCGCCGCGCGCTGGTAGAGGCCCTCAAGCCCGTCGACAGGGCGATCCTCGGCATGGAGGGGATGGACGTACGGCGGATCATAGATGCCCTGAAGCCAGACATAATCGCTCTGGGCTACGACCAGGGCGGGCTCAAAGAGGCAGTTACGGAAGCAGGCTTCAAGAATATCGTCCGCCTGGAGAAGTACGCCGACACCAGCTCCTCGACGATAAAGTCCCGCATAAATTCGGGCCGATGCCCCAGCTAGCGTGCGGGTCAGAGGAGCACCTTGAGCTGGACGAGATCGCCGTCCCTGAGGCCGAGCTTCCTGCGGAGGCTTTCTCTGGCGATTACCTCGAGCACGTCCCGGCCGTAGTGCGTCCTGTGTATCATCAGGACAGCGCCCTCGACCTCCTCATTTATCAACGCCCTGAAGCACTTGACATCTCCGAAGGACCTCTCACCGTTGGCGAAGCCTTTTATCACGATCCCCGAGAGGTGCTCTAGGTCGTCCCTGGCCTTGATGTCCGCCACCGACTTTAGCTTCAGGTTGAGCGTCCCCGGAAAGGGCTCAAAGCCGAGCTTCTCGACAAACTGATCGCGGTAGCCGCCCTTCGTGACGTAGTACGCCCCCTCCCCGTAGCCGGAGAAGACCGTGCCGTTGACGAAGATGATCCTCTCCCCCTCCTCGAACCCCCTGTTGAGCGCGGTCTGCACCTCCCTCAGGGCCGCGAGCCCCTTTGGGGTGATTGAGATGATCTGGCCCTTGGGGGTCAGGTCCCTGCTTATATACCCCTCGCTCGCCAGCTCGAAGAGCCTCCTCGACGCGGTCTGCTGTGATGCGCCCATCATCTTCCCAAAGTCGTTGGTACCTAGGAGGATCTGCCTCCTGTGCCCGCCCATCCTGAAGATCTGGAATAGTGAGAACCATTGATCGCTACTTATGCTCATCCGCAACGCCTCTTACTGCATCTCTGGAGATCTTGTCGGCTAGAAATAAAGGCTCTGGCATCCTGTGGTCGCGGAGGCATCTCCTCGTCACCTCCTCCGCCAGGTCGAGGCTGATCCTGTGCCCCACGCTGACATAGATGCCCTTCGCCCCCTCCCTCAGTACCCTGGCGACCGGCTCTCCTCCTGACAGGACGTCCTCCCTGCCCGACCCCTCCCCGCACATGCCGCTGCCAGCTGCCTCCCCCCTCCCGAGGGGCCTGCTTGCCACTCCGATCGTCGGCACATCGAAGACCACGCCGAAGTGCGACGCGGATCCGAGGCGCATCGGATGGCACCTGCCGTGGCCGTGGATCATGAAGACCGATGGGCGCGACGACACCCTCCACATCAGCCTCGCGAAGTAGGGCATCTCCCGGAATGCCAGAAAAGAGGGGATGTACGGGACTGCCGCCTCCCCGTGCACCGTCCGAACCTCGACCACCTCCATTTCGGGGTATGACATGACGACGGCAGTGCCCGCTCCCCTCCGCCCGTCGGGCCGGTAAGAGACATCCATGCCACAGACAGATATGACCTTGCTCCTGGGGTACTCCTCGACGACTCGCCTCGAGAGCAGTCCCTGTGCCGTCCTAGCCCTCCTCGGATCGAATATCCCGGGCCCCTCCGTGTGCCGCTGCCTCAGCCGTTCCAGCTGGCTCTGCCATTGCAATTCCAGCAGTCTCCGCCTCCGCTTCCGACGAGACCCCTATGAAGACCGGTCCCCTCACGTCTATCCTGCCGTTCCTGCCGGTCACGAAGGCCATTCCGACATCCGAGACCCTCAGGTTGATGTCGCTGGGTAGCTTTGCCATCCTCACCCGCAGCTCGGCGCTCCCCCCTCGCTCTATCCTGGCGGCCGCCATCTTGGCTACAGCATCAAGGTACCTTATGCCTGTCCTCACGCCCTTCTCGCGCGCCTCCCTGACGATCTCTGATTTCTCCATACCCGCCGCCTTCTCCGGGATCCCTATGATATTGGCATCGTAGACGACTATCTGGTTGAACGCCGCCGGGCCGACGAGCCTGACCTTTGGATCGTGCTCAAACACCTTCACAGTAACCTTCTTCCCGCAGACGCTCCCCTCGTACGCGATGAACTCGCAGGGGCTCTCAGCGTCCCTGTGCTCCTCGATCGCCCTCACTATAGCCTCCTCGACCCTCTTCCCCTCTGCTGTGAGGGGCGCCTCGATGAACCCCACCTGCCTCGCCAGGTCCGCATCGGAGAGGAGCCACTCGCCGTAGAACTGGGGGTACGAGAGCTCCCTTATGTCGGCGAACTTGTGCAGCAGCGCCGCTATCCTCTCGACGCCCATCCCTATGTTCAGCACCGGGAATTCGATGCCGTACCTGGCCAGTGCTATCGGGCTGTACATCCCAAAGTCCATGATCTCCACCCATCCGCCGTTCGCCGTCTTGGCGAAGACCTCGTACTCAGTCTCCGGCGCATAGTACTTCGCCGTTACCTTCTTCCTCTCGAACCTGACCTCCCCGAACCCCAGCCTCTTGGCCACCGCACCCGCGACCCTCTTGCCGTCCTCGATCGAGACATCCTCGTCCATTATCACCGATGAGGCAGCGTGGTGGAACCTCAGGTGGGTCGCATCCTCCTGCTGCTCCCTCCTCGCCCTGAGGCCGACGGAGAAGAGCTTGACCGGCTTCTCAAGTTTGTGCTGGACCGCCTCCAGCGTCAGGAACCAGGCGCTAGTCATGTGCGACCTCAGGAGCAGTTTCGATGGCGAGGCCTCGAGCTTCCTGAACTCCGGGAAGACGGTGTCGAGTATCCTTAGGACTAGACAATCTGAGATACCGAGAGAGTCGGAGATCTTCTCGACGAGATCGTCGCCCTCAACCCTCCCCTTCTTGTAATCGTGGAATATCTCCATAAGCTTACCGAGGGCCTCCTCGTCCGTGGGGCCCCCGAGCTCCTTTATCTTCTGGATCTTCTCCGCGCTGATCCCGATATCCGGTCTCGGGATGGTTGCGAGGTAGTAGCACCTGTCCAAGATGGCTGGGGCCTCGTGCCCGTACTGCTTGTAGATGTCTGCCTCCTCGACTATCATGGGGTTCACCACCTCATCGAAGCCGAGGTCCAGGTAGATTTCTCTCAGCAGGTTCATCGTCTCGACGAGGACATGCCTCGTCCCCTTCTTCCCCTCCCTCTCGGTGATTCCCTTACCCGTGAGGAGGCTGCCCGTCTCTCTCCATGCCTTCTCGAAGTCAGCATCGGCCTTCTCGAGGATCTCCTTTGTATTTAGACGCATGATCTGTCCCTACTCCCGCTTCTCCGTCTCTTCTCCCCTTTCTCCCCCTTCCCGTCCTATCCCTTTTTCTACTCCCCCCTCCGCAGCCCCTCCCCCCCTTCCCTCTCCCTTTCCCTTTCCCTCTCCCTCTCCTTCTTCCCCTCCCCTTCCCCTCCCCTTCCCCTCCCAGCTATCCGCCATGCCCGTCCTCAGGGCCCGGTCTATGCTGCCCCTGATCAGGAGCCCCTGGTGGGAGAGCGTGACGTCCCCCCTCGTCGCCTCGAGGACCCTCCTGATGGCATCGACCTTGCTCCTGAGGTTGGGTATGACCGCTCGGGGGTAGTCCAACTTTCTGAGGACGCTGTAGGTGTCGTCCATGATCGTGAGCGCCCTCTCCGCCTCGCCGAAATCGTCTCTCCTCAGCGAGTCCAGGGCGTACCTCCTCATCTCGCTCACCGCATCTGCCAGGCCGGTCACGTAGGACTCGACCGGGACCTTCAGCTCCTTCGGGGAGGGCACCTCCCCACCCTCTACCAGCGCCGACAGGATCGATGCCTCCGCAAACTCCTGGAACGCTTGGGGCAGCGGCCCGACGAAGAGGAACTCCGGCTGGGATCTGCAGATCTCGAGAGCCCTCTCAAGGGCCCGCCTGGCAGCCTCCAGGCTGGCAGCCCTCCCCCCCTCGTCCTTCTTATGGGTGGAGAAGACCGCACTCCCCGCCTTCCGGATGATCTCCCTCGAGAGGGTGATCACCTCCTCCCTCCTCTCGTCCTTGATCTTCAGCACGCCGTCGATGTCAGCCAGGATGCCATCGAGCTTCAAACGCTACACCAGCCATAGACTACTATACGCCTCCCAAAGATTTACCTTGCGCCCCCAAGTGCGGTGCTCGATCAGACGGGTTTGGGGGGCTCCGCCGGCCACTCCGCAGTTGCCATGACGCGGCGCGTACTCCGGCTAAAGGTCGCCCAGCGACCGGTCCGGACCCCCCTCACTTGACCGGGAAGAACTCTTCCTTGGCCCCTTCCTTGGTGATCCTGACGACGTCGATGCCATCCCCGGAGGCTATATCTCTGGCGATCGCGAGCCTGACCGCCCTCACGGCGAGCTCCTCCGCCTCCTCTGTAGTGATCTCCGGCTTGTAGGTCTGCTCGATGACGCTCATCGCGAGGGACCCTCCGGTGCCCAAGGTGGCATACTTGTCGCCTATGAGCGATCCCAGGGCGTCTAGGACGAAGAGCTTGGGCCCGTCCTCATCTATCCCGGCGATTATCGTCTCGGTGAACATCGGGTAGTGCCGCTGGGAGTAGAGCATGTTCGCCAGCAGCTTCGATGCTGATTTGACGCTCATAGGGACATGGTTCTCCAGCTCGTAGAGCCTTATCTGGGCCGCAATGTTCCGCAGGACCGCCTGCGCATCGGATATGAGGCCTGCAAAGCCCACACCGATCCTCTCGTTGATAGCAAAGACCTTCTTGCCCGACTTGCTCATGATTGAGTAACCGTAAGAGACCCTCTTCTCACTCGAGAGCACGACCCCGTCCTTGCAGACGATGCCCAACGTGGTGGCGCCCACAACGATATTGCCGAACTGGGCTTCAGGCATACAAATACTCCTCGTTACTCAAAGGTTGCTATGCGCATTAAATAAGCTTTTAGTCTTTGCCCCCTCATCCCCGGCGATGCGCTCCTACTGCGATAAATGAATAAGAGGGTTCTTGCTGCAATAGAGTGCAAAGGCATCCGCGGGATGCATCCCGGGCTGACCGAGATGTCGACCATACGGGCAATACTGAATAGGGAAAAGTGGGCCAGCGGGAGGGGGCTGGACGATGTAGAAGTCGTCATCGTCCACCGGGGTGCCCCCCGCAATGTGAGGGTGATCCGCGGCCGCGACATCAGAGACATCGCCCCGAGGGCCCTCATATGTGTTGACGGCGCCAGCACCGGTGGCAGCTGCGATGGCAGCGGCAGCGACGAGGTGGTGGTAATCCCCTTCCACCGTATCCTCTTGATAAGAAGGGGATCGCAGACAATATGGAAGAGCAGGAGGACTGGTACAGTTGAGACAGCCGTTTGAAGCAATGCCTACGGTACTGACGGCAGAGGAACTCATCAACAAGTCATTTAGGGAGGCGGTCAGCGCGGAGATCGAGCTCCCCGCAAAGGTCCCCCCTATAATCAAGGCAAGGAGACGGGAGGAGAAGAGAATAAAGATCGCGGAGAAGACCGCCTGCGCCTACCTCGAATCGGTTGTCAAATCCGTCCCGACTATCGAGAACATGCACCCCTTCTACAAGGACCTGCTCGAGATCCTCGTAGGGACCGATGCCGCCAAGTCCGCACTCGGCCGGCTGAGCAGGGCCTCAAGGGTGATACATGAGATTGCAAAGAGGAGCCAGGCCAGCGTCAGGTACGCCAAGAAGCCTGCCGATGCTGCGCGTGCAAGGCGGGCATTCTTCGGAAGGGCATCATCGATCATCCGGAAGGCCGACAAGGACCTCTCGGTTATTGCATCACTGAGGGAGAAGATGAAGGACCTGCCCACCGCCGATCCCTCCATCCCCACTGTAGTCCTGGCCGGCTACCCCGGCGTCGGCAAATCGACCTTGGTGGGCGCCCTCTCGAGGGCCAGGCCCGAGGTCCGCCCTTATCCCTTCACCACAAAGGAGGTGATAATCGGTCATACCAAGGCTGGGTATCTCGATATTCAGCTGGTCGATACCCCCGGTCTCCTAGACAGGCCCTTGGCCGACAGGAACAAGGTGGAGCTGCTGGCCATCACGGCGCTGAGGGAACTCGCCGATGTGATCGCCTTCATAGTGGATGCCTCTGAGGCGAACGGATTCTCGCTGGCAAGCCAGAGGCACCTCTACGAGGAGATAAAAGGCGCCTTCGGCAAGGAGATTGTTGCCTTCTTCAACAAGACTGATGCCGCATCCCGGTCCCAGATGGAAGAGGCGGAGCGGCTCTTCGGGCCGGGCGAGGCCATATCGGCCGCGAGGCGGGAGGGGCTGGACGGTTTCCTCGCAAAGATCGGGAAGGCGGTCGCAGAAAACATAAGCGCGAGGGCCGCGGCTGCCCCGCCGCGCGGGGCGGACAAATCTGCCGCTGATTCCGCCGGCCGGAGGCATGAAGGCTGAGGTGATCCTCCTCCGGCCCCTGTCCGGCCCGCCCCTCCCCTGCTCTACTCAGGTCGTGCTATGGCAGCCTGCTATTGATCAGGCCTATCCCTTCTGTCCGGATTACGGCCGACCCGTTTGGCGCACGCCTGACAGTCCACTCCGCCCCTATTATGCGGCTTGAGAGCCAGATCATCGTCTCCGAGTGGAGGGTTAGGGAGCTCGCCCCCAGCTCGGAAGTTCCTGGCGCCAGCGAGGCGTAGAGGATGAGCATGTCCGCCATATGACTGTCCACCGCCATCCCTTTCTGCAGCTCGGAGAGGAGCTTCTCGGCCGCCTCCGCCCCCACCTCCTCGGCCCTCCTCTCCCTGGCTCCGAGAGCATCCCCGCCTATCTTGGTCCCTCCTGCCGTCTCGGCCCAGAGGACTATCCCGCTTCCGGGCCCTGCCCCGCGGTTCGCCTCGTCCGTTATCCTGACGTTGCTGTATCCCTTCAGGATCTTCATCGCTGCCGCCGCCTGCCTCGAGGCGACATGTGGCGGGAGGTTGGTACAGTGTGATATGCCCCTGATCCGTTCCACCCGGCCGCGTTCGACAGCTCTGAGCGGCTTGAGCATCCTCACAGGCTTTACCCTGAGGATGGCCTCCCCGCCGCCCCTCGGGAAGTGGCCCCGCCGCAGCAGCTCGATCGCCGACTCGATCCCCATCAGCTGGAGGTTGGGGAGCGCCACATACCTCATATAGTCGATGGGCGGGCTCCAGTTGACGTCAGTCCCTCCTGCAATCCGCACCTCTGATGGCGAGTCAGCGAACGCGAGAATGGGGAGCAGGGTCTGGATGACGAGGGTGACGCTCCCTGCCGTCTTTATATCTATGCTATATGCCCCTCCCCTGATCGATGACGGTCTGAACGTCAGTTCAGTGCTGCCCATCTTGAGGCCCTCTGCTTCCGCGCCCGAGACGGCCGCGGCTGCCCGTATGCTCTCGAGGTGCTGGGCCTGCAGTCCGGGTTTGGGCCTCCGGCCTCTTATGCTATGGACCCTCAACACCTCCCCGGTGAGGCACGAGAGTGCCACCGCCCCCCTCAGGAGCTGCCCTCCGCCCTCGCCGAACGACCCGTCGATCTCGATCATGGATCGATACTTTATTTTACTCGCTATATCTCTATATCGTTCGGTGGCAGCCATGCCCGTAACAGTCTCGACCTTCAAGTCCGGCGGCCTCCATGTGACCGTCGCTATGAGGGACGGTGTGCTCTTGGCGGACGCCTTCTCGATGAGCGGTGTTGAGGACTCGAGGCGGTACGTTCTCTGTGCCCTCAGGAAGCGGGGCATCACCGAGTTCGTCATAGACGACACGAGCGAGGGGGCCCGGAGGGTCGCGGAGTACCTCGTCGGGGGGAGGGGCACAGAGCCCGCCCTCTGCTTCGACGGCATGACGGACTTTGCCCGGCGTGTACTGGCCTGCGTGAAGGCAATCCCGAAGGGGACCGTCCGCTCATACCGGGAGGTTGCCGAGTCGGCCGGGAGGCCGAGGGCCTACAGGGCAGTCGGCAATATTATGGCAAATAATCCCTACCCACTGATCATCCCGTGCCACAGGGTGGTAAGATCCGACCGGAGCCTGGGAGGCTTTGGTCTAGGAAGCACAAAAGCCCACCTCCTCCGGAATGAAGGGTTCGAGATCGAGGACGGCAAGGTAAAGGCAGGGCAAAGAGATGCGAAAAGCAAAACGTTGGCGACCCGGCATTCGTGATCAGGGCGCGGCGTCGCCGCTCTCAAGGTAAGTGATCTTGTCGCTCCTGGTGATGTCCTTCAGGCGCTCTATCCCCTTTATCTTCTTGATCACCGCGAGTGTCGCCGGCGGTACAAGGCTCTCCCAGTCCTCGCCTGAGAGCATCCTCCTCCTTATCTCGGTCCCCGAATACTTTGCGCGGTAGAAGAGAGGGGGGACCTTCACCTCCACACCCCCCTCCCTGAAGAGCCTCTGGGCAAGCGGGTTGCCCGTGTACGCGACTTGGAAGTCAGGGGTCAGCGACTTGAGATGGGTGACCCAGAGGGCGTTGTTCCAGACGTCGGATATCGGTATGATGTAGTAACACCTCCCGATCAGGCTCTCGCTCCTGAGGGAGTCGGAGATCATCGACATCCTCTCCCCTGCCGTGAACGGGTTCTCAATTGTGTGGCTGATCTGGGCGCTCCCTATGCCGATTATCAGGTCGTCAACCTCGCCGAGTATGGTCTTTATCATCTCCAGGTGACCGTTGTGGAACGGCTGGAACCTGCCGATCAGTAATCCCCTCATCTTGATCATGATCCCGTTACCACTATAGTTCCGCTAGCTCTAAAAAGCTTAACTGGGCTCACGGCCCCTGCCTCAGCTCCACCCTGCTCCCTACCGTTGCCCCGGTTATCGCCGCGGCGCTTCCCTCCCTGGCAGCGATCTCATAGAACCCTGCGCTTCCGACTATCAGCATTAGCCCTCCCCCTCCCTCCGAATAGCTGCCTGCCCGCCTGAGGCCGAAGCTCCTCCCCCCTGCGACCAGTTCGCAGTCGCCGAGGCCGCCCTCCTCCCCCCTCAAGCTGAGGGTGAGGTTGCCGAACCTGTCTGCCGAGATGACCTCACAGAAGACGGATCGGCCAGCCCGCTCTGCGATGAGCTCCAGCCTTACAAAGTCGTTTGTGCCGATCTCCCTGCCCAGCCCGTCGAGGCCGCCGCCACCGGCGATGTGGGCCGCGGCTGGCGCGAAGACGTCCCTGCCGTCAAAGGTGCGAGAGCTGGGGAACCGCGTGATCTCCCTGACCTCCAGGACCCCGTCATCAAGGGCCGCCAGCGAGAGGACGCCGTTGTCCGGTCCGACGAAGGCATGGTTCCTGGTCCTGACCGCCAGTGCCCTCCTGCCCGATCCGACGCCTGGGTCCACGACCGCCACATGGATCGTCCCACGCGGGAAGTACCTATACGACGAGTAGAGCACGAACGCCCCCTCCTTCACCATGAAAGGCGCGACCTCTGTCGAGAGCTCGATCACCTCGGCCGAGGGCGCCAGGCTCTTTATTACACCCTTCATGATCCCGATGTAGTGGCCCCTGAAGTCCGCCGTGAGCGTCACCACGACCAAGAGCCCTTCCCCCGTCCCGTGATCATCGAAACCTATATAATAACTCTCCCCGTCTCTGATTAGGTGGTGTAGCGGTTATGAGTCTGCCGCAGCTTATCATGCTCCCCGGGCCGACCAACGTGCCGGCCAGGGTATATGCAGCCATGTGCCGGCCCATGATCAACCACAGGGGGGCCGAGTTCCACGAGCTGTATCCCCGCCTCCTCGACAACTGCAAGAAAGTCTTCCAGACAGAGAACGATCTCTTCGTCCTGACCTCGTCCGGGACAGGCGGCATCGAGTGCGCCGCGAGCAACATCCTCCTGCCGGGCGAGAAGATCCTGGTCCCGGTCTGCGGCACCTTCGCAGAGCGCCTGGCCGAGGCCTTCAGATGCTACGGCGCCCGGGTTTCAGAGCTGAGGGTGGAGATGGGCGGGGCGCCCACCGCCGAGCAGGTGCGCGAAGCGCTGAAGAGGGAGCGCGATGTCAAAGCGGTGGCGGTCGTCTACAACGAGACCTCGACGGGGACGACCGTCAGGGAACTCGGGGAGATAGGCAACGCGGCGAAGGAGGCCGGTGCCCTCTTCATAGTCGATGCCATCTCGGTTCTCGGCGGCGACGACCTGCCCGTGGACAAGTGGGGCGTGGACGTCTGCATCACCGCGTCGCAGAAGTGCCTCGCCACCCCGCCGGGCCTGGCGCCCATATCCGTGAGCAGGGACGCTTGGAAACTGATCGAGAGGAGCAAGCCGCGCAACGTCTACTTCGACCTCATAAAGTGCCGGACCTTCCGGGACGAGAAGAAGGAGACGCCTTTCACCCCCGCGGTGAACCTCTTCTTCGCGCTGGATGAGGCCCTCCAGATGATACTCGAGGCCGGCCTGGAAACCTGGATCGGCAGGCACAGGAAGGCGGCAGCCGCCTACTATGCAGCCTTCGGATCGATGGGGCTCCCGCTCTTCGCCTCCCCAGATGCAAGGTCCAATGTGGTCGTCGCCATCAGCATGCCCGGAGGGATCTCCTCAAAGGACTTGAAAGACAGGCTGAGGAAGAAGTACGGCGTCGTCGTCGCAGGCGGATTCGGCAAGCTCAAGGACTCGATCTTCAGGATCGGCAACATGGGCATAGTCACGCCGCGGGAAGTGCTCACCACGGTCTCGGCGGTGGAGGCATCTCTCCACGAACTCGGATACGCCGGAGAGCTCGGTAAAGGAATCAGGGCGGCAGTCCCGCTCCTCGACTTCTGACCCGTCCCCCCTTCCCCCTCCCCCTTCCTTGCCTCTCCCTTATGCTCCTCTCTTGTTTTATCCTACCGTCCTGCCCTAAAGCGCCCTCTTTGCCGCATACTTGTTGGCGATCGCACAGGTCCCCTCCGTGCTGACCATGCATGGCCCCACGGGATGGGCCGGCGTGCAGCTCTTTCCGAAGAGCGGGCACTCCTCGGGGGAGACCGCACCCTTCAGGACACTCCCGCAGAGGCAGCCCGCGGGCATCTCGTCGCCCTCAGGGATCCTCATGCCGAACCTCATGACGGCGTCGTATCGTCCATACTCCTCGCGCAGGGCGAGGCCGGATGCCCCGATCCTGCCTATGCCCCTCCAGTAGGAATCCCTCACCTCGAATACCTCCTCCAGGGCCCGCAGGGCGATAGCATTCCCCTCATACCTGACCGCCCTCTTGTAGGCATTCTCCGCAAAGTGGGTCCCACGCCGGGCCTGCCTCACCACCGAGAGTATGCCGATGAGGACGTCTAGGGGCTCGAACCCGACTACAACCATCGGCCTCCCGAACCTCCTGGCAAGGTCCTCGAAGGGTCTCACCCCGATGATCGTCGAGACGTGGCCCGGGCAGATGAAACCGTCCACCCCAACATCCCCTCCCAGGAGGAACTCCATCGCCGGCGGGATCAGCTTATGTGCGGAGAAGATCGTGAGGTTCTCCGGCAGCCCCCGCCGGATCTCGATCGCCGGCATCGGAGCAGTCGTCTCGAAGCCGATTGAGAAGTGGACAAACTCCCTCCCCCTTTCCTCGCCCGCCATCCTTATTGCATCCGCTATGCTGTAAACCGTTCTCACATCCCCGCCCGACGCCTTCGCATCTGATAGGGATGTGCTCACCCCCGGCACCCTCAAGACATCGCCGAAGGTCGTGACAGCCACGCCCTCCGCCGCGAGGCCGCAGATGGCGTCGATCTCATTACCGGGGGTGACGCAGACCGGGCACCCGGGCCCGGCTATGACCCTGATGTTCCCCGGGAGCATATCCCTTATGCCGTAGTGGGTGATCGCCCACTCGTGGGTCCCGCAGACATGCATTATCCTGAGGCTCAACCCCCTCGACTCTGCGGTTATGGCCTCCACGATCCTGCGTATGGCGCCCCTATCCCTGAGGGGGGCGAGTTCCATCAGATCCCTCCCCCCTCCGCCCCGCTTATGTACCTGCCCTCTTCCGCCCCTGCGCCCCCAGCCCCGGCCTCCTCCCCCCTGCCCGCGGCCACCACCTCGTTCAATGCCTCGAGGATAGATGCCGCTTCATCCTCGGCGATCTTGGCTATCGCATACCCCGTATGTATCAGGACATAGTCGCCGACCTTGATCCCGCTCACGAGCGCGAGCGACGCCCCCCTCCTTATCCCACCGATATCCACCTCTGCCTTATCCCCGTCCATCGAGACTACCCTAGCCGGGATGGCCAAGCACAAGAGAGACACCCGAGAGTAAATTGATAAGCTCGGCGCCCCTTAAACCTTTATGGTGAGACCTATTAGGCTACTAGCGATCTCCGACGTGCACGGCAAGGTGTCCAAGCTCAAGGCTGCCATTGAAGCGTCGGCGACCCGGGGCGTGGAGCTGATCACGATCTCCGGCGACATCTCCCACTTTGGCAGGCCCGCCGACGTCAAATACGTCCTCGAGTCTGTCGGGATGTACGGCATCCCGTTCTGCTACGTCCTCGGCAACTGCGACCCGCCGGAATTCGACGGCAGGGGGGCGGGCGGCTCATACGTAGACTCCCGCTGCACGGTCGTGAAGGGGGTGGCGGTGACCGGTGCCGGGGGATCCACGCCGACGCCTTTCGACACCCCGTTCGAGACGAGCGAGGATGAGCTCGTGAGACGGATCAGGGAGGGGATCGCAGGCTGCGCGGCGGATGCAGAGCCCCGCAGGGTGATGTTACTGACCCACAACCCCCCGCTTGCGACCACCGTCGACCTCACGCGCACGGGGATGCACGTCGGCAGCCGGCTTCTGAGGGACCTGATACTGGAGGCATCCCCCCTCCTCGTCCAGTGTGGGCACATACATGAGGCTGCGGGCGTGGAGCGGCTGGGCAGGAGCCTAGTCTTTAATCCCGGGAGTCTCCTCAGGGATCAGTACGCGATAGTCGATCTGGACGATGGCAGGGAACCGCATGTCGAACTCAGGACGCTTGGACAACTCCCTTGAGAAGATCTGCCGGAGACGCTTCACCGAGAACGGCTGCCACGGCTGGGAGCACGTCGAGAGGGTGAGGGCTCTCTGCAGGGTGATAGGCGAGAGGGAAGGGGCCGACCTACGCATCCTCGACGCCGCCGCCCTCCTCCACGACTCCGGCCGGGCATCGGATGAGCGCGATCACGCCCGTAAGAGCGCCGAGTTCACCTTGGAGGTACTGACACCCATGGGCCTGGAGCCCGCCTTCATCCAGCGGGTGGCAGAAGCCGTCATGGCGCACAGCTTCTCCTCTGGCAGGGCCGCCACCTCGATCGAGGCGAAGGTCCTCTCCGATGCGGACAGGCTCGACGCGATGGGCGCGATCGGTATATACAGGACTGTGCAGTACAATACCGAACACGGCTATTCGGCAGAGAAGGTGGGCGAGCACATAAGGGAGAAGCTGCTCAAGCTCGAGGATCTGCTCTACACAGAGACCGCGAGGGAGATGGCTAGACCGAGGACAGAGGTTCTGAGGCGTTACCTCGAGGCCCTCGAGCTGGAGATCCGCGAGAGCAGCACCAGGTAAGGCTCAGTCGTCAGCCTCTCTCTCGGGAGTCCGAGCCTCTCTGCTATGGCCAGAACCTTCGAGCTGACCTCCTCCCTGATGGCTCCGTGGGACTCCGCCCCCGACCCAGGCCTCGCCTCCACCTCCACCTCCACCTCCACAAACTCCCCCAGTCCCTCCACCGAGTCGAGCGAGACGGTCATCCCCTCCCCCAGGATGAACTTCCTGCGCCTCTTTCTTACTGTCGCGCCCTCGGTGAATCCTACCCCCTCAAGGATCGCCCTAGCCCCGTCAAAATCGCTGACCATGACCTCCCGCTCCTCCCTCGCCTTGACCTCCGCCTTCAGGCGCCTCCCTTTGTACGTGAGGATCGCGTTTCCACCGCCCCTGCCCCTGCCCCTCCCCCTGCCCCTCCTTCGCTCCCTCCTGAGCCTCAGCGCCTCGTCGCTATCCGCAAAGTCCCTGCAGGGGTGCCTGAAGTAGATGTCCTCCTGCCACCCCTCCCCGGCCGGCACGCCGCCGATCTCCATGATCCCCCTCTCGATGTCGGCAATTTCCGACGGCTCGATCCTCGCCTTTACCTCCACCTCTATCATTGGTCCCACCGGACTACATGTCTTAACTCCCGGCGGCGATATTTAAGGGAGTGCGAGAAAGCGATGCAGGAAAAGATTTTAAATAGTAGGGGCTTTTATTCTGCCGATAGTGGTGTCCATTAATGCCTGTTAAGAATGATGACTTCGTCCTCGCGGATTACATTATCAAATCGAAGGACACGGGGGAAGTCTTCGATGTGACCATGGCAGATGAGGCCAAAGCTGCCAACGTTTACCTCCCAGACCAGACCTACGAGCCTAGGCTTGTGGTCGTAGGCCAAGGCTGGGTCCTGAAGGGGATCGATGAAGCCCTCCAGGGCATGAACGAAGGGGATGAGAAGGATATCGAGATCCCTCCGCAGAACGCTTTCGGCGAGAGGGACAGCACCAAGGTGCGGATCGTCCCGGCACGCGACCTGACGCGCCAGGGCGTGACCCCCAGGCCTGGGGCCAGGCTGGAGATCGGCGGGTCGCTGGCGACCGTAAGGAGCGTCGGGAGCGGGAGGGTCACGATCGACTACAACCACCCGCTCGCAGGCAGGACCCTCCTCGCGAAGATCTATCTGAGGAAGATCCTCTCGGAGATGCCCGATAAGATCCGCGAGCTTATACACAGGAGGGTCAGGAACGTCCCGAAGGACAGGTTCCTCATCTCCACCCTCGGCAGCATGGTGACGATCGAGATGCCCGAGGAGGCGTTCACCGCCGAGGATATACAGTTCGCCAAGAAGGGTCTCTCCAAGGAGATCTCGCGCTACTTCCCCGACGTCACATCAGTCCAGTTTATAGAGACCTACGCCGTCAAGCCTGCCGCTGCAAAGGCGCCGCCAGCAGCAAAGCCCGGAGAGGCACCAGCAGGCGGGAAGGCGTCTGAAGGAGCTGAGGCCAAGGCCGAGGGGGCAGCTGCTCCGGCCCCGAAGGAGGAGGCAGAGAAAGGAGTAAAGGGAACAGAGAAGAGGGGAAGGCCTAGGAAGGCTCAACAACAAGAGCAGTGACCCTCTTCAGCCTTTTGGAGCAGGGGACGACCTTTGAGACGTCCTCCCCGACCTTCTCTATCCTTATCTTATCACCGTTCCTGACCCCCTCGGGCCTGCAGACCATCGCCAGGGAGCACGCCTTCTCGCCGCACTCCTCGATGGAGATCGTAACGGTCGCCCCCTCGACGGCGAATTGGGGCTTGACCAGCGCCTCGATCGGGGCCTGGACCACCTTCGCGACCCGCACCTTCCCCTCGTAAAGGGGGCAGTAATGCTCCTTCTCCTTCAGCTCGATGACCATGTACGCCCTGCCGGGCTTGAGCCTGCCCATGCAGACAAGGAAGAGCTTGCATTTCCTGCAGACCTCGGGCGGAGCGGATGCCACGAACCTGAACCCCACGGCTGCCTGCCCCTCGCCGACGAACGTCACCACTCCCTTCTGCTTGGGTTCCGGGATGGCAGTCCCCTCCTTCGCTCTCATCCTATTATCCTCAGTTTTCGCTCACTCAATAACGCCAGTAAGCCTGGCAAGGTCCCTGGCAGCCTCCGGCGTGATCCCCTTGTCCCCTAGTATGGTGTACCTGTCGGGCCTCATCGTGTGCGAGATGGTGAGGGCCTCGACGAGCTGCTCGTCAGTAACCCCGATCTGTTTGGCGGTGGTCGGGGCACCCACCCTCTCGAGTACATCCCTGATGCTCCTCCAGTCGCCGCCGTGGAGGTACATCATCAGTATCGTGCCTACCCCGCACTTCTCCCCGTGGAGCGCACCTCCGGCGCAGATCCTGTCCAGGGCGTGGCTGAAGAGGTGCTCGGAGCCGCTGCAGGGCCTGCTGCTCCCCGCTATGCACATGGCGTAGCCGCAGCTGATCAGCGCCTCTATGACGACCCTGATGCCGGCATCAAGCCCCCTGGCGACCAGATCTATGTTCTCATGGACGAGCTCCGCGGACATAAGCGCCAGCGATGCCGCATAATCTCCATAGTATTCGCCCCTCAGCCTGTGGGCCAGGCCCCAGTCCCTCACGGCAGTGTACTTCGCAATGATATCGCCGCAGCCGCTGATGGTGAACCTTCTGGGGGATTTCTCGATGATGTCCGTGTCGGCCAGGAGCGCCACCGGAGGCTGTGCCATGACTGAGAGCGATCCGTTCGCGCCTTTTATCGATGCGATCGGCGACGAGATCCCGTCGTGCGCTGCCGATGTGGGGACGCTTATGAACGGTATGTTCTGTTTGTTGGACGCCAGCTTGGCGACATCGATCGTCTTCCCCCCTCCGACGCTGATCACCATCGATGCGCCAGTCTCCCTTATCCTCGCCTCGACGGTCTCGACTCCAGCAGGCGACGCCTCCCTCACCCCGATGGAATGGATTGTCAGGCCGAGCTCCTCGACGCTGTCCTTGACGAGGGAGGCGGGCTCTCTAGTATAGTTCTCCCCGCTGATCAGGAGCACCTGATCCTCGACATTCAGCCTGAGGAGAACCTCCTTCACCTTTGGTATGACGCCTGATCCGACTATGACGAACCTGGGCAGGTTGATCGCATGGATGTGCATCCGAGCCTATCGCCTTTCCGTGATACATTATGCGTTCCACTATAAATAGGGTATCGATACACATCAACACGCGCCCCGCCCAGCCGCGGTTGCGGCCGGCGCATGGTGACTGAAGCTGCCCTGGCAGGGCGGCAGTGCCTGTCAAAGGTTATGCTTAAATATGAGTAGCAATTGCTGTTATTTGAATAAATGGGCTATTTATTCTCCACCTGACTGTGGAGGCCTGACATTGTCGACGCAAACTTTCAATGACAAACTGGCACTGTACGAGAAGCTCAAGAAGGGCACGACGACGGTCGGAGTAGTGTGCAGAGACGGGGTGATCCTTGCCACCGACAGGAGGGTGACCTCCGGTCTCTATGTCGCCCACAAGAGGGGCAGGAAGCTCTTCGTTCTGGATGAGAACAAGGCTGCAACCATAGCCGGCCTAGTGGCAGACGCACAGATGATTATGGAGTACATCCGGTCACAGATCAACCTCCAGAAGCTGGCCCTCAAGGGCCAGGTCTCGACGAAGCTGGTGGCCACCCTCACCTCCAACGTGCTCCTGAGCTCGAAGTTTTTCCCGTACATAGTCCAGCTTATCATCGCAGGGTACGACGAGGCGGGCCCGAGGCTGTATGTCCTCGACTGGTTCGGGACGCTGACCGAGGAGAAGTTCATCTCTACGGGTTCCGGCTCTCCCTACGCGGTCGGAGTGATGGAAGCCGCCCTGAAGAAGGAGCCGACGACCGAGGAGGCCCTGCCTGTCATAGTCAAGGCAGTCAAGTCTGCCATCGAGCGGGATCCGGGGAGCGGGGAGGGGATCGACGTCCTCACGATCAGCAAGGAGGGCGTCAGGGAGTTGAGCGACGACGAAATCTCCCAGCTCCTTGCCATGTGACTCCCAGTAGCGGTTGCAAAAAGGTGTAACGGATGACTAATGCGGGTACTATGGACACTTTCGGAGAGATACGTAAGGTCATCTCGCGCGAGATCCCAGCGGACGCCAGGCTGACCCGCGTCGAGTTTGAGGGCCCTTCCATAATCATCTACGCCGAGAACCCGAACGTCCTCTTTGAGAACAGCGAGCCCATAAAGCGGATCGTCCGCGAGATCAAGAAGCGCGTCGTCGTGAGGGCCGATCCCAGCGCAAGGAAGAAGGAGGACCTCGCCCGCAAGGTGATCGGGGAGCTGATCCCCGCGGAAGCCGAGATCACCGAGATGAACTTCGACGAGGGGACTGGCGAGGTGACCATCCTGGCCAAGAAGCCCGGTCTCGTCATCGGCAAGGGCGGATCGACCCTGAGGGACATCGCCTCCTCGACCGGCTGGCGCCCCACAATAATAAGGTCGCCCCCGCTCAAGTCCAGGATCATCGAGCAGACCCTCTACTACCAGAGCAAGGAGAGCGAGTACCGACTGGATTTCCTCAGGAGCGTCGGGAGGAGGATCCACCGGCCCAGGGTCTACAACAGCAACTGGATAACCATCTCCGCGCTCGGCGGCTTCAGGGAGGTCGGCAGGCAGGCGATCTTCATCCAGACGCTGGACAGCAAGGTCCTCATAGACTGCGGCGTCAGGCCCGGCGCTCAGAACCCTCTCGACGAGTTCCCGCGCCTCGACGTCTCAGAGTTCCAGATAGACGAGCTTGATGCCATCATCGTGACGCACGCCCACCTGGATCACTGCGGCCTCGTTCCCCTCCTCTTCAAGTACGGCTACGGCGGTCCGGTCTACTGCACCAAGCCTACGAAGAGCATGATGACCCTCCTCCAGCTCGACTACCTGGACGTAGCCGTGAAGGAGGGGCGGACAACCCCCTACGGACTGAAGGATGTGAAGAAGGAGCTCCTGCACACGATCACCCTCGACTATGGCGAGGTCACCGACATCTCCCCCGACATCAGGCTCACACTCCACAACGCCGGGCACATACTGGGCTCCGCGATGGTTCACCTCCACATAGGCGAAGGGCTGTACAACATCGTCTACACCGGCGACTTCAAGTATGCCCGGAGCCGCCTCCTCGAGCCCGCTAACGCGTCGTTCCCGAGGGCGGAGACCCTCATCATGGAGAGCACATACGGCGCCCCGACGGACGTCGTCCCGACTAGGGAGGAGACGGAACGCCAGTTCCTGAGCTATATCAGGGCGACAATAGAGAGGGGCGGCAAGGTCCTGATACCCATCCTAGCCGTGGGGAGGGCCCAGGAGATAATGCTCGTCCTCGACGAGGCGATAAAGTCCGGATCGATCCCGCAGGTGCCGGTCTACATCGAGGGGATGCTCCAGGAGGTCACGGCGATCCACACCGCCTACCCCGAGGAGCTGGCCAGGGACCTGAAGAACAGAATATTCCATAAGGGCGAGAACCCGTTCCTCTCGGAGCACTTCGTCAGCGTCGACGACAAGAGTGCCCGGCCCGATATAGCCGAGGGCGGGCCGTGCATAATAATGGCGACCTCAGGCATGCTCATCGGCGGGCCTGCCCTTGAGTACTTCAGGCTGCTCGCCCCGGATCAGAAGAACACGATGATATTCGTGAACTACCAGATCGAGGGGACGCTGGGAAGGTCGGTCCTGCGTGGACTCCGCGAGATACCGCTGAGCGACTCATCCGGCAAGATCAGCGTCATACCCGTCCACATGGACGTTCACTCGGTCGACGGCTTCTCCGGCCACAGCGACAGGAAGCAGCTCCTGCGCTTCGTCAACAACCTCGCGCCGCGCCCAAAGCAGGTGCTGATAGTGCACGGCGAAGAGAGCAAGTGCACCGGCATGGCGGATGCGGTGAGGCGCTTCTTCCACGTCGATGCCGCCGCGCCGACCATTGGCGACCGCCTGAGGGTCAAGTGATCCCTGCCAGCGCCGGCTCAGCCTAAATTCAACCCCCGCCGCGCCGGGTTCTACCTTACTGACTGGGTGAGGCCCCAGATGTCGTCACCGACGTGGTGCATGTTCTTGACGGCCTTTCCCTTCCTACTCTTCAGGACCTCCTCTCTCTCCATGAGCAGGACGCCGATTGCTAGACCCTTCGAATGTTTCTCGTCCACCACTAGGACCAGATCCCCGACCCTCGTCCCCTCCGAGATGGTCCTTATGCCCGGCGCCATCACATCCGCCCCCTTGACAACGAAGGGGACCGCTCCCATGTCCACCGTGACCCTCGGGAGGATCGCGGCCGCCTGAGGCGCAGCCAGCGAGGGGAGTATCCTCCCCCCCGCGTCTATCAGTATGGGCTTCCCGTCCTGGAGGTAGATCCTCAGACCATCCTCGTCCTCGACAAGCTCGACGCCTTTCTTCACGTCCACCTGGCCGGAAAAGTCCGGGCCTATCTTCCTGACCTCCTCGATCAGGTCCTTCAGGTCCTTGGAACTCAGTCTGTGCCTCTTCTTTATGAGCAAGTTCAGGCTCTCCGATAGGCTTAAATAACAACTCCCCTAAACCCAAGGATGCTAGATAACCTTTACGGCAGGAATATACGATGAGCGAGACTGGCGCAACGGAAATTTTAAGCGAGTCACTCGGGTCGTCTGTACTCGTCAAGCTGAAGGGGGGCAGGGAGGTACGCGGCCTCCTGAAGAGCTTCGACCAGCACCTCAACCTGGTGCTCGACGACGCCGAGGAGCTCGCCGCTGAGAAGGAGCCGAGGAAGCTGGGGACCATAATCGTGAGGGGGGACAACGTGGTCATAGTCTCCCCGTCGCCGAGGTGAGCCCAAGATGAAGGGCACTACGTCGTTCGGTCGCAGGAACAGGGGACTGACCCACATCTCGTGCAGAAGGTGCGGCAGCCGCAGCTATCACATACGCAAGAAGTTCTGCTCCGCGTGCGGCTATGGAAAGACTCCCAAGATGCGGGAGTGATGAGTTGTCGGCTTCCGGGGAGAAGGTGCCCGTCCACGAGTCCCTGAAGGTACTTGACTCTATAACCATCTCAAAGTCGTCCGGCTGGTGGTCGGCGGTCGTGCTAGTGGAGAACTATGGGAGGAAGAACATAAGCATCTACCTCTGGCGGAACCAAGAGGGGGCGTGGAAGAGGGTCCACAAGTTTGAGGTCAACAGAAAGAATGAATGGGAGAAGATAAAGGCGGCAGTCGATTCGTTCTTCCAGAGGATGGAGGCCGGAACCGGCGCTGGAAGAGGCGCGGCTACGCCTCCTCCGACAGGTCAGCCAGAAATACAAGAATAACTTTAAAAAAGGGTGCCCGTCCTTATCTAATGCTCTGAGGGGCCGGTAGCTCAGACTGGCAGAGCGCCCGCTTGGCAATGCGGGTGAGCCGCCTCCGCACCAGGGTGCGGGAGGCCACGGGTTCAAATCCCGTCCGGTCCACCATTAAAAACCTGAAATCTCACAGCGCCAATGAAAAAATTACCATACGAAGGAGTCGGAACCAGCCAGCTGCACAGCACGCCGCCTCGACGAATTCGTCGGCTTGCCATGGGCCTCAGCTTATCGACGCACCGCCGTCCTCTATCATACAAGGGCGGGCGATGCTCGAGGCAGCGTCTAAAAGCTGCCCCTTCGGGAAGGTTGGCCGGAGTGACCGGCCGTGTAGCCTTGATAAACTCTGCGTTTTGATTAGGTCCCGAGTGAGGATCAAAAACGCGGCTGATAACAACTAACGAATAACAACTAATGGGTAATAGATAGTAAATAATAAATATTCGAACTCTTCATCCTCGAACTATGAAAGGGTTAGCGCCCCTAATCTCTGTCCTGATGCTCATTGTTATGTCTGTTGTAGGGTCTACTGTCACCTACGCCTTCGTCAACGATTTCGTCGGGGAGGCTACGACAGGCTCTTCAATCCCGCCGATAACTATGGTAGAATCCGTAAAGACAAGAAATTACGACGTGACAAGCGTTTACATGCGTAACATTGGCACAAACACCCTGGTCGTTGACAGGGTGTATCTGCTATCGCCGGATGGGAGAGCCGCCGGTGCATACACCATCCCATCCCCCCTAAGCGTCCCCCCGGGTCAACTCGTTGAGATTACCGTGGAGCCGTGGTCCCTCATGGCTCCCAAGAACGGGAACTATTATGTGAAGGTTACGACCACCGAAGGGGGTGCAGCGATATCCAGCACGTTCTCGCTCAAAAGACTCTACCTAGTTAACTGGAACGAGTACGCGGAAAACCCTGTCTTTGATCCTGCGCTGAGGGCTTACTACCCTTGTGTGATCTACGATGCGAACAGCTTCAACGGGTACGGGGACTCGGCGAAGTATAAGATGTGGTTTGGGTCGCTTATTGGCTCCGTATACACAATAGGATATGCCTACTCAGACGACGGGATAGTCTGGAATGAGGGCGCAAACCCCATATCTGGGCTACCGTCAAATGCCGGTCACCCATGGGTCCTGTACTTTCCGGATGGCTTCCCAGGCAAGAACAGCGGGAGCGGTCCCAGCGGTGCAACCATGCACTACAGGATATGGTATTGGGATGTGAACAAATTATACACCGTGGAGGCCCTCAGATATGCCGAATCTCCGGACGGTATGAACTGGTACAATGACCAACCCCTTCAGAACGGCGCTGTACCGATAATCACTGGCATCGAGTCGGACTGGAACAAGGGCTCCTATGGCCCAGCATGTATCCTCTACAACCCATCGGCTTCAAACAGCGGCACGGACTGGACGTTCATGATGTACTACGATGGAACGCCGGGTAATGTTGAGCGCATAGGCGCTGGCTTCTCTAGCGATGGCGTGACCTGGACCGGATACGACAGGAATGGCGACGGAAATGCCGATCCCGTCCTCACGGGCAGCGAATCCGCGTGGGACGCGAACTACGTCTATGCCTGCACGGTCCTCAAGATCGGCTCCACATACCACATGCTGTACAGTGGCGGAATCGGAAGCTCAAACGAGGGGATCGGCTACGCCACGTCGAGCGACGGCCTGACATGGAACAAGGATGCAGACAACCCCATATTCCACAAAAGCGACGGCGTAGTCTGGAGGGTAAGTCGGACCTACTGCCCTGCGGTCGTCGAGGTGGACGGCACGTTCAAGATGTGGTTCGCCAGTGTAGATGGCGCCGGCAATTATGCAATCAGTTATGCTACCTGCACATGAACCTTCCAAAGGCTAGGGGCGTTCAGAACTGCCCCGCTTTTACTCTCGCCATCTCACGGCAATCGAGATAATCAAGAAACTCGAGCAACCTTTGCGCCCGTCCCCCTTCCTGTGAATCTAGGGGAGCATAAGAGGCGGAGGAGATAATCTTTGAAATCCATATGGTCATCTCACCTGCTGCGATACGGACATCCCATGCTGTTCTCCGAAAGTAGGCGGCGGTCCTCGCCCGCAATGAGTGCTTCTGCTGGTCCAAAAAGCCCGTATGGACAGCCGTAAGTTATCGGGGGGCTCGCTTCGGTTATTGACGGCAACCCCGATCAGGCCAGACCTTGCCTGACCTCCTTCCACGCTCCAGCGTATCCAAACCCGCCGGGAGCTTCCTCTCCTTCACCCAGCGCTAAAGCCATTAGAACTTGACACTGAAGTGAGGCATGCCGCCCCCTCCCCCGTCCCTTTGGGACCTTTACTCACGGCGCTCTAGATGTACTTGGTCAGCCTCTCCTGACCCTTCTTGGAGGCCGCCTTCGGCAGGGGTTCCTCGACCAGGCTCTGGGTGAACCCGTATACCCGCTCGACCCTCCTCTTCGTCCCGAGCAACTTGTTCCTCTCATGGGTCCTGTAGCTGACCAGCGCGTACGTCTTGGCGGTCTTCTTCCCCCCCGACTGCCGGAGGATCCTGCCGAACCTCTGGATCCACTTCTTCGGGTTGCTCGGCGGGTCGACCCAGATCTCGATCTCGGCGGCGGGGATGTCCAACCCCTCTTCGCCTATGCTCGTGCAGACCAAGATTCTGGCCCTCTCCTTGAACTGGATGAGCGCCGATGCCTGCTGCTCCATGCTCATGCCGCCCTTGCCCACCAGCACAGCCACCTCCTCCATGCCGTACCGCCCTTGGAGCATGACTCCTAACTGCTCTGCTGCCTCAACCGACTCGATGAATATGATCGCCTTTCCGAACTCCCTCGATCCCAGGAGACGCATGACAGCATCGAACTTGTGGTTCTGCTCCTTCGACGAGATTGACCTGTACATACCGCAGATGCTCTTCCAGCCCAGCTCTTTCACCGGTCGGTTCAGCTCCGGGATCTTCCACGTCGTATAATTCTGGATGCTGCTGGCGCCGTCCTCGACCAGCCTGAACCTCATGATCCTCAACGCAAGGAGGAGCGTGCAGAGCGGGTGCCTGCGGCAGTATCCCCTCAGGTGGGCTGGCCCGTATGCCCTCTTTACCTTGGTCTGGTATGCCTGCACGACGTTGCCCAGCTGGGTGTAGATCGCTATGAGCTGCGGGGGAACCGGAACCGGAACCGCCGCTATCACCCTCTCGGGCATGTGTTGCTTGATCTCCGGCTCCTCGACGGAGAACGTCTCTATCTGTCCAAAGATCCTCTTCAGCTCTTGGAGCCTGCCGGGCGCATGGAGCTGAGGAGTTGCGCTCAGCGCCAGGATCCTGCGCTGGTCCGCCTTCGCAGCGAGCAGGACCGAGTAGCCGTCAGTTTCACCTACATACCCGTGGCACTCGTCTGCCACGACGATGTCGTACGGGAAGACGAACCCCTCGTCGCTGAACGTTCCCTCAAGGAACCTCACGGGGTCCCCGCTCCTCTTGGCACACTCGATCTCGGAGGAGAAGCGAGAGAGGACGTCGTTATAGAACGTCTGCGGCGTCGTGACGGCGAAGCCCGCGTTCCAGACGTTGAGGCTCCGCCTCCTCTCCGGCGGGATGCTCCCCGAGATGAAGTAGGCGCCGTCCAGCCTCATCATGCGCCGTGCGAAGAGGGTCTGCTGGATCCCGAGAGGCACGGATGGAGTGAGGAAGAGGACTCTCGCAGGTCTGTCGGACGACTCTTTGGCTATGAACGCCCCTGCCAAGTACGTCTTCCCCAGCCCGGTCGGGAGCCCGACTATGAGGGCATTGCCAGCGATCCTCTCCAAGATCCTCTGCTGGAACGGGAAGAGGGTGTAACCGAGCTGATCCGGTCTGATGCTGAACGATCGCCTGCCCTCGATCGGGGCCTCAGGCTCCAGGCTGGCGGTCATCAGCTGGAGGGAGTAGGGGCTGCGTTCTAGAAAGTCGAGATAATCCTTCCAACCCGAGGGCACGGGGAGCACCAGTGCTATCCCGTCTTTCCCAGCGCATATATATGGACTACCAGTGCCCCGGAGGAGCCAAATAATTATATCGTTAGGCAGTAAAGGTTATTGACAGTGGTCGAATGGAGATGGACATCGTAAGAGTGCCGGGCACTAGGAAGGATCACAAGGTCCTCCTCTATGCCATAAGCACCTGCGGCTGGTGCAAGCAGGCGAAGACCTTCCTCCAGAACCACGGCATCGAGTATGAGTACATCGATATCGACAAGTGCAGCAAGGAGGACCTCGAAAAGGTGAAGGAGGACGTGATTAAGCGGGGAGGCCCCCTGAACTTTCCCACCTTCGTCATAGACGATAAGATCCTGATCACCGGGTTCAGGCAGGACAAGCTGAAGGAGGTCCTTAAACTCTGATCACCATCGATTACGTCCGGAGTAGGGCCGAGAGCGACGCTAGGACCTACGGGTACTACCTCAACCCCGATCCCGGGTTCCTCAAGGGCCTGCTTGAGGGGCTGAAGGATAACGAGGAGAGGTACGGCTACCCCTCCTGCCCGTGCAGGGTCGCATCCGGAAAATTCGATCTCGACCGCGACATAGTCTGCCCATGCGACTACAGGGATCCGGACGTCATGGAGTACGGGTACTGCTACTGCGCGCTCTACGTCAGGAAGGATGTCTTCGAGGGGAAGACACCGATCGTGCCGATCCCGGAGAGGCGGCCCTTGGAGAAGCAGGCGGCGTTCTTCGAGCCCGGTGCGCCGCCCCAGAAGGCCTCCGAGATGCCGCCCGCGGGGGAGAAGGATCGCCGGGGCCGGGAAGCGACCACCGGAGCCCTTGGAGGGAAGCACCTTCCGGAGAAGCGGCTGTGGTACTGCCGGCAGTGCGGCTACGTCTGCTTTCGCGAAGACCCGCCCTACGTATGCCCCATCTGCAAGGCCAAGCGGGAGCTCTTCTCCGAGGTAACGCTGGAGGCAAGGGGCTGACGGCCTGACCTGATCCGGTATCTCACCTCCGGATCCTGATCTCTAGGCTCTTCCAGCCGTCATCGACTCCATGCAGCGAACTCGCCGCTCCTGCTACCGTGCCGCCCAGCATCCTCTCGACAAAGTCGTTGAGGGGTATCTCCTTCCCGTCAATGTAGAGTTGGACTCTCAATACGATCACCTGCAGCCTACCCTATCCGCCGGCAGGGATAAAACCGATCCCCTTCCGGCAGGCCCTCCGCATACCACCAGTTTATCTGTGTAGCTACCAGATCTCTACTGGGGATGGTGACTGCCCCTGCCTGGCAGGGCGAGAGTGATCATGCTCCTCGACCTCGACTACTTCTATGCCCAGTGTGAAGAGAGGCGTAACCCCGCCCTCAGGGAGAAGCCGGTGGTCGTCGGGGTCTACTCGGGGCGGACGGCCGAGAGCGGCGCGGTGGCAACGGCTAACTATCTGGCACGGGCCTCCGGCGTAAAGTCTGGGATGCCGCTCCCGCTGGCACGGGCAAAGCTCAGGGGCAGGGACGCCGTCTTTCTACCGGTGGATCGCGACTACTACAAATCCGTCTCCGACTCGGTGATGCGGATCCTCCGTGACCATGCCGACATACTCGAACAGGTGAGCATCGACGAGGCCTACCTGGACGTAAGCCTGAGCAGCGGCGGGAGCTTCGAGGCGGCTGAGAGGATGACCCGCGAGATAAAAGACAGGATCAGGGCACAGGAGCAACTGACCTGCTCGATCGGCATCGGCCCTAACAAACTCGTTGCCAAGGTCGCCGCCGACAGGGCCAAGCCTGACGGCTTGACCGTCGTCAAACCGGAGGAGGTAGCAGGATTCCTCTCCCCGTTGCCCGTAGGAAGCATACCCGGCGTGGGCACGAAGACCGCGGAGCGGATGAATGCTATGGGCATCATGACCCTCGCCGACCTCGCCGCATACGACCCGCAGCTGCTGATCAGGAGCTTCGGGAGGAAGTTGGGCACTTACTTCCACAGCGCCGCGCTGGGGGAGCACGACGAGCCTGTCGCGGGGAGGGGCGAGCCAAACTCCATCAGCCGGCTCGCCACCCTCAAGGAGAACACCCGCGACCCGCAGGTCCTGAAGGACATGGTTGAGCGGCTCTGCCGCGAGGTGCACGGGAGGGCAGTCAGCAGGGGCCACTCCTTCCGCTCCATAGGAATTACTGTAATACTGGAAGACTTTGCGATTCACAGCCGCTCGCGGACGCTGGATGGCCCTACCGCCGACCTCCAGGTTCTGATCCGGACGGCCGGTGACTTGGTAGACAAGTTCCTCTCCGAGTCAGATCAGAGGGTGAGGCGGCTGGGTGTAAGGGTATCCGGCCTCGACAGCCGGAAGGAGCAGACGCAGCTGAGCAGTTTTCTCTGACCCTCCCCTTCCGGCAAGCCTTATCTCGCCGACTGCCTATTGATCATATTGAGGACTATGCCGGATGATGGAGCGGTAGACGGTAGCCGTCTGCCCCCGAAGCAGAGGACGATCAAGAGCATACTCCGGTGGGGAAAGGATCATCCGCCCGTTGCCTTCGTGCCGAAGATCGATCCGAGAGACTGGTCACTGAGGGTGGAGGGCGAGGTTGAGAACCCTCTCTCGCTCAACTGGGACCTCTTCCAGGGCCTTCCCAAGGCGGAGTGCCGAAGGGATTTCCACTGTGTAGAGGGGTGGAGCGTCCTTGACTGCAGATGGGAGGGCGTCAGGTTCAGGGAGATCGTATCGCTGGCAAAGCCCTTGGAAGGGGCCATCTTCGTCTTATTTGAGTGCGCAGACGGCTATACGACCAGTCTCTCCATTGAGGAGCTCTTGGGCGATGATGCCCTTCTGGCATATAAGCTCAACGGCAAGGCGCTCGAAAGCGACCTTGGCGGCCCCGTAAGGCTCGTCGTTCCGTCAAAGTACGCCTACAAGAGCGCGATGTGGATCACCAAGATCTCCTTCTCCAGCAAGAAAGAGCTGGGCTACTGGGAGAGGCGTGGATACAGCGACACCGCCGATGTCTGGAAGGACGACCGCTACTCATTCTGAGCGATCCACGTTTTAGTGCACAGCTTCCATTGCAGTCTAGCTGCTTAATCCGGGTGCTTGATCTGGGGCGATAGGTCTTACGTAAAGCATAATAAACACAGCGATCGGAAATGCTTTCTATGAGTTCAACGGGCGGGTTGGAGAGGAAGTACCCTCCACTAGCTCCGTACGGCCCGCGCCACTTCCCACGCTGGTTCTGGTTTTCAGACGTGGTCATCGCTTTTGCGATGTTCTCCATCGTCTATTCTTTATTTTTGACCACCAACGCCTGGACCCTTCCCCTCGAGACTGTTACCATAAGCCTCGACCCGCTCATGCTTCCGATCTACACTGTCTATTCGACGGTCAGAACCTTTGCCGCCTACGCCCTGATCCTGGTCTTCTCACTGATTTTCGGTTACGTTGCCGCCCACAGCCGGCCTGCAGAGCGGATTCTGGAGCCTCTCGTCTACGTCCTGCAATCCCTCCCAGTGCTCTCGTTCCTCCCCCTCGTAATGTTCACTTTTGTCTTTCTCCTGCCTGACTCTAGGCTCGGTCTTGAGATGGGCTCTATCGTGCTTATGTTTACCACCCAAGCCGCGAATGTGGCCATCGCGTTCCACAACTCGCTCAAGACCGTGCCCTCAGCCCTACGCGACTACTCCAAGGTATACCGCCTGAGCGCCTGGCAAAGGTTCACAAAGATTGAGCTGCCCTTTGCCGCCATCCCCCTCATCTGGAACAGCGTCCTTTCCGTGGCGGGATGCTGGTTCTTCCTCATGGCATGCGAACTCTTCACGCTGATCGACAGGAGGATAACCCTCCCGGGCGTGGGCTCGTACCTGGCGCTTGCAGCCGACAGCGGCGACATGACCGCCGTCCTCTGGGGGCTGGGCGCCCTAGTCTTCATCATAGTGCTGACGGATCTGCTCATCTGGAGGCCGCTCATCATCTGGTCCAGCAAGTTCAAGTACGAATACGTGACGCACGAGGTGCCCGACAGGTCATCTGTAATCGACTTTGTGGCAAAATCGCGTATCACCAGAATCTTAGTAGCTCTCGGGAAAGGTGTAGATTCTATACCTTTCCCTGACCTCAGGCGCAGCCCTTCGAGAGCATCTTCCCTACGGCCCATGCCAAGGAATATGAAGGCAGTGTTTGCGGGGATCTCCCTGCTCGCCCTCTCATACATCTTTTACCTCTTAGCCAGCATACTGATCCGCCTGCCCCTTGAGATGTGGTTCGAGGTCCTCTGGGGCACCCTCTCCACGATAGCGAGGGTCGAGACCGCACTTCTCCTTGCTCTTGCCTGGACCCTGCCCGTCGGCATAAAGATCGGGACGAACCCGCGGATTACCAAGAGCATCCAGCCCGTGCTCCAGGTGATTGCGTCAATACCCGCCACCGCCCTCTTCCCCGTCATCCTCCTGGCCATAATAGAGGGCGGAGGAGGGCTGAACATCGCCTCGATAATCCTGATGCTGCTCGGGATGCAGTGGTACCTGCTCTTCAACATCATAGCCGGTGCCAGCTCGATCCCAGAAGACCTCCTCGAAGCCTCCAAACTGGCTGGTCTCCGCGGCTTCAGGCTCTGGAGGACCGTCATCCTGCCGGCCATAGTCCCCTACGTGATCACCGGCAGCATAACAGCGCAGGGAAGCGCCTTCAACGCCAGCGTGGTCTCGGAGTACATCCACTTCAGCGGGCAGGTCCTGAGCACCAGCGGGCTGGGCGCACTCATAGCGCTGGCCACAGATACCGGGAACCTCCCGCTCTTGGTGGCCTCGTCCATAGCAATATCTGCCACAGTGGTCACCCTGAACAACTTTTTATGGAAGCGGCTCTACAACTTCTGTAAAGATAGATACTCCCTCTGAGTTGGGTTCTATGACCAAGGCCATGGCTATTGCCGATACCACCGAAAGGGCGTCTCCGGCAGAGCCTCTACTTCTAGTCGAGAACCTCTCTGTAAACTACCACCTTCCGAACGGCACCTTTAGCGGGATCGTGAAAGAGATCTCCTTCAGAGTAAACGAGGGTGAGGTCATCGCCATCCTTGGTCCCTCAGGCTGCGGGAAATCCACGATCCTCAAGTGCATCGTAGGGCTGGTCAAGCCAACAGGGGGAAGGATATTCTTCAAGGGCAAGGAGGTGAGCGGCGTCACGCCGGGTATAGCCATGATCTTCCAGACCACCCCCCTCCTGCCATGGCTGACCGTGCTCGACAACGTCCTGCTTGGGCTCAAATCGAAAAATATCCCCCGCAAAGAAGCCATGAACAGAGTCCGTGATGTCCTGACCATGATCGGGCTGAACGGTTTCGAACACGCCTACCCGAAGGAGCTCTCATCCAGCATGAAGCAGAGGGTCGGCTTCGCCACAGCCTTCGTGACCATGCCCGAGTTACTCCTGATGGACGAGCCTTTCTCCCAGCTGGACGCCCTCACCGCCGAGAACCTCAGGGGCGAACTGATGGACCTGCACCTAGCAAAGAAGATCCCTGCAAAGTCGATCATCCTGATCACCAACGATATTGAGGAGGCGGTAATGACCGCAGACCGGATACTGGTCCTGAGCAAAGACCCGGCAAGGATAATTGATGAAATACCGATCACGATCCCACACAAGCGGGATAAAACCTCTGCCGAGTTCGTGAAGATGGTCGACAGGGTGTACTCCTCCCTCCTCAGGCAAGTGGAAGAATCCCGGCCGGAACATGAGCAGGAGGAGGATAAACTCCCGCCGATCCCGGCGGCCAAGCCGGGGGCCGTTATCGGCCTTACAAATATAATCAGCGAGATGGGCGGACGCGTGGAACTCTCGGTACTGGGGAGCAGGCAGGCATTGGATCTGGCCACACTGATGCCCCTGATCGAGGCGACCAAGCAGCTGGGCCTGATAGAGGTTATCGGAAGGACAATAGTCCTCACTGAAGCTGGCATGAGAGTATCACAAGCCCCGCCGGCGGAGCAGAAGGAGATCATTGGGGCGGTCCTCCTCGCCTCAGTCCCGCTCTTCCAGCACGTCGTCAAGCTCCTCTACGAGTCAACCAGCACACTGATCCCTGCCGAGCCCTTCATGGAGCTGCTCACTAAACAGTTTGGGAAGGAACTGGCCAGAACCCAGTGGGGCCTGCTGATCGGGTGGGGGCGATACGGGGGCATCCTGAACTACGATGGCTCCAAGAATTGCCTGAGCCTTGATCCTTCCTTTCACCTCCCCGATGAACCTGCGTGATGCATGGTTCCGGGTCGATCCACGAGTCCGGTCTAGCGCCCTCTAAGATGCATGCGAAACGTTTAAATTGCCTCTTCTCCCGAATAATCGAGAGCTCCGGTAGTATAGTCCGGTCAAGTATATTGGCCTCTCGAGCCAGTGACACGGGTTCGAATCCCGTCCGGAGCACCATAAACTTTCCGGGCATTTTGAGACACCTGATCACGGAGCCCCATTAATGCCGAAAGACCCTAAAATCCGAGGGTCAATAAACTCGAAAGCATCATGCCTGAAGAGATGCAAGAGGGCAAGAGATCAGATAACAGAGATTTTCCTTCTGGAAATAGGTGGCTGAGAGGTCCTCCCTAGAAAAGCAGGCGCGAATAAAACCATCATAGCGAGATTACGACATAATGCCATCAAGTGATGAAGATTGTAGAGCTCCCTGGAGCATATGTGGTATCGTATGGGCCACAGCCGGGAGGAAAAAGGTGCCGGGGCGGATCGGGCACCTAAATATACTCGATCGTGCTCGGCGGCTTTGGTGTCAGGTCATAGAGCACCTTCACTGCCGAGGGAACGTCCTTCAGGATCCTCGTCCTGATCCTCTCGAGCCTCTCCCACGAGAGCGGCGTCGCTTGCGCCGTCATGGCATCCTTCGAGTCCACCGCCCTCACCACGATTATCTCGCCGAACTTCCTCTTCCCACCCTCGACGCCTGTGGCCATGTCGTTCATCAGGATGGCAAATGCCTGGAAGCATCCGAGGTCGGCGGTCTCCTCCTCGACGATCTTCGTCGCCCTCCTGACCTTGGCGACCCTCTCGGGCGTCACCTCGCCCAGCACCCGGAGCGATAATCCCGGACCCGGAAACGGCCTCCTCTGGTGCATCTCTGCCGGCAGGCCCAGCCTCTCGCCCACCTTCCTGACCTCTGGTTTGTAAAGGTCAACGAGGGGCTCCAACACCTTGAAACCGTACTTGGACGACTGGATACCGATCTGGTCCAGGACGTTGTGCTGCGTCTTGATGCCCCCCTTCGTCTCCACCACGTCCGCCGCTATCGTGCCCTGGATCATGAACTTGGCCCCCTCCTTTTGGGCGATCTGCGAGACCGTCCTGTAGAAAGTCTCCCGGAAAGCCTTCCTCTTCTCCTCGGGGTCGGTCAGGCCCTTGAGGGACTCGAAGAACTGATCCGCGACCCTGTAGAGTCTGGTGTTGAGCCCCATCCTCTCCAGCCTCCCCACGACGTCCTCTGGCTCCCCCTCCCTCATCAGTCCGTCGTCGATAAAGCCGACTATCGCCCTCCTCCCCACCGCCCTGTTGGCTAGCATAGCAGAGACCGTGCTGTCCACGCCTCCAGATGTTGCCGCGAACGCCGTTCCCTCACCTATCTCTCCCTTCAGCCATCTTACCTTCTCGTCTATAAACTGCTCTGGGTTGAACTCCATTTATCATCACCCGATATTATACTGTCCTTTCTCTCCTCCCCACGGTCTTAAAAAAGAGACTGTTCCAGCGTAGCCTTCTGCCCCGCCATCCCATGGCGCCGTCTGCGCCAGCCGTCTGCAGCTCCCATGGCAGGCTGTTTTGGGCTCCAGGGACGGCAATATGCATTTATCCTACGCCTGGTCTCTGGCTACGTATGGCCAACCTCAATGTGGCAGTGCTCGGCACACCGGGATACGTCGCCGGTATCGGCAAGAAGGGGACCTCCTCCGACATCACCTTCTACAACCTGAAGAAAGGCGAGGACACGATCACTTTTATCGAGCCCTCCAAGTACCCCGAGAGACTGGCCTCCCTATTCTACGCTGTCTCCACCGCGAGGAGTGCCTTGCTGGTTGTCGATGAACTGACTCCTGTTTTCGGTGAATCCGCCATAATGCTGCACTGCTGCGGGATCGAACATGGCTTTATCGTATTGCGGAGCCCCCTCACCGGGGAGAAGGTCGCGCCGCTTCTCAGGGGAACCCTGCTTGAGAAGTACGAGTTCATCCCCGACGATAAGGTCCAGCTTAGGGAGCGCCTCCTAGACGAGGTCCGCTCCTCTTCCCCTGCCAAATCCTCCCCATCCGGCTTTACCGTCGTAGACCACTCCTTCAACGTCAAAGGCGTCGGCACGGTCGCCCTAGGCACCGTGATGGGCGGGACAGTCCGGAAGCACGATGAGGTGAAAGTCCTCCCGGGCGATAGAACCGCCCAGATCCGGTCTATCCAGAAACACGATGATGACTTCGACTCTGCCTCAGAGGGTGACCGGGTGGGGCTGGCGCTCAAGAACATCGGGGCGGACGAGCTGCCGCGGGGCTCCCTCATCACCAACGACCCCTCGGTGAGGGTCTCCGCTGTCATCGGCTCCCTGGCCGGGCTGTCAAGATACTGGCCTTCCCCGATAAAAGAGGGGGCCGCCCTGCACGTGGGCTATTCCATGCAGTTCGTACCCGCAAAGGTCGAGTCTGCCGAGTGGGAAGACTTGGACTGGAGGAACCCTTCCCTGAAGCTGACTCTTGAGAAGCCCCTGGCCCACCCGCCCGGTGCGCGCGCGACGATCATGTGCTTGGGCGGCGGCAAGCTGAGGGTAGCGGGCACTATGGCTCTGGAAGGGGGTGCTCTCTGAGATGACTGCCTCGGAGGCCGGGTTTCGCCTCTTCCTGATCCCCGTGATGGTCTCGGTCTTAATTCGTCCTCCCAGGGAGCGTTTCGACGGCTCCTTCGCTGATATGGAATATCAATGCCCTCATCCAAGCATTTAATACTTCTCCCAGGGAGCGTTTCGACGGCTCCTTCGCTGATACGCCCCGTCATACCCGGCTGATCCTGTCGGCAGATGATCCTATTGATTAGGTTAGCAGGACAGTGTTGGCTAGACTTAAGTCCAATGATGGTACTCCCTTTTCCGCTGCTTGCCGAAGATGCCCTGTGCTCGGCATATGATGAATTTTTGAAGGGCCAGTATCCGCCCGGCCAATATTCGTCACCACAGTCGTGAGCGGTTTCTTTCCGGAAAAACGTGTCCTGCCTTCGGGCAGACGATCAAACACCCGAATTAGCAGTATTGGATGTTGACCTTCATATAGGGAGATATTTATCGAAAAGTTTCCCTATATGATGAGACATGAAAAGATACTTTCTGGACAAGAAGGAGGCACTGAGAGAGATCGAAGCCGAGAACAGGATGATCGGGTACCCCGACACAAGGAACTTCATAGTGTCTGTTATAGGTCCCAGGAGGGCAGACAAGGCCTTCTCCATGTATGGGATCATAAAAGAAAGGCAGCTTAATGACGGTGAATATGTTTTTGCAGACTTAGGACGACGAAGTCAGAATGATGTCGGAGAAGAAAAGACCAGTCCTTCCGGTCCACCAAGCCCTTTACGGTAGAGTGCCGGAATATATCTTCCTTGACGAGGTCCAAAGCCTCCCTGACTGGCAGCCTTCGTATACTCGCTCTACGAGAAGAAGCGTTACCGGACCTTCATCTCAGCCCCGTCTTCCAAGATGATGGGCGGGGGGTGGCGGGGTGGCCACGCAGCTCCGCGGAAGGGGGCTGAGTGTAACCGTCCTTCCATTTTCGTTCAGGGAATTTCTTTCGCTTAAGGGGATAGACTATTCTGCCTTGACTGGCGGGAAAAAGGGCTTCCACGAGGGAGGAATCCACCATTAAGAACCTCCTCTTGACATACCTGTGGAACGGATGATTCCCGCTCGTCCTGCTCGACGGCGTTGGCAAGAAGATTTTTTCAGCGGCTATGCCGACGTGGTCGTCCATAGGGACATAGTGGAGAGATAAGGGACTAGGGATCCCTCAGCGAAGTTCGTCCTCAGGTCCGCGGTAGGATCCTTCGCTAGGGAGTTATCAGCCCACAAGCTCTACAGCTCAAGCCGCAAGGGGTAAAGGTAAGCAAGAACCCCCATCTACACCTACGCATCTGCCCTAGAGGATGTGATGTTCTGCTTTTTTGTCAAGAAATCCTCCTATTCGATCAGGAAACAGGAGCTTTCTATACCGAAGGTTTACTTGAACGACACGGGCTATGCGGAGGCGTTCTTATCGGACTATGAAAGCCTGTTGGGGAGGCTTATGGAGAATACTGTCTGCCTTGCTTAAGAGGAGGGAGGCTAATGGTGAGATGTACGGGATCTCCTACTGGCAGGCTGGGGGCGCCGAGGCTGATTTTATTATCAGGAGCGGCTTCAGGACCGAGAATAGTTCGGGTGGCTCGAGCCGAGTCCGAGAAAGAGGTCGAGGGAAGGGAACTACGGGGGCTGCTCAAGGCCTCGAGGAGCCAAAGTGCAACGATCTGCTCTGTATCGGGTTTGAAGGGGGGGCGCTCCTATGGAGGGAGGACCTTCAGATTTGCTCCACTCTGGAGGTGGCTGATCGGATCGGGCTGAGCGGGCGCCCAATACTATAACGTGCCGTGGCATCCCATCCCCTCAGCGGTTCAGGGCTGTCCAGTGCCGCTGCTTTCGCTTATATGCCATCTTTCCGATGGGGTTGTGGCTCCGTTACTCTCTTGTCTTATCTCTTATAATTGATAATTGATAATTGATAATACTCGGCGTACTCTCCCCCGCCACCGGGTACCTGCTCTGGGCTAACGCGCCCTACCCTCAGGTGTCCCGCCACCAGCAAAACATCGAAAAGGGAGCTACCAGCCCTTATATCTCCCCCTTCTCCACCCTCTTGAGCCAGGCCTCCCTCCAGTAATGGAAGCAGGACCTGTCGCAGTCAAAGTGTTCCGATCCGTCACAGATGACCCCCTCCAATATCACCGTGTTCTTCAGCTTCCGCATCTCCCCAGTGCTCTCCAGGAGCATCCTCTCGAGCCTCTTGTAGACCCTGTACCTCTTGCCGCAGTGACGGAACATCTCAGGCATGAACCACAGCCCCCTGCACTTGTCGTCTGCGTCGAGCGTCTCCATGATCTCCTCTGCCGACCTTACCTCGACAAGCTCCCCCGGCCGGAGGTTGAGCACCTCGTTCGGAACGGTCTGCCTTGCTTGGGGTGCCAGTTTGGGTGCCGCACCGCCCGCTTGGTCGTGCGGCCTAAACTGAGGCTCTGCCCGAGCCTGCCCAAGCGAGCCCAGTTTCTTCTTGGCCAACGTCCTCGATGCATAGTATTTGACGCTCCAGAGGGCATGCCGCGAGGTCCAGAGGAGCCCTTTCTTCCGGAGGTACCACCAGCCGGTATACAGGAGGCGCTGCCTCCACTTAGAAGTTGCCTTCTTTAAGACATCATATCTGTACTGGCATACAGCGGCGGCGTTCTCCCCTTCCATACATTGAATCCCAGTAAAACTGTTCATAATAAACAGACTAACAAGTAGATGAACCGCAGCAACTCTTAAAAATCTTATGCGGCGGCGCCTCGAAAATATATTTGTTGAGGCGCTTCCCCTGCACGTCTCCGAGGGAGGCTTTAAATACCGTTTGGCCGTCTCGGTTATCCATACTTGGTGGCTGGGAGAGTTGTTCGAGGACTACCGTGGCATCCCGAGGGAGGCGATGTACCTCATCTACGGGAGCTTCTTCCCCTCCCTGGCCTTCGGTATGTTCTTTACCGACCTGCCCTACTTCCTCTCGAGCGTCCAGGGGCTCTCCGACACGTACATGGGAACGGTCATCATGGCGATGGGCATCTCGATGGTGCTCTCCAGCATACCGCTCGGCATCGCTGCCGACAGGTACGGCAGGCGGAAGTTTCTCGCTATAGGTAACGTGATCGCCAGCCTCGTCATTATCCTCTTCTCCCTCACAGCCGAGCCGGCGATCCTGATACTGGCCGCCGTCCTCGAAGGCATCGCCGAGGCTGCCTACTCTGCCTCTTCAAGCGCCATCATCGCCGAGAAGGCGGGGGCCGAGAAGAGGACGTCCGTCTTCTCCCTCTTCTGGGTGATCAACAATGTGGCGTTCGGGCTCGGCGGCATCATCATCCCGTCCGTCCTCGTCTTCGAGTCGGCCGGGTTCGGCGCCGGGGAGTCCCACATGCTGCTCTACTCGATCCTGGGCGTGATGAGCCTCGCCTCCACCTTAATCCTGCTCAAGGTCAGCGAGTCCAAGACGCTCAACCGGGCGACGAGCTTCAAGGACATGCTCCCAAGGAAGTCCAAGGCTGTCCTCGTGAGGTACGTGCTGACCGGTTCCATCTTAGCCTTCGGGGCAGGGCTCATCATCCCCCTCATGACCAGGTGGATGGACCTGCGGTACGGCGTCTCTGACGCGGTGAGCGGGCCGGTCATCGGGATCTCGAGCCTGATGATCGGTCTGGCATCGCTCGCTGCGCCTGCCATAGCCCGGAGGCTGGGCGTGGTCAAATCGATCATCGCGACCGAGGCCGTCTCCACCGTCTTTATGTTTGCGATGCCCTTCTCGCCTACGTTCGTCGTGGCGAGCGGCGTCTACACCGTGAGGACGTTCCTGATGAACATGGCGAACCCACTGCAGCAGTCCCTGATAATGGGCCTGGTAACGCCCGACGAGCGGGGCGCGGCCTCGGGGATAAGCTCGGCGCTG
>Ga0067045_1002474_pt1 | contig 181719 bp, 155 predicted proteins | sample TerdegcTABiofilm_FD_59184 | JGI IMG/M metagenome (GOLD analysis project Ga0067045, IMG submission 59184) | Combined Assembly of (Gp0054472, Gp0054536) Wastewater bioreactor microbial communities from Singapore -Terephthalate degrading...
GTAATACTAATTTGCATTCAAAATGTCTATGTCATTGCGAACCTTAGAATAAGGTGAAGCAATCTCGTAGGTTATCGCCTATGAGATTGCCGCGTCGTTTTGCTTATGCAAAACTCCTCGCAATGACAAAGTGGAGTTAATAGTTTTTTGATTGCCTAATTGGTTAGTAAACAATTTTCACATTTTTAGATAAACATTAACCGCGGAGCAATAAATGAAACCATCAAAAATTGTGTTTGCGTGTGTGCTTCTAATTCTTTTTCTCTCCTCACAAATTTCAATATTAACCGCTCAAAACCCAAAAGATAAAAAAACCGATAAAATTCCCAAAAATAAACCCGAATATTTTAAAGATTCAAAAATAATTAAATTCAGATCGCGGGAAATAAAAATTGAACCCGCGAATGAAACAAAAATTAATTTTCAATCCGGTAAAAAGCATGTTTATCTCAAACTGAAAGATTATCCTTCCAAATCAAAACTGAAATTATTGAAAAAATACAATATAAACCTCGATAATTTTGTAGACGATAAAGCATACGTTGGTTGACAAAAAAATAAAAAATTATTTTTAAAAAGTTGTAACGAAATTGAAAATTTGGTGTTATAATATTCTGTAGGACAAAGGAATACATCATGACAGCAAAAAACATTTTATTGCTCAGCTTAGTTTTTCTTATCTGCGAATGTAATTCAGTTTCATTCGCGCAAGACTATGAGTTCCGCGACCTCGGTACACTGGGTGGACGCTCAAGTGGCGCGAATGCGATAAATAATAACGGACAAGTTGTTGGTGCATCCAAAACTTCTACAAATACTTATATTCACGCATTTATTTGGGATATAGTGTCAGGCATGCAGGATTTTAGGTAAGTTTGGTTATCGAAGCACATCAGCTTATGATATTAATGATTCAGGACAAGTCATTCGCATTGGAAGTGAGAAGCCTTTTTTGTGGACTGCGGGAGGGGGATATACACAATTATATATGCCTAATCCTAATTCAAGTGTAACTGTGCATTCAATTAATAATTCAGGGCAGGTTGTGGGCAGTATTAGCGGTCGCGGGCATATTTGGAATACTCCGACAGAATTGGAACGTCTTGGTCCTGATTATATGTCGGCGATAAATGATTCAGGACAGATGGTCGGTTATTCTACTCAGGGAACTCCGCCACTGACACCTCTTATGGCTTTTTCATCTTTTATAGATCCCATTGAAAATAAGACTTACGGTATAGGTTCATTAAATTACGATGTAAATATTACGGTGGTTGCAGATTTGAACAACTACGGGGTTGCAGTCGGCAGTTCATCTGCAGGTGATCTCGCTCATGGTTTTATATGGGATATGGTAAATGGAATAAGAGATATCGGTACTCTTGGTTTGGAATGTTTTCCTCAGGCAATAAATAATCTGGGACAGGTTGTAGGTTATTCTAGACTAATTGTTAATGGGCTTCATGAAACACATGCTTTTCTTTGGGATGAACAAAACGGTATGCAGGACCTCGGTACTTTTGGCGGCAATAGCGCATCTGCTTATGATATAAATGATTCAGGCCAGATTGTTGGTCAATATCGATCACCAAGCGGATACTTCCACGCTTTTCTTCTCACTCCGAAAACTGTTCCCGAACCTTCGGCTATGATCTCATATCTGCTTGGTTTAATGTGGATTGTAAGAAATATCATTAGAAAAAAATAAGATATACCAGATCACTTTTTACCGGCAAAATCATACCGTTCATTTCAGGCGGGCATTTCTGATTGCGGTGATCAATTTGTCTTTCTGCGATTCAAATTTTTCAAATTCCGCTAAATAAGTCAGGCTGAAAGTTTTGTTGCCATACTGATAAAACCGCCCGATTTCGCCGTAAGGTTTATAGTAGTCGGTTCCTTCGTAGATTATTTCATAGATAATATTGTTTTCGTCTTCGCTTATTATGTTCCAGTCGATAACATAGCCCGAATCGACGATAAACTTTATATATCCTTCATGCAGTTGCACAGCGTTTTTAGAATATCCATAAATCGCGCTGGAAAATCGTTCAGCCCATTTTTTTGCCGTTTCGTTTTTCCTGAAATATTCGATACGCTGGTAATTTTTTTCTCTTCTGCTATATTGCGCTACAAGATTTTGGGCATCAAAATCAAATTCCCACGGTTCAAGAGCTATGTCTGTGCTGTCTTCGGGAAAAATGACAAAAATGTTCTGCCGGTGTATATCGAGAAGGTTATTTCTGGTGTCGTCTTCATAAACATATATTTGCATAAGGCAATCAGAGCGGCGTTTCAGACCTTCGATAAATGGAGAGGTTATTGTTATTTCTTTCTCGTGGAGTTTCGGGCGGAACTTGATCATTATCGGTTTGGATTTATCTTTGGGGTTTTCGAAAGATATTTCAAGGTATGCAGTATCGGGTAATTTCTGTGTCTGTTTTACCAGTACCCTGAGGCTGTGCTTATATTCGCCCCCGCTCATTTCCGTAATAACTTTGGCTGAAATTGTCTCGAAATATTTAGATACCGACGGAGCAGGTAAAATTGTACATCCGCAGATGCTCGCTAATATAACAAAAACTATAATTTTGCAGAAAATTTTTAATGTATTCATCATGTATTCAATAAATTGTGATTCCAACTAAATCAAGTATATTGTTTTAAAACGGATAAATCAAACAATTTCGGTTAATTTTGGTTTTATTGTTAAATATTTTAAATTGAAAATTATTTTTACTGACAAAACGGCGAAATATAAACTAAAGTTTAACAATATTTTTTAAGGAGACCGGTTTGGCAAAAAAGTTTTTCCTTTTATCAATCATCGCGTTTATTTATATTTGCGCAACCGTTTCCTGCGCGCAACCCTCTAAATATTCACGTCTTTCAGGCTCGCCGGCATATTCCGAACCGACTGCGAAAAAATGTGCAAAACATATTATTATATTTATCGGCGACGGAATGAGCCTTTCTTCGGAAACAGCGGCAAGCAGGTATATGTCCGGCAAAGATCATGCACTCGTATGGCACGCATTCCCTGTTAATTGTTTTGTATCGACTTGGGATATAGATACTTATAATCTATATGCGCGCAAATACGGCAAATCCTGCTACGATCCGGCGGATTTTTGCCCGTATACCGGTTACGATCCCGATAAAGGAGCCGGCAAACCGTATCCGTTATCCGATAAAGATACATCGGGTTATTTTCTGACGACAATATATGACAATATCTCGAAGAATAATGTTATCCCCGCACCGGATTCGGCATCGTCCGCTACGGCGATATTTACAGGGCATAAAACCGCAGGCGGCAGAACCGGCTGGGGCGCTGGAACAAAAAATCAGGCTAAAAATATACTTTCAAACATCTGCGAGAAAATGCGCGATGAGAATAAAGCCTCTATCGGCGCCGTAACAACGGTTGCGTTTTCACACGCTACGCCGGCGTCTTTTTTATGCCATAATCCCAGCAGGGAAAACTATACTAAAGATCAAACCAATATTAATTCCATCGCGAAACAAATCATATTGGATATCAGGCCGGAAGTAGTTATCGGCGGAGGGCATCCTTCGTTCGCGGGAACAAAATATATCTCTGACAACCTGTATGAGTATCTCAAATACACAGATGAATATGTGTTCGCAGAACCTCAAAACGGCAAAGACGGATCCGATATGCTTTTTGAGTCCGCTCAAAAAGCAGTCAGGGAAAACAAAAAATTGTTCGGGCTTTTCGGCGGGCGTGACGGTTGTCTGGAACGTTATCACCCGCAATCGGGGGTTGCTGAGTTAAAGAGAAAATCACATAGGGACCCATCGCTTAAAGATTCGGTTCTCGCCGCGCTTAAGGTTTTATCCGCAAACCCTAATGGATTTATTCTTCTGACGGAACAGGGAGATATCGACTGGGCAAACCATAACAATGATTTCAGATGGCTTGCCGGTTCGGTTTTAAGTTTAGATGAAGCTGTAAAAACCGCTGTCGAGTTTGTAGACAAACCCGGCGACCAAATCGACTGGTCAAACACACTAATTATCGTAACAGCGGATCATTCAAACGGTTATCTTAGATTCAACAAAGTTACGAAACAAGGCGAATTGCCACGTCAGGTAAAAACTGAAAATTCGTTTGAGTATCCGCAAAACGAGATCCGATTCTATACCCGCAGTCATACGAATGAACTTGTAGGATTGTATGCGCACGGGTGCGGATCGGAATTTGTCTCGGATTATGAAGGGTTATGGTACAAAAACACAAAAATAATAGATAATACGCAAATTTTCCTGATTCTGAAAAAAGCCGCCCGTTTGAAATAAACTGGTTACGAAAATCATCACATCCTATTGCTACTTGCTACCGTTTCAAAGAATATGTTTTTGATAATGCAAAACAAAAAAGGAAAAGATTCTCTTCTTTTTGAAAAAAGAAGCAAAAACTTTTTCAGAATGCTTCGCATTCCGGCTCATTAATAATATAAAACGCGAATTAGTATCATACATAAAATAACACTGTTTGGGTTTGCGCAAAGTCTAATTCATTGGAGCAACTCTATTAGAGACATATTTTGAGAATAATATAGAGGGTAAAGATATGAAAACCAAAAAATTTATAATGTTTTTCTTATTGATTTTATTCAGCATATCCGGCATAAATTGCGCGACAAGAAAAATGTATTCGGGAGACATGCCAAGGGAAAAAACAGCAACAGTATTCGAGGGTTCCAACGCCAGAATAATTTCGTTCGACGGAGTAAACGACGGAACCCTTTCTTCACTTGAGATATTTCCGGGCAAACACAGGCTAAAAGCTGATTTTGTTTATAATTCCAGCTACGTTAAAAGGATGGACGGTTACCTTTACCAAATAACTTACAAATCGAAATCGCCGATAGAGATTGAGTTTGAAGTTTTTCCCGGAAAAACATATTACGTCGAAGGCAAACTGGACTCAAGCGAACTGTGCCGTATTGAAATCAAGGAAGGATTCTTGTTCGACAAAAAAACGGTAAGTTCAAAAATAGCCGTTATAGAAGAAGTTTACGAACCGTATTATGCCGAAAGAAACTATTATGACGATTATTACCGTAGCTCTTTTTATAGGCGCGAACCGTTTTTTGTACACCGGTGGCCGTACCATTGCTGGTAAAAAAAATAATCAGTTATGTTCTATGGGGAGAATAGAAACTCAGTGTTTTAATGTTTCGCCCCATGTTTTTTGCAGGAACAATTTCCTTCCCGAACCTGAGCGGTAACTCTCATATTTTTGCGGATTTTTCCTGCAGAAATCCTGATGGTATCCTTCCGCATGATAAAAAGGTTGAGCGGATTTGATTTCCGTTACCACAGGTTTGCTAAAAATTCCCGATTTCTCAAGTTTTTCCTTCGATTCAACGGCAATCTGCCTCTGCTGATCGGTATGATAGAAAATGGCTGTTTTGTATTGCGAACCTCTGTCGGCAAACTGCCCGCCGTCGTCTGTGGGGTCGATATTGCGCCAAAATATATCGAGCAGTTTCTCATACGATATTACAGCCGGATCGAAAGTTACCTCAACCGCTTCGTAATGTCCTGTGGTACCTGTGCATACCTGTTCGTAAGAGGGGTTTTTTAAGGTTCCACCGGTATATCCTGAGATTACATCGGTTACGCCTTCTATTCCTTCAAAAGGAGATTCCATGCACCAGAAACAACCACCCGCGAAAACTGCTTTTTCCGTTTTTTTTTCAGCAAACGTTTTTTCGCTCATAACTATCAAGCTCAATAAAATTAATATTTTTAATACTATAGTTTTCATAAAATATAAAAACAGATTGCCCGTGTTATTGTATTTATAATTCAGACCGATTATTTTGTATGCCGGTTTATGCAGGCCGTCAGATAATCTGTTTTTTTAATTTTCTTTATATTTTTCGCGCAATGAAACAGCTACTTTAACCATATTTTTCAAAGCGGGTATAGTTTCTTCATATCCTCTTGTTTTCAATCCGCAATCAGGGTTAATCCATAACAGCGATTTATCAATTACTTTCAGCGACCTGACGGCGATTTCTTCCATTTCTTCGCAGGAAGGTATGCGGGGAGAATGGATATCGTAAATTCCCACGCCGATTCCGTGATTATAATTGAATTTCTCAAAAGCCTGCAGGATTTCGCCTTTACTGCGTGAAGCCTCGATAGAGATCACATCTGAATCCATATTATAAATATAATCGATTATCTCGTTAAATTCGGAATAACACATGTGAGTATGAATTTGAGTTTGCGGTTTCACTTTCGCGCAGGCGAGTTTAAACGAATCCACCGCCCATACAAGATAACTTTCCTGATCGGCTTTTTTTAACGGAAGCCCTTCTCTAAAAGCCGGTTCGTCTATCTGAATAATTTTAATTCCCGCAGACTCAAGATCCTGAAGCTCATCGCTCAACGCCATCGCTATCTGGAAAGCCACGTCCTGTTTGGGGATATCGCGCCTGTAAAACGTCCAGTTTACCATAGTTACAGGACCGGTAAGCATTCCTTTAACATATTTGCCGGTAAGCGACTGCGCGTATTTTATTTCGTCTACCGTCATGGGGCTTGGGCGGTACACATCGCCGTAAATAATCGGAGGGCGCACGCATCTTGAACCGTAAGACTGTACCCATCCGTTTCTGGTAATGGCAAACCCGCACAATTTTTCGCCGAAAAACTCAACCATATCGGTACGTTCGAATTCGCCATGCACCAGAACGTCGATTCCGATTTCTTCCTGAAGTTTAATTATTGCCCGTATATGTGATTTAATAAATTCGTTGTATTCGTCTTTAGATATGCGTCCTGCAATAAAATCCGCTCTTTTTTTTCTGATCTCTCCGGTTTGCGGAAAACTTCCGATTGTAGTTGTGGGAAACAGAGGCAAACCGAGCAATTTTTCCTGTTGGTCAAACCGCTGTGCAAAATCCTGCCGAAACAGATTTTTTTGTTTGAAATTATTCAGTTTTGCCTGAACTTCGGTATTAGCGAACAACTCGCGTACGCTTTTTAGATCCTGATACGGCACTTTTTCGCACCCGCAAACAATTTTTTTCAAAGTTTTTAGTTCGTCAAGCCTTTCTTTGGCAAAAGAGAGCAATTGGATAACATTTTCGTTCATATTGCCTTTTTCCGGTTCCAGAGAATACGGCAGATGAAACAAAGGGCCAGCGTTGGATAATATTATCCTGTCTTCGCCGACATATTGTTTGATTTCATCTATCAATTGAACTGCTTCTTTGTAATCTGTTTTCCACGGGTTTCTTCCGCTGACTACTCCGGCGATAACCGTTTTATCTTCAGGGAAACCGAATTCCCGCAAAGAATCCAGATTGCCCCGGCTTTCTATAAAATCAAGCCCGATACCATCTACAGGAAGGTTAAATACAATTTTGCGATAGTTTGACAGGCTCTCATAATATGTCTGAAAATGGATTTTCAACGATTTCAAACCGGCGGAAATTATTCCGTAAGCTTCAATAAGGATATCAGCATCGCCTTCTGTTTTGTCCAGCACCATAACCGGTTCATCCAGTTGAACATACTCTGCGCCTTCCTGTTCGAGTTCTTTAAGCATCCGGTTGTAAATTTGCGCACAATCCAATACCATTTCCCTGAACCTGCCGGACTCTTGAGCTTTAACGGTTCTGGTTTCACCGGTTACGGGATCGGTATCAATAAATTTGCTCAAAGAAATATATGTAAAAGGGCCTATAATAACAGGTTTCGTTGAGATACCGAGTTTTTCCTTTGCCGCGCGGTATGCATACAGAGGCCTGTTTTTCGTAAACTTAAAATTATGTGTAAGTTCCGGCACAATATAATGATAATTGGTGTTAAACCATTTTGTCATCTCGCAAGCAGGTATATCTTTTTCGCCTCTTGCCATAGCGAAATAGAGATCCAAATCGTCGTCAATATGTTTAAACCTTTCCGGTATTACGCCAAGCATGGTAGATATATCGAGCATAAAATCGTACAGGGAAAAATCGTTTGACGGTACAATATCCAGAGACGCTTCGATACAGTTTTTTAAACGGTCCATGTTTACATCGCCCGCAAAAGCGAACAGTTCGTCTTTCGATATCGCCTGTTTCCAATAAGATTCCACAGACTTTTTCAGTTCCCTGTTCGGACCGATTTTCGGGAACCCGTACGCCGTTATTTTCAAGCTCATTATATCCTCCATAATAATTTCGGTTTCTAAATTTTTATTTAAACATATTTAAATAAAATTGAGGAGAAATATCAATCCTTATTTTCAAATATGCCCAACTAATTGCCACACAAGTATTATTTATCACAGCTTGCTAAAATTATGTTACAATATACAAAAAGAAACCATATACCCTCAACCTGTAGGTATTCAATAATTCCAAATAGTTAGTTCGATTACAATAATTTGAATTTAGGTATTTAGTTTATTAATAAATATCAAATTATTTTTGCAAATAATAACTATTACTCATCATAATGATTTTGATATTTTGGGATTGCTTAAAACCTTAAATTTCTATATCATCACGAGAAGTTTGCGAAAGCAAAACGACGTACTGATCTCAAAATCATCAGAGCTGAGATTGCCACAGTTCCTTCGGATCTTCGCAATGACAATAAAAAGCACTTTTTCAGCGCTCTCATTTTAATTTTTTTATTAATTTATATTGCATTTATTTTTTAATACATGATATTATAATTTTGTATTATTTTTATATATGCAATTAATGTTATATAAATATTTTTTGGTTTTAAAGCTATATTATATTTTTATATTACATATTAATATTTATATGTTTTTAAAATAAATACATGCAACTAATTTCCTATTTGTTAACTTCCGACTGAAAGGAGGCAAAAAGAAATGTACTAACCAAACCAGCAGGAGGGGGCACTTAGTAGGAGGAGACAAGATGAAAGTTTTTAAAATTTTAGTATTTTTATTGATTTTGTTATTCAATTTACCGGTTTTCGCATCTCGAATCATGCCGCCGATTCCGGATCCGTTTGTGAGTCCCTTTATGGGACAAGCCGAACTAACCAATCCAGCCCGTCCGGGAGAATCCGTAACATGTGACTGGATAGTTGTAACTTCGGATATTTCTCTGGCAATACCCGATACGGATATAGTATTCGCTTTAGATCTTTCCACCGGCCTGCCAAAAGGAACGATAACGGAGTATAGGACAGTTTCGCAATATTATTATTTTTATCAGCTTGAAAATTTTTCGGCAAATTTTGCTACCGGTTTTACGCTGAATGTAAATCCGAACACTGTGCTAACAGCAGGGTATTTCAACTGCACTGTCTGTGATCTGGATAACCCCGCGTTTTTTTCTATTCCGCACATTCTTGTAATAGAAGATGAACCAGTACCCGATATAAAGTGCGCTATAACATCCTCAACTTTTGACCCGGGGGGATCTGCCCCAAATCAATCCATAAGCTTCATACCGGGAGGCGCTTTTTCCCCGGGTTGCGAATCATTCACATTTTTTATAACATGTCTTGAACCGCCGGAATACAAAATAAATTCGATACTTGCCGGCGCTCCCGCTCTTGCCGATTCACTGCCGGTTCCAAGAAATCCGGTTCCCGAACCGGCATCAATTATACTGTTGCTGGTTTCTCTGTCCGGTTTTATCTGGAAAAAAGCAAGGTAATGCGCAATAAAAGTTGTTTTATTTGAAAAGAAGCGCGGAATCCTCCGATTCCGCGCTTCTTTTGCATAATCCGGTATATTCAGGCATTCGGGAATAATTATTTTATAAATCTATCGGTTTCTGGTATAATATAAATACAATACCTAAATAATTATAAAAACCGGTTTACGTATTTTTGAAATAAATATTTATGATAAAAATTCATATCGCTGTAATTTTATCGCTGTTTTTTTTGTTTTCATCTGCCACAATTGAGGCTAAACCGCCTGAATTCCAGAATATCCTCGATAAAACCAGAGACCTTGAACTTGAGATAACATCTTTTCATAAAAGCATATCGGATAAAATTTTATTTTTTATCGAAGACGCTCACTGCAATTATACCGCCCAGAAAGAGCTGTCCGCAATCCTGCGTAAACTGATTGATGGAAATTTATCTTCGCAGATCGCCGTTGAAGGTTCGCAGGGTGAAATTTTAACCCAGTTGTTCGCTACGTTTCCAAACAGTGCAATTAGGCGTAAGTTAGCTGATAATTTATTAAAAATCAGTCTTATTTCAGGTGAAGAATATTTTTGTATTTATAATGGAGTTCCGATCAGGATTTACGGTGTCGATGAAGAGAACCTTTACAGGGAAAATATCGGTTATTTTAGAAAATCATACGAACTTAGCAGAGACTCAAATGAGATTATAAATAAAATAAGGGCAAACATCGAGCTTATTAAAGAAGATAATTTCAATTCCAGTCTTCTTAAACTGAATAAAACCGTTTTTGCATATCATGAGGGAAAAATAGCCCTTGATGAATATATTATGTTCTTAAATGGAATAACAAAAATACCGGCGGTTGATGAAAGGTATGCTCATATCAGGAAATTTATGGATATTTGCACCGCCCAGAAAAAAATTGATTACGACCAGCTTGATACTCAAACCCGGCAGATAATAAAATTCATAACCAAAAATTTGCCTGAAGAAGAATCTTCGCAGGCAGCAAAATTGTATTATAAAAATCTCAAAGGCGATATTAGTTCTTCGTTATTTTACGCAAAACTAATATCTTTGGCACAGAAAACCCCTGATTTTGAATCGAATTTGTTTCCGATGGTCTTACGATTTACTCAATTGTCTGAGCAGGCAGATTCGTTAAATAAAGCGCAGATTAACGCCCAGATGGATCTGTTGATTGACGAATCTTATGCGATTATGGCAAAAACTTCTGTGGAAAAAGAACTTGTGGAGCTTGACAAAAAAGCGTGCCTTTTGGAAAAGTTGCTGAATTTGACTTTATCGAGGGCTGAATATGAAAAAATTAAAGGCGACTTACCAGCTTTTATAAATTTTGCAAAAAGTTATAATCGTTTCGCGCCGGATAAGCTAACCGATAAGGAAACCGGCCTTCTTGAAGCGCATATAAACAATAATGCCGGGTTTTACCTTACCGCCTCAAAACGTGATGAATGGTTACTGAAAAACACATTACCTCTTTTTGAATCCGAGAACAGGGCAGGGATAATACTGATTGCCGGCGGGTTTCACAGAGACAAAATAATATCTGCCTGTTCAGATAACGGGATATCGTGTATAGTGATAAGCCCTAAAACAGCGGTATTGTCCGACGGCGGGCTTTATGCGGCGGTACTGCTTCGATCCGGTTTAGAAAAAACCGAATCCGAATCGGAAAACCGTAACAACACCAATCTGCGGGCCACATCTTTTTTTGCGGAACATAGTTTCGACGACGTAAACAAAGTTGTCGAGTTCAGGAACAAATTTATCTTCGCTTCCGTTTTAGAATCTTTAACCGATTTTTCAGCGGTTGAAATTTATAACTTGATACGCGACTGGAGAACGGCTTTTTCAACTGCAATCGGGCAGAAATTCGATAAAAACTCAGTAAAATACAAAGTATCGCTTGCGCTATTTGACCATCTCGTAACCGATGTGTTTTCATTCGGTAATTTTCAACTCGATTCAAAATCCAGATCAATCACTGTAAACAGTATGGGAAAAACTTTTAGGATATCCATGGATTCGTCGGCTCAGATAAATATTGAAGAGCTCACAGATACCGGCAGAGATTTTTCTAATCTGGAATCCGCAATGGAGCTTGATACAACCGCAATAAAACTGAAAAACACGCAGGTGTTTATTTCCGCATGGACAATCGCAGATGTCAAATCGCCTTATTTTGGGCATGGCGACGCTCATTACAGCGTAAAATATATTCAGGCGCTAAATAAAAGATCTATTGAGCCTGTAGTAATCTTACCAGAAAACAAAAATGAATTGACAAAAACGCTTGCAAAATATAAATCGGCTTTAGCAGGAACGGATCTTAAATTTAAATTCGCCCTTTACGACGAATCGAAAAATCAATATATAGAACTTGATATTAATGGCTTGGAAAAAGGAATAATCAGTGTTTCAAAGAAACCTGTTGTAATTCAGTTATGCTCAAAAATCGATTCTTTGAACAATGAGCGTTTAAAAAAGCTTGATTCTCGTTTAAGCCGGAAAGAATCTCCCGTATTTATACGGATTCCGACGGCGGGCACGATTCTTGAGCCGATAGATTCCATAGAAGCTCTGGAACTGCACATGAATCCGGCTCCTCTTACTCTGAGCGCCGAAAATATCATCAAAACCGGTTTTATCGTCGATCAGGAACTGCTTGATCTGATAAAAGAGCTGAAATCGCAACCGGTTAATATGCTGAGAGCAAATATTCTGGATAAACTCAATACCCTATCCGGATCAAAGTTTACCGAAGCGCTTCAATCGGCCGGATTAACCGGCACAGATACTGCAGGGCTTGTGTGGACGTTCAGGTATCTGACGGAAAAATCCGATACTGAACTCTCGTATTTCATGAATGCGCTTTCCTCAACCGGCAAAAAGCAGGTTGTGTTTACTTTTTATTCCGATAAATCAGCTGTGGATTTGAAACACAAAGAGTTTCTGAAACGGAATTTCAAATTCATCGATCTTCAACAGCCAGGTAATAACAACACCGCTAACAAAAGCGATATCCTTGTAATAAACCTTCCGCCTTTGGAAAGTAAACTGTTCAAGTCGCTTATGGGTATATCCAATAATGCGGTAGTAAGCGGTGAAAACTCTCTGGTCGAAGGAATTATCCTGAACAAGTTCGGGGTTGGACCGGCAATACTGTTTAAGTCCGCTATGCCGGAACATATATCGATTTTGAAAAATTCGTTTGAGGCTCAGGACCAATTGTATTTGTTAAACAAGATGGTTTCGTACTCGGGGATAACCGATTCCCCTTCCATAGAATCTCTTGATTTATGGCAGGCAACTCCTGATATTAACAATACGGAACGGTTTATCCGAGACGCGTTTTTCGATCCTCAGACAAACCTGCTTCTTCGAAAATCCATGTCGGATATTGTACCTGAGGTTAATGGGCTAAACGTTCTTTCGGGGATAATATCCGATCTTGATAAAGGACATTCACAATCCGTTATTATAAAAGAGTACAATCTGGGTGTTCAGAATAAAGCCATTGAGCTTGTAAACGGGTTTATGTTGGATAAATCGCTCAATTTCGCTTCAATTGACGGGCAGGATAAATTCATAGCCGGCGGGTTATCAACTTTTATCAAAGAGTTCGTTATGCAAAACGTACAGAAAAATATGGATCCCGATGAAATTCATGTTCAGGTTTCGGCTCTATTGAAATTGATATCAATAATATACCGGAAAAATTTAAGCGAATTGAATCTGGATAAACCTGAAATTCTATCCGCCAAATTCGAGGAAAAACTAAACAAATTGAGTTCGCAGATATCAATTGCCGGAGATGGTCATTTATTTATGCCGTCAGATCTGGAATCAGACTCATCGTATGTGCACATATTCATTGACAGGCATAATTTCGAGCATAACGCTGATACGGCCGGCAAACCGCAATCAGAAATAATCTCCAAATCCACAGCTTTTGGTTTAATAGAAAACTTATCGGAATTTTACGCGATAAAAAATCTTATTTATTTCATAGAAAATTCTTCTTCACCAACAGCGCAGGAATTCGCGAAAGGTTTATCGTCGATTAAATATGCCGATAGTTTTTTAAATTCTATAAATCTCAGAAACCTTCCTGAAAAGGCTATCGGGAAACGGCAGAATTCTGAAATTATTAACGATTATAAAATTCAAGCGGTGCTTCATGAATTCCGCAGGCTTTTGCCAAAATATTCTGCCAAACTTGAGCGGTTTTATATGCGGGCGGATATTGAGGCATTCGCAAAATATATCCGTCAGGTTATCAATCAGGAAATTCCTTACGATCCTGAGCTTGCGGCTGATTACGTTAAACTCGCGAAATCCATGTCAAAACCGTCTGTGCAGAAAGGGCTTAAAGGGGATAGTCCCCCATCCGTTTTTTTTAACAACTATAAAACATTGCTTGAGCCTGCAAGAAACCATATCAGGGATCTGCTGCTACAAAAATCCGTTTCCGGAGATTACAGCATAAATATAAGAAGCATAGGTTCATCTGACGGCAAAGAAGCGTATTCTCTGGCAGAGATACTTGAGCAGGAACTGGTTTCTTTAGCGCAAAAGCTGTTTTCCGCAATCCCCGATGCTGATCAAAAAGAGCATCTGATTCAGCAATGGATTGATAACTGGAATATAAATGTTTACGCTCTTGATACCGGTTTGGGCGGATTAGCGTTATCAAAGCTGGGCATATACCGGGCAATGCCGGCAGAGTTGAATTTTTTAGCGGCACATCCTGAATTCGGCAAAATGTTTTCAGACAGGATAGATTTTGCAGATTACAGTATTGTGCGAGCGAATAACAGATTGCGAAGATGGGTTCGCCCCGTATTCGCTGATTTAAATTCCGATTTAAGCGCGCTTAACGCTACAAAAAGCGAATTGAGTTTTATGATAGATACACTTGCGAATTTAAAATCGGACAGGCATAGAAAAAAAGTAATTCAGGCGGTTATCGATTCCTCGAACAGAAATTACAAATCGTTTTTTTCGTACAATACGGAATCGGGCAAGTTGCCTGTTGGTTTAGGTTATAATGAACTTCAGCCTCAAACAATTCCGCCTGTTTCAGCGCCTTCTTTTACGCTCATACATGAATCGGCAATTTATTACGGGAACAATAAAATCGAGGATCTGTCTCGGATTTTCGGTTTACCGGAACAGACCATACGCGAAATTTATGATCCTGAACTGCATACGCAAGCGGTAAACCTCATTTCCAGGTTCAACAATTATATGCCCGGCGAATTAACACAACCGGACGCCCAAAAAGAATTTTTGTTTTACCAGTACAAATTCTTTGTAAGAGATATGCTGATGGAATTGCTTGATTTATACAATATAGATATTGTTAAAAAACAGTTCGGATTGTTTAGAACTCATTTGGCAAGGGCTTATTATGATAAGTTGGTTGAGCTTGACACACCTTCTGCGCAAGATTACGCAAAGATTTTCGAGCAAAACCTTGATGAATTCAACAAAAACCTCCTTTTTACATCTACCGGACATCTGTTCATACCTTTAAAATCCGATCCTGATTTATATGAGCATTTTTACCTTGATAACCATGCATTTATTCCAAGCCAAGATATAGCTGAGAATTTCCAAAGCGAAATTGTATCAGCTCAGGTAAAAGACAATTTGGTTAAGGATGCTCAAGATATAAGTTATATTCGCGCTCTGCTGGAGTTCATAGACATTAAGAAATCGTTTTCGTATTTTCATCAGGAACTGATGCCTCCCACATATAATCCGCAAAACCCGCTTCAGATTGACAAACTCAAAGATTATGTCGCGCTTTCCTGCCTTGATTATTTCAGGGCAATGGTAATCCGACATTCGGATGTACTTATAAAAGAATACGGCAGGGCGGATTTGAGCGCTTTTTACGAATATATACAGAAAATCAAATCGGGGCATAAAGACGAAAAGGTTCTTAATGATTTCATAAAAATATCCGCCGTGATTCTTCAGGGAAACGGCGATTCCGTCGGCACTACCAATTTTTTCAGAAGCAGTGAAGACTGGATATCCCCTCTTGATAAATATCTTGCCGACCTAATACTTCAGAAAGTATCAAAAGGGGATTATACTTTGTCCATACGAAGCATCGGCGGAGCAATCGGTAAAGAGGGGTATTCTCTTGCCGCAGTACTGGAAAAAGCGCTCATGGAATATGCAATGAACAAGATTTACTCCGGCATAACCGACTCTGTTCAGCGATCCAAGCTCGCTAAACAATGGGTTGATAAATGGGATGTTAAAGTATACGTTTTAGATTTCAGCATACAGAGGCTTGTTACATCGAAAGAAGGTTTATATATCATGGACGACGTCGGTTTGAAATTTATAGACAATAACAAAGAATTCAAATCCATGATTCAAAAACAATTCCCCGGAGACGGATATTATCCCATGTCGAAAATGCCGGCACGCTTGAGACGATGGATCACACCGGTATACTGCGACCTTAACGATGATTTGTCCCCCATAACCCGCAATCCTGCCGAAATCACGTTTGCCATGAACGTGATACCGTATTTAAGAAATAAGCCTGCGGTTATAGAAGCGATAAAACAGTCTGTGCACCCTGAATACAAATCATTTGTTGCGTATAACGACGGATTCAACGATCCTCCTATAAAACATAATATCCTGAGAAACCAGCCGTTAATTATACCGCCCTCAATTTCATTTGATTTGAAATCGGTTATAGAACTCGCTATCCGGTTAAAAACGGCAGACCCGGCTAAAATTGCCGAGGTTTTAGGTTTAAAAACTGAATCTGTAGCCGAAATGTACGATCCTGAACTTCTTAAAGCGGCGCACTCTTTAATAGACAGGATACTCAACGAATTCCGGGATGTTGAGGATGAAACGGCTCATATCAAGTTTGCCGATAATATTCTGCGGTCTTTTGTATCCGATTATGTATCCGGCAAGATGAAATATTTGCCTCAGGAAGACATCATGCGAAAAATCGCTCAATTTCGCGCAATTCTTCCCGTGATTTACAATCAGATGCTTATCGGTAGACAAACCGCAATAAATAAGGAATTAACGGAAAATTTTACCTCTGTAACCGGAGAATTCTTATCTTCTGTAGAAATATCCGGCAAACATTTGTTTATACCGGCTGGTTTGGGCAACAAAGATACTTTTACACACGTTTATTTAGCCGAACCATTTATGGACAGGTTTTTCGAGAATATTGCCAAAGACGTGCTGAAAGCGTTCTATGAAATAGACTGGAACCCGCAGGAACCGCTTTCGCCTGCGGAAGAATATGCGGTATCTGAATTTGTATCTGCACAGGATAAAAACACAATCATCAGTAATAACCAAGAATTGGAATATGCGGTTCGCCTGCTTGAAATGGCGGAAATAAAAACCAAGTTTCCTTTTTTCGCAAGCGATCTTTTGCCAGTATCATACCTTGAGAGCCAGCGAACAGCTATCGCTATGGGAAAATTCCAGATTTTCAAAGTACCTCCCCGGTTTATCACAACAGGCGTATTATTTGAGAATCTAAAAAAGCGGATTGCGTTTCTTTCTCTCCCCTATTTCAGGGATGTCGCAAAAAAACATGCCAATGTGCTCAGTTCACCTGATATTAAAGGATTGTATGAGTTTATAAACTCTGGTTCTATCGCCGCTAACGACGCAAAAAAAGACTGCATCGAGCTTGAAAACCGATTCCAGTTCGCCGACCCACGCGACGTTATAACAAATATTTTCAGGGAAAGCGAATTCTGGCTTGCTCAATTCGAAGAATATTTAGACAGCTTAATCATTCATAAATCATCTGCCGGCGATTTCAGTATTTGCGCAAAATCAATAGGATGTTCCATAGGAAAAGAAACTTATTCTATCGCGGCAGTAATCGAACGCGCGCTGGATAAATACGCCCGCAAACATATTGCTCTGGATATCGCCGACGAATCCGAGCGAAATGAATTAATCGCACAATGGATTGATAAATGGAACGTAAAAATTTACGCTATGGATATAAATTACCAGCGTGTTATTTTGGCTCAGGAAGGCAATTACCTGCTCGGAGATAAAGAACTGGATTTTCTTGAAACACACCCTGATTATAAGCAGATGTTTAAAACTATGGTAACGCCTGACCCGCATAAAAAAGTAGCTTACGTTAAAGTAAACGACAGAATAAAAAGCTGGGTTGTTCCCGTTGTAACGAATCTTTCTTTAGACCCGTCGGTTTTAGAGCAACATACAACCGAAATAAGTTTTGCGATGAATGTACTACCGTATCTTGACAATAAAAAAAGGCCTGACGCGGTAAACGCTATTATTAACTCATCAAATCCGCATTATAAATCGTTTATAGCGTGTAACGGTAAATTTTATTCCGCACCTGTGGATTTCGGCATAATCAAAGACGAACCTTTCAGCAGAAGACCAAGCCGGTTACCCGATAAAACACAGGTATATGATTTAGCCCTTGATGAAAAGATCATATCCCCCATAGAACTCGCCAGGATTCTGGGCATAACTCACGACCAATTATTTGAGTCATACGGATTTCATACATTTTATCATGCGCAACTGCTTGTAGACAACTTCGAGAAAGACGCTAACCTGATATCCGATCAGTCATTTCAGAATTTTTTCAATACTTTTGTACGTCCGTTAATAAGTGAATTTGCTTTGAAATCGCAATCAGATGACGAAAAAAAATTCGATTTAAAAACGGATATCGCCAATATCAAAAATCAGATACAGCATGTCTACCGGCACAAACTGCTAAAATCCGGTTCACCGGATTATCAGAGACTGGCAGACACTTTCATCAAAAAGACAGACGCATTCTTTGATTCCATTGAAATAGTTGGCGATAACCATGTTTTTATACCGTATTACATAAACGCAACATTGTATTTTGAGCATCTTCATTATGAACACGCGGTTTTCAGCCCCGCTTATGAAAAAAGAAACTCGATTTTAATAAACCGGCAGGTTTTATCCGAACAGGAAAAAAACCGGTTGCGCGACTCGCTTAAAGATATGGGTTATATAAAACAAATTCTTGAAATACCTAACTTTATCGATTTCAAACAGGTTTTTTCCGACTGGAGCAGAAGAGAACTCGATTACAGGCTTGTAGGATACCTGCCTAATTATTCGGGAACACAACGCCAGATTGAACTGGTAAAAGAACATGTGGCATATATACTTGTGCCACATTTTAATTCGCTTGTTTTGAGGTATTCGCCGGAATTGAACCGGTTGTATGGCAAAGCCGATCTTGAATCACTGCTGAATTATCTAAAATACGATCTCGATGCCTATAGTATGGAACTACTCGAAGACCTGAATAACGTACGCCGGATGATATCCGAATTTACGGTAACCGGTGCCACATGGTTTTTCAGAGGCAGTACTTATTGGCTGACCAATTTTTCCGATTATCTTGACAGCCTTATCGCCCAGAAAACAGCCGTTGCGGATTTGCAAATCAATATATCAAGCATAGGGTCGTCATATGGTAAAGAACCTTACGCTATTGCCGCAGTAGTGGAAACAGCGCTAAAAAATTACGCCCGAAAATATATTTATCAAGATAAATCAGGCGCTGAACAGGATCAGCTCATACAGCAATGGATTGACAGATGGAACATAAACATCTATGCGGTCGACAAAGAAATACAGAAATTGGTAACCATTCGTGAAGGGGTCTATTTAGTCTCACAATATATTGGAGATACGAACGAATACGACTTTTTTGAAACTCATCCTGAATACAAACAGATGTTTTCCGAAATAGAGGAATTGAGAAAAGAAACAAAAAAAGGAACGACGTTCAGGAGTTTTGCCGCAAGGGTAAAACCGCGACTTAGAAACTGGGTTAAACCTGTACTAATCGATCTGGCTAACGAATCTGATCTCGCTAAGATACCTGCGCTTAGAAACGAAGCGATATTTGCGTTTAATTCAATAGCATATCTTGCGGGTAATGAAAAAGCTGATGCTTCCGGCAAAAAAACTGCCGTGAATCCGCAGAAAGTAATAGAAACTCTCACCGGATCGTTCAATCCCGGCTACAAATCGTTTTTCGCCCACGCTCTCAGGTTCAACGCGCCGCCTGAAGTTCTGGATAAAATAGGCGGACAGCCTTATACTTTACCGCTATCGGTTATGCCGGATATACGCATAATCGGTTCTATCGCTAAAAAACACAATATTAAAGATGTACAAGCCATGCTTGATTTTCTCGGATTGAAAGAAGATATAAATGGTATTGTAAAACTGTATTTTGACTCTTGCGAACAAATAACGAAAATGGTAACCGGATTTTTTAACGTTTATCAGGATAAAACAGTCCAATCTTCAATTCAGCAAAAGTTCATATACGATTCAATTTCTTCTTTAGCTGTTGATATAGTAACTGAATCTATAGAAAACGGTTATGAAGAAAAAGATATCCGTTTGCGCCTTGATTCGATATCAAAACTGATTGCCGCCCGGTTTAGGGAACAATTAACTGCTTTGAATATAAAAGACCCCGAATCCGCCCTCTCAAATTTTGACTTGGCGGTAAACTCCTATTTTAAAAACATATCTGTTATAAACGGGCATGCGTTTATTCCATATACTTTTGAAGGAAGGCGTATTTTCCGACATATATATATGTTACAGAACAACTTTCATCCTGATTCAAGTTTGAGGGGTTCATCTGAAATTGTATCCGTTTCCATATCCGCTGTTGAAAAACAAATGCTGGTTGACGAACTCTCATCCGTTGATCTGGCAAAACGGTTAATCGGCAACATGAATCTCGATTCATTCGCAATTACCGATCCTGAAATTTCGTTAGCTCAATATAATCCGTCAAATACATACCAGCGCGCGGAACTTGCGGACGATATCGCGCGGTTTTCTATTCCTTACTTTAGAGAAATTGTTATTAAGTATTCTGACGAACTTTTCGCCAGATACGGCATATCCGATTTAAGATCGCTTGCGGATTACGCGGATTACCTTGAATCGGAAGAAGACTATTCAAATCCGCTATTGATTGATGTCAGGCGTATTGCCTCGGCATTAAAAAATAAAGAAGAAACAGTCGGAGCAACAGCATTGTTCCGCGCAAGCATCCGGTGGCTTGAAGATACAGAAAACTATCTAAACGATATAATTATGCAGAAATTTGCATCAGGTGATTATTCATTAACCGTTAGGGATTTGGGAAGTTCTACAGGCAAGGAAGCGTATTCTATAGCCGCAGTAATACAGCAGGCTCTTAAAAGATTCGCACAGGCTCATCTATATACCGATGAAAAATCGGATCGGGAACGCGCCCGCCTGATTGAGGACTGGATTGACAACTGGGATATAAAAATATTCGCTTTTGACCTTGATTTTCAACGTCTGTTGAATGTCAAAAACGGCGTGTTTATTCTTGATGAGGAAGAATTGTCGTTTCTTAATAAAAACCCTCAATACAAGGGAATGTTCTCAGCCATAACGGGAAATACCGCTACCGCTTCCAGCCGTTTGAGAAAATGGATCAAACCCGTATACATAGATTTAGATAAGGATATAAGAATTCTTAACCGGTATCCCGGCGAAATAACTTTCGCGATGAACCTTATGAAATACCTGAAATCGCCTGAAGAAATGGTAGCCATAGTCAAAACCACTTCCAATCCTGTATACAAATCGCTTGTGGTTTTCAACAGAAAAACATATCTTACACCGCAAGACCATAATGTTTTCAGAGACCAGCCTTATGTATTGCCTCCCCGAGTTCAGCCTAACGTAAACATAATTTCCAGTTTCGTTCAGAAAACCGGTATAGCTTCAGTTAGCACAATCTCATCTATCTTCGGATTGACTCCGGCGCAAACAGCCGATATTTTTGAATCGTCGGCAATCCTGCCGGGTAGAATTAGTATCGATTCCGCAAATAAATCTAAACGGTTAATTGAGTCAATGATCTGACCGGGCTCATATAATTTTAAACGCATAAGCATTTTACGTTGTATTTGTGCTTATATTTTTCATAAAATGGGATTGCTGAAAAACCTTAAATTTCTATGTCATCACGAGAAGTTTTGCGAAAGCAAAACGACGTGGTGATCTCAAAATCATCTGAGCTGAGATTGCCACAGCTTTTTAGGAGCTTCGCAATGACAATAAAAAAGACTTTTTCAGCAATCTTAAAATATAAGGGCGCCCAAGGAGGCAAACCAGTGGGCGCCCGTGCAGGAGATATTCGGTAACCGGATCAACCGATGGCAGTTGATCCGGTTTCTCCTGTTCGTATTCTTATACATTGCGCTAAATCGATAACGAATATTTTACCATCTCCGATTTTACCTGTGCGAGCTCCTTTTATTATTGCATCGATTGTCGGTTTTACGAAATCTTCGTTGACCGCTATTTCAAGCCGGACTTTTTTCAGCAGGTTTACTTCATGAACAACACCCCTGTAAGTTTCCTGAAACCCTTTCTGCTGACCACAACCAAGCACATTATTTACGGTCATTTTGTATATTTGAGCGTCAAAAAGGGCTTTTTTAACGTCGGGAAGTTTATGAGGCTGAATCATTGCCACTATTAATTTCATATATCAATCTCCTTAATGTTTATTATCGGTTAAAAAATTATTCGGTTATGAATATCTGGAAACCGGCATAAGATTCCATTCCGTGTTCTTCAATATCCAGCCCTTTTAATTCTTCTTCGCAAGATACTCTCAAACCAATAGTTTTTTTCAATATAAAAAACATAATCAGAGCCGTTAAAAACACCCATAGGAAAACGCTCAAAACACCTGTAAGCTGAATTAGCAGAAGTTTAAACCCACCGCCGTAAAATAAACCTGCCAGAGTTCCCGCTCCACTAGAATTTTCGTAAGACGGATTGGCGAACAACCCCACGCATAACGTACCGAAAGCCCCGCATACGCCATGGACGGATATCGCTCCCACAGGATCATCAATTTTTAGTATTTTATCGAAAAACTCTATCGCCCCCACAACAATAATTCCCGCCGAAGCGCCTATTATAATTGAAGCCAAAGGAGATATGGAAGCGCATCCGGCAGTAACCGCTACAAGACCGGCGAGCACGCCGTTTAGAGTCATTGAAGGATCGGGTTTACCGTATTTTATCCAAACAGTGACCATCGTAGCTATCGCGCCCGCGGCGGCGGCAAAATTAGTATTTACCGCTATGAACGCTATACTCAGGTTCGTGCCTGAAGTTGTGCTTCCCGGATTGAAACCGAACCAGCCTAACCACAAAATAAATACCCCTAACGCGGCAAGAGGTATATTATGTCCCGGAATCGCCTTTGCTTTTCCGTCGGGCGAATATTTGCCGCTTCTCGGACCGAGCATCCAGCTTCCCGCGAATGCCGCCCATCCACCGACGGAATGTACAACCGTCGACCCGGCAAAATCCAAAAAACCGATCCCGCTGAGCCAACCTCCACCCCAAATCCAGTGCCCAACGACAGGATATATGGCAAGCGATATAAAAAAACTGTAAATCAAATACGATATAAATTTTGTCCTCTCCGCCATAGCGCCGGAAACAATGGTTGCCGCAGTAGCCGCGAAAACCACCTGAAACCACCAGTAGGTAAACTGCCATAACCCGTCTGTAGATGAAGGATCCAAACTGCTGAGAAAAAACTTTGTCGAACCGAAAACCCCGAATTTGCTTTCACCAAACATTATCCCGTATCCGATAGCGGCAAAAGCGATGGTTCCTATAGCGAAATCCATCAGGTTTTTCATAATAATGTTGCCCGCATTTTTTGCCCGCGTAAACCCTGTTTCCACAAGAGCAAACCCAGCCTGCATCCAGAATACTAAAAACCCGGCTATCAGTGTCCAGATAGTATCTAAAGCGAGTTTATAGGTATCTGCGGAAGATTGGGCAAATACTGATTTCGCCAAGACAAACCCGCAAAGAAACAGAGTGATAATCCGAATAAATTTTTTCATTTTTGCCTCCTTTTAAAATGATTTCAGGCCCGCAGTGTTAAAAATTGAGCGTATAGTTGAACCCGCCGTAAATTTCGTCCCGCGTAAGATCGGTACCGTCTTGCGTAAATGTCCGTTTTAATCGTTTTGAATAAGAAAGAAACGGTTCTATAACCATGTGTTTGCCGATAGGAACCGGTACCGATGCGCCGAATAACAGTGTCTGCAATGCGGACGATTCTCCCCATTGCCTGTGGTTATATCCAAGCGATGCGAATGTAGATAATGTAAACAGTTTCAGGTCAAAATCCTGAGATACGCCTGTTTCCCACCACAGGCCTTTGCCTGAATCGAAATCATTGTATACTTTCCAGTATGGGTGCAACGGCCAGTTGTAAGCCTGCCCGAAATAGACTTCATGTGAATCGTCGGTAACCGGTGGAAACCAGTAATAGATATATCCCGTCTGAAAACTGAAATCGGCCAGTTTCTTTATAATGTACGGAACTCCATCCACATCACAACCTAATTTTTTGAGGGTATCGAGCATAGGCAGAGAATAATCCACTATAAAATCATATTCAGAATCGTCTTTACCTTCAAGATGCTGGGTTATGTTTGACCAGAAAGTAAAACTCACGTCCCCAATCGGTTCAAAATCTGGGCTTACGGTAACGTAAGGCTGCCATGACGTGTCGTTGCCGAGATTCTGCCCGCGCCACAGGTACATATTTGCCAGAGTAAACCCTAATGTAAAATCAAAAGGCGACATTTTCCCGAATTGATCGTAAAAATCGTCATGATAAGGTATATAATCAATCGCTATTTTCCTGTTTCCCACAACAGATTCGATTTTTTTTCCGACCGTGTTATCGAACCACTGATCGACTATTTCCGGCTCCAGAAACCCCGGCTTTTTTGAAGCGTCTTCTTGCGCGAAAATAAATTTCTGGCAAAAGAAAACAAAAAACAAAACCACAACCAAAAAAATCTCTACCTCTCTCTTTCCCATAGAAAATCTCATTTAAAACCCTCCTGAAAGTTGGCTTAATTCTGTGGATAACATTTTTTCCACTAAATCCCGCATATTAATAGCAATTTAAATACCATAACTCATATATCTATAATAATAAGTGGTTTATAAATAATACACTATTAATTAGCCTTAATTTTTTAAGAAAATCGGCTACATTTTTGTAGTAATTTTAATTCAATTTACAAAAATGTAATTCTCGCGCAGTACAAAAAATGATATGCGGCAAAATTATGATAACACTGATTCGCATTTTATCATATATACTAAGTAATAATAAACCGGAATGCCAAAGCATTCCTAAAAAATTAGGGTCACTAAAAAAGTCTTTTTTATTGTCATTGCGAAGCAAAGAAGGAGCTGTGCATTTCTCAGATCAGATGATTTTGAGATCACCACGTCGTTTTGCTTTCGCAAAACTTCGCGTGATGACATAGGAATTTAAGGTTTTTCAGCAATCCCAAATTTTTGGTTCTTTTTTAAAAAGAACAAAGTATTTTTTTTCTTTTTCATTTAAAATTCTAAAATGAAACGCAATCTCGTATAACTTAGGGGAAAAAAGGTCTATTTACTTATAATTTTATTCAAAACAGAAATTATTTTTAGAGCGCGCTGATTCCATGTGTATTTTTGCGAATCGGCATAAGCGTTGCGGGTTATTGTGTTTAACAGTTTATCATTATCAAGCAATAAATTTATTTTTTCCGCAAGAGATTGCGCATTACCCGGTTCAAACAGCAGACCATTTTCGCCATCGCGGATAACTTCGCGAATTGATGGCAATCCTGATGCTACAACCGCAGTTTTTGAAGCCATTGACTCGAATAATTTCAACGGCGACGTGAAATCCCGCGCTATTACATTGTCGGTGAGAGGTATTACCGATATTTTCGCTTTTTTCGTATATTCGGAGATCGCTTCGGGTTTAATAAAACCGGTAAACGTTATTTTTTTATCCAGATTCAGTTCCCGCGATTTTTTCTTTAACCTAATCAAATCGTCCTCAAAATCGATTCCGCCGATTACGGTTAATTTTGCATCAATATACCGCATTGCTTCTATAAGCGTATCCACGCCTTTCCATGGGTATAATTGGCCGATATAAATCAGGCCTTCCCTTTTTTCCAAATCGGCACCGGAAAAGAGTTTCGGGTTTACGCCATCGGGAAGGACATATATTTTTCCGTCTTCAACCGAAAATTCCGCTGAAATTCGTTGTTTGAGCAGATCCGTCAGCGCAAACAGCGCATCTGAATTTTTATAAACATAGGTTTCTTTGGCTTTTATCAAATCAACTTTAGATTGTGTAACCGCCTCTGCCATCGGAAACAGAACATTTTGGTTTTGCGCAACAATATAGCTTATTATGTGAATTTCATATACTATTTTGCAGTTAAACCATTTGCGCAATTTCAAAAACAATCCGGCGATTCCCAGATCGCGAAGGAATAAAACATTTATTTTTTTGAATATAAGAAAATAAATTATGTATAAAACAGCGCATACGTAAAACGATTTATTCCATATAAATTCATGATTATGATAATTGATTGCCGGCACTCTTATGATTTTCAGGTTCTTGTGCGGAGCAAGCCCATAAAATCCGAGCATTTCAGAGGTATTTTGACACGGCATTCTGCGCACAAGCAAATAAACGGGAATCCCGTTTTGCGCCAATGACATGCAGGTATTGATAATCTGAATGGAGTTAGCCCTCTCCATCGGAAACCTGATGTTTACCGGATAAATTATTCTGATTTTGCTTGAAGAATTTGAAATTATACTCATTACTAATTTTCTAATAGATTACATATTTAATTTCAGCGGGAAATTTTTTTGAAAATTCCGCAAGCGCATTCGATAGATAATCCTTGTATGCCGGATCGATTGCGTAAAAAGTAACCGTATCGCTGGCGCACACAACATTATCTTTTATACTCCAGTTTCCTTTTTTTATCCATTGCGGCGGAATTCCACCGTAATTATAGTACCATGAATCATAAACAACAGCTATTTTTGCGTCTTTGGCAGATACAATACTGCTTATCACCGGCGTTTTATAATACCCGTTAAGTTTTGCTTTTGCCACTTCCATATCTGCAAGACCGTAAAGGTCGACGCATTTTATGTCCGCAAAACAATTTACCGCGCCGATATCGTTTAATGCCACGCAGAAACCGTTAAAATATTTGTTTATGAATTTAGACATTTGTATCTGCTGATGATAAATATTAGATGACGCCGTCGGAATGTTCATCAGATAAACCCTTCCGCGCCACTCAAACGGAACGAATATAAAAATAACGAGTATCGCCGCAACTATAAATCTTAAAATATTCGATTTATCCAAACGGGGCATTTTCATGGTTGAGATATTATTCAAAACCATTACCGCCAGTGAAGTAAACCCCATTGAGAAAAAATAAACTTCATAACGGGTAAACGAATCTGTATCTGCAAATTGAAGATGCATAAGCATAACCGCAATAAAGATTATCGGCATAACCGCCTCTATTTTCCAGACAGAATTATATTTTTTGATCATGCGAAACAGAAAAAACAGGTTTAAGATAATCAGCATATAAAAATAAGGCTGATTGACTATATTTTTTACCGCGCCATACCCTAAAGAATCAATAATTGCTGACAGTGAAGAGAATTGAGGCATATTCCCTTTAATAATAACTGAGTTAGGAAAAAAGTACCAGCCTTTCGCCAACGATATCAATCCATACGCAGATACAGGGATAAAACCCGACACTGCAAGGCATATTGCCGCCTTCCACTGCCTCCTTAACATCAGCAAAAAGGCTGTAGTCGATATAAGGAAAATAGCCTCATACCTTGTCGACAGCAGAATCGGAGCAATGACGAAGATGCTTAAGCAGTCTTTGATTTTTACATTATCTCTGGATAATATGACTGAGCTCAAATACATAAACAATACGCTCAAAAAAGCATGAAGGGTATGCTCAAGCCCTGTAAACACTGAAGGAACCACAGGTATATAAAGAATAAATAATATAAGAGATGCGGTAATAATCCATAAATCCGACGTATATCGGCGCAAAATAAAATAAAATAGCGATATTAACGCCACAGCCGATGATACGCTCAGTATCAAAGAAAATATCTCATGGAACCCGAATATTTTATATGCGCCCGCCAGAACCAGCGGCCAGATTAGCGAAGACGAAAGCGAATTGTATTCATATTTCGTTACGCCCCAAACACCGTATTGAGCGAAATTTTTTGCCAAAGCCATGTGGATATAAGCATCATCCACAATATAAATAAATCTTGCGCCGGTTTTATATAAAGATACTGCCAAGCAGCTAAATACCAGAACAAGCAAAAGCGCGAGAGCGCAAAATAGACCGATATGTTTTTTCATCAGATATTTTATACCGGCCATAAACACCTCTTGCTTAAAATTTATTGATCAATCCGGCGATATTAAGGATTTCGTCATCAGTCAGCCCGATAAAAAGAGGCAGAGACAAAATTTCGTCCGCAATTCTCTCGGCAACCGGGAAATCGCCTTTTTTGTAACCCAGATATTGATATGATTTCTGAAGATGAACCGGCACCGGATAATGAATCAAAGTAGATACACCGTTCCCTTTGAGATAGCCGGCAAGGCTGTCTCTTTTTACGGTTCTTATTATATAGAGATGAAAAACATGTTTGCGGTTCGGTTTTACTGCCGGTTTTATTATATTTTTATTTGCGATAGCAGTATTGTATATTCCCGCCATTCGGATCCGGAGTTGGTTGAACTCGTCCAGATACTTCAGTTTAACTCTAAGAATCGATGCGTGCAGTTCATCAAGCCTGGAATTAAACCCTTCAATAACGGAAAGGTATTTATCCTCAAATCCGTATGTTCTTATCAGTTTGGCGGTTCTTGCTGTTTGCCCATCCTGTGTTAATACCATGCCTCCATCACCGTAAGCACCGAGATTTTTGGTCGGATAAAAACTGAAAGCGGACGCATCGGAAAACGATCCTGCTTTTTTCCCGTTGAGTTCAGCACCAGCAGACTGGGCACAATCCTCAATTACTTTTAAACCGTATTTTGCGGCAATACTGCTGATTGCATCCATATCCGCAATCTGCCCATATAGATGAACCGGCACAACAGCTCTCGTTTTTTTAGTTACGGCTTTCTCTAATTTTGAAGTATCCATGAGGTAAGAATCTTCTTCAATATCCACAAAAACCGGTCTTGCCCCGGCGCTCACAATAGCGCTTACCGTAGGAACAGCGGTATTGGGCACGGTAATAACTTCATCGCCCTGTTTAATACCGCATGCAAGAAGAGCTATTTTTATGGCGTCAGTACCGTTTGCTACGCCTACGCCGAAATTCAGTCCGCAATATCTGGCGAACTCCTTCTCAAAACCCGAAACGTGATCGCCAAGAATAAATATACCGCGTTCAAACACTTCGGCAATAGCCGAATCGATTTCATTTTTGATTAAATTGTATTCTCTTTTTAGATCTGCGAAAGGGATCATTTTTACCAGTAATTCCGTTTGTAATTCCGGTAATATTCATAAGAGATCTCAAGACCTTGCTCAAACGATATTTCCGGTTCCCAGCCGAACTGGTTTTTAAATTTGGTATAATCGGCGGTAAAATCACCGATTTCTATAGGTTTCTTTTCGGGCGGATAAACCACATGCCTGATTTTACCGGATTTTGCGATATTTATAATCGCCTGAGCGGATTCGAGAATACTTATCCCCTTACCGCTTCCGATATTATAAACTTCTCCGTTTGCCTGATCGCTTGCGCAGGCAATTATAAATGCGCAAACCACATCGTCAATGAACGCAAAATCGCGTTTCGGTTTACCTTCGTCATAAATAGTAATTTCCCCATCGTCCATAGCAATCCTTAAAAACCAGTTCAAATATCCTTGTTTGCTGTGTTTCATCTGATGACGTGGCCCGTAAGTATTAGTCAGGCGAAGCGAAGTTGCCCTTATGCCGTAAACATTGTTGTAAAGAATATGATAAAATTCGCCGGCTATTTTGTTTATGCCGTTTACATCAGTGGGTACCAGCGGATGCGCCTCATCGACAGGCGAATACCTGATTTTACCGTATTCTCCGCGGGTACCGGCGAATACGATTTTTATGTCGCGGTTATTTTTCCTGCATGCTTCCAGAATAGTCAGTTGGCTACGGCAGTTTATCTCCAGATCAAGATACGGGTTTGTCATGCTGTCGATATGGCTCAAGGTACCTGCCATATTGAACATGAAATCCTTGTCTTTGACTAAAGCGTTCATACTCGCTTCATCACGCACATCGGCGATATTTATTTTAACTTTGTCTTTCACGGGCTCTACATTAAATAAATTGCCTCCATATTCGGGAATAAGCGAATCAACCAAAGTAATCTCCGAAGCAATGCCCGCAAGTTTTATAGCCAGAGAACTGCCTATAAACCCCAATCCGCCGGTAATTATAATTTTTTTGTTCTCAAACTCTTTGAGATATTTATCTATGTTCACTCCAGCCTCTTTTTATGTAAAGTCTCAAACACATTGATATACTGCATTGCGATTTTATCATAAGAAAAATTATTGAGAACCCATTTTCTTCCTTCGTTGCCCATTTTATTCCTTAATTGCTCGTCCTGAACAAGAGACAATATTTTTAGCGCTATTTCGTCCCTGAGTCCGATGGGAATAATGTAGCCGGATACATCTTTATACACCGAATCACGCATAGCGCCGCAGTCGGATAAAACCGTCGGTTTGCACAGCATTGCCGCTTCAAGTGCCGTCTGGGATACGCCTTCCTCACTCCGCGGCAACTGCACATAAATATCAAATACAGGATATATTTCTACCAGTTGTTCATAACTCACAGCCCCCGCAAAATGGATTTTATCTTCCACTTCCAACTGCCGCGCGATTTTTCTTAACGAATCTATATCACCGCCACCTACAATGACAAGACCGATCTCACGGTTTTTGCGAGCAACTTTAGCGAAAACGTCTATCAGGATATCGTAACCTTTCCTGTCGGATATACCTCCTACGCTTCCGATAATCGTTTTCATATCAAAAATACCGAACTTTTTCCTGTAAACTTCCCTGTTCTCATTTAAAGATAGGGGAAACTTATCCACATTCACGCCGTTAAAGATAATATGCGAGTTATTTCTCAATCCAAGATTTTTCAAGCCGGTATCGAGGCTTTTGCTCGAACAGCTCACTTCGTCGGCGTTTTTAAATATAATTTTATATAAAAGATACCTGAATTTCAGTTTGATTTTTTTTATAAAACCGGTATTTTTACCATAATTCTCAAGATACCTCAATTCTTCTCCATATAAAGAAAGCATAACCGGTATTTTTTTTAATTTAGCGTAAATCATTGCACCGTAAGCAAGATTATGCACTCCGGCTATATGCATCACATCTATTTTCCTGCCGGACAGCGCATGAAATAACTCGAACGGAAGAACAAACCTGTTGCAGAACCTGCCTATGCGGATACTAAAAGATGTTTTTAACCGGTTTTTTAACCGGATAACATTAACACCTTCAATGACTTCATTTTTAACATCAGTTTCGCGCCATGGTTTCCACGGGAAATAGCATAATACGGTAACTTCATGCCCCCTTTTGAGTTCCTGAGCGGATATCTCGCGTATAACAGTTGTAATCCCTGCAAAACTCGGCAGATAATGTGGCGATACATGGCATATATTCATTATTTTTCAATAGATTCCAAAATATTTTAACCGAACTTGTCAAAAAAAGTATTTTTTATATTTATAATACACAAAAAACGCCGTCAAGAATTTTATAATTTTATTGATTAGTTTCTATTTTGGGATTGCTGAAAAACCTTAAATTTAGAATGTCATCACGAGAAGTTTTGCGAAAGCAAAACGACGTGGTGATCTCAAAACCATCAGAGCTGAGATTGCCACAGCTCCTTCTTTGCTTCGCAATGACAATAAAAAATACTTTTTCAGCGATCCTGTTTCGTATATACTAAAGAAACCATTAACTGAAATAACAATGAACTACTCCGCAGCAAGCTACGGAGTATCAAATATATCTGATTCTAATTGTTATCGTAGCAAGCTACGGGGAATTAGACCCTTAAAGATTAAATTTTTATGAAATTTTAAGTTTCCGGCTGGATCAAATAATAATTCAAGGCTCAACAGGAGTGTAAAATGAAATACAAATTGCTGATATTCGACCTCGACGGCACATTGATCGATTCAATCGAAGATCTGACCGATTCGCTAAACAAAGCCCTGCTAAAATGCCGATTGCGCGCATTTTCCGTTGACGATACAAAAAAAATGATCGGAAAAGGGATAATAAAATTTCTTGAGCAAGCTCTTGGGGCGCAATATTCAAAAGAAGTATTTGATAATGTGCATGAATATTTTCTTGATTATTATCAGGATAATCTGTCTAACAAAACAAAGTGTTATCCGGGTATCTGTGAGATGTTGGGAAAGATTAACGGTTCGCGAAATTTAGCGATATTCACGAACAAATCGACAAGATTTATCGAACCGATACTCAAACATCTCGGATTGGATAGATATTTCCATACATATCTTGGCGGAGACAATCCGCACGGAAAAAAACCATCCGCTTCAGGTGTGGTGGAATTAATGAACCGTTTTGAGACGACCAATGAAGAAACATTGATTATTGGCGATATGCCTGTGGATATACAAACCGGCAAAGCCGCCGGCGTAACCTCATGTGCTGTATTATGGGGATACGGGCAAAAAGATGATTTATGCAAAACCTTTCCTGAATATGTAATTAATTCGCCTGACGAAATATTTGATATTCTTTAAAATTTGAGGTTTACAAATCAGTTTTATTTTATGAAAATATCATATATAATATAATAATAAAGGACGCAATTAAACTTAACTGGTCTTGAATTAAACGGAATTTAATAGATATAATTTAGGATCGCTGAAAAAGTCTTTCTTATTGTCATTGCGAAGCAAAGAAGGAGCTGTGGCAATCTCAGCTCTGATGATTTTGGGATCACCACGTCGTTTTGCTTTCGCAAAACTTCTCGTGATGAAATAGAAATTTAAGGTTTTTCAGCAATCCCAATTTATTATGAATTAAAAAATCGATACGTTATTAACTACGCATCAAGGAGGCCGTCATGAAAAAAGTAGCCATTCTTGTGGAGAAAGATTTTCAGGATCTCGAGGTATTTTATCCATATTATAGATTAAAAGAAGCGGGGTACGAAGTCCATATACTCGGAACAGGTTCCGCTCAAACATATTACGGAAAATATGGAATTCCAGTTCATGTGGACGCAAATATATCCGACTGTGATGCGGTGCAATACTGCGCGGTAATAATACCCGGCGGTTGGGCGCCGGATCATTTAAGAATTCATGATTCTGTCATTGACTTTGTTCGCAAAATGCATCAAAATAAACAGGTTGTGGCATCAATATGCCATGGAGGATGGGTATTGGCTTCCGCAGATATAGTAAACGGTAAGAAGGTTACTTCTTACAAAGCGATTAAAGATGACCTTATACATGCCGGAGCGATATTTGAGGATAAAGAAATGGTTGCGGACGGTAATCTGATTACATCGCGCAAACCTGACGATCTGCCGGCATTTATGAAGGCAATACTTGAATTGCTCAAAACCTGTTGTTAACCAAAATCATACGGGAATAAATTTATGGAAGAATCCAGGTTCAGGATAAAAATATGGGGGTGCAGGGGCAGTTACCCCAAACCCGGCAAAGACACTGTTATATACGGAGGCAATACAACATGTTATGAAGTAAACATAGAAAACTGCCTTTTAATATTTGACGCAGGCACAGGGATAATAGCGCTTGGGCAGGAACTTGACCATAAATACCATAAAACCGGCAAGAACATTACGGCAAACATGTTTTTTTCACATATACATCACGATCATCTCGAGGGATTGCTTTTTTTTGAACCCGCTTATTATAAATCAACTTTAATCAATATATTCGGTCCCAATACCTTTTCTTCGACGCTGGTGGAAGTCATCTCAAAAGCAATGCTTCCGCCTTATTTTCCTGTTGAATTCTCCGAGATGAATTCTAAAAAAACAGTTACTGAAGTTGCCGACGGAGATATTATTTATTTCTGCCCGTTTGAGGGGATTCCCAAAAAACCCGATGAATCCACAAAAAACAGTTTTATAAAAGTCAGCGTGATGCGAGGATATGCTCATCCGAAAGGCGGGATATTTATTTATTCCGTATCCTGGAACGGGAAAAAATTTGTATTTTCTACAGATACGGAAGGCTACATTGATTCCGACCAGAGACTGATAAAGTTCGCTCATGACGCAGATATACTTGTTCACGACGCCCAGTTTACGAAAGAAAAATACAGCGATCCTAAATATCCGAAACAAGGATGGGGACACAGCACTGCAGATATGGCTGTGGAACTTGCTAACAAAGCAAACGTAAAAAAATTAATTCTCACGCATCACGACCCGAACGATACGGACGATATGGTTATTCAAAAAGAAAAATACGCAAAAACTATTTTTCCCGAAGCCGAATGCGCTATGGAAGGAAAAACGTATTTTCTATAATTATTTGTCTTTGATCAGGCTTTTAATTTTTTCTTCAAGCTGGCGATAATCAAAAGGTTTCATGATAAAACTTTCAGCTCCTTCAAGAATGCATGAAGCTTCCATTTTATCTTTAGCAGTAACCATTATCACAGGAATATCACAGGTATTGATGTTTCCTTTCAATTCCCTGAGCAGGCTGAACCCGTCTTTGCCGGGCATCATTATATCCAGCAGAATTACATCCGGACGGATAGAATTGGCAAGTGTAAGCCCCGCGTTGCCGTCGGATGCCGCAAACACTTCAAAATTATCTTTGGATAACCTTATCTGCAAAATAGTTATCAGTTCCGTTTCATCCTCAATAATTAGTATTTTCTTTTTTGTTTCTACAGATCCCATAATTATATCTCCTTTTTTGATATATGAGCAATTTTTTCTGTTTTTACAGGTAAACTGACTACAAATGTTGTACCGTTGCCTATTTTACTTTCAACCTGAACTGTTCCATTGAGCATTTCCACAAGTTTTTTTGATATCGACAGTCCAAGTCCGGTTCCGCGTTCTCCGGGGCCGGCAGTTCGTTTAACCTGATGAAATTTATCAAATATTTTCGGTATTTCTTTCTCCGGTATTCCTTCACCGGTATCTTTAACGTATATTTCCACATATCCTGAGGTTCTGTACGCGCCGAAATAAATTGTTCCCGCATGATTGGAAAATTTTACTGCGTTTTCCATAATGTTTGTCAAAATCTGCTTTATTTTTTGTCCGTCGGATATGATTTCAGGAACATTATCGTCTATTTCATACTCGATAGACACTGATTTTTCTTCCGCTTTCCATTTTATTTCCTCATATACATTGTTCATAACCAGACGCAGATTGACGTTATGGAAATTAACTTTAACGTCTTCTTTATCTATGCCCGACATTTCAAGCAGCCTGTTTATTATGTTGGTTAACCTTTCCACATTGCGCAGGCTGATATTCAGAAAATGTTGCTGAGCATCATTAATTTCACCGATCAGTTTATCGCAAACTACCCCCACAGACTCTTTTATTATAGCAAGAGGTGTTCTCAGCTCATGTGAAACATTGGCAAGAATCTCCGATTTCACATCGTCGATGTACTGTATTTGATGTTTGCCGGATATTATCCGCTCCAATATTTGATCGATCTTGCCGGACAAAGGTACTTTTATGATATTTCCGGATTCGGCACTCAAAATATAACCGTCCAAACCTTTTTTTTCACTGCAATTTTCAGGATTGAATATGAACAGCGCAGTTTCTTCTATTGTGTCATAAATATCCTCAATTACGGATATCTGGAATTGGGAATCAATCATTATCAGGTCGAATTTCAGGTTTTTTAGAATGCCGGGCAAATGTTTCGGATCAAAAACAGAATGTATATGGCATTTTCCTTTCAGCATTTCTATAGGAAAATCAATGAACTCGTATTTCTGTTTTTGTATAACTAAAATTTTTCTCATCAGAAATTTTTTCTTAATTGATTAGAAGGCAAACCGGTACGCAAAAAAATTTTTCATATAAAAAAAAATTTATATAAAAAAAATTTTTTCCTTTTATATTTTATTCGACTCTAATTTACATGTGGTTTAAGAAAAAGTAATATGTAAATTATTTTATTTTAATTTTATTCATTTTAGAATTTTATGTATTTTATTTTAATTTATTGCAAATAAACGAGTTACTCTTTAGATTATTTAAATGTCAGAAAAAAACGATAACTATAACGGATTAAATTATCAACAAACATACCTGTTAAATATCGCTACAAAGAATTATTGAAAACGAAAGAGATACATTAAAATATATTTTGACATTTATTATATAAATATGTATTATACAAAAATAGGGGGGTATGTATAAAAATATATAATGTATCAACAATTCTTTAATGGAGGTGACTATGACAAAACGAGACTTAGTGGTAAAAATAGCCAGAGACACCGGCTTAACGCAGGTTGACGTAGGAAAAGTTGTACAGAGAACTTTAGATTATATTACAGAAAGTCTTGAAAGGCAAGAGAATGTGGAATTACGTGATTTCGGCGTATTTAAGGTAAAACATCGCGGCCCTCGAAAAGGGCGCAATCCTAATAAACCGGAGCATGAAGTTCAAATTCCGCCACGAAACGTGGTTGTTTTCAAATCAGGCAAAAAGATGCGGGATCTGGTGGAAGTTGAGTTGTAAATGATAATTCCATATTGCCGTTCGGCAATAATTTAAAATTTGATTATATTTTATATCTGATCATAAAACAAAAACCCCTTATTTCAAATGAGGGGTTTTCGTTTTAACCTTTGTATTGAGCTATTAGCTTAGCTATTTTTTGGCGCATTTCGTGATTTAAACTCAAAAAACTTACGCCGACATTATTTTTTTCGGTTTTAAAATCTTTTTCACTCCTTACCACAAGCCCTTCTATTTCAAGAATGTCATTTTCTTCAAACAACAGTTTCACTTTAATACGTTCGGATGGATGTAAATCGAGGTCGGTTGAAAAAAGCAGCCCGCCAAGGCTTACATTTGTAGTAACCGCACTGTATTCTTCGCCTTTCTCAAGCTGAAACTTGAAATCAAGTTTAACAGATATTCTGCGATGAAGACGGTTATCTGCAGATTCGGTTTTTGCCACACGCCACAGTTTATATTTTCTAAATCCGAAATTCAATAAATCCATTCCGATTATTAAACCGAAACATACCATCAAAAATATAAAAAACTGGATGGAAAACAAGGTAAACCTTTTTATTTTGTCAATTTTATCCTGCCGTCTCATAAGAGTAGCCACGTGTTTTTCCGGCAACCATCTGCCTTTATAAAGCACAAGCCCTTTTGCGCGTTGAGAAATTTCAAATAACGTGGATTCATCTATCATTTCCGAGTTATCAAGTTCGATATTGACGATATCGTTTTTATTTATTGTGGCAGGCACGACTATAGAATCGAAATAAATCTCGAAAGAAATAACGTTGTCTTTCTGGCTCAATACTTTGCCGGTAAGGTTCTGTCCGTTTTTCAATATTATTTCGTCGGCAAAAGATAAATTTTGCGATAAAATAAAAATTGCGGTTAAAATAATTGTAATTTTACGAGTCAATTATTGTTCCCTTTTATTGATTTTTTTAGATTATATTTAAATATACCTTAAAATCAAATTTAAATTTATGTAATCCGGTAAATAATTAAAATGGACTATAATCCGCCTGTAGATATATTGATTCTCACTTACAACCGGAAATTCTATCTTGAAAATATGATTGACAGCATAGTGAAATATACCGTTTATCCCTACCGGCTTATAATAGCCGACAATGGGTCGGAAATAGAAACGCTTGAGTATATAGAATCCCTGAAACAAAAAAAAATCATAACCGGACTGGCGCTGAATAGAACCAATCTGTTCATGGACGGTTGGAGTTCGGGCGTTTCCATGATAAAATCCGGCCTGTTTGCCTTGAGTGACCCTGATATAATTGTGCCGAATATGAATCCCTGCTGGCTTACTCGTCTTGTAAATTGTTTCAATTTGTATCCGGATATTGTCAGGTTAGGCATAAGTTTATCGGACAAAAACATTCCACCTTGCTGGAATAAATTCGAGTCAAAATTTCTCACTTTAAAAACCGGTAAAATTTTCAGCAAACAACCGTTATTGAGGTTATCAACACCGGACACAACCATGCAGTTGATAAAAACATCTGTTTTTGCTAAAGCCGGCGGATTTGAAACTAAAACAATAGATTTTGAGTTTCTGAAAAAACTTGGTAATTACGGAATATGCGCCGTTCATCAGGAAATTTGCGGATATCATCAGGGATGGAATGAATATAAAGACTACCCTGAATATCTCAGGCAAAAGGACAAAAACATCAGGCATTACCGAGAAACAAAGCTGATAAAATAGAGTTTGTTCAAGCCTTATTCTTAGCCGATAGATAATTTATAAGAGCAGTATAGCGGTATGATAGTTTTATGTTATCCAGATCAGGGTCGCTGATCATAAACTGGACATCGTTCCATCCGAGTTTTACAGATTTCTCAAGAGCGTCGAGCGCATCGTCTATTTTTTTGCATAAACTCAAACTGCAGGCAAGATTATACCACACCGATTCGTCGTCGGGATATATTTTCGACAGTTTCAGATCCAAAGCAAGCCCTTTTTTATAATGTCCTGACCGGGTATACAAATCAGCCAGCGGGAAATACGCTTCGTAAAAATCAGGGTATTTTTTTATAAGAGTCTCTAAGAAATAAAGCTCATATCCGTCTTTATCAGATATTTGTTTAGCGAATTTATCAAAATCTTTCATTAAAAACCAAAGAGTTTACTTTTGGTATTTTCCAGATAAAACAGGTTCCTTTGCCAGGTTCGCTGTTCACTTCAAAACAACTGCCGTAATTTTTCATTAGCTCAAGGCAGTTTGCCAGACCGACTCCGGTACCGGCTACACCGTTTCCATTGCCGTTATAACTTTTTAGTGCAGTCCAGTCGGTATAAAAATCGTCAAATATTTTGGGTATTTTATCCGATTGTATCCCGCATCCATTATCATGAATCTCGATGTAAATATATGTCTGATCCTGACGCGTTAATATCCGCAATTGTTTGGACTGGTTTTTAGACATCGCCTTTACCGCGTTATTAACCAGATTGGTAAATACCTGCGAAAAATCGGAATATACCCCTTTGAACGAAGGAATATCCGGCGAAAGTACTATTTCTTTTTTAACCTGATTTTTAAATTCCAAATCAGAATTGAGATATTCCATTTCTATCTTTACGAATTTGTTAATATCGATATCCATCTCATTCCGATCGTTATCGTTTCTCCATTTTGACAGGAAATTAAAAATAATATCTTTCATTTTCTCGGTAGATACATTCAGGTTATTTGAAAAGTCCCTGAACCTTTTAATTTTATTTGAAAGTTCTTTATAGACTACCGGCTCAAAATTTGAGCAATAGTTATTCAGAAAAACGAGCAGGTTTTCCAGCCCGTTTTCAAGCAGTTGAGCGTTACCTGAAATAGCGCACAGCGGAGCGTTGAGATTATGAATTATACCCTGCACAAGTTTAACGGGTATAAAATCGGCTTCGGAATTTTTTATCTGCTGTGTCCGTTCCACAATAGCATTGAAGAATTTTTCCTGTTCTCTTTTTGAGGCAAGCCGTTTTTGAGCTCTGGATAAAGCGGAGTCAAGGTCATCAGGGCATATTGGTTTTGTCAGGATATCGCATATCTGGAGTTTCAGTGCCTCGTAAAAAAGCCGTTTATCATGCTGGTCAGTAAAAATTATTATCTCTTTTTTAGAATCCTCTGCGCTGATGGATTTGATTATTTCCATTCCTTCATTGAGAGGGTAAACCATACCTGCAAGGAGTATATCGGGATTATAGTCATGATATTCTTTGAGTGCGCAAACCCATTTGGATACTTTAATATCCGTATATCCGCAATCAAGAAGGTAATTATTTAAAAGGGACAAAATAGCATCCTGATTATCCAGAACAAGGATTTTCAGGTTATTTTCGGCCGGTTCCGTTCCGGCACACTTCAAATTGTTATTAATGCCGGTCAATATATTCATTCACAAACAGCCTCTGATAGAATTCATAATTATTTAAACCTTAAAGCAGGGTAAAATAATCTAAATTTTCGTTATTCGGTTATATAAAATCATTATTATATTAGCAAATATTTAAGGGATTTATTTTAACGGATACAGCGTAAAAAAGTATTTTCAACAAGGGACAGAGCCACAAGGTATTCAATTTCTTAATTTAGCAGAATTAGAAGGTATTTACAAGTTTTATTTTGTAAAAAAATTATTTATTATAATTCCTGTTTTTTCTAAAGTTATATTTGCAAAAAGCGGATATTGCATATTAAACGGCGATTGTGATATATTGGGAAATGGAGGGTCGATACAGGTTATGGTTTCGGAAAAGATTAATATTCTGGTGGTAGACGACGAGGATGATATCCGCGCGATATTAAGATCGGCGTTATCCGAGCATGGATATCAGGTATCGGAAGCGCCTACCGCTGAAGACGCGCTTAAAATGTTATCTGAAGGCAGTTACAATATCCTGCTTACCGATGTTCAGCTTCCCGGCATGAACGGATTCGATTTGATCAGTTCCATAAAAAACATTCATCCCAATATTGGTGTAATAGTTATGACCAGTTATAATCAATCTTACGATATCAAGGAAACTCTTCTTAACGGTTCTGAGGAGTACATCGCCAAACCGTTTGATCTGGATGAATTATGTAATGTGGTGGAAAAAGCCTACTGGAAATCGATGTCGAACAATATAAAAGTTTCAGGCGACATGAATGAAAAAGCGTTCAACAATATGCTTGTTTTAATGAATATCGTTACTGAAGAAAACATAGCCACTGCTCAGGAGAAGCGCAAAGAGAGCGAAAAATATCTGGCGCATACGCTTATCCGGCTGGGCAAATGCAATGAGAAAGATGTACTGCCTCTTTTGGCACAGCATCTTGGCGTAGACTATATTCATCTTAAAGACGCACCCATAGAAAAAGAAGCGGTGGAGAAAATTCCGGCTAAATTCGCTCATCATTACAAAATAATGCCTGTACGTATGGAAGGGCCCGGTAAAATACGGGTAGCTACCACCGATCCGCTTGATTTGCATGTGCTTGACGATATAAAGCTTCTTTTGGGGTTTCAGATAGTCGCTTCGCTTTCTACCGAAGAAATGATACTGGATGCGCAGAAAAAGTATTACGGGCTCGGTGCAGAAACTGTGGAAAAAATGATGGATGAGAACCTCGATACTCTGGAAATGCCGGTAATTGAGGAGAAAGCTATCGACAGCACAGACGATATGGCTGCTGACGCTTCGATAATAAAATTCGTCAATCAGATTTTCGTCGAAGCGTATAAAGACCGAGCGACCGATATTCACATTGAGCCTTTCGAGAACGAATTGCGTATAAGGTATCGTATAGACGGCATATTGTATGAGACTAACGTTCCTCCCACAATAAAACGGTTTCAATCGGCTATAGTATCGCGTATAAAAATCATGGCGAGTTTAAATATTGCCGAAAGAAGGCTTCCTCAGGATGGACGTATAAAAATCAAACTTGTAGATACGGAACTGGATTTGCGTATTTCTACACTTCCTACAGCTTATGGAGAAACTGTAAATATACGTCTATTGACTGCCAACAATCAGCTTCTTGATTTGCTCCAGCTTGGCTATGGAGACAGGGAACTTCAGATTTTCGATAAAGTTATCACAAAACCTTACGGGATAGTGCTTGTAACCGGCCCTACAGGTAGTGGTAAATCCACGACGCTGTACGCCTGCCTGAAAAAACTAAATAAATCCGACGTAAAAATAATTACAATCGAAGACCCTATCGAATACCGCATGCACGGAATATCGCAGATTCAGGTTTTGCCGAAAATAGATCTGACTTTCGCGCGGGCGTTACGGTCGATGCTTCGCCATGACCCCGATGTTATGATGATCGGTGAAATACGCGATTACGAGACCGCCGAAGCGGCTATACGTGCGGCGTTAACCGGCCATATGGTATTCAGCACGGTTCACACCAACGACGCCGCAGGTTCGATTACGCGTCTGATAGATATGGGCGTCGAACCTTACCTTGTTTCTTCATCGGTTGAATGCGTTATCGCCCAAAGGCTTGTGAGGCTTATTTGCAACTCCTGCAAACATGAGGTTCCTTTTAATAAACTTTATATAAAAGAGTTTAAAGGGATAGATATAAATCCCGATAAAACCATCCTTTTTGAAGGTAAAGGATGCGAAGAATGCAAAAATACCGGATACAGGGGCAGGACAGTTATTTATGAAGTGATGCTGATGACGGATAAAATCCGGGAAATGGTTGTCCAGCGTATTCCGTCAAACATAATAAAGGAAGAAGCAATTAAATCGCAGGGTATGTCGACGTTAAAAGTTACGGGGCTTAGAAAAGCGCTTCGGGGATTGACTACCGTCGACGAAGTACTTCGCGTATCGCATGAGGAAATTCTTGACTGATGCCGAGTTATTTTTACAAAGCCAAAACCGGCCCTTCGGAGATAACACAGGGAGTAATTGAGGCAAACAACCAGACTGAAGCTCTCAATAAGCTCTCCATGAAAGGATATTTTCCCATATCGGTAGTTTTAAAAGACGATAATGTGGTAATTGAACAGGAAAAGAAAAAAAAGCCTTCTTTAAATTTTTTCACAAGAATAACCATAAAAGACCTGGCGGAATTCACGAGATCGCTTGCCGACCTGCTTGATTCGGGGGTACCGTTGTTCAGAGCGGTTCAGATTTTGGCACAACAATGCACAAATACCGCATTGAAAGTTGTGCTTGAAGATATCCAAAACAGTATCCGCGACGGGAAAACACTTCACGAATCGTTGTCAAAAAACCCGAGAGTGTTTACTCCCCTTTATATCAACATGGTCAAATCCGGCGAAATCGGCGGTATGCTCGAAACCGTATTGAACAGGCTGGCGGATTTTGCAGAGAAAGAAGACGAAATCCGGTCGAAAATCAAATCCGCTATGGCGTATCCCTTGTTGATGTTAAGCGTCGGGGTATTGTCCGTAACGGTATTGCTTACTTTTGTTATACCCCGTCTTGTCCAGCTTTTTTCAGATATGGGGCAGGCGCTTCCCATACCTACACAAATTCTGATTGCGGTCAGCACAGGGCTTACACAATACTGGTGGATAATCACAATTACAATAATCGTACTGTTTTATACGTTTCAGCGATGGAAAAAAAGCGAGGAAGGCGGCCTTATTTACGACAGGATAAAATTGAAAATCCCCGTTATTAAAGATCTTATACTGAAAGAAGAAGTAGCGCGTTTCGGGCGGACTTTGAGCACGCTTTTAAACAACGGCGTACCGATAATTCAGTCTCTAAATATAATCAAAGACACCATAAAAAACAAAGTCATCCGCAACGAACTGGCCGTAGCGGCGGATGAAATATCCAGAGGCGCGAAACTTGGCGAATGCTTAAAAAGATGCGGTAATTTTCCTCCTTTATTTGTTAATATGGTCGCTGTAGGCGAAGAAAGCGGGCATGTGGAAAAATCGCTGGAAAAAGTCGCGGAATCTTACGACAAACAAGTCGACAGGACCATAAAAACGTTCACAACTATTCTTGAACCGCTTATGATCATTGTGCTCGGCTCGATTCTCGGCGCAATAGTGATAAGCATGATCCTGCCGATTTTCGATTTAAGCAATGTCGCCAAATAATTGAACTGAACGTTATCTTCAAGGTCGATTTATATGGTCGTATTTCTTTTTCTAAGCATAATATTGTCTGTAGCGTCTACCGGATATGCATCCGCTAAAGATACCGGTAATTTCAGAACTGAAAAAAGCGAGCATTTCATTATCAGCTACAGGTGTGATAAAGAATTTGTGGTACAAACCGTAAAATACTGCGAATTATATTATGATAAAATAGAAACCGATCTGGGGCTTAAAAGGTTCTCGAATTTCTGGACATGGAATAAAAGGTGTAACATTATAATTTTCGCCGATAAAAACGAATACCATTTAGCAACAGGACAGCCCGAATGGTTTGCAGGAAGCGCAGATTACGAAAACAGGGTTATATATACCTACCCATCTGCAGATCGTTTTCTGGATTCTTTGCTTCCCCATGAACTTACCCATATTATGTTCAGGGAATACGTGGGAAACAATACCTCTGTTGCTCTGTGGATAGACGAAGGCATAGCCCAATATGAGGAAAAATACTGCGTACCGCACAGGGCAAAGATACTTAAAGAAGCGGTGTATGGCAAAACATATATCCCTTTTGAAGAACTTCAGCGGATAAATAACGTAATCACATGCAAAGACAGCGATTTTGTGGAATTATTTTATGAACAATCGAGAAGCATAATCAATTTTTTAATTAAAAATTACGGGACTTTAAGGTTTGCCGAATTTATACGCCAGTTGAAATCAGGCAAAGACGTGAATAACGCTTTGCGGTTCAGTTATCCCGGCTCAATAGAAAACATGAAACAGCTGGAAGAAAAATGGATTGATTCTATTGATTAAAATTGGTTTGCAAAATTTTTTTTAATGTTAATATAATGAAAAGTTTCGTAATTGAATATTTATAAACAAAACTCAATATATTTAAGGAGGATAATTCAAATGAGGAAAAAACAACAGGGATTTACGCTGATAGAACTTATGCTCGTGGTAATTATTCTGGGTATTCTTGCGACAGTTGCCGTAACGCGGTTTGCCGGCAGAGCGGAAGAAGCTAAGGTTCAGACAGCCAAAAGCGAGATTTCGGGAGCTTACGGAACCGCACTCCAGCTGTTTGAGATAGACTGCGGAAGATTTCCGACTTCCGAAGAAGGGCTTTCGGCTTTGAAAACAAGTTCAGCCAAGGGCTGGAAAGGCCCTTACATCAAGGCCAAAGATTTCAACGATCCATGGGGCAACCCTTACCAGTACAAATGTCCCGGAAGTAACAATCCCGATGATTACGACCTTTATTCGTTCGGCCCAAACGGAACCGAGGGGGGCGGAGATGACATCACTAACTGGGGAACCAGTGAATAATACTCTCAAACAGGCATTTACTTTAATTGAGCTGTGTATCGTTATACTTGTCCTGAGCATCATTGTATCCGTAGCCACACCGAAATTCAGAAACACTTACGAAACAATAAAGTTCAGGAGTACTGTATATAATATTGCCAAACTAATGAACTATGCGCGAGACAGGGCAATTATCGAAAGAAAACCTGTTAGACTGCGGTTTTCCAAAGATGATGATTCGTTTTTCCTCGAGACTTTAAAGAAAGACGAAGAAGAATCCGATAGCAGGTCCTCGCGCAGGTCAAGAAAGAAAGAAGACGAATACGAAATCATAAAAGGGTCTATCGGCCAAAAAATGTTTTTCCCAAAAGGAGTCGAATTCGATCTTGACGAACCCGACAGGCAGGATTATGTTACTTTTTATCCCGACGGCCAGTCGGATGAGTGTGTGCTTTACATAAAAGGCGAAGGCCGGTCGGATGTAGTATATACTATAACCACAAAGAAGATGGCAGGCCTGGTTAAAATATATAATGAAAAAAAGAAATTATGAAATTCCGGCTTATTGGCAAACCTAAACGTTTTCAACGCGGATTCCTTCTTCTGGAAGCTCTTCTGGCAATAGCTGTTGTCGCCGCGGGAACTATAGCTATTATGAAAACTTACGGAAACTCCATCACCGCGGGCATTATTTCCCAGCAATATCTTACCGCCTCAAACCTGATAGAGCAGAAAATATGGGATGCGGTATCTCCCAAAACTATTGCATCAGGTGAAACTTCAGGCCGGTTTGAGGAACCCTATAGCGATTACGAGTGGAATATATCCGTAGAAGAAATTTTTCCTGAAATCACCGCTCCTGATACTGAAAACACTCCCCCTGTGGCGGCTGTCGGGATATCCGGCGAAGCGGGTACTACCACTGAAGTTCAGGAAAAAGAGCCTGTTTATATTCTTTATATAATAAAAGTATCAGTATCCTGGAGTTATAAAAACGATAAAAAATCGCTCACTTACGAAACCGCCGCAATGCGCAAACAGCCGGAAGATGAAGCTAATATGGGTACAGGCTATGAATAAGTATATCCACAAAAATAATTTCACAATGATTGAGCTCCTCATAGCCATATCTTTATTCGCCTCGATTATGGTAGCGCTGTATTCCGCCCTATCTGTAGGGATTTATTCATGGAAACGGGGCGATCAGGGATCGACACTACACCAGAAAGCCCGTATCATCCTCGACAACATAACTACCGATATCCGCAACTGCACTTATTTTTCATATATCCAATTTGTCGGACAGGCAAACCAGATATATTTCCCGATGGTTCTTCCAGTAACAAAGGAAAAAAAATCGGACAAAACGGTATTTGACGAAAACGTATTTAAAGTAACATACCTGCTTGAAAGATTATCATACCGCGACAGAAATTCGTCTTTGATGCGAAAACATGAAACGTTTCTTGAGAGTTTAGACCCCACGAGAGTAAAACCGAAAGAAGTCGCACCCGATATAGTGGAATTAAGTTTTCAGTACCCATTTAAAACAGAAGAAGAAAAAGAAGACCCTAACGCCGAATACTCCATTTACTGGAAAGACGAATGGAAAATAAAAAATAAAATTCCAATGGCTGTAAAAATAAAGCTGGTAATCGCCGATGAGAAAAACCCTGAATCCAGAGACGAGTATTTGACGTTTGAAAGAACGGTTTTTATTCCGCAAGGAACGTTAGAGGTGGAACAAAAAGAAAATGATTTCTTTGAATAAAAATATAGTTTTAAAAAAATCAAATAACGGTACAGTGCTGATAATGGTAATGTGGCTTCTGGCGATTCTATCGTTATTCGCCGTAGGGCTTGGATACCGCAGTACAATTGAATTGCGCCTAACCAGTTATTATATCGACAAAACCAAATGCAGGTATCTTGCATACCAGATTATCAACAAGGTTTTTTTCAATATCGCCAACGATCAGGACAGGAAAGTCGACGCCTATAACGAAAGTTGGGGCAACTTGCCGGAATCTTTTTTTGAATCGGCATTTGAGGGCGCGAAAGTCTCCGCGGAACATATCGCCGACGGAAACGACGATAACGAAGTAACTTTATACGGAGCATCCGACGAATGCGGCAAAATAAATTTAGGCAAAATGCCCACAGCAATACTTGTTTCCGAATACTGGAAAAAGAATTTCTCGTTCGACGAAGATTTAGTAAAAGCCATAACTAACTGGACAACAAAAAAATCCACGGAAGACGAAATGGATTCATGGTACGAAACCACCTACGGTTATAAATCGAGGCATGGAGACATGGAATTAATTGAGGAACTCCATTTTCTTAAAGATTTCGCTTCGCAAAGTTCTGAGAAAAACAAAAATCGGGCGAAACTTAAAAATATTATTACTGTTTGGGGAAACGGACAAGTAAACATGAATACCGCCTCAAAAGAAGTTCTTGAAGCACTGTTTGTAATGCAGAGCGATCAGAAAGAAATGGAGCGGGGCGAGAGAGACGACCTTATAAGAATGATTATCGAATACCGCAACGGTGACGACGGGCTCCCCGGTACTCAGGACGACAACCTTTTTAAAGATATCAACATAGAAACCGCTATCGGCACACACGAGTCAAGTAAGATAAGTATGCTTAACTGGCTCAGGCAAAAGAAACTTATCGGAGTTACATCTGATTTTTTCAGGATTGATGCAACCGTATCGCTTGATGATAAGAATTTTAAGAAAAAAGTATCCGCCATAGTTACCCGTTCAAAAGATCTTGCGCGTAAAAAATCAGAAGAACTGAAAAAGGCCTCTACCGTCAAAGTACTTGACGCAAAACCGCCTGAAGGGCTCGATACAATGCGGATACTTCAATACAAAGAAGAATAATTTTTGCTTAAGTTGAAAATTGTAGTCGAAAAAAGTATGAATAATATGTTATTTTTTTATTTTTATCCGATATATAAACTTTAATTTAACCGGATATAGAAATTTATGGCAGTGAAAAATAAATTGAAAACCAAAAACCAAATTACAAAATGCCAAACCGGATCAAATATTGCTGTGGAAATCGATTCGGGCTGTATAAAAGCGGTTCAGATCAACCTGAAACGAAACGGATCAATTGTTATAGAAAAAATTGCTACTGAAGAATTAAAGTATTTTACCTACGATGAAGTCCCTTCTCTTTTAAAAGAATTCTTAAGGAAAAACGGATTTAAAAAAACCGAAGTCGTATCGTGTTTTCCGCGCAATCTTACCACAATAAGGTTTATTTCACTGCCGTCGACCTCGATAAAAGAACTTGTTGATATGGCTAACTTTCAAGCTATGAAGCAAATACCTTATAACAAGGAAGATATGATTGTCGATTTCGAGATAGAATCTCAAACCGAAGACGGCTATTCCAATGTTATGCTTGCCATTGCCCATAAAAACGTAGTTTATCAGCATATTGACGCGCTTGAAGGCGCCGGATTAACCACAAAAAGGATTGACATCAACTCTCAGGCTATATTGCGATCATACCTTTTTTTGAAAAATATCCCTGAAAAATCACAGGAACCTGCGGAATTACCAGCCGGTAAAAATATTTCCGTTGCCACAGCTTTAGTAGATATAGATTATACCCATACAAATATTCAGATAATTTCAGGCGATAAACTTCTGTTCACACGGGGAATTTCTCTCGGGATAATCCATCTTATTCTTAAAGAGAAAAAGTTTCAGGTTGAATCCGCCAATATTAACTGGCAGTCGGAACTGATGGACGAACTGCGAAGGTCGCTGGCGGTGTTTTCACGCGAACAGGGCGAATACATAATCGGCAAAATTGTTTTATCGGGCGGCATATCTAATTTCAATCTGCTTGAAAGAAATATTTCCGGCAGGTTCCAGATACCTGTTGAGGTATTTGATTTAAAAAAACATATTCCTGACTTATCGAAATTCGCTCAAAATTGCGTTATTAACGGTAAAGAAATATCTATCATGTCACCTTTGGGGATGCTTCTGCCGGGTAAATCGAAAAGTCTTGATATGGTACCCTGCGAGATGAAAATGAAGAAAAAATATTCTCTTCGCATCGCCAAGTTATCTATAGGGTCGGTTTTAATAATATGTTTAGCCGCAGTCGGCTTATTCAATTTTTATTTAAAAATCAAAAAGAAATCAGAAATCATAGCCGAGCTCCAGTCGCGAATTGAGGCTCTTTCGCCGAGAGTAAAAAAACTCGAAGCCATGCGTGAAAAAATCAATATTATCCGCAACAATGTCGGCGAAACGGTATCAAGCCTTGATTATCTCAGGGAACTATATGTAATTATTCCCGAAAAAATTTTTATTTCCGCCTTTTTGTATGATGAATCAAAATACATCATAATCAAGGGAACCGCTAACAACATGTCAGAAGTATTCGATCTGATACCCAAGCTTGAGGATTCGCCGTATTTTGAGAAAGTATCGTCGCGGGGAGTTAAAAGAAGGAAAGTCGAGGATAAAGAAGTAGTGGATTTTGAGATTCAATGTTCTCTTGTTAAAGGAGACCAGCAGGTTTGACATGAAATTTTTGGCTAAAATGAATAAACGCGAAAAATATCTGCTTTTTGTAACTGTGGCTGTAGTCGCTGGCACGCTCATTTACTTTTATCTGGCAGAACCCATGTGGAAATACTGGCTCAGCCTTGATTCTACCATCGACATGCTCACCAGGCAACTCAACCGTAATCAGATTATGCTCAGCCGTGAAAAAGAAATCATTGAAGAATACAAGGCTTATGAAGCGAAACTAAAATTCGAAGGGTCTGATCAGGAGAAAACAGCACAGATACTCAAGGTAATCGAAAATGCCGCCAGCACAAATAAAGTTCATATTAACGATATCAAACCACAGCAGATAAAAGATGATGTGCTCTATAAATTTTATGTAATCGACCTCGAAGCCGAATCCGACATCATGGCTCTGGCAAAATTTATATATGACCTTCAGATATCACAGCAGGTGCTTCGCGTTTCGCGGGTTCAGGTAAGTGCAAGGTCATCAAAACCCGACGTACTTAAAATTGAAATGCTGATAACAAAAATCCTGCTCCAGTAAATAGGAGTTTCGGAACTTTTGCGAGAAAATTTATTTCTTAAAAATTTGGATAGTGTTTTTGTTTTCTGCGCGAGTTTTTTTGTATACCTTATAACTTTATGCCCTACGGTTTATGTCGGGGACAGCGGAGAACTTGCCGCGGCAGCGTTGACTATGGGTATCGCGCATCCCCCTGGATATCCGGCTTACATTATTCTCGCCAAACTTTTTTCAGTAATGCTTCCTTTCGCAGACACAGCGTTTGAAATTAATCTTTTTTCCGCTTTTTGTGCTTCTTTGACAGTGATGACGCTCAATATTGTCCTTAAATTTTTGGGCATAAATAAGTTTATTGCGGTCAGCGGCGCTCTGGCGTTCGGTTTTCTGAATATATTCTGGTCTCAAGCTACCATTGCGCGGGTTTATACCCTAAACGCTTTTTTAATGTCCGTAGCGGTCTACTATCTAATCAGGTACGATTCAACCCTGAAAACAAAAAATTTATACCTTTATTTTTTGTTCGCAGGGTTGGGATTGGCAAACCATCTGGTTTCTGTAATAACTTTACCTGCGGTATTATTGATAATTTTTAGCAGAAAGAATCTCGATCTTAAAAAACCAAAATTTTTTCTTTCATGTTTATCGAGTTTATCTGCAGGACTTTTTTTATACGCTTATTTACCGTTCAGATCCCATTTCAATCCGGTTATCAACTGGGGCAATCCCGGTTCCGAAACAGGAAAAGGCCTGTTGGAATTCATATTCAGGAAAGAGTACTGGAGCAGGGCCTATGTGGAGAATTTATATGACGCATTTGAAGTAGTGGTTTTTTACCTGCGCCTCATCCCTGAAGAATTTCATTATGCTGGGACAGTTTTTATTATCTTAGGTTTATTTGTATGTTTCAAAAAAACGTGGAGGCGCTTTTCGGTTTTGTCGATAATTTTTTCGTTAAATATTTTTTTCATGATTATCCACGCAAGCAGATCGGATATTTTTTACTGGCCGAGATATGTTATTCCGGCTTTCATATCTCTTGGCATCTGGTTAGCTTTGGGCCTAAATTTTGTATTCGTGAAAGTAAAAATAGAAAAATTTGCTTTCCTAACGCTCATATTTCCGATGATTTTATTAATCGGGAACTTTTTTAAAAATGACCGTTCCAACAATTACCTCGCGCTCGACTACAATAAAATCATTCTTGATAACCTGCCTGAAAACTCCACTTTAATGGCGCAAGGCGATAATGTATTGTTTCCCATAACTTATCTTCATTATGTAGAGAATGCGCGCAGGGATATTAAACTATTTGAAGTCGGTATGAACCGGCTTGCACCGTATTCATTCAATCCGGAAAAAGAACCTGTTTTTTTCACTCATTTCAATGATTTGAAGATTCCAAAACTGAAACTTATACCCCGTGGGCTGGTTTATCAGGCCGCAACCTTAGATATGAATGTCGAACTGATAGACGCCGATAAGTACACTCTCAGAAACCTTACTCAAGAAAAAACTTATTTCGATTATCTATGCAGATGCCTTGCAGGTGATTATTATTTTATGGTCGCGGCTAACTTGCACAGAAAAAGTTTCGATTCAGCTCTCCCCTATTACATGAAAGCGTCTCAAATAGCTTATGATAACGATGTTACACAATATAATCTCGGTCTGGTATTCGGAAGAGAAGGAATGTACCCTTCTGCAATAGAACAATTCAGGAAAGTATTGAAAATAGACCGGAAAAACAAAAACGCTCCGGTTTATATTGATAATTTTACAAAAAGAATCCGGCAAATATTGGGATATCTCCCAGACCAATATTGCGATGAAGACATAAAATTTATAAGATATATGGATCAGGGCGAAAAAAGTTTCATGAGGGGCGATTTAAAAAACGCTCTTATTGATTTAAACAAAATTCTTGAATTCAAACCCCAATCGGTTCAGGCTTTAAATAATCTCGGCGCAGTTTATGTTATGCTGGGAGATATTGACAAATCCCTAAGCATATATCAGTCAATATTAAAGATTGACGCAAACAACACGACAGCCGGCAAAAATTTAGCATGGCTCATTAAACTTAAAGCGGATATTTCTGATATCAACCGGCTTTCAGGCAAAACGGATACCGAAAAGAAATATAACTTGCTCAGAGCAAAATCAGTGAAATCATTCAAGGCAGGGCATCCTCATGAATCAGTATTTTATCTCAAATCGGCTCTTTTACTGAAACCAAACTCTATTGAATCCTTAAGAGACCTTGCCGGAGTATATATCAAACTCAAACAATATATTGAAGCAATAAATCAGTGCAACGCCATTCTTGCGATTAATCCCGACGATAAAGACGCCTCCAAAAGCCGCCTTCGCTTAAAAGAAATTGTGGAATCACTGCGGTTTTGAAAAATCACTGCGTTTTTTTCAAAAGGTTTTATCGGGAACGGCTGGAAACATCAAACCCGAATTCGTTGAGAATATTTTTAAGGAGTTTTTCGTCAATCGGTTTGGAAATAACTTCTTTTATGCCGAATTCGTTTGCCTGTTTTCTGTCGAATTCCGTATTTGAGGTTGACAAAATCAGTATCTTATTTATGGGAAGATGTTTGTTTTCGCTCTTTAATATTGATAATACCTCAAAAGCGGAATATTTCGGTAATTTGATATCGAGAAAAATCAGTTGGTATTGGCTTTTTTGTTCTTCGTTTCGCAAAGCGTTAAGAGCGTCTTCGCCATTGTCAATTTCGTCTATTTCTATCTCAGGGATAATTTTCTCAAAAGTATAACGCATAAAAAATCTGTCATCCATATTATCTTCAACGTATAAAACTTTATTTAAAGTTTTTTCCATTATCCTATTGTCCTCAAAAAAATTAATAAATAATAACAATATTTATGAATTACTTTCAAAAAAAAATCAATATATTTTATTATAAATTTGTTCGCTATTATTTAGTTCGTCATAAACACAATTTAGTTTCTTAATTTTTACAAAAAATTTTTCAAACAACAATTTTTTATATAAATAACCTCCCTGTTTTGAAGGCCTATTATGCCAGATTTTTCGGTACGCCCAAAAACGATTGGAATAGAAACTATTATGCAATATCCAGTTTTTTGCAAATGTCCTATATATCAGAAATAATGATTCGGTTTTGGATATCTGCATACAGATATTAATCGTTTTTCCTTACCTGATTTAACTATGTTTATTAAAAAGTACCTCTTCATACAGGGGCCCATTGACAAAGGTAATTTCTTCTGACAAAATGGGGTTTCGCAACCGGAATCAGGAGATACGCTAATGCCGTCTGCCGCCGATTATATTCAAAATGCCGCCAAAATAGCCGATGATGAGATATCTATCGATCAATATGGAGATTATTTGTCTGTGTCTTACTCTTCACAGGTAATGAACCGTATCGAGGAATTGATTAACTTAGCCACAACTATGGAACCGGATAATGCAGAATACAAATATTGGTTATACTGCGCTCAAATCGGATCGGGAAAACTTGAATCGGGTATAAAGAATATAAAAGAGCTTAGCCTCAAACACCCCGGCTATATTGATCTGCTGGGACATGCAATGTATCCAGATAAATGGTTTTCACCGTTTTATTATCCTTCATGGAACGATAAAACCGCAAAAGTCCCTGTTTCGCTTATATCTTTGCCGGAAGGGGGTACATCGTTAATTTCATTAAGAGACGGTTTGCGCAGAATAGTGTCTTTTTTCCGAAAGGCAGATAGATCCTTTATAACCGGATTGAGGAAAAATATATCCATAAACCTGAAATTCAATTATATGAAAACACCTTACTCGAATGTAGCGGGATGTTATCTGCTGATTAATGATAATAAAAATAATCCTCACGTATCCGAGACAATAATAAATGTGGATTCATGCCCTACACAGATACGGGATATGAGCAATGCGGGTCATTGGCTTCTCAGAATTCTTGCACAGCAAAGTTATTCGTATATTATTTTATGGGATCCGGCGACAAATATGGTTTTTAACAAAAAATTATATTTTTCGGCTTCTATTAAACACAGTCTTCGGCAACTAAAATTACGGATTGAATCTTTAAGCCCAACGCCCGAATTCGACCCGCAATCTTTTCAGAAAGCCCGTCAGTATTATATGGATAATTTTTCGTTAGATGATGTGTTGCGAAATATCTAAAAATTTATTATTATTCTCACTAATACACTAATTCCAATAAGGAGAATTTATAATGATCTCGATTTCTGTGGTAATGCCTGCTTATAATGAAGAAGGCATTATCGAAAAATCTGTAAGGGATTATTATGATGAAATAGTAAAAAAAATCCCGGACAGCGAATTCATAGTAGTCGATGACTGGAGCACAGACAATACTCCCATAATCCTAAAGAACCTCCAGATAGAACTGCCAAAACTGATTGTGGTAAAAACCCCGTCAAATTCAGGGCACGGCAAAGCTCTTAGACTTGGGCTTGAAACGGCAAAAAAAGATTTTGTGTTTCATACAGACAGCGATTATCAGCATGACCCGAAAGAATTCTGGAAACTTTATTCTTATATCGACCAATTCGATTTTGTTACAGGATATCGCATAAACAGGAAAGACGCTTTTCACAGGCGAATTATTTCAAGAATGGTTCGGATAATAAACTCGATTTTATTCGGCATAAAACTGCGCGATACTAATTGCCCATTCCGGATTTACCGAAGGGAAACGCTTAAAAAAACGCTAAAATGGGTTGATAAAGAAGCATTTATACCGTCGATTCTGATTTTGATTGTGGCTTCGTGTCTGGGTATAAGAATAAAAGAAATTGCGGTTACGCATTACCAGCGTAAAACAGGCAAAGTGTCTATCAAGGGATTGCGTCTTCTGCGTATCTGTTTAAGGAGTTTCAAAGAAGTTATAAATTTGAGGAAAAACATCATAAAACATAAATTAACAAAATTAACAAAAAAATAAAAGGTACCGGAACAAATTACCCTATGCCTGAATATTTTGGCGATTTAAATAACATGCAGACCGCCGATTTACTAAAAATTGTAGGTCTTTGCAAACTCATAAACAGAGCTATTCATTACGAACCTTTGCTTGAGCAAATAATAACTTACTGCACAGAGGTTATGGATGTTGAAGGCGCTTCAGTCCTTCTCCACGACCCGAAAAGGGACAAACTGATATTTCATCTGGTTACCGGCAATAAATCGGAAAAAATAAAAAAGATTATTTTAAGCTGTAATGAAGGCATCGCGGGCTGGATATTTAAAAACAATGTATCTATTATATCCAACAACATTCCCTCTGATCCCCGGTTCTGCGACAGAGTTGATAAATCCGTAGGGTTTGTAACAAAATCCATTATCGGGGTACCGCTTGTACTGGATGAAACAGTAATCGGCGTATTTGAGCTGGTTAACAGAAAACATACCGACGGTTTTTTGAAAAGTGATCTTGTTCTTGCAGAAGGAATGGCGGCTCAGATTGCGTTAGCCATTGAAAGGACACGGCTTATTCAGGAAAATATTATACATAACCGCCTTGTCGCTATTGGCGAGGCGATAGCGAGCCTTGCGCATCACATAAAAAATATCCTTACCGGTTTTGAGGGCGCCGCAAAACTGATCAGGGACGCTTTGCCATGCAAAAAGTATGATATAGTAGAGAAAATGTGGGCAATAGTGGATAAAAGCACGGCAAGGATATCTGCGCTAACAAAAAATATGCTTGAATTGTCCAAAGACAGAATCCCGCATTACAGTTTAAACAGCATAAATAAAATTATCGGGGAAATCACCGATCTTTATTCGCAAAAAGCGAAAATGAACAATTTAACTATCGAATCGTCGCTTGATGAAAACATACCTGATTTTTATTTTGATGCAGAAGGAATATACCGATGCCTGCTTAACCTTGTATCAAACGGTTTCGACGCGGTTGCAAAAACAGAATGCCCTAAAATCACAATCAAATCCAGAATACATAATACGGGGAAATCATCAAAAGTAATAATCGAGACCATAGATAACGGATGTGGCATAAGCGAAGAAGTACTTGAAAAACTGATGATGTCTAAATTCTTCAGCACAAAAGGGTCTTCTGGTACGGGGCTGGGGCTTCATGTAGTCAGAAAAATAGTAAACGAGCACAACGGCAATCTGGATATCAAGTCGGTTTGCGGTGAAGGAAGCGTATTTACGATATCATTGCCTTTAGTGTTGTCAGATCCCGGTGAAAACTTACAACCAAAATAGGATAAATTCAATATGAGAACAAAAATTTCAATTATCGGCGCAGGTTTTGTCGGATCGACTCTGGCTCAAAGGCTGGCGGAAAAAGATCTCGGCGATATTGTTGTAATGGACATTATAGAAGGTATACCGCAGGGAAAATCGCTGGATATTTATCAATCTGCGGGTATAGAGAATTTCACATCGTTTGTTTCAGGCTCAAATTCGTATGACGATATAGCCAATTCCTCGATAGTAATAATTACCGCAGGCTTGGCAAGAAAACCCGGTATGACCCGAGAAGACCTTCTTATCAATAACGCGCGCATAATTGCCCATATTACCCGGCAAATAAAAGACAAAGCTCCTGAAGCCATCCTTATTGTGGTTACAAACCCGCTCGATATAATGGCTCAGCTTGTACATAAAATTTCAGGATTTCCCTCAAATAGAGTAATAGGTATGGCCGGAGTTCTTGATTCGGCGCGTATGCGCGCTTTTATAGCGATGGAACTCGATGTAGCCCCATGCGACGTTCAGGCGATGGTTTTGGGCGGGCATGGCGATTCTATGGTGCCTCTTGCGCGGTACACAACCGTCGCCGGAGTTCCCATAACCGAACTCATGTCTGAGGAACAAATCGAACGGATTAACCGGCGCACCCGTGACGGTGGCGCCGAAATCGTGAAACTGCTTAAAACCGGAAGCGCCTATTACGCTCCTTCCTCTTCAACTGCGGATATGGTTGATTCCATTTTGAATGACCGTAAACGGATAATGCCGTGCAGTGCGATGGTGTCGGGACAATACGGTTTGGAAAACGTGTTTGTGGGAGTACCGGTAAAATTGGGAAAAAACGGCATCCTCGATATCATAGAACTGAATCTAAACGATAATGAGCTCCGGGCTCTTCATGATTCTGCTAAAATCGTTAGCGATAATTTCAATTATATCATCAGTTCGGGAGAAATTTCCTAAAATTTTAAAGTTACGGATATCTGTAATTCAATTTCATATACTGCGCGGTTTCTGTATCGCCGAAATATACGGAGCATATTTCCTATTCCGATCTTAGACTGATTCGCGTTTTATATTATAATTACATACCGCAATGCAAAGCATAGCGAAAAAGATTTTCTTCTTTTTTCAAAAAGAAGAAAATCTTTTTGTTCTTTTAGTTTTTACATTCTCAATTCAAAATAAAAAACATATTATTATGAGACAGTTTTTTGTCTGTAACATCCGTATATTTAACAGCAATAATTTATAGATCTACTCTAAAAGATATTTTTATACGCTACCCCCATAACTTTGTTAAGTTTTAATACATCTATCCGATATTTTTATATATCGGATTTTAAGAAAACCAAACCCATCGAAAAGCGGCTGAATGAATATATTAATTATCGAGGATGAAAAAACGTTATGCGAACTGCTTGAACTGGTTTTAATTGAGCAGGGACATACCGTTTCTTTAGTTTATGACGGCGATGACGCCATGAACCTAATCCTTGCAAATGATTATGACGTAATCGTAGCGGATATGACTTTACCGGGCATTTGCGGCATGAATATAATCCAGTGGGCACAAAAAAGAAATCCGGAAAAACATTACATTCTTATGTCCGGTTATGAAATTAACGAAAATCAAAAAGACCTGATTAAAAACGTATCCTGTCATTTTATCAGTAAACCGTTTCATCTTAAAGAAATGAGCCGTCTTATAAACAGTCTCGGGTCATAAACTTAATATTTGATCTCTACCGAATATTTTAAAACGGTTTCGGATTTCGTTTTTACCGGAACCTTAAAAGCTACTATTGACGAACTTATTTTTTCATAATCCAAGTTTGATTCGTTAATTTTCCAATCACCGGGAATATTTTCTTTGATAGTTACCGTTATATCGCTTACTTTTTGATTTTTAACTTTAATTTCCCAGCCGGTCTCATATAAATCAGCTCGTATTTTACGGAAATGCGTCTGTTTTCTTTCGGTTTTAATATCGAAAGCCGACCCGAAAGATATCTCCACAGTTTCATCCGGAGGGATATGGCCGATTTTATTTTCTCCCGCAAATTGAAAACTTTTATCTGCGTCTTCCTTGTATAACCTCACTGTTCCCGCAGGCAAAGGTATACCGAGTTTATTTTTGACTGCATTGCTGAATTCAAGCGTAATATTGACAGGTATATTCTGGATTGCATCCGAATATGACGAGCTGAAAAAGTATCTCTGGCCGGTAACGGTGAATTTCTTCTCCACATCTACATCCTGCGCTTCAAAAAGAGATATTTGTTTCGACTGGTTGTTATTCAGATCGGTCGGGTTCTTGATAGTATATGCATGATACTCAAAAAGCGATTCCTCTTTAATCTCAGGAGGCGCCGGAGCGGCTAAAGCCTGTTCCATCATATATGCCCGTTTCGGGGCAAAAGCGGTATCGCTAACCCTGTTTACATCACCCGCGACAAGTTTTAAGGTAGCGGCTTTAAAAGAAGCTCCGCAATTGTTATTAATTGTAACCCAACCTAAAATATCCATCTTATTTTCGTTTTCAGACAGATTTATTACATAATTGCATGTCCATGAGATCTCTTCGGTCAAATAAGATACCTGAAGTTCCTGAGGTTTTTCTTCCTTATTGTCCACCAGCCACAAAAGAGCAGGTTCTGTTACGAGATCCGGCGGTATTTCGGGAAGAATTATCTTGCCCGGATAGCCCAGATAAATTTCATTTCCGATTTGAAATACCGGATCGGGTTCATTCTTTAGCAAAACCGCTTCTTTTATTTCTTCCGTACCGTTAAGCTCGCTTTTAAAAAAAAGTTTTACTTTCCTGCCGATAAATTTATCAAGAAGCGTATCTCTGGTTAATAAATCATACTCGTAATTCTGTTCATAAACATTAAATTTTCCTGAATCGGATAACGATTTTATCTGGACTGAAGCCGGTATTATCCTGTCTGCAATACCGGTAAAATAAATATGGTGCACTCCTGTATCGATTTGAGCTCTACGCGTATCTTTAACCAGCCCGATATTATTGTTGTATACGGTAACGCTGGTATTCAGACAATTCTCTTGGCCGATTTTTAGCCGCTGAGCTTGTTGGGCATCCGTTTTTACAGGTAAAAACACTACGGCGGCGATTGCCGTAAACAATAAAACTCTCAAATTTTTCACTAATTTATTCGAAAGCGATTTCATCAATATAGATTACTCCGGAACCTACACCGTCAGGGAAACAAGATGTCTCAAAACAGATGGCTATAGTTCCCAATTCTGTTATATTCAATTCAGGATCGTTTTTAATCCATGCCGTAAACGGTATTTCGGCTTTCTGCCATTCGGTAGTAATTTTGCCTTGCGGTAAATAACTGCCTATATCGTCAGCTTTTACGGAATCTTCTTTTTCAAACCATTTCTTATCCGCAAGCCCGACCTGAAAATTTTCACCGCCTTTATTCCCCTTTACCATGAACGTAATTTTAGAATAACTTGAGGCATCAAAATACTTGTTTCCTTGTTTGAGCTCCATATAATATCCGCAAAAACCTTCTTTTTGTTTCTTAAAGGCTATAAGAAGCGAATTTTCCCCTTCGGACTTCTCTTTTTGGGTACGCGCTTTCTGGGCTTTACTCTGCTGGCTTTCATAAATACCTGATTTTGTGTATAACGCATTGGTTTTAGCCTCAAAATTATCGAGAACGAATTTATCCGCCGTAAAAACAGGATTGTTGATCATTGCTGAAATCGATGCAATTACCGCAAAAGCTACTGATTTTTTCATCTTTTTCCCTTTCAAGAATGCTGAAGTTTTTGGAATTGAAACTATATAAAATATTAATACATTGGGATTCCGTTTTTCAATATTTTTTAAAAAATAAATATAGCACAACATATTGTACATTTAAACCAATATAAACACAATAATGCAAATATAACCCGTATTTTTAGCATATTTATATAATATATACTACATATGGGGCTTATTGTAGTGTTATTTAACTTAAACAACAACATAATGTCTATATATAATAATATCGCCGGAATTACAAAAAATCTGCAGATATTGCGGGGGTTCATATCTATAAGTTGCTTTTTATAAATAACATAAGCAAACATATATGGTAGTCAATTTTAATAAAATACAGTTAATTTAATATTGTATTTGAAATGATAAAAGAAGATACCTGATATTAACGACATACAAATCGGATTGTAAATATAGATCCAATATTATTCATCTAAAGGAGGGACAGGAAATGGATACCACGAGAAGTTACCTCAGGATGTGCCGGGAAGCGATGGAAATACAGGCACAGTGGGTTGCGGAAAACGGAGACTGGTGGCACGTAGGCGCGAGAGATTTATTCAGCGCTGTTTTAATGGTTGATAAAAACTCAAAGTACAAATGGAAAGATTCCGAGCGGTTTTATGATCTTGAAAATGATATCGGGCTATTCGGGATTGTGTGGTTGCCCCGTCAGGACCAGCTACAGCGAATGATATTGCGCCAATCCGGCGAATCATGTATGGAACTGCTTGAGAAAATCACCTTTTTTTCAAAGCAGATTGAATTTGAAGATTCGCCGACAATGGAAAAATTATGGTTAATGTATTATATGTTCATTACAGAAGGAAAAATTTGGAAAGACGGAAGATGGGTTAAGAACAATTTAAAAAATATAAATGAGTATAACGTACACAGCGATTACTGTCTGGAAACAAAAACCAAATAAGGAGGTCAAAAATGAGTTTCGAGTTCAAAGGAGAAAAATATTTATCTATCACCGAACTACAGACAATTTTGCCCATTCACCCGAAAACATTGAGCCGGATGCTGAAAAACGGCAACATACCCGGCGCCGGCAAAGTGGGAAAACAATGGTATCTGCCGGAAAACAAACTTAATGAGTATCTCAAAGACCGGTTTTTGAATTAAAACGCGTTAAGGAAACATCACTTTTGAAAGTATTGTGTTTTCAAATCGGCAATCCTGCAAATAGGCCGAGCGGAATTCGACGTTTTTCATATTTGAACCGCTGAAATCCGCCCCGTAAATACTCGCTTTTCTGAAAACGGTATCGATAAAAGACGTGTATGAGAAATCGGATATGTGCAAATAGGCGTTAGCAAAATCGCATTTATAGAATCCGCAGTATTTGTGGCTGGTATTTTCAAAATCTGCATTTCTGAAAGAACATTTATAAAAAAATGAACTTAAAACTGAACTATTACATAAATTTGATTTTGAAAAATCGGTTTTTATGAATATCGTGTCCGATAAATTAATATTAAAAAAATCGAAACCTTCGGCTGTTGTCTTTTCCGGTTTCTGAAAATCAATATAAAAAAGAAATATCTGAAGACTGTTGAAATTAGCGAACCGGTAAGCCGAATTTTCGTCTGCGATTGCCAGATCAAACAAAAATTTATTTTGCCTTGTGATTTTCAGATAACTGTCCTGAAGGAAATTTATGTCGACGCCGAGTTCATGGAAATGCCGTTTTAAAATCCTCAGCGGTTTTTTGTATAATCCAGAATTTATTAGATCAAGTATAATTTCGGTTATAATATTCTGGTTTTCCTGCCCGATTTTATGCGGAAGAACTATCGACCGGGATTTTACAGCCAATTTATTCACCGCCTCGTCAAGGATATTTGAGTGTCCTGATTTACCATTGACATGATAATTTGTCATAAGCGATAATAAAATCTCCGGTTATAAATATATTTTTAGCAATTATATTATAGCCGCCTGTTCAAAACTGTTTTTCAATTTATGACGATGTTTGCGACAACAAACCTTATTCTGCGGTTGGTATTTCATTGCGAACCATTACAATACCGCTGTGAAAAAAATGTTTTTCTGTTGAACGAAAACAAATTGCTGAAGATCAATTATTTTATGCAAGATTATATAAGCGTTTTTTTAAAACGACAACATAAAAAATAATCGGTTATAAGATAATTAAACGGATTTTGCATATTTTAACTTCACATTCAAGTATTTGAAAGGAATTAGTTATGGCAAAATGGAAAATATCCAGAAACGTTTTTTTTCTCGGATTGGTATCTTTATTCACGGATCTTTCAAGTGAAATGATATATCCGTTAATTCCTGAATTTCTTACAAATCTCGGCGCCAACAAATTTATTATCGGCGTTATTGAAGGCGTGGTGGAAGCGGTAGCTTCGGGATTCAGGACAATTTTCGGGCGCGTATCCGATAAGATGCGAAACAGGAAACTTTTTATATTTATCGGGTACGGGTTGTCTTCATTTTCAAAACCGCTATTGTTTTTTGCCGGAATTTGGCAGACGGTTTTTCTTGTCAGAGTCGCCGACAGATTGGGTAAAGCAATCCGCACACCCGCGCGGGACGCTCTGATATCGACTTCAATCGATCCTGCGGACAAAGGAAAAGCGTTCGGATACCATAGAGCTATGGACAGAATCGGCGCCATAGGAGGCCCTGCGCTGGCAATGCTGATTCTTTTCTTATCCGGCAACAACGTAAGGCTTGTATTTTTGTTATCCGTTATACCGGGCATACTTAGTGTAATATTTATTAATTTCGCCAAAGAAACAAAAAAAGCGGCAAGTTCAAAGACCGTTACCGGCAAAAAAACGACAAACCTCAGGGACCGGGCGTTCATTATTTTTTTTATATCCGTAGTTGTTTTTACGCTGGGCAACTCGTCAAACGCATTTCTCATATTGAAAGCTCAGGAAACCGGGCTTTCTTTGAAACTGGTTCCGCTGATATGGGTATTTTATAATATTTTCTGTACGGTTTCCGCTCCTATATTCGGAATATTATCCGACCATATGGGACCAAGGCCGGTCATAATCGCATCATTTATTTATTATGCTCTGGTTTATGCTCTTTTCGCGTTTTCCGAATCGATATGGCAGATGTGGGTTCTTTTTGCCGCCTACGGCATTTATTTCGGATTAACCGATGGTGTTTTCAGGGCGTATATCGCCGATCTGGTGGAAGAAGACAACCGGGCAACCGCCTATGGGATATTCAATACCGGCATAGGATTGGCTCTTCTGCCCGCTTCGATGCTGTTTGGATGGGTCTGGGATGTTTTCGGAAGTAAATATGCGTTTTTAATGTCATCGGTTTTCAGTTTGCTTGGATTTTTGATTTTTATTATCGGATTGAATGCCGGAAAAATGAAAAAATCTAAAACTGTTTTCTGAGCAATTCATCTATCGCGGGAAAAAGTTCTTTTTTTGATGAGGGAGTTTTTTTAAAAATAGCGTTTGGGAAAGTTTTTATCAGTTTTTTCAATACGTTTACGTTTTTACCCAAGATAATACCTCGCCTGCCATAGCTTTTTTCCGAGAGGCTATTAAGCAAATGCCTGCCTATGTCGGTTACATCGGCAATAAAGTAATCTATTTTAAGGGTATTGATTCCGTCAATTTCATCCCAGTTCAAGGTAACTGTTGAAGCTCCGTTTGACTCGAGCAGGAGTTTCCATGTAAGGTAGTGCGGTTCGTTGCCGACAACGCAAAACCGTAGCGATGAGATACCTGAATTGAAAATCCGGTTATTTACAATCATTGGCAAATCCGAATTCAAAGAAGTCAGTTGTTTTTTTACATATTCCAAAACAGACGAAGCGTATTTAAAAACTCCGTGATACTTTAGTTCCATAAACAGAGGTATAGAGGCAATAGAGTGATTATCGAAATACGCAAATCCTGCAATTTTAATCAGATAATCTGCAATTTCAACCACTTCATACAATTTTGCGCAGTAAACCGAACATTTATCGTTAACGCTGGTATATATGGAGAAAAATTCCCGATAAATTTTGGGCATGCTCCATTTCTGCATCAGGTCAAGAGCAAGTTCCATAACAGTTTTGCCGGTAAGCCTTTTTTCAAATTCCGATATTTTTTTGCCGGTTGACTGTGTATCTTTGAGCGCATTGATATATTCTACCGGTACAGCGTTAAGAATAAGGTATCTTCCTATATCCTTTAGCACGGCAAAACAATATGCGTCTTCCGGCGAGGAGAACGATTCTTTTTCCGCAATGAATTTTGCGGCATACCCTCTTGCCAGATAAGAAGCCATAAAACCGTCTTTAAGCGCATAGCGCACGTTTTGATCAACAATCTGGTTATCTAAAATCATGCTTTTAATTTTGGAAATAACCGTTTGCGTACCGATAGTGGAAACGGCTCTGGAGATATTTGTTATCGCATGGTTTGGAAAATAAAAAACCGAATTAGCTATCATAAGCAGGTTTACGGAAAATCCGATATCGGTTTCGACAATGGTCTTTAAATTTTCGGAAATCTTTCTCAGATCGCCTTGAGTATTAATCAGGCTGTCTGGAATCAAGTAAAAAGGTTCGGTATTTATCAATTTCGCATTCACTTTTTTTCTGAAATTCCGGTAAACTTCGTTCTCATCGGAAATATTTTTTCCGGTTGCAACAACGTCTCTTGAAGCAGGCAAAACCGGTTTTTCATTCAAAATGGAATTTACTTTTTTCTGAATAACATGAATATCGAAAGGTTTGACGATATAATCCTTGGCGCCGGCGTTTATCGCTTCCATTATTATCTTCGAATCGCTCAGCGCTGAGAATATAATAACCGGTATACAGGAAGTCGCCGGATCTTTTTTCAGCAGTCTGCAAACTTTTAAACCGTCGATTCCCGGCATCATAATATCCAAAAAAATCAGATCGAATTTTTGGGTTTTCACTTTTTTTGCCGCGTCGAAACCATCGAAAGATATTTCTACGTCATAATCGCCCATAAGGCTCAGCCTGTACGCCATTATCTGAGCGATATCCTGTTCGTCATCTACAACAAGAATTTTTTTCCGCATTATAACCTGCCGTTAATGATTTTTTCCCCACATCATAATATCGGATTTATATAAAAAAGATGTTAGATAAGTTGTTAAACGTATTTAAGCAGGCAGACGGGTAAACCGGCATAAGAGATTGCAGGCAAAATCAATATAAAATATCCGATTTTACGGGTATTCGGGCATATAAAGAAAAAAATAAGCGAAAACAAATCAACTGAACCGGTAATGTTTTCTTATATCTTTATTTATTTTCCAGACGCATTTCATGCCTTTTGGGAAAATCACGTAATCGCCTGCCGTAAAAGAAAATTTTTCGCCGTCGGTACTGGTTACGGTAGCATCGCCTTCAAGGATGAGGCATGTTTCCTGCTGGGAATACTGCCATGGAAATTCGCTTGCTTCTTTTTCCCAGACAGGCCATTGTTTCGCTTCGTTTATCTCCGCTTCGGTCGGTTTTCTTATTATGGGTTTCATTAAAATATCTCCTTGATATAAATTGTGATTGCTGAAAAACCTTAAATTTCTATGTCATCACGAGGAGTTTTGCGAAAGCAAAACGACGTGGCGATCTCAAGACCATCAGCGTTGAGATTGCCACAGCTCCTTCTTTGCTTCGCAATGACAATAAAAAATACTTTTTCAGCGATCTTAAATTTTAAGTAACTGCCGGTTAAAAATTATATTTTATATCGGCTGATTTCACAAATAAAACTTTTTATTGCTTGCATACCTTAAACTAATGTAATAAAAAGAATATCTCAATTTTCCTAAAATCATTTATGATTCTTTATAAAGATTGGAGCTGAAATTGGTTAAAGCGATAAGCCTTTTTTCAGGCGGGCTTGACAGCGTTCTTGCGGTATGTGTAATAAGAGACCAGAATATTGATGTTACCGGGCTGACTTTTGAGACGCCTTTTTTCACTTCCGGCAAGGCCCGGATATCGGCTGAAGCGATAAATCTTCCTTTAACTGTGATGGATATAACCGAAGAACATTTGGAAATCCTGAAAAACCCGCTTCACGGATATGGCCGTAACTTAAATCCATGTATTGATTGCCACGGACTCATGTTGAAATTCGCCGGCAGAATAATGGAACAGACCGGTGCGGATTTTATATTTACGGGCGAAGTTTTGGGTGAACGCCCCATGTCCCAGAACAAGGAAGCGCTGAAATTAGTGGCTAAATTATCCGGTTATCCGCAATATGTGCTCAGGCCCTTAAGCGCAAAGCTTCTGCCGGTAACCAAACCGGAAAGAGATAATAAAGTAGACCGGTTAAGGCTTCTTGATATAAACGGAAAATCGAGGAAACGGCAGATGGAACTTGCGCAGATATATAATATCACGCGTTATGAATCTCCTTCCGGCGGATGCCTGCTGACTTATGAGGGTTACTGCGCAAAACTCAAAGATCTCCTTGACCAGCCGGATAATGTTTCTTTGAGAGAATACCATCTGCTCAAAATCGGACGTCATTTCAGGCTACCGGCAGGCAACAAGCTTATTGTAGGTAAAAATCAGGAAGACAACAAAAAATTATCGGGTTTGTGTACCGTTTCGGATATTATTCTAGTTCCCGTTGACGCCAAAGGACCTACGGGCCTGATCACCGATGCAAAAAACGGCGACGACACTGATATTGCGGCAAAAATTATAGCCAGGTATTGCAAAAACAGTGCAAATGTTGATATCCTTATTAAATGGGGCGTAACAGGGCTTGAAGATGTTATAACCGTAACCGGATTAGACCCTGAACAATCACGCAGGTTAATGCTTTGATTTTTATAATAAAGTATAGAAGGAGACGATAAAAATGCCCGGCAGACGGCTGGAGAATAAAATTATTCTTGTTTTTGGGGCTACAGGCGATATCGGGAAAGCCATATCGGCAGGTTTTATTAATGAAGGCGCGCAGGTCATACCCGCAAGCAGAAATAGAGAAAAAGTCGCTCAAACCATAGATGAGTTTAAAAAAGCTGGCAACCAATGGACAGAACCGGTTACCTGTGATGTAACCGACGAATCCCAGATAGAGTATTTATGCGAAAAGATCATGGCAAGGTTCGCGAGAATAGATTGTATGGTATGCGCTTCTGGAGCGTACCTTAAAAAACCCGCGCAGGATGTATCTCTTGAAGAATGGAACCATATTATATCTGTAAACCTTACGGGAGTATTTCTGGCAAATAAAATTGTGGGCAAAATAATGCTTTCTCAATCTAAAGGAAGCATAATAAATATCGGTTCGCTTGGTTCCTTTGTTTCTCTTTCTCATACAATACCTTATTGTGTAAGCAAATCGGGTGTAGTGATGCTGACTAAATGTTTATCTTCGGAATGGTGTTCTCATGGAGTGAGGGTAAACGCCATTATTCCCGGCGTTTTCCCGACGAATTTGAACCGCAAGGCATTGAGCGACCCTGTAAGGTTGAACAATATAATAAACAGGACTCCGATGAAACGATTAGGCGAGGTAAACGAACTTGCCGGAGCGGCAGTATATCTTGCTTCTGATGAATCCAGTTTTGTTACAGGCACTACGTTTGCGGTAGACGGCGGGTTTCTGGCGCATTCAGGGTTCTGAAATAAAATCCGCGTCCTCAATGGCTGTTACGGTATTGAGTATTTTGCTGTTGAGCCTTTTTTCAGGCGAATAGCCGTATAAAGTTCCCGCAGTTTGCGCGCACGCCATTTGCGCAAAATAACGGATGGAAGTAACCACGATTTTCCAGTCATAAAGCGGATGCGCAAACCGAAGGTTTTCGAAATAATATTGTTTGGCAAGCGTTTCCACTTCCCTCATGTTTGCGTCGAAAGTTTCGCTGAACGCCCATAATACTGTTCCGGTAGCAGTGTGTATCATCTGGGTATTTAACCCAACTTTGCATGGTTCATAAGGAAAAAAAGTTGTTATTGAAGTAAAAATTACCGCGTCGGCATTGTATCTTTTTCCTATGTCAAAAAGCTGGAGTTTGTAAAACATTCCTTTCTGGTGAATGCCGAACTCATGGAATTCTTCGGGATTGAATTCCGAACCCGGTACGATATCGAACCGGTTGGTTTTCGATATTTCCTGCAAAAATATAGGTTCGATAATGCTTACCGCTTCAGGATACGAAGTTTCATTCTGTACAGGAGCAAGCATAACTCTCTTAATTTTGAATTTATCATACTGAGGGTGAATGAAATAATTCGCAGGCACAAATTGTTTATCGGTTACCTGATAATATCCCCGCACGGCGGTTTTAAACATGGAACATCCCGCAATCATGGGAATAAAAATCGAAAATATAGCGATTGATCTTAGAAGTATTTTAGTCATGGATGAAAATTAAGCAAATATCATTCCAGAAAAACGTTTTGGATAAGAAATAACCTACTTATTTAGAAAACCGTACTATATCAGTTTTTTCCATTGATTTTTAGAGCGACTTCCACCGTAAATTCTCCTTCTGGGAGAATAAACGGTATTACTACACAAGGCACATCTTTAGGATATGCGGTATAATGAGATTTTCCCACGCAAACCACCGGCAGTGCGATTTTAAATCCATATCCTTTTTCCGACAGTTCGCCTTTGGCTCCGCCGGCTACCATGTTAGCGATTTCGCCAACGGCGTCTTTGACGTCGTCGTTGATTTCATCGATTTGGAGTCCCAGCATATTTTCAACCATTTTCAGCGCTACTTCCTGAGGAAAGTTTACCGTTACCGATCCCATAGCTTCACCTGCTACTCCAATGGTTCCCGATATATCGCTTTTAGTGGGCACAGAACCTCTCAAAAACGGTTTGCCGCGCTGTGGTTTTAAGGAACACATCGTGGTTAACGCTTTTATTGTAGAGTTTATGAATGGATTTATGTACTCAACATTCATTGCAACTTTACCTCCCTGCTGATTTACAATGTACTAAGAACAGAATCAATTTTACTTTTCAGTATTTCAGGAGTGAACGGTTTAACCACATAATTATTTACTCCTGATTTTATAGCTTCGACGATATCTTCTTTAGCCGCTTCGGTCGTTACCATAATTATAGGTATATTTTTATAGGAGTTACTGCCTCTAACGGATTTTACAAAGGTTAAACCATCCATTTCGGGCATATTCCAGTCGGTAAAAATCAAATCTACACCGTCGAGTTTAGTCAGTGCATCAAGGCCATGTTCGGCTTCAATAATATCGTTGAATCCCAGCCTGTTCAGGGTGTTTTTTATAATTCTTCTCATAGTTGAAGAATCATCGATAACTATAACTTTCATTTTGACATCCTCCGGTTATACTAACATAATAATATTTTACCCGAAACATAATATCTATCGACAAAAAACCCAAAAAATTGATTAAATTTTTGAATTCTTCTTATTAATAAAATCTATCGCGTTTTTTGCGAGGTATTTCTCAAGCTCCGGCAAACCGTTTAACTCTACCGAATTCAAAATATTGAGCGCTTCAGGAGAACTGTTTTTCCCAAGGGCCATTATGGCTGTTCTTCTCACGCTCGGATAATTATCACCGATAAGTTTTTCCAGAAATTTCACTGAATCCGAATGTTTTATTTCTCCGAGCACAATGGCGATAAATCTTCTTATTGAAGGGTCCTTTGATTTGACAAAACCGCCGACATGCTCAAATATCAAATCTTTTTTATTTAATAGAGCGTGAAATATAGGCATCATAAACCGTTCGTCTTTGGCAAACGGCATTAACACTTCGATCTTTTTGCAAGAGCTTGATTTTCCGAAAGATTCTATGGCGGTGCATACGACTTGTTCGAAATACCTGAATTCGTCAATATACAGATGATTTGCAAGTTCCCGTATAATTTTAATCAGAGTATCCTCAACTTTTTTTAAAGAGAAACAACCCAGCGCTGAAATCGCCGCAGTTTTAACCGTAAAATTATTAGAGTAGCATTTTTTTATTATTAGAGGAAGATTTGACGGATCATTTATTTTTCCCATGGCCTGAACAATAACGCTCTGAAGTTCGGGATCGGGAAAATCGATAATTTCGATCAAATCTTTCAATCCTTCTCCATCGGAGATTTCTCCGATCAATCGGCAATACCCTGTTAAAACGGAAATGGGCAGGTTTTCGCGGATGTTATTTATCACATAAGGGAGTACTGCTTTTTTCTTATATTTCGCGAGTTCCTGCAGTGCATAATATTTAGTCCAGATATCGTTTTCGCACTGCAAACTGTCGAGAAATTCTACTGTTTCTTTATTTTCTCCGTAAAGTATGGAAATGGTCTTTATGATTTCTTTGCGAACAGATATGGATTCGTCGCTGACAAGTTTCTTAAGTTTATCCTGCAAACCCGGAAACTGCGCAAGATCAGCATGGGTTCCGATTATTCCGGCTACTTTAGCGGATTCCGCTCTAACCAGAGGGGACGGATCGTCGATACATTCCAATACCTCAGGCAAAAATTCCGCGTTATCTATTATTCCAATCACGGCAATTATATTTTTTTTCATGATATTGTTGCCTGATTTAATTATCGGGCGTATTTTTTCGATTAATTCAAGGTTTCCGTTAATCGCGATAGCACCGATAGCCGCCTCGACAACTTCAGGATTTTCGTCTTCAAGAAGTTTTATAAGCGGATCCATTGCTTTTGGATCAAGAGATATGCCGAGCCCTTTGGCAGCCTGTATTCTGACTTTCGGGTTTGGGCTTGAGGTAAGCTCACATAAAATAGGTACAACCCTTTCATCGCAATTAAACATAAGATATTTCATGGCAAATATCCGCTGATCGGCAGAACCTTTGATCAATATCTCCATGAAAAAATCCGTCATATCGGTTTCACACGATGAAAATACATCCAATAGTTCCTGCGTAAATTTCTCGTCGTCGTTTAGAGATATCCGCTCAAATACCAGAACAGGGTCATAATGTTTCTTTATTCTTTTCAGCGCCCACAACAAAGTAAGCTGATCGTCAAAACACTGTTTTTCAATATTATCTATTATTATTTTAGGAATCTCAGGATCGTCCAGCGCGGCGAATTTATCGGCGATAAAATCAAAGATAGTCTCATCCTTCTGGTATTGCTGAATTTCAAGAGTACTATGCTCTATTTTTTGCAAAGCAGTTAAAATCGATAGAAGTTTTTTGAAATTGTTTTTTTCTTTAACAAGAAGTTCAAACAGCGGAATAATAACCGACGGATCGCCTATTGTTCCCAGGCATTCTATTGCCAGAGGGTTAAGGACTTCGTTGAGAATCAGTTGAAGCATTACTTCAATGATAGATTCATCGGCTATTTTCATAAGGGCATAAACTATGGGGAATTGGCGCCACGGCATATTTTTTGTTTTATTCAGATGCTCTAACAGAAACGGTATAGACTTTTTGTTACCGATAAGCCCGAGTGCTTCATAAATAGCATCAAGCACGACATCTTCCGTTTCGCGCTTCATTAAATCATAAAGAAGAGGCAGGCTGGATTCGGATTTTATTTTCCCAACCATATTCACAGCGAATAACCGTTTGTTTTTGCTTTCCGAATTGAGCGCCGGAGACACACACTCGATAATCTGTTCTCCCAGTTGTGTAAGTATAGCCGATGCCGAAGTGCGTATTTCCTTGTCAGGATTTTCTATTAATTCAATAAGGTATTCGAGTGAATTTTCGACAGATTTTTTCCACTGCATATCGCCTGTTTTTTCAACTGAGCTGCATTCTTCCTGATCAGGAGGCGGTTCGCCAAGAACATCGAACAAAGTATTTAAACCTTGGCGGTTATCATTGTTTTGAATACCGTTAGCGAGTTTATGCTGGATATCATTCAGATTTTTTAATATATCTTGAATATTATGTTCCATTAATGATGCCCGTTTAATTTTTTAAAAAATCAAAGTGAAGACCATTTTATAGTATCTTCTTTTTCGTCGTAAAAAAACTTCACATACTTTAACGATTCCTCAACAACAAACCTTTTCCCTTTGATAGATATTTTTGTGATCGGATATATTGTGCCCCTTACTTTAATAAAACAGGGATGCTCCAATATAATTTTTTGGGTTAGCTTTGCTTTTTCGTCTTCAAGAATCTGTTTCCGTTCTTTCAACTGATCTAACATATCGCGAATTTTCAATATTTCTTCGGCCTGATGTTTAAAAATGTCGGGGATAAGTTCTCTGGATAATTTGCAAATGGGTTCGCCAAGCGACATGGAGATTTTGTCTATATTTTTCTGGCAGAATTCGATCTGGGCGGAAATTTTTTTTATCTCATTGTTTGTGGAATGCTCGATTCCCGCCTCAAGATAGGTTTCAGCTCCAACTTCAGATCCGATATCTTTTACTATTATTTCTTTACCGGCGCTTAAGGTTCCACCGATAACCATCCCTTCCACTATTATTTTTTCCGATGCTATCAGATGGCTGGAATAAACCAGTTTTTTAGCGATAATCGATTCATGGGAAATAACTTTGGAATTCTGGATATAAGAGGTAGTTACATTGCCTTCCGCTTCAACGGAAGTTTTATGTGAACCGCCTATTCCCTCGGCAACACTTAAATTGCCTTTGCATTCTATTGAAGCATCAGACACATTTCCTCTGATAAAGACGTCTCCTTTTGCTTTGACAAAAAAATCAGGGAGTACAGATCCTTTAATTATAACAGTACCCGGAAAATCCACACATCCGACATCTAAGTCAACGTCGCCTTCGATTTCACGGATAGTATTGACGCCTATATAATCTTTTTTAATTACAAGCTGTCCGTCTTCAGAAGCTTTGAACAGGTTGTCGTTTTCATAAAAAATCATGTTCTCGGTTCTTGTTTTAAGCGGTTTACCGCTTTTAGCCTTAAGTACAGATCCGTCCACCGCAACTCCGTCTATGCCCTGTGTTTCTTTATGAAAATAAGCAATTATCTGCCCTTTTTTTACTTTTACGATAGATTCTTTTTGTTTGTAGTCTATAGTCCCGTCTTCTTTTTGTTTACCGATTGATTTGATAAAAACATTAACCACAAGTTCCAGACTTGCGTCTTTGCCGTTTATAGGTTCAATTCCCGCCGCGACAAGAACATTTTCTATAGGTTCACCGGACAAAGATAATGTTTTAGATATTTCATTGAGAATTGGGAATTTGATTCCATAACTCACGCCATGCAAATTGATTTTCGATTTCAAATCCATAGGGGAAATGTCAAAAGGCATATTCATTTTCGGGTAAACGCTTAAATACGCCTCAGTCTTACCGGGCGAAATGCTTACACGATAAATTGTCTCTTTCTGTTCATTTATAACTTTTGCATTCTTTTCGGTTGTACCCATAAATTTTTAAATTCCGCACATTATCTCATGGCTATAGTATCATTCAAAACTCCCTATGGCGCTCTCTTCGTCTGGATAAATCTCAAAAACTTTTTTGAGATTAGTGAAGCTGAACAGGTCTTCAAGCTGGGGTTGAAGCGAACAGAGTTTTAAATTTCCGCTTTTTGAGTTAGCGAGTTTATAAAGAGCTATTAACTCGCGAAGACCGGCGCTGTTGCTGTAAGTCAGGTTCGAAAAATCGAGGATAATATTCACTTTACCGGAATTTATAAGCCTCTCCACATTTGTCCGCAGTTGCTCAGCACTTTCGTTATCAAGTTCTCCATTTAGCTGGACAATGGATATTTCTATGTTTTCTTTTGTTACTATTTCCATAAAATCCTCCTGTTATGTATTTAAATATTGATTTTTTTCACAGCCGAAAAAATTCAGTATTATCAGTTCACTAACTGTTATTCATTCAAATCCTCTTTATGAGCGTATTTTACGAGAACTACCTCGTTCCCCTTAGCGTTATATTTTATTTCATCCATATAGTATCCCATCAAAAGCACTCCTCTTCCGCCTTCATTGTGTAAATTTTCGGGATCTTTAGGGTCGGGTATATTTGATACGTCAAATCCGTCCCCTTCATCGATGATTTTCACCTGAAGTTTTTCAGGCGAAATCTGGACGTCGATTTTAACTCTTTTGTTTTTATCGCGCTTATTTCCATGCCTGATAGCGTTTCCGACTGCCTCATCGATGGCAAGGCGCACTCGCATTGTGAATTCCTGTTCCGGAAACCCGAGTTGTTTAGCGCCCTGGTATATATGGTGTATTACGCTTTTTATGTAATTAACGTCGCTGGGTATATCGAAACAGAAATTCACCACTAAAAAGGGAAGAATCTCCTTTTGTTTATCGGAGAGTTTTTTTGCCTCAAGCCCTTTTTTTACGACACACGATATTTCAGGAATATTAAACGGTTTTCTGCAGAAATTAAGAGCGCCTTTTTTGAGTGCTTTTACGGCAATCTCTTCCGTCCCCCCTCCAGTCATTATTATAACCGGCAAATCAGGAGATATTTTTTTAATTTCTTCCATCAAAACTATTCCGTTCATTCCCGGCATATTCACATCGGTAAGAACCACATCGATTTTTTCCAGAGACAGCTCGTCCAACGCCTGTTTTGCGTTATAGGCGGAAACAACATCTATTTTGTTGCGATTAAGTATATCTGTTAAAAGCTGGCAGATCATTTCATCGTCGTCAACGACAAGTACTTTACCTTCAAAATCATCGTATGTGTTTTCCATAAACATTTTCCCATAAATCAAAATTAATACATTTATAAAGATTTAACTAATGGAATTATCGGCATTCAAATTATATTACTTTAGGAAGTTCATTCGTTATGAACGCTATTTGATGCCAATGGTAATTTGAGAAATGTTTTAACTAATGTTTTATCGGTTATTGAAAGGTATTTATGAAATATTTTCTATAATTCTGGAAACTATCGAATAACATAAAATTCATATCGTCAAAACTTATGAAAAAAATTTCTTTTATTAAAATTTGTTTAATGTTATAATACTTGGCATATTTTTTCAGAATTGGAGTTGTTAGAGAAATGAACCAGGACATCACAGGTTATTTAAGAAGAAATAAATTTTTCGCATTTGTATTGGCACTAATAATATGTGTATTTGCGTATTTTAAAGGAGCTGAATGCGTGCTGACTGAATCTAAAACCGTAAAAATAGGGACCCCCGCGGTCGAATTTAATTTACCCGGCACCGATGGTAAAAATTATTCCAACGAAAGCTTTAAAGACGCAAAAGTTCTGGTTATTGTAATAACGTGCAATCACTGCCCTTATGCCAAAGCCGCATGGCCGTTGCTTATCAACCTTCAGCACAAATATAAAGAACAAAGCGTGCAATTTGTAGCAATAAACCCTAACGATGATGTTGAGTATCCCGAAGATAGTTTTGAAAACATGAAAGGCATGGTAAATAAACTTGGCATAAACATGCCTTATCTGCGAGATGAAAACCAAGAAATTGCCAGAAAATTAAATGCTGTCTGTACACCTGATATATTTGTATATGGCCATGATAGAAATCTTTATTATCACGGAAGAATAAACGATAACTGGCAGAATCCCGAAAAAGTTACCAGCAACGACCTGGATAACGCAATTAATGGATTATTAAACGGAGATCCCCCGCCGAAAAATCAAATGCCCTCTATGGGCTGCTCGATAAAATGGAAAAAATGATACGTTATTCCATATAAAATTCCCATTGACAAACTAATTTTATTATATTGTTAAAGGAGATGAAAGGAAATTATTTTTGGAATCTATTGTAAGTAAAAAAACGGCTTTTATAAAATATTTGTCTGATTTATCCGTCAAAACAACATCAAAATAATGCAAAAATGGCGGTAAAGTAACAAAAAACCACAGGAGGTAAAAAAATGTATAATTAAGTACATTTAGTTCTTAATGAAACAAAAAAAGTCGTAAATAGCAGGTAAATGGGTTTAACCATTTTAATAAAAAAACAATTAAAACTACAAAGGAAACAAGGAGTAAAAGATGAAAAAATTTGCATTTAGTATTATGATGACCGCTGTTCTCGCCGTCGCCGGAACATCGTTTTGTCAGGAACAAAACAATGAAGGCGAATTGAATAATGATGGCGCCATGTTATTAAACGGTTTAACTGTTGCCCAGATGGAAGCCGAAAACGAAGGCGAAAACGAAGGCGCTATGATCGACGCTAACAGATTTGCCCAGATGGAAGCCGAAAACGAAGGCGAAAACGAAGGCGCCATGATCGACGCTAACAGATTNGCTCAGATGGAAGCCGAAAACGAAGGCGAAAACGAAGGCGCTATGATCGACGCTAACAGATTTGCCCAGATGGAAGCCGAAAACGAAGGCGAAAACGAAGGCGCTATGATCGACGCTAACAGATTCGCCCAGATGGAAGAAGAAATTTATCTGGAAAACGAAAATGAAGGCGACAACGAAGGCGCTTCTCTGGAAAACGCTATCAGATTCGTACAAATGGAAGAAGAAAATGAAGGCGACAATGAAGGCGCAAAATTGGACAATGGCATAATGGTTGCCCAAGCCGAAGAAGACGGAAACGAAGGCGCCCCAACAGGTTCACAGACAGAAGACGAAGGAATCAATTATTGATTTGAATCAATAGAAGCTTCCTTGAAATAAACAAAACGAACCGGCATGGTATTTTCACCATGCCGGTTCGTTTTATATACAGCAATTGTATTATCCTAATTCTCGTTTGAAATTGGGATTGCTGAAAAAGGCTTAAATTAGAATGTCATCACGAGGAGTTTTACGAAAGCAAAACGACGTGCTGATCTCAAAACCATCAGAGATGAGATTGCCACAGCTCCTTCGGAGCTTCGCAATGACAATAAAAATACTTTTTCAGCGCTTTCAAATTATTAATGAGCCGGAATGCGGAGTATTCCAAAAAAAATTTTGCTTCTTTTTTAAAATAAGGGATTCTTTTTGTCTTGTATTGTTAATTCTAAAATAAATAATATATTCCGATTATGAACGAATTTAGGATATTATATATATTGCTTATCAGTTCTACCTATTGTTTTTTATTTAGCGGAATTTTGCTTTCTTAAAGTGCGTAAATTAAAAATAATTGTGCTGTTTTTATAAAAATTGAATCAAAAACCTAATCGATATAAAATATATTCAATTCCCGGCGGATTTTATGAAAAATGCAAAAAAAGAGACTTTATTTAAGGGATTGCCGATAAGCGGTGGAATAGCCGTATATAAAGTATGCCTTTTTAATGATGACCGGCATAATAATCTTCCTTCCTATCATATTAAAAACGCAGAATTGGAAAAATTTCGCCTCAAAGAAGCAATGATGAATGTTTCCGATAAACTTGATATCATTAAAAAAGAAGTATCACAGCGCATAGGGCCTGCTGAAGCGGAGATTTTTACAGCCCAAAAAATGATTCTTGAAGATGTCAGCCTTCATAAAAAGTTTAACGACGCTATTGATTCCGGCTCCGTCAATGCCGAGCCTGTCGTTTCCGCAATAATGGACGAATATGAGGCAAAACTTCTTCAGGTTGAAAGCGAGTATATAAGGGAACGAGCGTCGGATATAAGCGAAGTTAAACAAAGGATTCTTGACGCTTTAAGGAATACCCGTCCCGCTCTTGCTTGTGAAGGCAACAACAAATGCGCCAGGGGTAAAAACCGCATTATTATTGCCAGAGAACTTACTCCCAGCCTTACGCTTGATCTTGATACGGAAAACATTAAAGGTTTTGTAACCGAACGTGGAGGCATCACGTCTCATGCGGCAATTCTTGCAAGATCGGCAGGCATACCTGCAGTCAGTGGCATAAAAGATATATATGATCATGTATCATGCTCAACGGAAGTTTTAGTTAACGGTTACACCGGAGAAGTAATAGTATGGCCCAAACAAGAGACTATCGAGCGTATGCTGTACTCGGAACCAGGCGGTATAGGCAACAAAACGGAAATCATTTTGCCGTTGCCTGAACTAAAGGTTTTTGCCAACATAAACTTATCCGCCGACGTTTCTGACGCCATAAACATGAATGCTGAAGGAATAGGGTTATACAGAACGGAATTTGAGTTTTTGGCGGCGGGAAAAATGCTCGATGAAAATGAGCAGTATGAAAGATATGTAACCGTATTAAAACAAATGGGTGATAAACCGGTATATTTCCGTATTCTGGATATCGGAGGCGATAAAACTTCAGAGTTTTTTAATATCCCGTCCGAGGAAAATCCATCGCTCGGATGTAGAGGCGGCAGACTGCTTTTGTCAAGACCTGATCTTTTGAAAACTCAGGCAAGGGCGCTGGCGCGAGCCTCAATGATAGCCCCTGTTTACGTTATGTATCCGATGATAACAAGTCTGAATCAATTCCTAAAACTCAAAAAAATATTCGTTGACGCCGCATCAGATATAATGCAAGGTACAATTTATCATGGGATTATGTTTGAAGTTCCTTCGGCTTGTTTGCAGGCTCCTGATTTGTATAAACACATTGATTTCGCGAGTATCGGCACAAACGATCTGATTCAGTTTTTATTCGCCGTTGACAGAAACAACGATCTTGTGGCGTATGATTATGATCCTGACAGCCCTGTATTCTGGATGATATTGAGCAATCTTGCGCAAACCGCAAAATCAGTGCAAAAACCTATTTCCGTTTGCGGTGAAGTGGCGGGCGACCCGAAATTCGTGCCGAAACTGATTCAAATCGGAATAAAGACTGTCAGCGTAAGTTCACGGCTGATACATCAGGTAAGAGACTGTGCAGTAAAAATGAAATTTCAATAAGACAGTGATTTTTATAAAAAAATAGCACGGCAAAATTTGTTTGACAAAAATCTTCTTTCATATTAATTTCTTATGAGTTCTTTATAAATGCTCTTTAAGTGTACAAATTATTTTTTATTACAATTTAAAGGAGAATAGCAATGGCAAAATATAGGTGTATTCTTTGCGGTTATATTTACGATCCTGCGGAAAATGACAATGTTGATTTTAACGACCTGCCTGCCGATTGGGTTTGCCCTGAATGTGGCGCCGGCAAAGATGAATTTGAAAAAATATGAAGTTCCGGAAAGAGGCAGTTTATGTTTAAGATGATTGAGATTGTAGGGATATCGAAAGAAAGTTTTTCCGATGCAGTAACTAAAACGGTAAGCGAACTAATCCAATCCGGCGAAAAGGTTTTTTGGTTTGAGGTAATCGAACAGCGCGGCGGAATAAGGGAAGACAACAGAATCGAGTTTCAGGTAAAACTTAAAGTAGCCGTAAAAACAGTATTTAATACGGCGCAGGTTGCGTCTACCGAATCGGAGAAGCAGTCTATTTGCCCGACTTGCGATAAACCTGTATCTGAAGGAGGGCATATGTGTTCTCCGGAAAAATTGGGTGATGAGAAATGCGATTGGTGCGGATCAACTATTGTCGACAAACGCCACTTGTGTAGCGGCAAAGTATCGGAATTGGCATATGTTTGCAACAGTTGCGCAAGAACAGCAGTTAAACCGGAACACCTTTGCGATCCGAAACGAATTCAATAAATCAATTATCGGATCCATATTCTAAAACCGGCCTGAAATAATTGTATTACGTTATAATCGGTTGCCCTGCCGAAAATAAAAATATATTTTTTGGACACGTAAATTCCTGATTATAACCCTTGATTTTCTTGGAGGAGAATTAGATGGACATAGCAAAAACCGATCTTGACCAGTTGTGTGTTACAACAATTCGGATGATATCCATTGACGCCATTGAAAAAGCTAAATCAGGCCACCCCGGATTGCCTTTAGGCGCCGCACCGATGGCTTATGTTTTATGGATGCGGTTTATGAATCATAATCCCGCCAATCCAAACTGGCAAAACAGAGACCGGTTTGTCTTTTCGTCAGGGCATGGTTCAATGCTACTTTATTCTCTTCTTTATTTGACCGGTTACGGTTTAACTATCGAGGACATTAAGAATTTCAGGCAATGGGGAAGCAAAACACCGGGGCATCCCGAATATGGCATTACTACAGGTGTGGAATCGACTTCCGGCCCACTCGGACAGGGGTTTGCCATGGGAGTAGGAATGGCGATGGCGGAAAGTATACTGGCAAAAAAATTCAATAAACCCGGCTATCCGGTAATCGATCATTATACTTACGGGATTGTATCCGACGGCGACCTTATGGAAGGAATAAGCCATGAAGCCGCCTCTATCGCCGGAAGACAAAAACTGGGTAAACTGATTTATTTATACGATGATAACCACATATCTATTGACGGACCTACGGAGCTGACGTTTACCGAAGACGTTTATTTGCGGTTTGTTTCATACGGCTGGCACGTTGTTAAAGTATCCGATGGAAACGATCTGGACAGAATAGAGCAGTCTTTATCATTGGCTAAACAGGAAAAAGAGCGGCCGTCCCTGATTATTGTCAGAAACCATATCGGATATGGCAGTCCCAAACAAGACAGCGAAAAATCGCACGGTGAACCGCTGGGACAAGAAGCATTGCTCAAAACAAAACAGTACTATAACTGGCCTGTGGATAAACCGTTTTATGTACCTGAAGAAGCATTATCGAATTTCAGAAAAACAATAGACTGCGGAACGCAGAAAGAAAAAATATGGCTCGAAATGTTTGCCGGTTATAAAGCCAAATTTCCCGATGAAGCTAATATTCTTGAAAAACAATTGGGCGCGATTCTTCCGTCCGGCTGGAACGAAGAAACAAAAAACATAAGGTTCACGCCCGATGAACCGCCTGTAGCCACGCGAGATACGTCAGGCAAAATACTTAATGTTATCGCTAAAAAAATCGAAAATTTGATCGGCGGGTCAGCCGATCTTGCGGGATCGACAAAAACCCTGATTAAAGATTCTCCAATACTGGAATGCGCCATAAATTCGCCTGAATACGGCAGAAACGTTTATTTCGGCGTGCGCGAGCATGCTATGGGCTCGATTACAAACGGTATGGCTATTCACGGAGGAATAATTCCCTACTGTTCCACATTCCTTGTTTTTTCCGATTACATGAGGCCTTCTTTAAGAATGGCTTCAATCATGGGAGCTCATTCGATATTTGTGTTTACCCATGACAGTATCGGAGTCGGGGAAGACGGCCCGACACATCAGCCGATTGAACATCTCATATCGTTGCGGGCAATACCTGAGCTTATTGTTCTTCGCCCTGCCGATGCCAATGAAGTTATCACGTGCTGGGAATTGGCTATAGAGATAAAAAAACCTGTCGTTATCGTATTAACTCGCCAGAAACTGCCCATATTGCCGCCTGATTGCCGGCAGAACGTAAAAAAGGGCGCCTATATTATATCCGATTCGCCGGCTGAACCTGACATAATTCTTATCGCTTCGGGATCTGAGGTTTATCTTGCCATGCAAACTCAGAGTAAACTCAAAGAACAAAATATCTGCGCGAGAGTCGTATCGATGCCGTCATGGGAACTTTTCGAATCCCAGTCGGAAGAATACCGCGAAATGGTATTGCCGAAATCGGTTAAAGCCAAACTCGCCATCGAAGCCGGTTCCACTTTAGGATGGAGAAAATGGGTTGGCGACGAAGGAGATATTATCGGAATCGACCATTTCGGAGCTTCTGCGCCCGGAGAAATATTGTTTGAGAAATTCGGGTTTACCGTAGATAACATTTGTAAAAGATCCATCGATCTTATCAGGAAATTATCTCCGGTAAAATAAACCGATTCGGTTTGCTTTTTTTAAATAAACCGATATTTTATCTATTATGTATGTAAAAGCGTCTTTACTTACAAAAGGAGCCAAATATGCGTATTGGTATTGTCGGGTTAGGCAGAATGGGGAAAAATATGGTTCGCCGTCTAATCAGGGGCGGGCACGAAATTGCGGTTTACAACAGAACAGTATCAAAAGCGCGTGAAATGGAATCCGAAGGTGCGATTTTCGCGCAATCGCCGGCACAACTCGTTCAAAAATTGCCGGTTCCGCGAGTAGTATGGCTGATGCTTCCCGCGGGCAATATTACCGACGAACACATATCCGAACTTGCTACTTTACTATCCCCCGGCGACCTTATAATCGACGGTGGCAACAGTTATTATAAAAACGATATTATCAGGTACAATCAGCTTCGAGATAAAAATATACGCTACATGGACGCCGGAGTGTCGGGCGGTATATGGGGTCTTGAGAACGGATACTGCACAATGATTGGCGGAGACGAATCAGATTTTACATATATTGAGCCTGTATTAAAGTCTCTTGCGCCGCCCGGTGGTTATATGTATTGCGGAAGCGCAGGCGCAGGCCATTATATAAAAATGGTACATAACGGTATTGAGTATGCCCTGATGGAATCTTACGGCGAAGGGTTTGAATTGATAAAAGCGTCGCCTTACGGTAAAATCGATCTTGCGGGTTTAGCCCGTTTATGGAACCGCGGTAGCGTAGTACGTTCCTGGCTTCTTGAACTGCTTGAATCGGCATTTCAGCGTAACCCTGATTTAGCCGGTATAAAAGGTTATGTTGAAGATTCAGGCGAAGGGAGATGGACGGTTCAAGAAGCGATTGAACTCGGTGTAAGCGCTACGTCTATCGCCCACGCGGTATTTAAGCGGTTTGAGTCGCGCCAGGCGGAAATTTTCTCAAACAAAGTCCTTGCCGCTTTGCGAAACGAATTCGGCGGTCATGCGGTAGCTACAACCGATGAGCAAATCCGCCAATCTGGCGCAGGCGCAGGTACGGTAAAACCCGCTAAAGCCGATGTGAATCGAAATATTTAATCACAGGGGGCAATCAGAGTATGCCCGGTATAAAAACTCATTTTGAAATAAGAGATGAATTCTGTATAGAAACGAAAGCGCAGCCATGCGCGCTGATTATTTTCGGCGCTTCGGGCGATCTTACTTTCAGGAAACTCATTCCTGCCCTCTACAATTTATCTTGCCGCAACTTGCTTGCTGAAAACTTTTATGTAATCGGATGCGCAAGGACAGAATTGACCGATGAAGGTTTCAGAAAAGAAATTATACAATCCCTGCAAACTAAAAACGCTAATACCGATCCGGATAAATTTCTGGAAAACTTTTATTATCAGAAACTCGAATATACGCGCACCGAAGATTACATAGAACTTAACCGGAAATTAAACATTCTTGATTCAAAACATTCCACAAGGCGTAATCATATATTTTATCTTGCAACACCTCCTGTGGTTTATTCACCAATAGCAAATATGCTTGCGCAAACCGGAATTTTAACAAAATCGGGGAAAACTGCGCCCTGGTCAAGAGTTGTTATAGAAAAACCGTTTGGATTCGATCTTGACAGTGCAACCGAACTGAGTAAAAATCTGGCCTCGGTTCTTAGCGAAGAACAGATTTACCGGATCGACCATTATCTGGGAAAAGATACTGTTCAAAACATTCTTATTTTCCGGTTTGCTAACGCCATTTTCGAGCCTATATGGAACAGGCATTACATAGACCATGTTCAGATTACGGTAGCGGAATCTATCGGGGTTGAGCACAGAGCAGGTTATTTCGAGCAGGCAGGCCTTTTGCGCGATATGTTCCAGAACCATATGCTACAGATGATGGCGCTGGTAGCTATGGAACCCCCGATTTCATTTGACGCAGACCATGTAAGAAACGAAAAAGTTAAACTGCTGAATTCTATCCGCCCGTTAAAAGACAGCGATATCGATAATTTTGTTATCCGAGGCCAGTATATTTCAGGATTTTCTCAAGGCAATCCGGTTAAAGGATACCGGGACGAAGAAAATGTTGATCCGGATTCAAAAAGAGAAACTTATGTCGCCGCCAGATTTTTAGTGGATAACTGGAGATGGCAGGGAATCCCATTTTTTCTCAGATCAGGGAAACGGCTTGTGAAGAAAATCAGCGAAATAGCGATTGTGTTCAGACAAGTTCCCTACTCTATTTTTTCACCCATATCGCCCGGTGAACTTATGCGCAACGTGTTATCACTTACCGTTCAGCCTGAAGAAGGCATTTCCCTAACTATTCAGGCAAAACATCCGGGCCCGAAATTATGTATGAGCTCGCTGACTATGGATTTCAGTTACCGTGATATTTTCGGCGAAGACCCGCCTGATTCGTACCAGCGGCTACTGCTTGACGCCATGCTCGGCGATCAGACATTGTTTATCCGCGACGACGATATGAAAGCTGCGTGGTCTCTGATAACACCGGTTATTAACCGGTGGGATTCGGATACAAAAGCCGAATCATTATTTTTTTATGAAAGCGGGTCATGGGGGCCTGCGGAATCCGACGCGATGATGAGAAAATATAACAAAGACTGGCGTAATTTATAATAATATCTTTATGTATTTCGTAAAAAGTTTTCAAGAATCCATCTGTTTAAGTAAATCCGCCTGCAATGTAATATTGAATTGCGCGAGCGAATCCATAAACAAGTTCGGTATTTTCGCCATGGCAATTTCCGGCGGAAACTCTCCATTATCAACATACCGTATGTTATGCCAACCGCAAATCTCAAGTAAAATAAACTGGGATAAAACCCACATTTTCTGGAGCGATGAACGGTGCGTGCCTTTTGATAATCCGTTAAACAATTACTACTGCGCATATAAGAATTTTATTTCCAGTGTTCCCATACCGCAGAAAAATATTCACAGGGTAAACACTGCGACCATCGATCCTGAAAAAACAGCTTTAGATTATGAAACAGAACTGAGAAACTTTTTTAAATATAAAACCTGTTTGAGCGAACCGTCTTTATTCGATTTGGCCCTGCTTGGTATAGGATCCGACGGACATACAGCGTCTATTTTTGCCGATACCGTATCGGCAGGCGAAAATCACCGATGGGTTATTCCGTCAACAGCTCCGCAGGAAATTGAGCCGAGACACAGGGTAACTTTCACATTTGCACTGCTTAACAGGTCTCAAACTGGACTTTTTATTGTTTGCGGGAAAGATAAAGAAAACGTAATACGCCGAATTATATATGACAGAGAAAATTCCTGTTATCCGGCATCGAAAGTAAAAGTAATCGGCAGGCAAATTTATTTTATGGATTTTGAGCTAATTGAACCTTGAAAAATTGTATATGGATATTGAAATCAATAATAGAATAATTCGGTCGCTGAATTCGGACCCGTATTATAACCTCGCTCTGGAGGAATATTTACTGGATCATGCCGCCACAGATGAAGCATTTCTGATTTTTTATAAAAATCGCGATTCGGTAATCATCGGGCGCAACCAGAATCCATGGCGTGAATGCGCGCTAAAACTTATGCAGGACGACAAAATACCCCTTGCACGCAGAATATCCGGTGGTGGAACGGTTTTTCACGATCAGGGAAATCTGAATTACGCCATGATCATCGGCATAAACCGGTATGATAAACAAAAACAGTTCAATTTGCTGATAGCCGCTCTAAAACAAGCAGGGATAGTGTCTTGCCTGAACTTAAAACACGACCTGCTTATAGATGGGAAAAAATTTTCCGGCAACGCTTTTTGTTTCAGAAAAACCCATGCGCTTCATCACGGCACTTTAATGTTTACGGTAAATATTGATAATCTTGAAAAGTATCTTACATCCGATAAATTAAAGAATATAAAATCCGCAGGAATACAATCCGTTAAATCGCAAGTAATAAACTTGAAAAATTATTTAAACTCTATTACAATGGAATCTATTATAGATTCGCTATCGCGTTTGTTTAACGACGCATATCCTGCGATAGAACACAGAAGACATAACCCATTAGTAATTGATAATAATTCGCTGAACCGGCTGGCCGGCAAATACAAATCATGGGACTGGATTTACGGACAATCCCCTTCTTTTGAGATTGAGCTGAACAAAAGTTTCAGTTGGGGGTCTATTAATATATTACTTAATGTACAAAAAGCAAAAATAACGACTATGAATATAGTTGCGGATACAGATATAGAGAAAGTAAAACAATATATAAAAATTATATTACAAAACAGATGCCTTAACACTCCGGGTGATTTACCGGTCATATTTAACGGCCTAAATAATGACGAAACAAATAAATTAAAGGAGATACTTCAATTCTTGAAAACTTCAATATTATAAGGAGACATATCTATGGACAGCAAAGAATTAATGCGCAAGGCCCGGATAATACTTGAAGATTCCAAAACAGCTGTTTTCGCTACTTCAGATAAAAGCGGCGTTCCCCATATGCGATGGATGACACCCGCAATACTTAAAGATAGCCCCGAAACTATTTACGCAGTAACATCACCCCGTTTCGGGAAGATAATCCAGTTGGAATCGCAACCTGAAGCGGAATGGATGATTCAGGCGAAAGACCTGCGTGAAATAATCAATCTGAAATGCAAAACCAATATTATCGACAACCCCTCTTTAAAATCGCAAATAATTGAAGCCATAGGAAAACAGCTTGAAAATTTCTGGAAAATCAATATGGGCAAAAACGAATTTGTCGCTCTTGAAACTATTGTTTATGAAGGCGTATATTATGTACCGTTAAGCGGCAGGAAAGAGATTGTTATCTTTGGCGCGGAGGACAAATGATCATGCAAAATTACGATATGAACCGATATGAACCGCAATTTCTGAAAAATTTATTGCGCCGGATGCTTCTTATCCGCCGGTTCGAGGAAAAAGCCGCCCAGATGTACGGGCTTCGCAAAATCGGCGGGTTTTGCCACCTGTATATCGGACAGGAAGCGGTAGCTGTAGGTTCGATAGCGGCTCTTGATTTAAAAAAAGATTACGTTCTTACCGCTTACCGCGATCATGGGCACGCAATCGCGTGCGGTATGGATCCGAAAGCAGTAATGGCCGAACTTTTCGGCAAAAAAACCGGTTGCTCAAAAGGTAAAGGCGGTTCTATGCACCTGTTTGACGTTACTAAAAATTTCTACGGTGGAAACGGTATTGTCGGAGCGCATATACCGCTGGCTGTAGGGTTTGCCTTAAAAATAAAGTACAAAAATGAAGACGGCGCCGTATTATGTTTTTTCGGCGACGGAGCAATCCATCAGGGAGCGTTTCACGAAAGTTTAAACATGGCAAAAATCTGGAATCTGCCGGTTGTGTTTATCTGCGAAAACAACCATTACGGAATGGGCACTTCCTACGAGAGAGTATCGTCGGTAACGGAGTTTTCACAAATGGGAGCCGCTTATAACATTACAGGCGTAAAAGTCAACGGCATGGATGTAATAGACGTTTTTGAGAATGTAAAAACCGCTGTTCAGGACGCCCGTCAGGGGAAACCTGTTTTGCTGGATATAGACACGTACCGCTATAAAGGCCATTCCATGACCGATCCGGGAAAGTACCGCACCAAAGAAGAAATCGAACAATTCCAGCAACAGGATCCTGTTATCGGGCTAAAAACTCAGATGATTGAGCGCAATATCATAAACGAGACCGATTACAACATAATCGATGAAGAACTCAAGAGAATTTCGGCGGAATCAGTGGAATTTGCCGAAAACAGCGAAGAACCTCCTGTTGAGAATATCTATGAAGATTTATTTGCGTAAAAGGAGAACATACAATGCCTGAAATAACTTTTCGCGAAGCTTTGCGCCAAGCTATTGACGAAGAAATGGAACGCGATGAAAACGTATTTATCATCGGCGAAGAGGTAGGCGAATACAACGGCGCTTATAAAGTAACTCAGGGGTTATTCGATAAGTATGGAGCTAAACGCGTTATCGATACTCCCATAACCGAATTAGGGTTTACCGGATTAGGAATAGGAGCCGCAATGGCAGGATTGAGGCCTATCGTTGAATGGATGACATTCAATTTCTCGCTTCTGGCTATCGATCAGGTTATAAATAATGCCGCCAAATACAGGTATATGTCCGGCGGACAGATAAAAATACCTGTCGTATTTCGCGGGCCAAACGGTCCTGCGGAGTATCTTTCGTCACAGCATTCGCAGGCGCTTCAATCGCTATATGCTCATATACCCGGCCTTAAAGTGATTGCTCCTTCAACTCCGTATGATGCCAAAGGGCTTCTTAAATCCGCTGTCAGAGACGACAACCCCGTGATCTTTCTAGAAGCGGAAATGATGTACTCATGGAAAGGCGAAGTACCTAAAGATGAGTACCTGATCCCCATCGGCAAAGCGGATATCAAAAAAGAAGGCAGAGACGTAACGCTCGTAAGTTACTCAAAACCGATGAAAATAGTTATTGAAACCGCAAAAGAGCTGGAAAATCAAGGAATCGAAGCTGAAGTTATTGATCTTCGCACTATTGTGCCTCTGGATGAGAAAACCCTGTACGAATCGGTAAGAAAAACAAACAGGTGTGTTATAGTAGATGAATCATGGCCATTTGCCAGTGTTGGCTCTCATATAGCATGGCTAATATCTAAAAATTGTTTTGATTTGCTCGATGCTCCGGTTGAACTTGTAAGTTCCGAACCGGTACCTATGCCTTACAATCATAAACTGGAATTAGCCGTTCAGCCTTCTAAAGAAAAAATTTTAAACGCTGTTAACAAAGTCTTTTATAAATAATAAGGAGATATGTCATGGCTGAAAAACTGCCCATGCTGGCTCTTTCGCCCACAATGGAAGAAGGAATCATAGCTAACTGGCTGAAAAAAGAAGGCGATAAAATATCTTCCGGCGACGTTATCTGCCAGATTGAAACCGATAAGGCGACTATGGATTATGAAACAACTGCCGAGGGGGTAATACTCAAAATAGTTGTGCATGAAGGCGAAAAAGCTATGGTCGGTGATACCATAGCGATTGTGGGCGCAAAAGACGAAAACATAACGTCTGTGCTTGAAGAACCACAGAACGCAAAACCGGCAAAACCTTCTGAAATGCCGCCGGAAAAAACTGGATCCATTGATCGAGAATATGATAAAAACGCTCGGGAATCGGAAACCGAAAACCGGAAAGAGCAGATTAAAGCGTCTCCGCTGGCAAAAAATATCGCCCGACAGCATGGAATCGACCTATCGCTGATCAGAGGCACCGGGCCCGAGGGAAGAATTGTAAAAACCGATATCGAAAAATATATGAAAGAAAAAACCGGCGCTCCGGTTTCCGGTATATCGCCTGTTTTAAAAGATCAGGTTGTCGAACTTTCCGGCAAACGCAAAATTATCGCCGAACGGATGACGGAATCAATGTTTTCGGCACCGCATTTTTATCTGAAAATAAAAATCAATGCGGGATCAATGCTAAACGCGCGAAACAAACTTAACGCGCCTCTTGACGATAAAAACAAGATATCTTTAAACGCTTTTTTAATAAAATTCACCGCTGAAGCTATCAAGAAACATCCGGTTATTAACTCTTCACTAAAAGGAGATACCTTAACTTTGCACGCAAACATAGATATCGGGATTGCCGTTGAACTCAAAGATGGACTGATCACGCCGGTAGTGCGCAACTGCGCCGGCAAAGGTATTATTCAAATCGACCGAGAACTTAAACAACTTATTGAAAAAGCGCGCAATAACACTATCAGGAACGATGAGTTCACCGGAGCCACATTTACCATAAGCAATCTCGGATCGTACGCAATAGACGAGTTCAGCGCCATAATCAACCCGCCGGGAAGCGCCATACTTGCCATCGGTAAAATATCAAAAGAACCGGTGATATCCGAAGATAATTCCATAGAAATACAATCAGTTATGAGAGTTACTCTTTCATGCGATCACAGAGTTATCGACGGCGCAACTGGAGCAAAGTTTCTCGCTGAACTTAAAAATATTATTGAGAATCCTGTCAACGCGCTATTATAATTTATATCTGGAGAACAAACATGAATTCGCAATTTAATTATAAAGTACTTGTTATCGGCACAGGGCCGGGAGGTTACGTTGCCGCTATCCGCGCTTCCCAGCTCGGGCTGAAAACCGCCGTTGTGGAAAAAGATAAGTTAGGCGGAGTTTGCCTGAATATCGGGTGTATCCCTTCAAAATCGCTGATTTATCAGGCTGAAGTGTTCCGGTCTATAAAACAACTGGAACACATGGGCGCTAAAGTCGACCTGACAGGGTTTAATTATGAAAACGTCTTTAATAAATCGCGCAAATCGGCGGATACTTTATCTAAAGGAATTGAATACCTGCTGAAAAAAAATAATGTCGACGTCATTTCCGGCGAAGGGGTAATTACCGGAGAACATGAAGTTACTATAAACAGAGAAAAACAAATCTCGGCTGAAAATATTGTTATCGCCACAGGGTCGCGCCCAAAACAAATTCCGGGTTTTGAATTTGACGGAGAATATGTCCTGTCATCCACAGACGCTCTTTTTATTAAAAAACTACCGAAAAGCATGATTATTCTTGGAGCGGGAGCAATCGGCATGGAATTCGCGCATATATTTAATGCTTTCGGAGTAGATGTTCATATCGTTGAGTTAATGGATTATATCCTGCCTATGGAAGATAGGGAAACCGCCGATGTACTGCACAAATCTTTTTTAAAACGGGGTATAAAAATATCCGTATCCACGAAAGCCGTCTCATTGAATAAACAAAACGGGCTGGTTGAACTTGTTACCGAAGATAAGGACGGAAACAAAGATTCATTGCAGGCGGACAAGATTCTCGTATGTGTCGGAAGAACGCCCAATACCGATAATATCGGGCTTGAAAACATCAATATTGAAGTTGAAAAAGGGTTTATACCTGTCGGGGATTATTACAGGACAAAATTGAACAGTGTATATGCCATAGGCGACGCGATAAACACTCCCCTCCTTGCCCATGTAGCGTCAAAAGAAGGCGAAATCGTCGTTGAACATATAGCCGGCAAAAATCCTGCGCCGGCAATTGATCCCCGGCATATTCCGAGCGCGGTATATTCGGTACCGGAAATAGGGAGTTTCGGATATACGGAAGAGAAAGCAAAAGAGGCGGGAATAGATTATAAAAAAGCTGTTATTCCTTATAAAGCATCTGGAAAATCGATTGCCGTAGAACATACGGAAGGAATAGTAAAAATAATTATCGATTCCAAAACAAACGAAATACTCGGCGCGCATATCGCAGGAGCAGGAGCGGCAGACCTTATCCACGAGATACTGCTTGCGAAAACATCCGAGCTTCTGCCGCAAGATATTGCCACAATGATACACGCACATCCAACGTTATCTGAACTTGTTATGGAATCAATGAGAGCGGCCTGCGGTTGGGCGGTTCATATATAATCCGAATAAATAACAAAAAAATAAAATCCGGAGAAAAACCGTATGAACGAAAAATTCCATGAAGGCGATCAGGCGGATAACTTTTGCCTTTTCAACAAACATAACGAAAAAGTATGCCTTGAATCTTTTAAGGGGAAATGGGTTGTTCTTTATTTTTACCCTAAAGACGATACTCCCGGCTGTACAACGGAAGCGATAGGGTTTTCCAATTCCATAGATGAATTTGAGAAACTAAACGCCATAGTTATCGGCATAAGCCCTGATTCCAAAGAAAGCCACGATAAATTCTGCGGTAAACATAACCTGAAAGTCCAACTTCTTAGCGATACTAACCATGAAGCCATAGAAAAATACGGCGTATGGCAGATCAAGAAAATGTACGGCAAAGAATATTACGGTGTAGTACGTTCGACTTTCCTTATTGACCCGCAAGGATTCATAAGGCATATCTGGAGCCCTGTGGACGTAAAAAACCATGTCAATGAAGTTTTAGAAATGCTTGTGGAGTTACAGAAGCAAAAGTGAAGTTATGTGAGATAACGTTTTTTTTGATCATATTATAAAATTATTGTATGATAAATTGTAGTAGTTTTTGTTTGATCGTGAGACATCACTCTTGCAAAGGGAAATTGTCAGTAACACAAGAATGCCGCATTAACAACCTTTTCGGACATTGACGACCGGGAAACTTTAATCCATTAACTTTTTTTCATCAACCTAAAGCGGTGTAATAAAAAAGCACCTATAGCGAATAAAAATAGGCAAGCTGGTTCTGGTACAGGAGCAGGTCCAAAAACGAACCCATCAGGGTGTAACAATTCTCCCCCTGATGCAAATTCGTCAATAAACTCGCCTGTTTGGCCGTTATACCGCAATATTTTGTTTGTATTCCAGCTACCGACATAAAGATTACCATCCGGCCCAAATAATAAGTGGGAAGGCCTCACAAGTCCTCCTGAAGCGAAAGTTCCAATATACTCTCCTGTTACACCATCAAAACGCTTAATTTCATTTGTTGAATAACTGCTTACGTAAAGGTCTTGAACAGCTCCATTTATAAAGGAATTATTTATGGACAGAAAAAAATAACGAACAATATCTGCAACAAAATTTTCTTCATAAGAATTTCCTCTTTATCTAAATTATTTTTGAATTTTTCTCTCTATCAAAGATATTATATTTTTGTAATGTTATAGACAGATTTATACATAAATTGTTACAAAATATTAACAAAAAATATTTATTATATGAGAAGGACTAAAATCAACCAATACATCTTGTATTGGTTGAGATTCGAAAAAAAACATCAACTTCTATATTGAGATTGCTGAAAAAGACTTAAATTAGAATGTCATCACGAGGAGTTTTTCGAAAGCAAAACGACGTGTTGATCCCAAAACCATCAGCGCTGAGATTGCCACAGCTCCTTAGGAGCTTCGCAATGACAATAAAAAATAGTTTCTCAGCGCTCTCATATTACTAAAAAGCTTTAGAATTATTCTTAATTGATATGCAAATTTTCAGAATTTTTATAAAAGCAACCAATATAGAGGAAACACATAAAAAAATCGTTATTGTGTGATAATCCGAACGGTTTTCAGGACATTATCAACACTCTCGAAAGCTTCTTCGCGCGTGGGAGCGCAACAGATAATATTGGCTGATTTGCCCATATTGCTTATAACCGGAGAAACCTTGTCGCCTTCTTTCACATGCAGAAAAATATGTTTGAATCCGGCGATATCATTCAGCTTATCCAATCCTTTTATCGCTTTTACAATACCAGGTTCGGGGATAATCGCGCGTTCGCAGGCGGTATAGTTGCGTTTCGGCGTGATATCATCAAGATCAAGTTCAAACCCCAGGGCGATATCTATCGCCGCTTTTATCGACCGCATACCCGTAGCAAGCGGATCGGTAAACTGGCTGTGGTACCCTCCGCTCAACCGGGCGGTAATTTCTCCGATTTTCGGGCCGTCTTTGGTTATTTTCATATCAGCTTTTGAAGCTCCGCAGGTGATCCCTACGGCTTTTATTCCTTTTTTCATAACTTCAAGAACCTCTTTTTTTGTCTCATCGGATATGATTGAAGGGACGGTATGCCCTTTCTCGACAAAATAAATATCGCCTTCAATATGCCTGTCGGCGATAGTCAACAGGTGAACCTCGCCGTTATATACGAGTGTATCTACACTTAACTCAGGACCTTCCATAAACTCTTCGATAATGGCTTTCCCGGTTCTGCTGTTTTCAACAGCTTTCGCAAATGCTTCAGGTATATCATTTTTAGATACAATTTTGCGTACTCCGCGCGCGCCCATATTATCAACAGGTTTTATCACAAGAGGCAACCCAAGTTTTGCTACTGCCGATTCAGCTTCTTGCACAGTCGATATTTCCATCCATTTGGGCGCAGGCACATTATTTTTCTGGAAACATTCTCTCATTCTGGCTTTATTGGTGGCGCAAAGAGCAGTTTGAGGCGAGACCCCCGTAAGCCCTAAAGCGTCCGCTACGCCGGCAACCGTGCGTGAGACATCGGTACCGACCGTAATAACCCCGTCGATACGCCTGACTTCCCTATTGAACTTGAGCGCATAATCGACTGTGGCGGAAATATCCGATGTGCTTACCAGCGCTTTGTAATCGGATAACTCGAATCCCGGAGCTTTGGGGTTAAAATCTGTGGATAAAACTTTAAGGCCAAGTTTTTTTGCTTCTTTCGCCGCAACAGCCTGGAATATCCCGGCTCCTATAATCATTATCAGTTTGCCGCAGTATTTTTGCATCAATAAACATCCTTATGCAAACAGGTTGAGTAAATATCGCTAATAACTTTTGAAATTCTGTTGGCTCCTTCGCCGTCAACCGTTTTTTTTCCACGTTCTGACATTTTTAACCGCAGATCATAATCAGCGCATAATTTTTTGATTGCATGGGTGAACGATTCTATATCGGTTTGTGTTTCATCGAAGGGGCAAACGGCTATTCCTTCGGACTCAAACCGGCGCGCTATTTGTGTCTGATGCTCCACCTGAGGCAGAACAATCGATGGAGTACCCGCACAAGCCGCTTCGTACAAAGTTATCCCGCCTGAAATTACGGCCAGATCGGCATCAAAAAGTTGTTCTGCCAAATTTTTTACATTATAAAAACAGTTAAACCCTGCTTTTGCGGACAGATACTCAAGTTCATCTTTATTTGCCGTTCCCTTCCCGATGATGATATCAACTTCCGTTTCATGCGCTACAATAAGCCGGAGCAGGTTTCTTATAACCCATCCGGTTAGATTTCTCGGATCGGTTCCGCCCATACTCACAACAAGTTTTCGCGCATAAGGATTGATGATTTTGGTTTTTTTGTTGAAATCAGCGTATTGCGGATCAAGAACCATATACTTTTTTCCGAATAACCGAAGCTGTTTTTTATCCGTATCGTCGCAGGTTTGTTCTAAATTTGCGTCTATCAGGATATCGGCGTAATCTCTTCCCGATCCCAGATCGTCGAAATTAATTACGATAATATTTTCCGATTTCAGCGCCGCCATATCTTCAGCATTGGTATCGCGAATATCCTGAATAAGGATTGGCGAATTAAACTGCCGTGCTCTGTCAATTACATATTCATTTATTTCCTGCCTGTTAAGCCCATTGATTCTTAAGATATCGACACCCCATCCGTTTATTTCTTCAGCAACGTAATCTTCGGACAAAGTCAGTATTACAGGGCGCATTCCCATAGATTTGAGGCATTTGCACAAAGATCTCGCCCTGAAAATATGTCCAAGCCCCATTTGGAAGTTTCCGTCTACGCGGTATAATATTATTTTTTCTTCCGGCAAACTCATTTTCAGTTTTCTTATACTTAGATTATACCAATTCCCGTTTTATATAATAATAAGCCGCAATGCAAAGCATTGCGAAAAAGTTTTTGTTTTTTTTCAAAAAGAACGAAATCTTTTTAGTTTTTTTGTATTAACGTTTCAAAAATAAAACTTCTGTTATATTAAAAAAGAACAGAATAAATTTTCCACCATTGCTCGAATTGGGTTTCGTACCAGTTTTTATTTCTGTTCATCAGTTCATTGCGTTCGATCCAGCCAAGCACCAGTAATTCATTCAATCCGGTTGTTTTGCGGAAAACATCTTCGCATTCCTGTGGACAAACCTTCAAACCTTTGCTTAACTTTTCAAGTTCCCGCCATATAAAGTGGTATGATTTTTCCATGAATCGGGTTTCTGCATTTATGTCTTCAGGTTCACAGTCAGGGCAGTAGATTGACTGCGCGCACCCCTGAGGATAATCTATTCCCCAGAAAAAGTCAGGAGTTTTTCTGCCGTAAACCCTGCATGAAAAAGGCCTGACAGGATATATCATGCATCCAGCAGGCGGGTCGGATTTTCTAAATACGCATTTTGCACCGTTTTTTTCTACGCTAAACAGCTTTTCCTTTTCAGACGCGATAAAATTTTTCTCTATATAAGCGGCGATAGCGTAATACTCTATATTGTAGATTAAAGGAAGCGACATAAAATTGCCGTATTCATCCATCGACTCTTTAAGTTTGCTACAACACCAGTCCGCGCATGATACTTTTTTGCATGACGTATGAGGGATAACCGAATATAAATTGTGCAGTTGCAATATCCGGTTATCCAAATCCTGATTTTTTGTTACGATAATGCTTAAGTTCATATCAAATCCGTGATTTTCGCTTTAAATTCCATAAACTTATTATAAAAAATATTGCACTGTTCGGACAATCGTGTATAGATTATTTCTTCTTTATTCAGATACGGCAAAATTTTCTCCATATTTTTCTCATTTATATTATTCAGGTCGAAATCGTCTTTTTTGCTTTGCAGAACCATAATGTCGGTTATATTATTACCCAGAACTGCGAATACGTCGCGCTGTTTGTGCAGGCCGGCTGAAATTTCCGCCCACTGTTTAAGAAGTTTTGCCAGACTATAATTTGAATCTTTTTTAATAATTCTTTTCTGCAATTTTTTTATTATATTTTTGCCGTCGCCGGTTAAACTTTTAAAATATTTTAAGCTATCGATTGTTTTATTCAGTTTTGAAACAAATATATTTTTATCGAAAACCACTTTTTCTTTATAGGCGTCGTTTATAATTTTTTTCGTATCCATAACTTTGCCGGTTTTGAGCATAATGAATTCTTTTAGCGGCATAGGTTTGGCGCCGCATATAAACGCGCCGCCTTCAGTTAAGTCGTAACATTCGGTTTTTTGTTTGTCGATCATATCCTCGAAATGGCGCAAAAACACATGCATTGACGTTGTAGTTACAACAGAACCGCTGAAATAATCTTTAACAACTGTGGTTTCCGCCTGATCTTTTTTCACGTTGCTTTTTCTCACCATTGCCGACCCGCGCACGTGGGTCATGTTGCCCGGAAACGAAAGGTCCTGCCCTACAAACCCTACCGGTTCCAATCCAAGTTTCATTGCCAGCAGAAACGCCGTATGCGCAACGGATAGGCCTTTGTCCATACCGCCTTTGTCCTCGACTGCTTCTTCGAGCCAGTCGCAAAGAGATTTTCCCGGAAGCGATATCATGAATTTTGGTCCTTTGTAATCTGCAAGTATTTGAGGATATACTTCCGGGTCAACCACCAGCGCGGAACCGATATGGGGTATACCTGCAAAATACCTGTGGTTATGTTTTGTGTAGTCGATGCTGACAACTATATCCGGTTCGATATTATGTTTGAGCAGAACACGCAAAGCGGTATCCACAGCGATAAGTAGTGCTTTTCCCTGAGCTTGCCGGAGATACCTTATGTTTTTGATAAGCGATGGGCCTGCGGCTATTATTATTGCCGCAAACCCGCAAAATTTACCGAAAAGTTGTTTTATACCGGGTATTTTAAGATAATGGGGCATATTGCTGAATATATTATCCGCGAAATCGTTTGAGGCGTTTATCTGCGAGATAGTATTGACTCGCGCCCACTGGAAAATATCTTTTATCTTTTCGCCTGCCTGATCGTAATAAGCAGGGTCGATTTTCACTGAAGCCGGATGTTTCACTACGGTCAGCCCGTTGGAGAAAATTGTAAGCGAACACCCCTGAAGAGCGCGGAAAATATCCATCGGTTTTCTTGCCACGGCAAAATAGAGTTTGCATTGACTGTACAATTGCGCGAGATCTCTATTTTCGAGAAATTTTTTAAAAAGGTTTATGTCTTTTTCCACAACAAGTATAAAATCGCGTTTGCCCGATTTCGCCGCGATTTCATCGAGATGGTACCCCATACCAAGCCCTAAAAGGGCGATATTGATAAACTGGTCGAACTCAAGGCCGTCGACAAACCTCTGCGCTTCTTTTTTCGGGTCATAGATGCTGTGCAAAAGCAAATCGCCGTATTTTACCGTAGGGATATTGGTTTTCGATTGTACAACTTCTATGCAAGCATCCGAAATCACATTTGAATTCAGGGCGCTGATAAGTTCAGGCATCATATCCGGCTGGTTTTGAGCCAGTAATTCCAAATTGCGCTTGTATAAAGCCGATGTAGATTGGTCTATTTTAGCGTTTATCGTCATGACAAAAATTTTACGCCGGAATTACTTTTTTATATAATCTACTATAGATTCGACAATCTGTATCTGCTGATCTATTTTCGGAGCAAGCTCGTATTCGATAAGGTCAGATAGCATTACGAGATCGTCTTTCTCAATATGTGTTTTTGTATTGATAAGAAGTGAAATCAGTTCTTCGTTGATCTGATCGATAGATTTATCCTCCACTTTCAAGTCGGCATAGTTTACTCCTAAAAGCTGGGATAAATTATCGAAAAACTGTATTATTTTTCTCCATTCGCTACATAAATTTGAGAAAGCGGCCAAAGCACCTTCCTTATTGCCGGTCTGTAAAGTTGTAGATATGTTAGACATAGATGACGATAATTTGGGCAGAATATTTTTTATTTCCTCAAGACCTCGCAAAGCTGTGGTTCTGATATTGTCGGTTTTTATCTCAAGAGTTTTGATTTTATCCATATTAAATTCTTTTATTTCATAGTTCTGATTAAACGCTTCTTCTCCGTCAATTTTCACATCGATAATCAGTTTCGACGAATCTTTTTTGCGCAGGTATTCCTGAACGGTCAAAAGAAGCTCCTCGAGACTTTTCCCGGTACTTAATTTTATATCAACATTTTGCTCATCGATAATGATTTTCATCAATTGCCTCCATGTTTCATTTTTAAAATTCCAGATTTAAATTTCGGGAAAATACGAAAATCAAATCAAATTGTTTACCCCCTGAAACGAGTGAATTTCGTATTTTCCCTGACAATGTTTTTTGACTTGAAATAATTCAGGCTGGAATTTTAATAAGCAGAAACCGTTCCTGATAGATATTATCGTGAAATATTTTTGCCGATACCTAAAAATAAACCGGTTATCGTTTCTTATCGTTTCTTGTAATCGGGGCATTTTCTCGCATTCGGCCGCGCAGTGCGCAAACATACACTCGAATAATCATATTTGCAGGAATCACATAATATTTTAGCATAAAAAATGTTAAATATCAGTTTGCGCACAAAATCAAACATATTAACTCCTCCCTATTTCAATCGGGAAAAAATCTCTTTATTAGTTAGAGAAATAGCTTTTTTTAAAGATCAAAGGAAAATTATTTTTTTATTTTCCCGCGCCGTACTTAATTTTTCTGTAAAAAAAGTTAAATAATTGATAATATATTGGGTTTAATCTTTTACAGCTTAAAACAAAATAACTCAAAAGGTGTTATTATGACACGAAAAAATTTCAAAAGAAGAAATTATTTTGTAAATAAACAAGTTCAGGGAATATATGCGTTATTTATAATTATGAGTGTGGGAATAATATCTCTTTTAGTAAGCATGGAGATTCTGCGGACGTTTTATAATTCTTTCGGCGCAACAGGCAATACGTCGGCTTTTTTTTCAAATATCGATTTTTCTTTCATCTTGAAAGTATCTTCATTAATGATTCTCGGAAGCCTCGTTATCGGGGGGTTGTCGCTTTTCGCTTCGCATCGTATAGCGGGCCCTATATTCAGGTTGAACAAGAGTTTAAAGAAATTCGCCACAGGGCATTTCGGCGAACGGATACAATTCAGGAAACAGGATTATTTTCAGGAAGTTGCCGAGAACTTCAATACCATGGCTGAGTCTATTGAGAAAAGAATAGATAACGAGAGTAAAATCGTATCCGAAATGGGACACAAAGTCGATGATATAGTCGACCAGATGGCTCTTACAGGGTATGACAGGGAATCTACCATGATCGCGCTTCAGGAGCTGAAAGATCTTATCGAAAAATACCAGCAGATTATTAAACAAGAGAGAGGGTTTTGAGCCGGAAAGGAAAAGGGCTGCTTTGGACATTACTTCATTAAGAGGAACTTACGATATATTGCCTCCCCAGTCGCGCATTTGGGAATCGGTTGAGCAGAAAGCAAGGGAACTTTTTGCCCGGTACTGTTACAGCGAAATACGGACTCCCATTTTCGAGGAAACACGGTTATTCACACGTTCTATCGGCGAGAATACCGATATTGTCAGCAAAGAAATGTACACTTTCGCCGACCGCAAAGGCAGATCCATAACACTTCGGCCTGAAGCTACCGCTCCGGTTGTAAGAGCATATCTTCAGCATGAAATTTATAAAAATGAGCCTCTGAGCAGGTTTTTTTATATAGGCCCGATGTTTCGTTACGAACGGCCTCAGGCTGGCAGAAACAGGCAGTTCTACCAGCTCGGCACCGAGATTTTAGGATCGGAAAACCCGTATTTCGATGCTGAATCCATATCGTTAGCCGTAACTTTTTTCAAAAACATAGGTATTGAAAACATCAATGTAAAAATAAACAGTGTCGGCTGTAAAGAATGCAAAATAAATTACGGCAGGGTACTCAAAGATTTTTTCCAGCCGAACATAGGACATTTATGCAACGACTGTACCATCCGGCACGAAAAAAATACGCTTCGCATGCTCGACTGCAAAAATCCGAAATGCAGGGAACAAATGAAAGATATACCTAAAATCACAGATAACCTCTGCACTGAATGCGAAAACCATTTCTCACAGGTAAAAGAATTTCTTAATTCAATGGATATTTCGTTTCACATTGAACCGTATCTTGTAAGAGGGCTTGATTATTATACAAACACCATATTTGAGATAACACACAGCCATCTTGGAAGCCAGGACGCTCTTGGAGGCGGAGGACGGTACAACAACCTGATAGAAGAAATGGGAGGTCCTAAAACCGGCGCAGTAGGGTTTGCCGTAGGAATCGACAGGCTCGTCATCGTGCTTGACAAAATAAAAGGTGCGGATATAAGCGATTTTATCGATTTATATATTCTTAAAATGGAAGGCTCGGATTTTGCCCAAAACGTGAAAATAGCGCATCTGTTGCGGATTGCCGGTCTAAAAGTAGATTTATGCACCGAAGAGAAAAGCATGAAATCGCAGTTCAGAACCGCCAACAAATTAAACTCTCGATTAGTACTCATAAGGGGCAAAAACGAGATCAGTAACAATCTTGTTAAACTGAAAAACATGAATACCAACACGGAAGAAGAAATCAAAGTTAATAGCATAATTGATTATGATTTGTTAATTAAGAATATAATAGAAATTTCAGAAAGGGCAAAGAACCAATGACCACCGATTTATCATTTAAAGACTTTTTTGTTCAGGATAAGTTAAGGACGCATAACTGCGCACAGCTTCGCAAAGAAGATATAGGCAAACGGGTAGTGCTTATGGGCTGGGTTAACCACCGGCGTGATCACGGCGGGGTGATTTTCATTGATTTAAGGGACCGCGAAGGATTAACCCAGATTGTGTTCAACCCTGCCGTAGACAAAAAATCGCATGATGAAGCCGAGAAATTCAGAAATGAATATGTGCTTTACGCCGAGGGGATTGTTGAACCGAGGCCTCCTGAATCCATTAATCCGAAACTTCCTACGGGAGAGATCGAAGTGCTCATCGACAACGTGCGCCAGCTCAACAGTTGTATGCCTTTGCCGTTTCCTCTTGACGAAACAAGCAATATAACCGAAGAACTCCGATTAACTTACCGCTACCTTGATTTCCGGCGACCTTCGATGACGGAAGCTCTCAAAACAAGACACAGGGTAACCATCGCCGTACGGAATTATTTAAACAGCGAAGGGTTCATGGAAGTTGAAACGCCGATACTTACAAAAAGCACTCCCGAAGGCGCGAGAGATTACCTTGTGCCCAGCAGAGTCAATCCTGGCACATTTTACGCTCTGCCTCAATCGCCTCAGATACTCAAACAAATACTTATGGTAGGCGGCATAGATAAATATTTCCAGATATGCAAATGTTTTCGCGACGAAGATTTAAGAGCCGACCGCCAACCCGAGTTTACCCAGATAGATATGGAAATGAGTTTTATAACCAAAGACGAGATATTCAGAATCACCGAAGGCGTAATTTCCAGCGCATTTAAAGCGGGTATCGGTATGGATTTACATACGCCTTTCCCTCGAATGACTTATAAAGAAGCAGTTGACAAATACGGTTGCGATAAACCCGATTTGAGGTTCGGGCTGGAGCTTTTTGAAGCTACAGATATATTGAATAACTCAAATTTCAGTATCTTTAATTCCACAATAGCCTCCGGCGGAATTTTAAAAGGGCTTCGTTATCCTGAAGGAGCGAAATTTTCCCGCAAGGAACTCGATGACCTGACCGCATTCGTAACTACATTCGGCGCTAAGGGATTAGCGTGGTTTAAATTTACAGGAGGCGAAGTGCAATCCCCTATCGCGAAATTCTTTGATAACGCAAAATTAAACGAATTAAAAGAAGTTTCCGGCGCAAAGGACGGCGATATCGTATTTTTAGTTTGCGCCGCCAAAAAAGTCGCCAACGAATCCATGTCGGCATTGAGAAATCAGCTTGCGAAAATCGGCAATCTGATTGCTCCCAATTCTTTTAATTTTGTATGGATTATAGATTTCCCTCTGTTTCAGTACAACGAGGAAGAAAAACGGTACGAGAGCGAACACCATCCGTTTACCGCGCCGTTTGTCGAGGATATAGACAAACTCGACACAAACCCGCTGGAAGTACGTTCAAGTTCATACGATCTCGTGGTAAACGGTGTTGAAATCGCCAGCGGAAGCATAAGGATTCACAACTATGCTCTTCAGAAAAAAATATTCGAGATGCTGGGCATGGATGAAGAAACCATATACAAACAGTTCGGATTCTTCATAGATGCACTAAAGTTCGGCGCGCCTCCCCATGGCGGGATCGCTCCGGGATTAGACAGGCTGATAATGCTTATGCTCGGTTTAACAAGCATAAGAGACGTTATTGCGTTCCCGAAAACGCAAAAAGCGAGTTGCCTGCTTACAAAATCGCCCTCTGAAGTTTTTGACCGGCAACTGCGCGACCTGAACCTGAAAATAATCGGTTAATCCTTATATAAAGAGGATTATATCATGGATCAAGAGGATACTTTGGGTATGACTAAATCCAGGCTTCTTTATGAGAGCGGGCAATACGCTCGGGCGCTTTTCTGCAACGACGAAACAAACCTTAGCCTGATTGAAATAAAGTTCGATGTAAAAGTAACTTCCAGAGACAACTTTTTTATCCTGAAAGGCCGTGAAGAGAACGTAAACCGCGCAAAATCGTTTTTCCATGAACTTGAAAAGTTACAGGAAAGAGGTTCTATACAGAGAGAAGAATTTAAGTATCTTCTGGACGAAATAGATCAGGAAGATAAAAAAGGGCCGGAAATTTTTCAGGATAAAATTGAGGTACCGGGTAAAAAACGGGTTATCGTTCCGAAAACAGGAGGACAGAAAAAGTATATCGAGTCAATACGTAATCATTCCGTGGTTTTCGGAATCGGGCCTGCGGGCACCGGAAAAACGTATCTCGCTATGGCAATGGCTGTTGCATCTTTAAAATCGGGTATAACCCGCAGAATCATTCTTACCCGGCCGGCTGTGGAAGCCGGAGAAAGTCTCGGGTTTCTGCCGGGAGATTTATACGAAAAAGTGCTTCCTTATCTGCGCCCTCTTTATGACGCATTATACGACATGATTGATGAGCAAACTCTGGAAAGATACAGGGACAGGGGCATAATCGAGGTTGTTCCTCTCGCATATATGAGAGGACGGACTTTAAACGACGCTTTCATTATTCTCGATGAGGCTCAGAACTCAACTATCGAGCAGATGAGAATGTTTTTAACAAGGCTCGGGTTCGGCTCAAAAGCTGTAGTTACCGGCGACATCACCCAGATAGACCTGCCGTCGTATAGGTCTTCAGGGCTGGTTCAGGTGCAAAACATATTAAAAAATATTGCTGATATCGATTTTGTATATTTTAACGAAAAAGATGTTGTACGGCACGCCCTTGTATCGAAAATAATAAAAGCGTACGAAAATTATGATAAAATTCAGGAAAAAACCGAGACCGATTTGCAGGCTGAAAACTCAGATACCCAATCTGATCGACAGGACAGGCAGGATTAGCAAAAATCTTAAACAGCGTATAAAAAATTAATATTTTTCCCTGATGAATTGACAGTATCAACCGCGCAAATACTCAATAAATTAATTTATTTTTGCAAAAATAAATTGGAAAAATGAAAATACGGATAACAAACAATAACAATAAATACACAATCTATAAAAACGCCATAAAGAAACTGGCGGAATCTGTTCTTGCTGAAGAAGACGGTAATAAAGACCTCGAACTGGATATCACCGTAGTAACGGACGATCAAATAGCTCAAATCAACGAACAGTATCTGAACCACAAATGTCCTACGGACGTAATCTCTTTTCCTCAAAGAGATTACGGCGCGAATAAAAGTTACCCTGCCAGTTCTGGTTTTGAGGACAACCTTTTAGGCGATATTGTCGTTTCAGCCGATAGAGCCGCCGATCAATCCAGAAGTTACTCTACAAGTTTAAATCAGGAATTCGGGTTATATATTATTCATGGTATTCTTCATCTTCTGGGTCATAATGATCAAACACAACCTCAGAAAAACATTATGGAAAAAAAACAGGATATGTGGTTTAATATTCTGATTGGAAAGGATAACCTCATTCTGATCAAAGAAAAAAACAGGCATTAATTTATGGAAATTTTCTTTATTGCGGTATTAAGCGTATTAGCGGTTTTGTCGTCGATACTTGAGGTGTCCTTATCGGCAATCCAGAAATTAAAAACAAAAATACTTCTTGATAAAAAAGATGAAGCTGAACCATTTATAAAATTTATAGAACAACATTTGTGCGATATTTTCTGTACGGTTCTAACCGTAAACATTTTTTCTTCTCTTGGGACATTAGCTTTACTTATAACGTTTTTTCATAAATATATGCCTTTTTTATTTACGAATATATATACGCTTATCCTGACCGCTTTTATAATATCGATTGCACTAATTTGCATTATGCAGATTATCCCAAAACTTATCGCTGTATCGCAACCGTCGATAATATCTATCCGGTTAGTCCGTGTATTATATTATATTTCATATATATTTATCATTCCGAACAAATTATTTATTTTCATCGCGGATAAATTCGGTTTAATTTTCGGATTTTCCAAACCGTCCGTTGAACCGCCGATAACAGAAGAGGAGATAAAAAATATTATCGAAATCGGGGAAGAAGGTGGAATGGTTGAGGAGAACGAGCGCAAAATGATCCACAGTATTTTTGATCTTGGCAATACTATGGTTCGCGAAATAATGAGTCCGAGAGTAGATATGGTATGCCTGAATCAGAAATCAACTATGGCCGACGCAATAGAGCTGATCAGAGCAAACCATCATTCCCGAATTCCGGTATATAAAGATAATATCGATAATATTGTGGGCATACTCTACGCAAAAGATATCCTTGAATACGTAAATAACGACCAGTTAAGCAAATTGACACTAAAGGAGATTTGCCGAGCACCAATGTTTGTTCCGGAAACCAAGCTTATAACTGAACTTTTACATGAATTCAGAAAATCTAAAATGCATATCGCCATTGCCGTAGACGAATATGGAGGCACATCGGGAGTAGTAACCATAGAAGACATTCTTGAGGAAATAATCGGGGAAATACAGGATGAGTATGATACTGATGAACAGGATTTATATAAAGAAGCCGACAACGGTTATATCATAGACGCAAAAATGCCGATAACGGAATTTAAAGAACTGCTTCATATTAAAGGCGATCTTGAGGGCGAAGAAGATTTCGATACGCTCGGAGGGTTTGCGTTTGCCCAGTTCGGATACATCCCTGCAATCGGAGAGACTTTTGAAAGCCATAATGTATTGTTTGAAGTGATTGATGCTGATGAAAAAAGAGTAAAAACGCTTCGGGTTACCGTTATTGATTCAGAAAAAAAAGAAGAATTATAGAAAGGTTTTTATGTTCAAACGATTCAGAAACCATCTAATAAGCGGCCTATTGATTTTTCTGCCTGTTGTCATATCTTTATATATAATGTCGTTTTTGTTTGTAAAAACAACCGATTATATATTTCATCTGTTTCCGGCGATATATCATAATAATTTTGAAATCAGGCTGTTTATACGGATAATCGCGTTACTGCTTCTTTTAAGCAGTCTTATTCTGCTGGGAATGCTCGCCAAAATATTGTTAATCAAAAAACTCCTGCGGTTTGGGGAATCGGTTTTTTTAAGGATTCCGCTTTTGGGGAAAATATATAATGCCATCAAACAGGTTAGCGAAGCGTTTTTAGGTTACGATAAAACTATTCTCAATAAGGTTTGTATGATTGAATTTCCACGAAAAGGGTCGTATTCCATAGGTTTTGTTACATCAACGGCGCAGGGAGAAATCCAGTACAAAACTCAGGCTAAGGTAATTAATGTTTTCGTGCCTACAACGCCCAATCCGACTACGGGGTTTTTGATTATAGTACCGGAAAATGAAGTAGTTGTGCTTGATATGACAATTGAAGAAGGACTGAAATTAGTTATATCCGGCGGAGCCGTTGTGCCCGATTACATTCCTAAACCCGGTGTAAAGAAAATATAATTCTAATATTATGAAAGCACAAAGATTTTTTATAAAGTTAAGAAAAAATTTTTTCACAGGGTTACTCGTTTTCCTACCTGTAACCGCATCACTATACATTGTTTATATAGTTTTAGTCAGGATAACAGATTTTTTTATCAAGTATTTCCCGCGTGTATACACCAGAAACTTTCAGTTTATCATCTGTTTCAGGATATTCACTCTGATTCTGATTATTTTTTTGATTATTCTGGTAAGTATATTTGCCAGGAATTTTATAGGCAAAAAACTATATGCTCTTATGGAATCAGTTTTTCTCAAAATACCCATCATAAACAGAATTTATTACGGTTTAAAACAGATACTCGAAGGATACTCGAAGCTTATATTGGACAAAAACCAGACGCTGGTGAGCAGAGTATGTCTTGTGCCGTTTGCGGCGCAAGGCACTTATGCGCTTGGCCTTGTAACATCAAAAACACCTGACGGAATTGAAAATATTTCGGATAATGGGTTTGTCAGTATTCTAATACCTTCGACACCCGCTCCTTTAGCGGGTTTTTACATCATGGCGCCTGAAAAAGATATAATTCCGCTTGATATGCCGGTTCAAGACGCGTTGATTATGGCAGCTTCAGGAGGAATTGTTACCCCGCCGTTTCAGGTTAATCCCGATTTTTCGCATGATTCCGGCAAATAAGATGTCTGACTTTGCCCGAAATAGCGGTTTTATAATCAACAAATACGAATTCTCAAATACAAGCCTGATTTTTAATTTTTTAACCGAAACTAACGGTATAATAAAAATTCTGGCGCGCGGCGCTAAATCAAAAAAAACAGGATTCGCAGGCAAACTTGAATTTTTTTCGCACATTGAGTGCGATTATATAGTATCCCCAAAATCCGAATTGAGTATTTTAAAAGAATGTACGCTACTAAAAACTTATTTAAAAATCCGAAATGAAACCACCTTGTTTTTCTTATTTTCATATATGATGGAAATAATAAACCTGTTTCCATGGAACATTGAGGAATCATCAACAATATTTTTAATTTTGAAACTGGCTATGGATTTATGCGAAACTACAGATGATCCGAATAAATATAAAATATTTTTATTTTTTTACATGGCGAAAATAATGGTTTTATTGGGATTTAGGCCTGATACCAGCTGTTGCGCCAGATGCAAGAACCTTATATGCAGTGAGTGTTACGCTGTAATTTATCCACAACCGGGTTTTGCATGCAGATACTGTGTTACGAAAAAAGATAAAGAACTCTTATCCACACAGTTATCCGGACAAAACATCGAAGAAATAAATAATTTTTTTGTTTCACTCAATCCATCGGAAATTTCGGTTATACCTGACGAAAACTCGAAAAAACTCGAATCGGTATTCAATTTTTTTATATATTCCATCTCGGGAAGAAGGATAAAATCCTACAAACTGCTTGAGGATATAGGTTTTTTCTAAACCATCAATAGAATTTGACCTGGCTCGCAACCTCAATCAGGTCGTTTCCATCGCCGGCGTTCTTCGGATATGTGGCATCGCCTATTCTCGGGCTGATAGGCGCTTGCGTAGAAATTCCGCTGAAATGGCTTTTAAATCTATCGAATATCCTTTTCGATATTACCGACACATTCTCATCGGTCTCGGGGCAAAGAATAAGAAACACCTGGTCATTTGCTTCCGAGAAAGTATCCGTGCCTCGTAATGAATCCTTGAGTATATTATAAATATCATCTTTGGATAATCCGTCCGACGATATACAATCGGCAAACCCGTCAAGCTCGATTATTATAAGCGACATACAGTGTCCGTACCTGTTGCTTCTCTCAATTTCTTCCTGAATCTCAACCTGAAACTGGTCTATGGGCATAAATTTAGGTTCCTGAGGCTGTTGGCGGGTAGGTATTATGATTGTTTCTTTTACGGAATCTATTTCCTGCTGATAATTGATTATGCTTTCCACAAACTGCCCGATTTCTTTCTCCTGGTTTTCCGGTTGCTCTATATTTACTTCGAGCACAGGTGAAACCGAAGAATCCTCTTTTTCAACAGAATCGGTATCTTCCCCTTCGCCGATAAGATGTTCAAATAATTTTTTGTTCATTGCTTTGCGAAAAGCCTGATAAGCAGTTATTTTCTGGTCCTGATACAGGTTCATCAGAGCCTGGTCCATAGTGCAGTTGCCTTCTTTTTTGCTTGTTTCCATAATAGAAGATATCTGATATGATTTGCCTTCCCTGATCAGGTTAGCTACGCCTGAATTTACCACAAGCACTTCCAAGGCGGCGACTCTTCCCTTGCCTCCTTTTTTTTCAAGAAGCTGTTGAGCGACAACTCCTCTTAGGCATGATGCCAGCATGGTTCTTATCTGTTCCTGCTGGTTTTCTGGGAAAACGTCAATAATCCTGTTGATAGTATTCGGAGCGCTGTTAGTATGAAGAGTACCGAACACCAGAACGCCCATTTCTGCCGCAGTCAGGGCTAGCGATATGGTTTCCAGATCGCGCATTTCTCCTACCATTATCACATCAGGGTCCTCGCGCATTGCCGCGCGCAAAGCGTTGGCGAACGAAAGGGTGTGCCTTCCGAGTTCCCGATGCGTAATCACCGACTTTTTTTCTTCATGCACAAATTCAAGAGGGTCTTCGATGGTAATTATATGGTCTCTGCGGGTAGAATTTATCAGGTCGATCAAAGATGCCAGAGTAGTTGATTTCCCCGAACCTGTAGGTCCTGTTACGAGTACAAGCCCGTTTTTGAGGTTTGTGAAATCCCGTATCGCTTCGGGTATGCCGAGTTCATCGGCGGATAAAATAGTTGCGGGAATTATCCTGAACACACCGCAAATCCCGTTATTCTGGCGAAACACGTTACCCCTGAACCGCGCTATGCTTTTTATTTCATAAGAGAAATCCACATCGTTCGATTCCTCGAACGTTCGTATCTGGGAAGGGTCCATAATTTCATAGAAATAGTTTTTATTGATATCCGAAGTAAGTTTCTCAAGAGATGTCCTGCGCAAAGAGCCGTGCAGTCTCAAAACCGGCGGATCGCCGGGTACCATGTGCAGGTCTGAAGCATTGTTTTCCGCGAGCAATTTCAGTAACGGATCGATTCTTGGCATATCTGGTTAATTCTCCATAGCAAACTGTCTGAACAAATTTTTATCTGAGGCAAACGAGTATGCCTGTTTGCCTGAAATTTTGCCTGATTTGAGCAAATCCATTATACTGTCATCAAGCAGGCACATGCCGTATTTGGTTTTGCCAGTCTGTATAATTGAAGGTATTTGAAACGTTTTGTTATCCCTGATCAGATTAGACAGAGCCGGAGTCATTATAAGCAGTTCTACAGCTATAATCATCCCTGACCCGTCTTTTTTAGGTATGAGCTGTTGCGATATTACTCCCTGAAGCGATTCGGCGAGCATAGTTCTTATTTTGCTCTGTTCACCCGGCGGAAACACGTCGATAATTCTGTTCACAGTACTTATAGCGTCCAAAGTATGGAGCGTACCGAAAACAAGATGCCCTGTTTCCGCGGCGGTAAGAGCCAAAGATATGGTTTCCAGATCGCGCGTTTCTCCCACCATTATCACATCCGGATCTTCGCGCAATGCCGCGCGCAATGCGGAATTGTAGCTTTTTGTATGTATTCTTATTTCACGCTGGTTGACAATACCGGTTTTGTTATAATGGATATACTCAATGGGATCCTCAACGGTAATTATGTGATCAGGCCTGCGGATATTTATAGTATTGATCAAAGAGGCTAACGAAGTAGTTTTCCCGCTTCCCATAGGGCCCGTAACGAGAACCAATCCCTGATGAAGTTTTGTAAACCTCTCTACTGCTGGAGGAAGGCCCAGTTTATCAAGATCGGGTATTTTGTCAGGAACTATTCTAAAAACACCGTCCACTCCTCCCCTGTACTGCATAAAAAGGTTGCCTCTGTATCTGTAATTATCTGAAGAAGTATATGAGAAATCAAGTTCAAGATTGTTTTCAAAATAATCTTTCTGGTCATCGGATAAAATCTCAAACAAGATATCTCTTGAATTTTGTATTATACCGAACCCTTCGAGATCGGCAAGTTCTCCGTGATACCGTATTACGGGAAGTCTTCCCGAGGATATATGAACATCCGAAGCGCCCTTATCCCTAGCGAATTTAAAGATAGTTTCCAGTTGTGTCTGCATCGTTTATCTATCGTAAGGGTTTAAGATAGTTATTCTTTTTTGTTCGGCGTTTCTGAAATAAACTTTGTATTTATCCCTGTACTGCCTGACCAATGCCGACCCTTGCGACTCATCCATTTCTTTTTTCTTGTACTCAAACGCTTTTAAATAAAGGTCTATGGTATCTTTATAAGCCGGATGAGCGTATTTTTTTAATCTGTTTAATTCCAGAGTTATTTTTACGGCATCGCTTTTACGATGATAATATCGCCAATAATCAGGTGAAAATTGAGCAAATTCTTTTATAATTTCCTCAAGACGTGTTTTTGAAAGCGTAAACAAGTCGGTATCTTTTTTTCCGGTAGCGCCTTCAAGCATATTTTTTTTCAGTTGCGCGATCTGTTCTTGTTTCTGCAAATCTTTTTTTTCCTGTTTGAGTACTTTCATATCTTTTTTCTGATGATACCTCTGCAGAACCTCAAGTTTTTGAAGAAGGTCAAACCTTCGCCTTTCGGAAATTTCGTCTATAAACTCCACGTCTTTCAGATTGAATATTTTCAGGCCGTATTCGGTTTCCAGAGATATTATATCTTTGGTTTTTTCCCTGATCACGCCTTCGTACGATTCGCCGTTGCACAGTAAAATTATATCCGCTGGTTCAATAGATATCTGCGTCTGAAGCCTACTCATCTGCTCACGGTCACTGATATCTACTTGTTTCCCATTGATATAAAAACCGGCCGGCTGTGCGGGAGCGGAAACCTCTGTGGTAGCCGGCAGAGTTTTACCCGCAGGAACGGGTATTGAATCATTATCCTTTTGCGCAATCGCATATCCGCAAAAAAGAACGGAAACAACAATAAATAGCTGTAATGTTTTCATGATTCCCTTTTCTTTTCTTTAAAAATTAACGATTCTTCAATAGGCATAAACCATGACGCTGATTTTATCAGGTCATTGGATGAACTTCTCTGAAACGCTACAACTTCAACTCTGCATCCTTTTGCCTTAAGCATTTCCACAAGAGGCACGAAATCGCCGTCGCCGGAAACAAGGACTACGGTATCTACTTTTTCGGCAATCGCGATTGAATCTATGGCAATACCCATATCCCAGTCGCCTTTGGCGGTACCGTCGAAACGGACTCTCAACTCTTTTATTTTTATTTCATAGCCTAATCGGGTAAGCACATCCATAAACCCGCTCTGATCTATATCGGTATGTTTGACGATATAGGCGATAGCCCTTATCATTTGCCTGTCTCCGACTATCATCTCCATTAATTTCTTAAAATTGATTTTGGAATGAAAAATATTTTTTGCGGAATAAAATATATTCTGTACATCGACAAATATACCTATTCTCTGGGGAAAATTTCTGTAAATGTTATCCTTATAATTTTCCAATTTGCGAGCCCTCCGTTATGTTGAAACCATCAATATTGCTCAGTGTTATAAATTTATCACAATAAAAGTCAAATAGTATATTTTTTTTAACATCGACTTGTCCATCTTACATATTTGACAAGATATAATCTATTTGGAATTAAAAATTATAAAAACTTTTGAATCATTTTCCAGTCTATTTTAGAAAAAGAATAATTTTTGGATTATCTCCAATTTGTGGTATAATATAATTTTACAACTCTAATTAACATTCAAAAATGAATAAAACAAAAAGAGTATATAATTATGTCCAGATTAATTTTATCCAGAGAAGCGTTTGAAGACAGAGAAGATAAGTTTCTCGCACCATACGCGATGAAAAGTTCTGCCAGCAAAGGACGCAAATACCCTGAACAAGAACACCCTTCGAGATCCATATATCAGCGCGACAGGGACAGGATAGTGCACAGCAGGGCATTCCGCAGGCTGGAATACAAAACGCAGGTATTTGTCAACCACGAAGGCGACCATTACCGTACAAGGTTGACGCATACATTGGAAGTGGCAATGATAAGCAGGAGCATGGCGCGCACACTCCAGCTCAATGAAGACCTCGTTGAGGCTCTTGCGCTTGTGCACGACGTAGGACATCCGGCATTCGGCCATTCCGGCGAACAGATTCTGGATAAATTGATGAAAAATCACGGCGGGTTTGAACATAATCGCCAGGGATTGCGGATTGTTGAACAGATTGAAAAAAAGTATCCCGATTTCAACGGGCTGAATTTGTCTTGGGAACTGCGCGAAGGGATTGTCAAGCATAATACAACCTACGATAAACCCGCCAACCATGAATATGACCCTCATTCGGCTCCTTTGCTTGAAGTTCAATTAGTAAATATCGGCGACGAGATAGCTTATAATTCGCATGACCTTGACGACGGTTTGTATTCGGGATTATTTACGCAAAAGGACCTTTCCGGAGTAGAAATATGGGTTGAAGCTGAAGAGAAAGTAAAAAAGCGAAAACCCAATATTGAAGAAAAAATTCTCGGTTCGTATATAGTACGGGAAATAATAGACAGTCAGGTCAACGATGTTTTAAACCAGACTGCGCGCAATATTGAAGAACATAATATTATTTCAGTAAACAGTGTCAGAAACACAAAGTTCCCTATAGTCAGTTTCAGCCCAGAGATAGCGAGGAAAAATAAAGAGTTAAAAAAATTCCTGCATAAGAATCTTTATACACACATGCAGGTAGAAATAATGAATCAGAAAGGATTAAGGATTATAAAAGAGCTGTTCGAGCTGTTTATAAGCAACCCTCGCCTTATGGATACTTCCCTTATGGAAAAAACAGGCGAAACTTCTATTCACAGAACCGTATGCGATTATCTTGCAGGAATGACCGACAGATACGCGTTCAATGAATACAGAAAACTTTTCTCGTTATCGGAAAAATACGCTTTTTGAGTTCAATTATTGTTAGTGCAATTAAAGTTATCGCTTACAAAATCGTCTCTATCGCACCAGATAACCGCCCCGTTGGTAAGCATCATGTTACAGCCTCCGTTATGCCTGAACGAAGGGTTCACCATCGGAAAAAGGAAAAATCCGGTAGGATCATTTTCGCTATCCATGATAAGCATTTTCCGCGAATATTTTTCGGCTAAATATTCTTTGTTTTTTATTTCCCCGTTTTTTAATGCTTCATAAATAGTGTTGTTCAAAGCATAACCCGTAATACCGTGTTCCAAATTCCTTATTGCTGAAGGGCAATTAAGGTTGGCCTGATCGATTTCCTTGAGGCATTTGTACCATTCAGTATTCGGATTTTTAGTGAATATTTCCGGATCTTCAGATATTGTTTCCATGAGAGATGAATATATTTTTTTCAGGTGAGCGGAACATGCAAGCTGATCGAATTTATCCATGCCGATACGCAGTTTTGTCTCAGATAAAACAACGAGAAAGAAAATCACAAACGCCGTAGCGATATACTCTTTCAAACTCATAATAGATTCTCTTTAATTAAAGTTTGCAATGATCAAGAGGTATATAGTTCTGCACTATCGGGATTCGTCTCCCCTCGCCAAAAGCTTTCGCGGATACCTTGAGACCAATAGGCGCCTGTTTTCTTTTATATTCCGACCTGTCGACCATTTGAATCACCTTAAGAACGGTTTCCTTATCATACCCCATGTTTACAATTTCTTCAAGCCCTTTATATTGCTCGATATAGGCCTTAAGTATGGAATCGAGAAGGCTGTATTGCGGTAACGAATCCTGATCTGTCTGGTTATGGCGCAACTCAGCGGAAGGTACTTTATCAATGGATTCAAAGGGTATAATTTCTTTTTCCCTGTTTATCGCGTAAGAGAGTTGATATACTTTAGTTTTAAATATATCCGATATTACTGCCAGAGCACCGCACATATCGCCGTACAAAGTACAGTATCCGACCGCCAGTTCCGATTTGTTTCCGGTAGACAGTACCAGCCAGCCGTGTTTGTTGGATAACGCCATAAGTATATTGCCCCGTATTCTTGCCTGGATATTTTCTTCAGCAAGATCCCACGGTTTATTCTGGAAAACAGGATTAAGTATTTCGAGATATCTTTCAAAAACCGGTTCAATGGGTATGGTTAAAAGCTCGATATTTAAGTTTCGCGCGAGTTTTTTCGCATCCGATTTGCTTCCTTCCGAAGAAAAACGCGACGGCATACTCACTCCAACCACATTATCACTGCCAAGCGCTAAAACTGCAATTGCCGCAGTAAGAGCGGAATCTATACCGCCGCTCAATCCCAAGACCACTTTCTGAAACCCTGTTTTGTGCGTATAATCACGCAATCCAAGGGATAATGCCTTAATTATTTCGCAGTCTGGATCGGGTAATTCTATTTCAGCCGGCTCTAAAACAGATTCCGTATCGAAAATCAGGTACTGTTCTTTAAACCTGTCAGCGCAGGCAATAATGTTCCCTTTAGCATCGGCAGCAATAGCACCGCCATCAAAAATAACGCCGTCGTTTGCGCCTGCCTGATTCACGTACAATACCGGTATTCCCGTTTTTTTCGCGACCGACTTTACCAGTTCCAGCCTTTTTTGGAATTTACCTTCCTCATAAGGCGAAGACGATATGTTGATCAGATAATCTATACCCATTCCGGCAAGTTTTTTTACCGGATCGAATTTATATTTCGGGGTTAAATCAAACCAGATATCTTCACATATACTCAACCCGAATTTTTTGTCTCCGATCTGAACTGCGGTAACTCTTTCAGAAGGGAGAAAATACCGGTCTTCGTCAAAAACGTCATAAGTGGGAAGCAGGCATTTGCGGGCAACAGCTTTTACGGCACCCTCATCCAGATATGCGGCGGCATTAAATAAATTTTTCCCTTTTATGTTATTATCCGCGTCTACAAAACCAAGTATCACTTTGATCTGTTTGCTTTTAGGTGCAATATATTCTACCGCGATACGGTTATCTGATATAAACGACGGTTTATCAAGCAGGTCTTTGGGCGGATATCCGCAGACAGCAAGTTCAGGGAAAACCGCAATATCAACTTTTTTCTCAATCAGTTTGTCTAAAAAATTCGAGATAGATTTGATATTATTATAAATATCACCCACAATCGGGTTGAAAGAAACAAGCGCGATTTTCATAAATACTCCTTTTTAACGGCAAAATAAAACGGATTATAACATTTTAAGGCGTAAAATACAATTTAACAATATTTTAATAGCCAAACCGAAAAAATAAATTTTAATTTTGTAACAATCAATATTTTACTTTAAACTAAACATCGAATTTACTTATAATGATTTTTACATAACTTTGCGAATAACAAATTATAAAATGTGATGATTGAATGAGTATTGAATTACTTCCGGAATTTGTCAAAGCCAATTACTATGTTTCCGAATGGAAACATGCTTGCGCTATTTTAAAAGAAGATTTTCCTCATGAATGGAACGGTATTATTAGTTTATTAACAGAATTTAGGTTGAGGAAAAGATAGATAACAAATCCGGGCGGCAATAAATCAAAGGTTTCCGAATTCATTGACACATTTCTTTCTCAAAGGAATTGGCATGAAAAGAGTTTTAATACTCAGGTATGTGTAGATGAAACTATAATGAATTCTCCAACCCACAAGGTAGATTGCTTCAAAAATCGAGTCGCATTGGAAATTGAATGGAACAATAAAGATCCGTTCTTTGACAGGGATTTGAACAATTTCAGATTATTGTTTGAATTGCGTGCCATAAGTGTCGGAATAATCATAACAAGATGCGACGAGCTCCAAGGCATATTCAATAACCTAAACCGCGGAACATCTTATGGCAATTCAACAACGCATATAAGTAAATTACTGCCAAGAATTAAAGGAGGCGGTGGTGGCGGTTGTCCAATTCTTGTATTTGGAATTAAAAGATCGCTTTTTGTGGAGGATGAATGATATGACTGTTAATGCTTGTGATAATCTGTTACAAGAAGTAGGAAACAGGAAGTTTGCTACAGTACTTGCCGACCCGCCTTGGCAATTCCAAAATCGAACGGGAAAAATGGCGCCGGAGCATAAAAGGCTCCAACGATATCAAACAATGTCCCTGCAAGAGATAAAAGATCTTCCCGTTGAAGCGATTGTTGAAGACACCGCTCATTTGTACCTATGGGTTCCGAATGCGCTTCTACCTGAAGGCATACAGATTATGCAGCATTGGGGATTTACTTACAAAACCAATTTAATATGGTATAAAATCAGAAAAGACGGAGGTCCTGACAAAAGAGGAGTAGGATTTTATTTTAGAAATGTTACTGAAATGATTCTTTTCGGTACCAGAGGTAAAAACGCAAGAACTCTTCAACCGGGGCGCACACAAGAAAACATTATTATATCTAATAAAAGAGAACACAGCCGCAAACCTGATGAGCAGTATAAACTCATAGAATCGTGCAGTAGGGAACCTTTCATCGAACTATTTGCAAGAGGCCGGCGAAAAGGTTGGTTTGTATGGGGGAATCAGTCTGAAGATTATATTCCGACTTGGCCTACATATTCCAATCATTCACAATCAAACATTGTCCCATTGAAACAAACAATGTTTTTTTAATTTTTTATGCATTTTTTAAACCGATTAGGCACAATTATCTACAAAATAAGACGGCTCTGAAAATTATCTTATAACCCTTGTGTCATTGCGAGCAAACAAAGTTTGCGCGGCAATCTAAGCTCGATTAACTTTGAGATTGCTTTGCCGCTATGCTCCTCGCAATGACAAATTTTAATTTTTCAGAGATTCCATAAAATAATATTGCTTTTTCATAGTTAATTAAACCAAAATAAATTAATTTATCTTTTAAAATTATGCGTTTCCTGCTAATATTACCTCTTTCAAAAATTCGAATTAAAAAATTTCAGCCTTGAAAAATTTTTATGACCGAACTTAAATTAAACCAGTGTTTACAAAAATTAAGCCCTCTGCATTTAAAAAAAATAGCGGAATATTACGATATTATTCTGATTCCCTTCTCATCGCAAACCGCGAGAAAAGCGATATTAGCCAAAACCGAATCCGCCGGTTTTTTTGAGCAGGTAATCGAGCCTATTTCCGCTGATCATAAAAACGCGTTGATGCTAATATTCTTCTACTGCCGGAGTTTAACGGCTGAATCCATTAACAATCTGATACATAAATCCATTGATATTAACCGCAATGTGAAAGATATCATAGATGATTTGCTCAAAACCGGTTTTGTTTTTTATACTGAAAACCAGGATGACGGAAAAAAATATTACATTATACCCGAAGAGCTCAAACAAGTTATTTGCAGATACAGCCTCTCTGCTCTTGAAACATTTTACAGTAACTATTGCGATCAGATATCGAGAATTCACAAACCGAACAAATCGATTTTCTTAACGCTTTTCGCGATAATAGTAACCTGCATAAACCACGATATCAAAACCAATCTTGATGAATCTCTAAACAAAAGGCTTGTCAATAAAATCCATCCTATCGCCGGACTGGAAACGGAACTGATAAATTACGAAATTATAGAACATTATATCAATGATTTATTTTTGTTTTTAAGATCCGGCGAGTTTATTTACCCTGAAGAATCCGATTATGAAGTGAACATTAAACTGTTTGACCAATGGCTCGCCAAACCCGAATCTGAACGGCTGGTTTCGCTGTACGATTTTTTTTATCGAGAATCGTCAAATCTTAATTTCAGCCGGTTTGTGGATATTCTCGCTTATCTGCCGGAAAACCAATTTTTTGAGATATCATCGCTTTTAAACTTATACCGTATTTTTTTTGATATAACTGAATCCCAGATAAAACATTTCAGCAAAGAACCGAGAAATTTCTATTATATTCTAATCCTGTATCTTCTGGGCATAATAGAGTTCACGTCCGTAGACGTGCATAATTATTGCGCGTGGCGGATAACGGAATTCGGGATGAGCCTTATAAAAGGCAAACCTTTACCGGAAAACCAGCCGGAATTTGAGAATAAAATAATAATTCAGCCGAACTTTGAGCTGATCGCATCGAGAAATGCCGATTTGATGCTTTTATGGAAAATATACCGGTTCGCCGATATCTTTCAGTGCGATCACATGCTCCGGTTTAATATATCCCGATTATCGTTATATCGAGGATTATCCAACAACTTAAAATCCGATGAAGTAACGAATATTCTTGAGAAATACGCCAAAGAAACCATTTCGCAGAATGTGCTTTATTCTCTTAAAGAATGGTGCAGTGATTTTGGCTCAATTTATTTCATGGATGTGTTTTTGCTCCGGTGCAAGAATAAAAACATCGCAGACCAGATAAAATTAAACCCGAAAACCAGAGATTTTGTTAAAGGCAATTTTTCCCAAACCGATCTTATTGTTGAAAGGACTGATTTTGAAACGCTGATGGAAATTCTAAAATCACAGGGCCTTATGCCCTTAAAAAACATAATTACTTATCATGATATAGAAGAAAAAAACGAACTTTTAGCTATTGAAAAACGGTCTAAACCAAAAACAAAAAAAACGGATAAACAAACAATAACCATTAATCTCGAAAAGATCAGGTTTCTTCCCGAAATATTATGAAATATCAGCCCAAAAACCCGCTTATCGTACAAGGTGATAAAACCATTCTGCTTGAAGTAGATAACGCAAAATATCAGGAAGCCAGGAATTGTATTATACGGTTTGCGGAACTTGAGAAATCGCCGGAACATATTCATACATACAGGATAACACCATTATCTCTATGGAACGCCGCGGCAGCCGGAGTTGAATATAAAACCATAATCCATGATCTTGAGACTTTTTCCAAATACGATCTTCCCCAGAACGTGGTTAAAGATATCATCGAATACACATCTCGCTACGGCAAAATAAAATTAATAAAAAATGAACATTATCTGATTCTTAATTCCGACGACGTGATACTTATCGAGAATATACTAAATTATAAAAGTGCCCAGCAGTATATTGCAGGCGTAATAGATAAAAATAACCTCGAAATCCGGCCGGAACATCGGGGGCTTATCAAACAGACACTTATCAAGATGGGGTTTCCGGTTGAAGACCTTGCGGGTTATCATGAAGGCCAGCCTTTTGGCATAACTCTTTCCTCAGAAACTCGTAGCGGGCATAATTTCAGTATGCGCCATTATCAGCAGGAAGCGGTAGACAGTTTTTATCAATCCGGCAGTGTACGCGGAGGATCGGGTGTAATCGTGCTTCCATGCGGTGCGGGTAAAACTATTGTGGGACTCGGTGTAATGGCGCAACTCAAAACACATACTCTGATTCTGTGCACAAACATCGTAGCTGTCAGGCAATGGATGGATGAAATACTGGACAAAACCGACATATCCAAAGAAAATATCGGCGAATATACCGGAGAAAAAAAAGAGATAAAACCCATAACAATCTCAACTTATCAGATACTTACATACCGTAAAGACAAAAAATCCGATTTTCCTCATTTTTCGGTATTTAATTCAAAAAACTGGGGTTTGATAATCTACGACGAAGTCCACCTTCTTCCCGCTCCTGTATTCAGGATAACGTCTTCGATTCAGAGTACACGCCGGCTCGGGCTTACCGCCACGCTTGTACGTGAAGACGGGCGCGAATCGGATGTTTTCAGCCTCATCGGCCCTAAAAAACAGGATATACCATGGAAAGAAATGGAAAAAGACGGATGGATCGCATCGGCTATATGTTACGAGATAAGAGTAAACCTGTGCGACAAACGCCGGTTCGAACATGCCGTATCCTCGCCTAAAATTCAATATCGGGTCGCATCTGAAAACCCTGCTAAAATTCCGGTAATTGAAAAACTTATCGAAAAACACAAAGGCAGTAATATCCTGATTATAGGCCAGTTTATAACTCAACTCCACGATATTGCCGCTCAGGTTAATGCGCCTATAATCACTGGGAGCACAAAAAATGAGGACAGACAGAAACTTTACTCCGATTTTAAATCCGGAAAAATAAAAATTCTCGTGGTATCAAAGGTAGCTAATTTTTCCATTGACCTTCCTGACGCAAACATTGCCATTCAGGTTTCTGGAACTTTCGGATCCCGTCAGGAAGAAGCGCAGAGGCTTGGCAGAATACTTCGACCGAAAAAATCCGGGGAACCAGCGCATTTTTATTCGATAATTACAAGAGAAACTACAGATCAAAAATATGCGGCTAAAAGACAGCTCTTTTTGACTGAACAGGGTTACAGCTATAAAATAATCGATGCCGAAAACATATAATAAATTATATACCTAAACTTTATTTTGAAACCTGACGATAATTCTATTGTATTTAGTCTCCTCTAAATACAACCCCCTGAACACTGAGGGTCGTGCTTATGCATGGCCCTCTTTTTTTATAATCCAAAACTTCTGCACAACTTAAGATAGTCTTTAAGATATAGTTTGAAATTACTGAAAAACCTTAAATTTCTATGTCATCACGAGAAGTTTTGCGAAAGCAAAACGACGTGGTGATCTCAAAATCATCAGAGCTGAGATTGCCACAGCTCCTTCTTAGCTTCGCAATGACACAAAAAAAGACTTTTTCAGCGATCTTAACTTCAGAAATTTATGGCGAATACGGAATGTTTTTTTTCATGACGGCAAACAGCCCAACCCGTTGGATACGATTTGAGAAACGATAATACCAAACTAAAAAAGGCTTCGTTCTTTTTAAAAAAAGAACCAAAAATTTTTTCGGAATGCTCGCATTCCGGCTTTTTTTATAAGATAAGACCTTGATTTAACTGCCAATAATCATAATAACTGGACGGAACTTGTTTTCTTAAATGCAACGCGGGATTATCCTGCCTGAAATATGATCAAAACCTGAATTGTTCCCTACCAAATTGTTTATATACGATTTTGTATAGCGGATATTCTTCTGCCGGCATAAAGCGAGTATTTTTTCTATCCGGTTTTCGATAATGGAAACCGCAATCTGCGCCGGAAACGTCTCGTCAGGCATCTCATTAATCGGCGCTCCCGCAAGAGATATGAAAGGGTTGATCTGGGCTATTTTCGGAATATAGCAGGAATTTTGCGCCAGAAAATCGAGTGTCTGCTCAAAATCCGATTCCGTTTCTCCGGGAAAACCGGCGATAAGGCTTATCTCAAAATGAATTTTATGATCGCTTAAATTAAACATGAAATCCGACGCCGTTTGCGCATCAAATCCTTTGCGCATAAGTTTAAGTATCCGGTTACATCCGCTTTCGAGCCCGATGAACAAGTTATAACAGCCGGAATCTTTGATTTTTTTAAATAACCGGCCGGGCATATCTTTGCGTATGAGTATCTGCGATTCCCAGTTCAGGCGCAATGACGGTCGTGCCATGAGATCGAGAAATTCCTCAAACGCATCTAAATCGCCGTTTATGAGCGAATCGTAAAAAACGAAGTTATCTATTCCTTCTTCAATATGATATTTGCGCAGTTGCTCAACCATTATACTGGGGCTTTTTGTCCTGAATGTTTTATGCAGGGTATGTTCCGCGCAGAACCTGCATTTTCGTATACAGCCCCTGCTCATCCAGACGGGGTACGTTTTTTCGCGCGGGTATTGCAGTGTGATTTCCGTATTAAATTCGGCGGCGGGTATAGCGTCAAGATCATCGATTTCATCAAAACAAACCGTATTACCGTTATTTTTGCCCCTGATAATCTTCTCAACCGCCTTTTCTCCTTCGCCGGCAACAAAAAAATCGGCGGGGAACAAACGGTTTTTAGCAAAATCAGGGTTGGAATTGTATGCGAGCGTTATCTCCGGCCCGCCGTAGACGATAATTTTCTCGGGATGCCGTTTTCTTATCTCGGAAACGATCATATTTGAAAAATATTTGTTGCTGTGCCAGATAGAAAAACCCAAATATCGCGAATCGGCATTTAAAATTATGCCGAGGTATTCGTTCAGCAAATCGGGGAAATTATATTTGAGATAATCCCATAATTTGGCTGAAAAATCGGGAAATACTGGAATTTCCCATATTTTTTGTATATGCGCCGGCATTTTCGCAAATATCAGTTGGTTTAAGTCCAAGGTTTGAGCATCGATATTTCTGGATTTGAGATACGATTTTATCGAAGCGATTCCCAAATGCCCCAACCTTGCCCACATGGGAGGGCAGTTGATAAGCATAATTCCGGTATTGTCCATTTTTTTAAGGCCTGTATAAAGTTATATTGAGTTATCGGATAAAAAAAATAATCTTATATTTGCGCAAATTAAATTATTTTATAAACATATATTATGAAACATAATCTAAAATAAAAATAAATTTTTACGATTAAAATCGCGTCTAACTTAAAAATCCGTGTATGTTCATTTTACAAAAAAAGAGGAAACGATGGGTAAGGGCGTTTTTTTGTTACGGCTAAAGGCTCAAGGTTTAATTATCGGTTTTGGCGCATTCATTTTTATCGTAAACATTGTTTGCGCAGGATATAAACCCGAAACCGACAAAATTGTTTTCACTAACCGGATTGAGAATCTAAAAAAAGCTATTGAAAAAACGCCTGAAGATTATATTCTGCGATACAAACTTGTGTCAGCGTATGTGGAATCGGGAAAAATCGACGAAGCGATAGCTCAGCTTAAAGACGCAATCAGCCTTAATCCCGAATCCGCTACGGCTAAATACAATCTCGGTTACCTCTATTCGAAAAAATCGATGTATCAGGAATCGGCAGACGCCTACCGCGAAGCGATAAAATTGAATTCCAACTTCAGCAAAGCATATAACAACCTTGCCGTAGTAAATATCCGTCTTGGGCTTGATCAGGAAGCTCTTGAGTCGTGTCAGGAAGCGATAAGGATAAACCCGAAATACGCGAAAGCATACTATAATCTCGGTTTTATTTATCAGGCGAAATTCAAATTGTATCAGGAAGCTGTTGAGCCGTACAAGAAATCCATAGAGCTTAATCCCGATAACCCTTACGCGCATTGCAATCTGGGTATAACGTTAAACAAACTCGGAAGATACGATGAGGCGGTGAAAGAGTTTAATTCTGCGATAGAACTTAACCCTGATTTCTTTGAGGCATATTATAACCTTGCTGTCGCGTACAGTTATATGGGCAACAATAAGTCTGCGGAACGGTTTTTTAGAAAAGCCCTTAAATATCAGCCGGACAACAGCGAACTGCATTACAAGCTTGGACTGGCTATTCTCAACGGTAAAAAAAAGTACGACGAGGCGATAAATGAATTTAATGAATCGCTTAAACTCAAACCCGATAACGCCGAAGTTCACGGCAGTCTTGGTGTTGCCTACGACAAACTTGGAAAATTCAGGGAATCTATTTTCCATTACGAAGAATCGTTAAAGATAGATCCGCAAAACCCGCAAACATTGAATAACTTGGCGGTTGTATACCGTAAAACCGGCGATTTTGAAAACGCTCAACGCTACCTTCAGTCCGCTTTGAAACTAAAACCGAATTACCTAGAGGCGCAATATAATCTTGGATTGATATATCTGAAGATGAAAGATTATTCAAAAGCGCTGGCAGAATTCAAAAAAGCGTTGGAGTTAAGCCCCGACGACTATAAAGTCCGCAAAAAAATCGGATTTGCTTATTTGAAACTCGGCGATTTTGAAAAATCGTTAGCCGAATACGAAAACGCGATACGCATTAATCCGGGCGATGCGGATTTATATATAAAAACCGCTGAAATTCTTGGTTTTCAGAAAAAATATCCGCAGGCGCTGGAAAAACTTAATGAAGCGGTTAAAGTTAATCCTTATATTGATAAAATATATTTTATGAAAGCGGATGTTTATAAGAAACTGAACGTTCCCGAAAAACAAATCGACGCATATTTACAACTTCTTCGGATTAAACCGGACGACTCTTCAGTATACTGCGCGATAGGCTCTTTTTATTCAAAAGCAGGCAGGTATGAGGAAGCTGTTGAAAATTACGCAGTCAGCATAAAATTGAACCCTGATTTTATGCAGGCATATCTTGAACTCGGATCGATATATTTTGAGTTTGGAAAATATTTTGACGCTCTTCAGGTTTATAAAGAAACTGTCCGCATAAAACCGGATTTCGCAGAAGGGTATTTCAAAATAGGCAATTGCTGTAAATCGCTCGGCCAGTTTAACGAAGCGGTTATCGCTTACAAGAATGCCATTGAACTTGAGCCGGCAGTCGCGCAATATCACTATGTTTTGGGTTTAACATACAGCGAACTGCGCTATTTCGCAGACGCCGTGCGGCATTATAAAGAAGCTGTGGAACTGGATAATAAAAATGCCGGCGCTTATTTCGCTTTAGGCGAAGCGTATATAATGCTCAATGATAAAAGTTCGGCTTTAATCCAGTATGAGATCCTCAAGGAAATGGATTTAAACCTCGCTGATAAACTTCTGAGAAATATAAATAATATGGAAAATGATAATGAAGGAAAAAGCAATTCGTGATTATATAAAAAATAAAATCACGGATTTTATTTTTTTCTTTTTTTTGCAATAAACACTGTTAAAATTAGTAGGCATTTGATTTTAGAAACAATAACGCAATATCTAAAAATATAAAAAAATTCGGTTATTTTTGAAAAAAGAACAAAAATGTTTCGGAACCCTTTGCATTCCGGCGTATTGCAATAAAATAGCGGTTATTTTAAATTACAGCATTGCCAACAGGAGATATTATGAGAAAAACAGGTTTTATTTTATCAATTGCCTTAATTATATTTTTAATGCCTTCTGCCGGATACAGCCAGACAAAAAAACAGAAAATATTCAGGGCAAAAAGAGCCGCCCAGATCGACGCTTACAAAAAACTTGGCGAAACTATAAAAGAGCTTAGAATCGATTCAAATACCTATGTGAGCGGTTTCGTTACCGAATCAGATCAGATTTATGCCGGATTTGAGGATTTTATTAAAGATGCGAGAATAATTAACGAGCCGCGCTTTTATGACGGACCTGACGGCTCAATTGACGCTGAAGTGGACGTACAGTTGACTATAGACGAAGTTGTGCGCGGATTAGCCAGATTGAACCTTTATCGCGGGTATGAAAAAGAACCTCTGGATTTTAATAATATAAAAAAGTATACCGATAAAAAAGAGTTTACGGCTACCGGAAAATCAAATTCGGCGTTTTCTAATGAAGATACCGGATATGGAACCGCTCGGAATATGCCTGAAGAAAACAAAAAAACTGTGCAGATTAAAAAATCGGTTATCCCTGACCTCCCCGGCTGGAAATCAATTACCCTGCCGGGAAAAATAAAAGCGGAAAAAGACGCATTGGATGATGCCCGTAACAAACTTTCTGAAATTATAGCAAATATACAGGTTGCAGGAAACATATATGTCAGAGATTTTGTCGCGGAAAACGAAGATGTGAAAAATTCTATGGATGCTTTTGTTAACGATTTAAAACAAACCGGCCCGTACGGTTACTATGAAGATGCTATAGTTAAAGTGAACATTGAGGTTTCAGTTGAAGAAATCGTCAAAGAGTTGGAAACCATGCGTCAGCGCCTGTTGAGCAAAGGACATCGATGGAATAATGACATTTTCCGCTCCACAAGTTTCGATGATCTCATTCGCACAAATCAAAAAATAATAAACGTCCAGGGTACAGCTAAAGCCGGCAAAGTAACTTCCGCAAATACCTTATCAGGAAAACCGGCTGATGTTTCCTCTGAAATCGATATACCCCAATGGGCAATGCAAACTGCCAGAGCGCGCGGTATCAGCTCGCTTAATGTTGAAAACATAAATGAACAAACCAAAATTAATGCCGAAAATACTGCATGGGAAAACGCAAAAAAAAATCTGATCGAAAAAGTTTATGGAGTAAAAATTGATTCCGATACGGCGATAAGGGACATTTCGCTCGAAGATTATGATATGAATTCCCGAATTTCGGCGTATATTTCTGAAGCGAAAAGATCAGGCAAACCCGTTTATAACGAGGACGGTACTGTGGAAGTGGAAATAGAATTGCCTCTTGAAGGGGTATGGAAAATCATAAACAGGAGACGGTAAAAATGAACTGTTTGAAATCAGCGGTTTTATGTTTTTCTCTGGTTGCCGCGGCTGTGTTATCGGGCTGTCAATACCACACTTACTATGAATTAAAACAGGATAAGAAATGTATTGAAAAAAGTTACACGGATAAACCGTGTTCAAAATGCTGCTGCGCTAAACCGGTTCAGCCGCGGGAAAACATTGCTCCCGGCATTACCGAAAAAGAAGAAGACATGAAAAAATATACCAAGTAGGAGAAAAATCGTGAGTATAGCTGGAAAATTAGTTCTGGCATTATTTTTGTCGGTATTTGTTTTATATATATCCGGCTGTCAATACCATGATCATTACGTAGATCCTGACAGCCCGCTGTTCAGGCCGGATAAATCCGTTGATAAATATTATATCGTGAAGTGAGGTGTTATGATGCGCAATTATCTTTTGGTTATAGTAATTCTTTTTTTTACAGCCGGTTGCGCGGGTTGCCAGTATCATAATTATTATGAAGTCCCTGAATCGGATGTGGAGAGACAATACAAGAGTTTTGAGCTGGCTCCTCCTTCTGAAAAATACGAACCGCAAACCGATACTCCGGCGCGCAAAATCAATCCCGGCCAAATCAGGTAACACAAGGTCCTGCTTAACTTTTGATTTGGATAACACGGAATTTAACATTGATTTTTGTTTGACAGTACTGTACCGGATAATCTGATTGGTAAAAGGAGAAAAATAGAAATGAGTCCTCGAATTATGCCATTATTTTTGGCGGTTGTTCTCGGATTGGTTTTTGCAAACGCTCGAATTTCAGACGCGGCAAGGCCGTTGAAAAAACTGGTTGCCATAGAACTTTTTGAGAACAAATCCGGCACAGAAACAGATTATGAACTGGAAACCGCTTTAACAGATATGCTTACGGACCAGTTAATAAAAACCGGAAATTATATCATTGTAGAGCGGCAGGCGGTTCAATCTTTCTCTGACGATCAGGATTTCGACGGCCGGTATTCAGGTTACGAAAATACCGTGCGGAATCCGGTTCTTGCACCGGTTCAGGTATTAATCCGGGGCACAATATCGGATTTCTCATACGACGATGGTGGAGAACCGGATATAAATGTAAGAGGATTTAGCCTGAATATGAATAAAGGTAGTGCAAAAATCGTTCTGGCAATACGCCTTATCGATGCATATACCGGCCAGACGATTGATTCCGGCAAAGTTCAGGGAACCGCCGGAACCGAACCGGGATTGAACATAAGGTTTGATGGCGGTTCTCTTCAGTTCGGGCAAAAAGATTTTTCCGCGTCTCCTGCAGGAACTGCTTGCAGGTTAGCAATAGACGAGGCGGTTAATTATATAACGCAACGACTCAAAAATATACCGTGGGAAGGCAAAATTGTAGACGTTAAGGAAGGGTTAGTTGTTATAAACAGCGGAAGTAACGCCGGTATTCGTGAAGGAGATATTTTCGATGTGTTTAAAAAAGGCGGCGAGTTTGTCGATCCTGATACGGGAATGACTCTCGATGCGGAACTTGAAAAAATCGGGCAGGTTAAGATTGTTGAAGTCCAGCGCAAATATTCAAAAGCGGCTCCTGTGTCCGGTTCGGGATTTCATAAGAGAAATATTGTCAGAGCAGTCAATTCATATCCTGATTACCGCTAAATTTAATAATAACAATGAAGGTTTCAGTAATTATACCTGTTTATAACGCCGGTAAATTTTTTCTACAATGCGCGGAAAGCATATCAAACCAGACTTACGACGATTTTGAAGTTATCGCGATAAACGACGGGTCAACCGACGATACCGCTACTATTCTTGAAATCGCAGGAAAACGCGATTCAAGATTTAAAATATTTTCATTTTCGCAAAATAAAGGAATTGTACATACCCTGAATACCGCCTTGAGCATATCTGGCGGAGAATATATCGCACGCATGGATGCCGACGACATAATGCATATCGACAGGTTGCGAAGACAGGCGGAGTATCTTGACAATAATCCCCAAATTGACGTTTTAGGTTCTTTAATCTGCAAATTCTCCACTTCGGGAATAGTTGGCAGCGGATTTAAAATTTATGAGCAATGGATAAACAGCCTTGTCGACCATAAAGATATAACGCGCGATATTTTTGTGGAATCTCCTATCGCCCATCCGTCGGTAATGATGCGCAAATCTGTGATTGTACAATCCGGCGGTTATCAGGATAACGGATGGCCTGAGGATTATGATCTATGGCTCCGATTATATCTGGCGGGAAAAAAGTTCGCTAAAATCGATGATATACTGCTTTTCTGGCGCGATGACCCGGATAGGTTATCGAGGAAATCACAAATGTATTCTCAGAAAAACTTTTACCGTTGCAAAACCTATTATCTGGTGAAAAGTTTTCTGAAAGATAAAAAAAATGTCGTTGTCTGGGGCGCCAAAAGAACTTCGCGCAGGTATTCGGATATGCTCAAAGGGTTTGGAATAAATATTCTATATTATATTGATGTAGATAACAAAAAAATCGGCAACAGAATCAATGGAATAAAGGTTTTATCGCCGTCAGATACCGATTTGTACGCAAAATATCCGGTATTGTCTTATGTTTCTACTCCCGGAGCCCGTGAAAAAATAAGGTCAAGATTAGTTGAGATTGGATTTAAGGAAAAGACCGATTTTATTATGATGGCTTGACGTTATCCTTTTTCGGCCTACCTCGTGGCCTGAAGATAAGTTCTCTGCCCAGAAAATCTTCTGCGCATTTCTTGAAATCGGAATTTGAATAAATCATTTCCTTGTTGACAGCGTCCCTGATCATTGTAATTTCTTCAGCATCCAATACTCGGTATAAAAGCTTTTTATAGGCATCCTGTTTCTCAATATTGGTTTTTCCTAAAGAATTGTATACCGGATCGAATTTTATCAGGTCATCGGATGAAAAACCTATTTTACCTCTTAAACTGCTGTAAGGATATATGGTAGGGTCTATCACAATTCCTGCCCGAATAGGGTTCTGCTCAATATAAACAGCGCATTTTAGCAAATATTCGTCGATAGATACAGGGCATAATTTGTATTTTCCCTGCCACAAGCTTCCTGTACGGGAATACGTCTTGTTTAGATATTGAGTGTATTTCTGCGACAGCATTTTCATAAAATAACTCAAATTGCGTTTTCCAAGAGGTTGTATCAGCAGGTGAAAATGATTCGACATAAGTATATATGCGAAAATTTTACACGGGTATTTGGATAAAGCTGCCCGGATGTAATCCTTAAACACAAAATAATCTTTATCGGAAAAAAATACGGTCTGCCGGTTATTCCCCCGCTGTAAAATATGGTAAACCCAATTTGCTTTTATCTGTCTGGCATACCGAGGCAATGCTTTCTCCTTTTTGCAATAAAACCGTATAATAGATTTTCTACACAATCGGATGATTTTCAATCATAAAAATCATTTTAATAAAAAAAATATTGATTTTTGATAAAATAATGAATAATATATCTAAATATTAGAATATATGAATATATAAAGGAGTTTTAATATGGATTTTGAAACTGCCAGTGAAATTTTAAAAGCAATAGCACAGCCTGTTCGCCTGAAAATATTGTGCGGGCTGATGAAAGACGAATGCAATGTTTCGCAAATGACAGGGAAAACGAATGTCGCGCAGTCTACGGTATCCCAGCACCTGGCAATACTCAGAAGACAAAAAATTATAGTTCCCAAGCGGATAGGAAACAAAAGATGTTACCGGATTGTAGACGAAAAGGTAATTGAGATTCTCAAAATACTGGGAAAATAATTTTTTTATTTTTTACATCGCAATATTAGAATATATAAATAATTCGGAGGCAAAGGGTTCAATGAAAGATAAAATCATAAGGTTTTCCGTAGATTATCCAAAAACTATAATATTGTTTGTTGCGGTTTTAGTTATTTCGTTCGGGATATTTATACCCAAAATAAAAATTGATACGGACCCGGAAAATATGCTTTCCGATGACGAGTTTGTCAGGGTTTTTCATGATTCTGCGAAAAAAAAGTTTGATTTGTATGATTTTATCGTATTTGGAATAATAAATGAGCAGAATCCGAACGGGATATTCAATGTGGATTCGCTAAACAAGATTTATGAGATAACCAATCGGATAAAAAATATAAAAGGAGTAATATCTTACAACATAATAAGCCCTTCTTCCACCGACAATATCCTGCAGGATGGAATAGGCGCCGTAAGGTTCGAGTGGCTGATGGGAAAACCTCCAGAAAACGAGAATGACGCTCTCAAAATCAGGGATGAGGCTAAAGATAATCCTATGCTTGACGGAACTCTTGTATCTGAAGACGGTAAAGCCCTGTGCCTTTACATTCCCATAGAGAAGAAAGACATGAGTTACCGTATCTCGAAAGAAATTCAAAATATAACAAAAGATTACAGTGGGCCAGAAAAATATCACATTACCGGCCTTCCCGTAGCGGAAGATACGTTTGGGTTTGAGATGTTTAAACAGATGGGGATATCCGCGCCGTTAGCCGGATTAATCATATTTGTTTTGATGTGGTTATCGTTTAGAAAAGTGTCTGTTGTGGCGATTCCTATGATTATGGCGGTGTTGGTTGTTATAGCGACAATGGGGTTGCTTATCGCCTGCGGGTTTACAGTTCACATAATGAGTTCGATGATCCCTATTTTCCTGATGCCGATATCTGTTCTGGATTCTGTTCATATAATAAGCCAGTTTTACGATAATTACCCCCGTTTTAAAGATAAACGCAAAACTATAATGTATGTAATGGATGATCTGTTTACTCCGATGCTGTATACTTCCCTAACCACGATTGCCGGGTTTATATCGCTTGCAACAACCCCTATACCTCCGGTGCGAGTATTCGGTTTGTTCGTAGGGTTTGGTGTTGCTTTCGCATGGGTATTAACAGTGACTTTTATTCCGGCTTGTACCGTGCTTTTGAATGAAAATACATTAAAAGAGTTTGGAATTAAACGCGAGGAAGAAACATCCGGCAATCTCTCTAAAATACTCGGTATTCTAAGCAGGATTGCCGTAACAAGGCACAAAACAATACTGGTTTTTGCGTTGATTGCGGTAATCTTTTCCGGTATCGGTATATCTAAAATTGTAATAAATGATAATCCGGTGAAATGGTTTGTTCCAAAACACCCCATAAGAATTGCGGATTCTGCGCTAAACAGCCATTTCGGCGGAACATATACTGCTTATCTGATATTTTCTGCTATCGACGAGCAGAAAGAGGTATTCAAACAGCCTTCAATGCTACGTTACATATCGGCTTTGCAAAAATACCTTAACGAAAAAGGAAATGTCGGAAAATCAAACTCGGTTTCCGATGTTGTGAAAAAGGTCTACAGTGAACTTATGGAAGGACATAAGAATTATTTTCGCATACCCGATACTCCAGAAGCTGTCGCCCAATGCCTGATTTCATATGAAAATTCGCATAAACCCGATGATTTGTGGCATCTTGTAACACCTGATTTTTCAAAAGCAAATATCTGGATCCAGCTTAAAAGCGGCGATAATCGGAATATGAATCAGGTGGTTGATCAGGTTAATACGTATTTGCGCAATAACCCCGTGCCGTTTGAAATAAATCATGATTGGGCCGGATTAACTTATATAAATACTGTATGGCAGGATAAAATGGTAGGAGGCATGCTTCGGTCGTTGCTTGGCAGTTTTATAATAGTAATGCTTATGATGGTGTTTTTGTTTCGCTCAGTTTTGTGGGGAGCGATATCCATGCTTCCTCTTTCAATTACGATTATGATGATTTACGGTATCATTGGATGGATAGGCAAAGATTATGATATGCCGGTGGCTGTATTGTCATCGCTTACCTTGGGGTTGTCTGTGGATTATGCGATTCATTTTCTTGAACGCGCGCGAGCCGTTCATGCCCAGAAAAAAAATTGGAATTCTACCGTATCCGAATTGTTCGGAAGTTCCGGGCGGGCTATTTTTAGAAACGCGCTGGTCATAGCTATAGGGTTTACGCCCCTGATGTTCGCTCCGTTGATTCCTTATAAAACAGTCGGTTTTTTTATGATGGCGATAATGTTTATATCCGGCGCGGTTACTTTATTGATATTGCCTGCTGTTGGAACGCTGTTTTATAATAAAATGTTTGCGGTTGAAGAAAAAGGGATGTTATGCAAATGGTGCAATTGTGTTGTTGTACTCGCAATTGCTGTTTTCGGATTAGCGTATACGGCTTTTTGCTGGAATCCGGTTAATTTCTTATCAATACTGATTCTGATAGTGATCGCAATTTTGTGCAGGCTGTTTAAAAGGAGAAAATCATGCGGCGATATTTCAGAACATATTAAATAACAGGAGGTTAATATGAAGAAAAGGTATGTGGCGGTTATTGGTGTTTTATTTATTTCCGGTTTGCAGAATATAAGAGATATTTGCGCGCAGGATTTGACTGTTGACCAGATAGTTGAGAAAGCCAATCTTGCCGCCTACTACGGAGGCGATGAAGGGCGATCGAAGGTGAAAATGACTATTACCGACAAACAGGGCAGAACAAGGGTGCGCGAATTCGTAATTCTGCGCAAAAATATCGTTAAAGGCGGAGAACAAAAATTTTACGTCTATTTTCAGGCTCCTCCCGATGTCAGGGATATGGTTTATATGGTCTGGAAACATATCGGCAAAGACGACGACAGATGGCTCTACCTGCCTGCTCTGGATCTGGTTAAACGCGTAGCGGCATCGGATAAAAGATCGAGTTTTGTCGGGTCGCATTTCGTCTATGAGGACGTATCCGGCAGAAGCATTCACGACGATACCCACGAAATAGTTGAGAGTTCTGATAAATTTTATAAATTGAAAAATACGCCGAAAGACACAAACAGTGTGGAATTTTCATATTATTTTATATGGATCGACAAAAATACGTTTCTGCCTGATAAAGCCGAGTATTACGATAAACAAAACAAACTTTACCGGACAGTTGAAGCAAAAGAAACAAAAACGATTCAGGGGATACCCACAGTAACCGTATCTAAGGTAACCGATCTGAATACCGGCGGATTTACGGAATCGGTATTTTCCAATGTTGAGTATAATATCGGAATTACTGAAGATATTTTTACCGAGCGGTATCTTAGAAGGCCGCCGAAAAAATGGCTGAATTAAAATCAGTGTGAAATCTATAATATAGCGGAATTCAAAGCATTGCAGAAAAATTCGGTTCTTTATTCAAAAAAACTTAGGTTAGGATCGCTGAAAAAGTCTTTTTTATTGTCATTGCGAAACTCCGAAGGAGCTGTGGAAATCTCAGTTTTTATGATTTTGAGATCAGCACGTCGTTTTGCTTTTGCAAAACTCTTCGTGATGACATAGAAATTTAAGTTTTTTCAACAATCCCAGGTTTTTATAATTTAGGTTCTAATATGAGACTTTATAAAATGAAAATTATTGTTACCGGATTGATTTTTTTCACCTTTTGCATGGCGACAACATGTTACCCGCAGAACAATGAGGGTTTTGTAAACAAACAAAACAGTTTCTCAAAGATCAAAGATTTCGCGACGGGGTTTCATGGATTCGGCGAAACCGGATTCGGTTCACGACTGCAAAGCGACGACAGGCAGAAACATTCGGTCATTTACCACGAATACCGGTTTCAGCTTGAGTATGCCAGACGAATCAAGGAAATCGATTTACGTTACAAAAGCGATTTCGTATATGACGCATGGAAAGGCACTTTTATATACGATCTGCGCGAAGCGAACGCTTTTTTATACCCTTTTGACTGGATGGATGTAAAAGCCGGAAGGCAAATTCTCACATGGGGAACCGGTGATTTTTTGTTTCTCAACGATTTGTTCCCGAAAGATTACCAGTCTTTTTTTATCGGAAGAGAAGACGAATATCTCAAAGCGCCGTCTACTGCATTGAAAGTAAGTATCTACCCTGAAATTTTCAAGCAGCAGTTCAACATTGATTTTGTCTGGACTCCGATATTTGAACGTGACAGATTTATTACCGGTGAACGATTGTCGTATTTTAATAATCTTCTTGATAGCAAAGCCGGATTTAAAAATCAGGTTCATTACGAAATGCCCGACCGGACATTGCGCAATTCCGAGTACGCCGCGAGAATAAGCAAAAATTTTTCAGGGGTCGAATCGGCGTTTTATTTTTATAAAGGGTTCTTCCCTCAGCCTTTGGCATTTGATTTCAAGTCAAGAAGAAACATATTCCCTGAACTGGCATCTTACGGAGGCAGTGTTCAAAGTTCCGTTTTTGGCGGTATAGGCAATTTTGAAATAGCCTACTATGATTCTATAGACGACAGAGAAGGTGAAGATCCGTTTGTCGAAAATTCTTTTTTAAAAGGATTAATCGGCTACAACCGCGAACTTATCAAAAACCTGACTTTCGGTACACAGTACTATGTTGAGTTAATGATGGATTACGACCGGTACACAAAAACTTATCCGGTAAATGAACTGAAAGCGAATCAGGCACGACATCTTGTTACCTTCAGACTGACCCAACTGATGTTTATGGAAAACCTGAAAATATCGGTATTTACATTTTATTCCCCTAACGATGAGGACATATATATCCGCCCCAGTTTAATATATAAATGGTCTGACCATCTGGAATTTACTATCGGCGGCAATATATTTGCCGGTAGAGAAGAACATACGTTCTTCGGACAGATGGAAGACAACTCAAATATTTATGCAAGAGTAAGATACAGCTTTTAATATTTCTTTCTGTATATAAAAATAAACTCAGCGGCAAAACAGCCCCAAAATTAATATTTAATCATATTTGCCATTGGTTAGTCTTATTATAATTGAAGAAAATCAAATTTTGTTGTATAATATAGATGTGTAAAGAAGATATATAAAAATAATAAGGTTACTTTTTAAATAAAGTGGAAATTTGTTCTATTTCCAAATAAGGAGATAGGTTTTTTAATGAAAACTGCATGTATTGGCAGATTATTGTTATCTGCGTTGATTCCTTTTTTTTGCATATCCAACGCCAGTTCAATAGAAAGGGCTATGTGGGTATGGGGAAAAAGCACGGATATCGTTCTTGATAAAAATGAAAACGACCGCGCAGAATTTTTCAGTTTCGTCAGCGCTCCTCATGGAATTAGTTCTGCCAGCATTTCTACGGTGTTTATGTCCATCGATCCTTCCATTATATTAAATAAACCCGCCAAAGTACGTGAATTTATTGCCGACGCTCACAGCAGGGGATTGAATGTACAACTTCTTGCCGGAGAAAAAGAATGGGGTCTGACAATGACAAACCCATCGACAAACAAGCCTTATAATCAACCGGCCATAGATTTACTTAATATCATTTTCAGCTACAATTCCCAATCCATGCCTGAAGAAAAATTCGATGCCGTTCATTATGACGTAGAACCCCATACAATATCCGAGCTGGATCAGATATATGACATATACGGAAAATTGTATACCTCTGATACAGACTGGACTCAGATTTTTTCCCAGTACCTTGACAGTATGGCTCAATTAAGAAGTTTATGCAATGCCAGCGGATTGCCGTTTGGCGTCGATATCGCCCGCTTCTATGGAACACAGGTTCAGGATAAAGTCGATTTTATCACGCTTATGGATTATACCATCAGAACCGACAGCGCATTAAGTTCCGCGCTGGACAGGCTGGTTTACGCCGATTCCAAAGGTTACAGCCAAAGCGTTTATGTCGGATTTGAAACCATGCAGGTAACTTGGAAAGAAAAACCAGAACAGGACAGTTATTTCAAAAATTTTAATTACGTATACATGACATCCATTTCTTTTTGGATGAAAGGCAATCAGGCACTGGAAAACCTTATCGGTACAATACAATCGGAATGCGCAAATCCTTCCGATCCGTCAAAAAATTATAACAGTTTTAAAGGTGTAGCGTTACATTACTATGAAGATATAAATAACGGAGAAACAGCATACAGAAACCTTGACCTGCTACCATATAACCATGCGCCGGTTTGTTTCCTGATCTCTCCTTCAGGGGGGGAGGTTTATAATTCAGGCAGATTGGAAGTTAAATACAAAGTTTTTGACCAGGATAAAGACCTTTTGAACCTGAAAATAAAAATCAGTTCAAACAATGGCGTTGACTGGATAACCTTGCAGGACACTACAATAAACCCTTCTCCAGAATTTTACGGGAATTATTTTGTGGACATATCCTCATATCCGCAGGGAAGCCAGTATAAAGTCAGGATAGAAGCTCAGGAAATAAAAGAAACCGAAGCACTGACAGGAGTTGATCAGTCCGATTTCAAATTCAATATAAAAACAGACCAGTTTGTTCCACCGCAACCTGCGGCAGAGATAGTTTTGGAAATTGACAATGAAACATACCCTACAAAACGATTTCCCATAAAATGGACGGATTTTTCATCGCAGAAAGAAAAAATAAAGGGGTATTATTATTCGCTTTACAACAAAAATTACCCTCATAAAGCTAATTTCACAAGGTCAAACTATGGATATTTGACTGCCGGCATGGATGGAAACGTAAAAATATATGTCTGGGCAGAGTATCTTGACGGTTCTTCGTCGGACGAAGTAACCTCGTACGTTAAAATTTATGCCGACCTCGACAACGACAAAAAAGCTGACGGATATAAGGATATGGATAATGACGGGGACGGCGTATCGAATACCGATGAATCCCTGGCAGGCACAAATCCGAATGACAAACTGGATTTCCCATCGGCTAATATTATTGGTCTATGGCAGTTTAACTCAAATCTGAACAATACGTTATCCGGTCCCGATTTGATTATTACTTCAGGATCGGAAAACTTCAGGTATACTGCCAAGTCCGGCGAACTGTATGTTGGCGAAAAAGCCAACCCAACTAAATTTTCGTTCAGTTCGGATATCACTCCGGGAGTTACGAAAGCGCTTTCGGTTCATATGTGGCTCAAACCGTCGGTTCTGATGCTGGAAAATGTTTTATACGTTCCTTTGTTTTTTGACGGCGATATTAACGGCGGGTTATCCCTGCTTTTTAAAAACGACGCGAAATCGTTATCGTTACGGTATTATGTGCCCGGCAAAACTGGTGTTTTTCAGAGTCTTGATTTCAATAATTCGCTTATTCTCGACGGGAATTGGCATCATGTAGCTTTTACCTTCAATGGGATTGACGGCATTATAGAATTGTATGTCGATGGTAAACGCCTTGCCCGCAAGGTATCTAAAAACATTGTGTCTTATGAAAACCCGAAAAAAGCACGGTTTTTTGATGCAGAAAGCGATTTCGATTCCGATAACTCAGATCTTTTGGGTATACGCCCTAACAGCGCCCAGTTTGAACATAACTATTATGACGAGTATCCTTCGGATTACGATCCTTTTATCAGTTGCTACTATTTTGGATTGGTAGACGATATAAAAATTTTTAAAGCATCGGTTGTACCGGATTACGATTACGACGGCATTCCCGATGATATCGATCTTGATTCCGATGGCGACGGCATACCCGATACCGAAGACCAATATCCTTTCGATACAAATAACAACGGAATAATGAATTTTTCCGAAACCGATATTGATGGAGACGGAATTGAAGATAAATTCGATGCGTTCCCCTTTAACAGCCTGTATTATGCCGATACCGACTCAGATGGTATTGCCGATAATTATGAAGTGGACGCTTTTGGGAATCCCGTAGATTTGGATCCGTCAGCCGATCTGGATAATGACGGTAAAACCAATCTGGAAGAATTTATTTCCGGCACAAAATACGATGATCCGTACTCTGTGCTGAAAATAGATAATGTTTTTATTTGGAACGACGAGTACGGGTATCCGACTTTAAATATATCTTTTTATACACAGGTTGGGATTCAATATATATTTGAAGTCCAGTCACAAATACCGTCCGGTAGTTCCATGAACCTTGATTTTCGCCGTCAGGTGATAGGAAACGGGCAATTGTATTATGAGAATATTGACGTTTCCGGCAAATCAGCCGTAACCGGAAAGGTTAAAGCGTATCCGAACAGGAAATTCAATTATCGCTAAATCGAATTTGATTCCGTTGCGGTTATTACCGCCCCGTAACCCCCATCGCTATATTGAAACGATTTCGGAAAAAAGAGGTATTGTTCTTTTAATTTGAATTCAGGGTTGTTTTTCAGAAAATCAAGCACCATATTTTCGTTTTCTTCAGGATCGATACTGCAGGTTGAGTATAAAAGTTTTCCTTCCGGTTTTAAAAAAGCCGAAACGTTTTTTAACATAGTTTTCTGAATACCTGATAACCTTGCGAAATCTGATTCTTTTAGCCGCCACCTTGCTTCAGGCCTTTTGCGTAAAACGCCTGTGTTTGAACATGGCGCATCCAGGATTATAAAGTCGAAAGACCTGTTGTTTAATGCTTTAACCAGCAAATCATAATTTGTAGCATCAGCGGTTTTTATTTCTATATTCTCAATGCCGAGCCTGCTTATATTTTCATGGAGATATTTGATTCGCGATTCGTTTGCATCAAGAGCTGTTATAGTGCCATTTATTCCGGTAATCCGGGCGCTGTAACATGCTTTCCCGCCAGGAGCCGAACAGACATCCAATACGGCTGAACCGGAAGTAATGTTTAATTTATCTATAAGCATTACCGGAGTCTCGTCCTGCACAAAAAAATAGCCTTCTTTAAATCCGGGTACCGAAGGTATCTGATTATGTTCGTCAAGACGTAAGCAGTCCGGATGAAGAGGCGATTTTTCATAAAATATGTTATTTGAGTCTAACAAATTGCAAAAATCGGTGACTGAAATCTTTAATATATTGGTATTAAGTACAATATGTGGTTTTATGTTATTAAACGAACATAGGAATTCAACGTCTTTGAGCGAATAAAACTTTAACCATCTTTTGATAAGCCACTCCGGATGCGATTCCCTGAAGGCTATCCGGTTGATAATTCCTAACCTGGATTCGAAGAGCCCGATCTTATCGGGTTCGCGAAGGTAATTGCGAAGTACGGCGTTTACAAAACCGGCCGGTTTTGTTCCAATTAGTTCTTTCGCAAGCTCAACGGATTCGTTTACTGCGGCAAAATCCGGTATTTTATCCATATATCGTAACTGGTAAAAACCCAACCGAAGGATGTTCATTAGCGGATGCGGAATATTGCCTTTTTTGCCGGAGTATATGGCTATAATGTCATCCAATGTGCCCAAACGGCGTATGGAATTCAGGGCAAGTTCAAAAGCAAGGTTTTTGTCTTTCCGGTTTAATTTTACTTGTGCAATATTTTTATTGATTGTATCTGTCGCAAATTTCCCTGATTCATATTCCTGAAGAATAAAAAAAGCGAATTTTCTGGCGGAATTTATGTTATTAGATAATAATCTGCTCAAGGGCTTTTCGGACATCTTGCATAGAAACTCCTGTATCAAGGCAAGGACCATGCGGAAGAATATTTTTTATGGCGACAACCGGTTTCGGAAGAGTTCCAAGTATGCCGTAAAACAATTCTTTTTCGCATGCTATTGCCACAATAAGTTTAATCCGGTCCTGTTTGGCCATTTTTACCGCCATTCCGCCGCCAGTAGCGAAATAAAGGTTGACTTTCAACTCATCACACAGCCGGACTAAATCCATTACCTGGCATTTACCGCATGATTTGCAATTGTGAACATCAGTAATTATATCCTGCCTGCAAGTATGGTTTTGCAGGCATCGCGGACATAAAACAAGAATCTCTTCGGGCCTGGCTTTTATTTGCCGTTTGTTTACCTGCCAGTTATTGAATTTCAATAGCGTCGATTTCATAGAACCTGTTTTCATTAGCGTTTATACCGGTTTGCGTTTCGTTTTAGGATTTAAAATGCAAAAGATAAAAAATACTTTGTTCTTTTTGGAAAAAATCCTTCCGGGATGCTATGCATTCCAGCCTATTATTATTTAATTCTAAGATAAACTCGAATCGTTATTATACCAAATTTAAGAACGCTGAAAAGTTTTTTTATTGTCATTGCGAAGCTCCTAAGGAGCTGTAGCAATCTCAGCTATGATGGTTTTGAGATCACCACGCCGTTTTGCTTTCGCGAAACTCCTCGTGATGACATTCTAATTTAAGCCCTTTTCAGCAATCCCAATTTAGGAGTGATTATACCATAAATTATATTTATTACTACTAAATTACGATTAAAAATCTGATGTTTTTGCGTTTGCAGACAACTCATATTTTTTGCGCAGAACCTGAAGCTTTTTTAGATCGTCTTCAGATAAATAGCTGATATTTCCCATCTGGTGCGCCGCCATGATTACTTTGGCGCAATATTCCATCTTCTCAAGTTTTTGATATGCTGCTTCCAGGGTGAAACCGACTGTTAAACTTCCGTGTCGCTCAAGCATCAGGGCATCGTGAGAAATAATATAATCTTTTATGGACTGCGCGACTTCATCGGTAGTCGGCGTCGCATAGATGGCAGTAGGGATTTCTCCCAAAGATAGAACCACTTCAGGCAAAACCGGTTTTTCCAGCGATATGCCGGCAATAGTTAATGCTGTGCATACAGGCGGGTGCGCGTGAATAACAGTTTTAATATCAGGCCGAAGCTGGTATACTTTCAGATGCAACCTCAATTCGGAAGAGGCATCGTGTTTACCTGCGGTTTTTTCGCCTTTCATGTTGATTGTTACAATATCCGACTCTGTCAATTCAGATTTTCGTATTCCGCTTGGCGTAAGCAAAATATGATCCGTAGATATTTTATAACTGATGTTGCCGTCGGTAGCACATACAAATCCTTTATCATAAATCAGTTTTGCGTACTTGACTATTTCCGCTTTGATCAGTTTATCATCCATAAGTGTATTTATCTCTCCATCTTCCAACTCTTTATCCTTATTCATGGTTTTGGCTGTCGTTTTGTTTCTTAGCGGGTATTTGGATTTTTTCTCAAAATTTCCGTAAGGTTGCTATTTTCTTGATGTAGTATGCATATAAAATATGATATTTTAAAGTTATTTGCAAATGAACTTTTTTCTTGTTACATTTGGCAATACTTTAATCATAAAATATAATCCTTAAAACACCATTATGAGGTAAATCATAGTGAAAATTGTGGGTAAATGCCCTTTCTGTACCCAAAAGATCAGGTTCCCAATAAATAAAGGGAAAATCCTTATAACGTGCCCGGCATGCAAAAATAAATTCGTGTTTTCGTTTGATATCGGGAAAATATTGCGACAAATAACTTGCAAGATTAAAACGGGTTTTTACAGCCTGATACAGAAAGTATCCTTAAAAATCAGTAAATGGACAAAAAACAGAAACTTTATTTGATTTATAATCCGAATTCCGGTTTGGGAAAACGTAAAAGCACTCTTTTCTCTATAGTGCAGTGCTTTCAGGATAAGTTCGACCTTATTATCCGTGTCTCCGTATCGAGAGAACATGCGAGGGATATAGCAAAAGAGATAACATCATCGGAAAATAATCCGATTGTCGTAGTGGCGGGAGGCGATGGTACGGTTAATGATATTGTCAATGGGGCAAACCTGAATAACATTATTCTTGGAATAATACCCGCAGGCAGTGTAAATGTTATTGCCGGAGAACTGGGAATCGCACAAAACATAAAAAAAGCCTGCGAGGTTATTGCAAATAAAAAAATCGACAGAATCGATGTCTCCCTTGCCAACGATATCCGGTTTATTTTCTGTGCAGGGTTGGGTTTTGACGCTTATATTATAAAAAACGTAAGCCTAAAATCCAAACTTTTATTTGGTAAATCCGTATATGGTTGGGAATTTATAAGAAGGTTGAAGGATTTTGTACCTTTTGATGCTCAAATAATGGTAGACGGCAAAAAGGTATATGAGGGCCGCCTTTTTGAATGTATTGCGGGAAAAAGCAGGTGTTACGCCGGAAAATTTATACTTTTTCCTGACGCTTCAATGAAAAACGGGAAAATCGAGCTTGTCGCTTTAACGCATCAATCGAAAGCAAGTTTTTTGAGCGGATGTTTCAAGTTCTTCACTGGCAGAAACGATCCTGATTTCCGGTACTGGCGCGGTGATAGGATAGAAGTTGTTACCAAAAATAAAATACATTATCATGTTGACGGGGACAACGGTTGTTTAAGCCCGGTTACTTTCCGTCTTGAAAGCCCGAAACTGAATATTATTGTTCCCTGATTTTTACAGCTTCTTTTAGCTGAGGGATAACTTCTCCGTAAAAATCGTTCCTGTGAAATTGTTTATTGAGCAAATATGTTAGAATTGCTGAAAAAGTATTTTTTATTGTCATTGCGAAGCTCCTAAGGAGCTGTGGCAATCTCAGCTCTTATGGTTTTGAGATCACCACGTCGTTTTGCTTTCGCAAAACTTCTCGTGATGAGATAAAATTTAAGGTTTTTCAGCAATCCCAAGTTATACTTGGAGCGCGATGTCAACCAGCCTTGCACAGTTGCATTTGGGGTACTGCATTTTATATCAATTATATTATCAGGAGATATCATTAGTTCTGCAAAGCTCTATCTATTCACGTATGGTAGGAAGGGCAAAAAAAGCGCGGGATAAACCCGCGCCAGTACTTAAATTATTTCTTTTATATAAATTCATATTCTGAATACGTTAGCGGCTTGCTGACCTTTAGCGCCTTTCTGGACTTCAAATTCTACTTTGTCGCCTTCATTTAAGGTCTTGTAGCCATCGCCTTGAATCGCAGAGTAATGTACGAACACATCGCTACCGGATTCAGATGTAATGAAACCGTATCCTTTTTCATTACTGAACCATTTGACAGTGCCTTTTGCCATTGTGAAACAACCCTCCTTTCATAAAAATATTATAGTAAACAAATGACAGAAGCAATGCAAATGTACATCTAATACAATACTTATGGTACTTAAATTGCTACTTTCTTTATTTACTATTACATGCGCAATCTTATACAATTATTTCATATTTTTCAACAAAATAATATCATTTAAAACCTTACTGAATTTAGTCGTCCGGTTTTATGGAACAAAGTACTATTTGAGTTTGTTTATTAATGCAATCTATTCAGATTTTTTTGAAAATGAATTGTTCTTTGGATAAATTTTATTTAATAGTTGTATTTTTAGAAAAACATATATAGAATTTTGAAACTGAAAATTTTATTAGCTGGACAAATAGATTATAATTAATTAACAGTGCTTTTATATATGAAGCAAAAACTTCCGTCTTTCGATCAATGTTTCTGTTGCGGCAAAAATAACGCCGTTGGATTGCAATCGCCTTTTTATGTGGACGGTTGTGAAGTAAAAACATCTTATGTTCCTACAAAAAATTATTGCGGTTATCCGGGAATACAGCACGGCGGGATTACCGCAACATTGCTTGACGAAGCCATGACATGGGCCGCCACTGTTGCCGGGAAACGATTCTGTTATGCCGGTGAAATAAAGGTTCGTTATTGTGCTCCAGTTATTGAAGGCGAGGAAATTTGCATAAGCGCAAAAGTAACTGGCTCTATAAAAAAATGGCTAATTGTTGAAGGCAAAATTACCGATAAAAACCTGAAAGTACTGGCAAAAAGCGAAGGAAAATATATTTCTCTGGATGAATCTTCCGATATTGAAGTAAAAAACAAAATGAACTTAACCGGCGAATGTTTTAATTTCCTTTGATTTACCTTTAGCATAGCTTGAAAATGTATTTTTAATAAAATGGTTTGTCAAAGTATCGAAAAAAAATAATACCGTTATACTTTAAATGGAATATGGAAGGAGAACAATATGTCAAAAGATCAAAAAAAAGAAGTTGAGACAGTATCGTCGTCAAATAAAATTTTCTGGTTGGGATTAGCGGTAATCATTTTAATAACATTTGGAATTATCAGTTTTGTTGTAATAAACAAACCGTCAAAAAATTCCGAAGATATTGCATCTGAATCTAATTCGGTAGAAAAAGCTGACGAATCCAAAGATATACCGTCGGGAAACGCGGATTTAAAAGGCACTGTTTCCGATTCAGTATCTACGCCTGCGCGCAACATTTCCGATATGCCTCCTGTGCATAGTGCTATACCGACAAAACCGGAAATCGCCAATCAAATTGTAAAGACTGCCCCCACTGCTAAAATATCACCTTCAGGTTCTAATCCTGTTCTGCTGGCAAAAAATTTAAGGCCGGTAAATGCCGACAGCCTTACAGGTCCCAAGCGTATTTCTGCTCCGCCTGAAGCAGAAGCTTCCGCCAAGGCAAAAAGAGAAAAAATGTTCACAGAAGCTGATCTTGCTCAAATACCTCCTGAAATCGCAAATGAAAAACCCGAATCTATCGGTCAGGCAGTGTTGCCGGATGGAACTTTACTTTACATTGTTTACAACAATGAAAAGAAACCGTCAAAAGTTGTTGAAATCTCTAAATCCGGCGCAAAAACAGTAAAAACCATATCACCGGAAGGCAATGTAGATTCTATCGAATCCAACGGCAAAAAACTTTCTCTTGAATATAAACAGCTTCAGAATAATCAGATGGAAATTACTTTCAAAGACCAGCAGAATAACGTAGCTGAAAAAAGATTGTTCAACAGCCAAGGGTTATTAATTCAGCAAACTGACGAAAAAGGAACCGTAACAAATTACGGTTATGGATTTGATAACGGTGAACCGATAAATTATACTAAAGCCAATACATCTACCGGCGAAGTTACCAAAGGGAATTTTGCCGAAATTGAGGATTTGCAGTACAGCAAATATATTTTCTCTACTGAACCGAGCGTAAAAACATTGTCTTACGAGCATAATAACGAGGGAAGGACAAGAAAAATTATCGAAAACAAAGGAATGGAAAACGAAATCGTCCGCGAATTCAACGAAAAACAGCAGATCTCATCCATCCATAAGAAAAGAGAGAAAATCACATATCTTTATCAGTATGATCAATCAGGCAAATTAGACGCTATAACCGTAGTTTCTCCCGACGGATCGAAAAAGGTTGTAAAAAGCACCGATCCCGAGTTCAATGAACTTATCGGCGAGATAGAGACATTTAATCCCGTGGAATTCGGCCAGACCATTCAAATGCATGAGAATATGATGAAATACCGCAATGAAAACGCGCTTAATCAGCAGATAATGAACCAGATAAGGTATAAAAACCTCCCTACCGCAAAAGAGATTCAGGGAGCTCAGCCTTTTAACGTTAATGCGCCTAATACACGGGGGTTTACTGCTCCGCAAAGGCCTGCATCCGTACCCAAAGCCACATCTGCGCCGGCAGGGATTCGCAGATAATTCGGGTACAACCGGGTATAATGGATTAGTCAAAATCCTGTTTTCAGGCGGAAGGTTTTTTTAAATAAACTGTCGCCAGTGTTATCAGGCAGGCTAAAACCAGCAAACCGATTTCATGATTATATTTTGAGCCTGCGTGAAAAATAATGCCCGAAACCATAATAAGCATTATTGTTGCAGATGCCATCAGCATAAAATTATTCTGTTTTTGTAGTCTCTTTTCTTCAAGAACCAATTTACAAGTGTCGCTGATATTTTGAAACACACGGATAAGTTTATCAAAAGTAAACATGAGAACCTTAACTTTATAGGTAATCTCTTTTATGGACTGAAAGTTTGATTTTTTGAAAATACCGTTGTTGTCTCTTTTTATAATTGATTGAATTTCTTTTAGAATTTCCATTTGCGCTTGTATAGTTTTTTTATAAAACCAAACAGTTTTTTTCAGCTCGAAAAACTTATTATCGGGTTTTATTGTCTCGTTATTCAGTAGCCTGCATTCCATAAAATCCAGTTCGGCCTGTATTTTACCGGCGAAAACGAAATTCTGTTTTAACAGCAACGCTACAAAATAAAAAAACAAACTGTCTATACCTCTGGTTAAATTTTTGGCGATCTGATTTGATTCATTCTCAATACAATTAAAAATATCCAGCGGCGAATCGTGAATTGAAACCAGCATATTTTGACACAGTATGAAATTAAGTTCGGCAAAATCTCCTACTGACCCAAATTTATTCGGATTAAGGGCTATCAGTTTAACAAAACAGTTTTGTTTGATTTTTTCAAAATGCGGCATTCCGGTTTTTTCTATGGATAAATCAATGAGGCGTTTATTGATATCGAACCTCTTCCTGATCCAGTCAAAATTCGGCTGATAAAAATCCAGCCATACCAAATTATTAGGATCGGAAAGGTGCTCTACAGCCTCTTTCGGATTAGGCGCAACAAATATTCCCGTACCCGTGTTTTTATCTGCTACAAAAACCTTATTCATTTTAAAACCTTTTATTGACTGCCGATTCTTACATTATATCATCAGATAAGTTAGAAAAAAGGCATTTTTTTTAATATAAATAGGAACGATTTGTTTTTTGCTGTTATTTATAATAAGATTGTGCTAATATTTAAAATCTTTTAAGTCGCCGTCTACCGATTTATTTAATTATTCATAGTTTTTTAATTGATTAAAAATCAGTGTAATTTTTATTTTTTTACTTAATAAATTTTAAAAATAAAATACGGAGAATAAATTAAGATGAAAACAAATAAAGAGCAATTGTTGTCACGTCCTATAAAACATCTGTCGCTGAAATGTTTCAATCCTGTTTTGATGATAGATACGATGGAAGAGATGGCCTTTCAGGCAAGAAACCTTGCCAGAGGCGCAAAAATTCTGGAAATCATGATCAGGGATACCGAATGCGGTGTTATTTTGTGCCTTGCAGGATCACTGATAAGCGCAGGATTGAAAAAAGTAATCGTTGAGCTTATTGAAGCTAATATGGTTGACGCCATAGTATCCACAGGCGCTAACATAGTAGATCAGGATTTTTTTGAAGGGCTTGGATTCAAACATTATATCGGTTCTCCCGATGTTGACGACAATATGCTTCGCCAACTGCATATCGACAGAATATACGATACGTTCATTGACGAAGACGACCTTCGGATTTGCGATGAAATAATGAGCACGATTGCCGATTCGCTTCCTGTTCGTCCTCATGCTTCGTGGGAAATAATCAAAAAAATGGGCGAATACCTGAATAACCATGCCAAATGTGATGAATCGATTGTTCTTGCGTGTTACAAGAAGGATATTCCGATATTTTGCCCGGCTTTCAGCGATTGTAGCGCAGGATTTGGTTTTGTTCATCATCAATGGAAAGCGTCCCTGGAAAACAGGCAGTCCGTATCTATCGACAGCGCAAAAGACTTTTTGGATTTAACCAGAATAAAACTAGCCTGCAAATCCACAGGGCTCCTTATGATCGGCGGTGGCGTACCTAAAAATTTCGCTCAGGATATTGTTGTGGCGGCCGAAGTGCTCGGATACGACGTATCCATGCATAAATACGCGATTCAGGTAACCGTAGCCGATGAGCGCGACGGTGCACTGTCCGGATCAACTTTGCGTGAAGCAAACTCCTGGGGTAAAGTGGATTCAAGCGCGGAACAGATGATTTTCGGTGAAGCAACGGTTATATTTCCTCTTCTCGCAGGTTATGCTTATCATAAAAGAGCTTATGAAAAAAGGGACGAAAAAAGGTTTATCCGGCAGATAAGCAAACCCGTTCATGAAAATTTGCTGCAATCCGTTAAAACAAATTTAAACAATTCCATATAATAAAGTTCCCGGAGGTATTATAGGATAATGGAAATCAATTCAAATCTATTGGCCGGAAGACGCATACTTGTAACTGGTGGATCAGGGTTTCTCGGTTATCATTTAGCTCAAAGACTGCCGAAACTCGGAGTTTCGTTTCTTGCTTTTAACGATATAGAACCTTTCCCAAAAGGCGAATACCCTGAAGGATCACTTCTTGAAATAGTTGATGTGCGCAACGCATCAGCTATGGATAAACTTATTCGAGACAACAAAATAAATACTATTATCCATACCGCCGCGGCGTTACCGTTATGGAAAAAAGAGGATATCTTCTCAACTAACGTTGACGGATTAAGAACTACTCTGAATGCGGCTTTAAAAAACAATGTGGATAAATTCGTGTTTATAAGTTCCACAGCAGTTTACGGTGTACCTGAAAAACACCCGCTGGTTGAAGACGACCCGCTTGAAGGCGTGGGCAACTACGGTACTTCCAAGATTATGGGCGAACAGGTTTGCAGGGAATTTATCGAAAAAGGACTCAACGTAACTATTATTCGTCCGAAAACATTTATCGGTACTGCCAGGTTAGGAGTGTTTCAAATACTGTATGATTGGGTAGACAGCGGAAAGAAAATCCCCATTATCGGTAAAGGACTCAACAGATATCAGTTGCTTGAGGTAACCGATCTGACAGACGCCATATCCCTTTCTATAGCTTGCGACCCGAAATTGAGCAACGACGTTTTTAATGTCGGGGCAGGAAAATTTAAGATAGTAAAAGAAGATGTTGGCGCGCTGTGTGATTTTGCAGGAAACGGATCAAGGCCGATGCCGACTCCCGCAAAACTGGTTAAACCTGCTCTGGCGTTTTTTGAGCTGATAGGAGTATCACCTCTTTATAAATGGGTTTACGGCACTGCGGATAAAGACTCGTTTGTCAGTACTGAAAAAATAGAGAAAAAGTTGGGGTGGAAATCAAGATTCTCTAATCAGGACGCCCTGATAACATCACATAAATGGTATCTTGAGCATAAAGAAGAACTAATCCGCAGAGGAACCGGCATAACTCATCGGGTTGGATGGGATCAGGGAATACTGAAATTTTTCAAAAAATGGTTATAAGGTTTGTATTATGATACTTATTACAGGAGCTTCAGGGTTTATCGCCAGCGCTTTGGCGTATCATTTAAACCGCAAAAACTTAAATAACCTGATATTATGCGACTCTTTCGGCATAAAAGAAAAATGGAAAAATATACTCGGATTGAAATTTTCCAGGATTGTTGACAGAAACTGCCTGTTTGAGTTTCTCAAATCCGATCCTGAGGCAAAACGGATTACTACTGTAATACATCTTGGAGCATGCGCCGACACTACAGAGAAAAACGTTGATTACCTGATGGAGATGAATTTCAGGTATTCGCAAAAATTATGCGAGTGGTCAATTGATAATAAATCAAAGTTTATATATGCCTCATCCGCTTCAGTATATGGCGATGGATCATGCGGGTTTTCCGATTCAGATGAATTAACACCGCGACTGCGTCCTTTAAACGCCTACGGTTTTTCCAAATGGCTTTTCGATATGTATGTAGTCAACTGCAAACTTACCTCGATTGTTACCGGGTTAAGGTTTTTTAATGTTTTCGGGCCCAATGAGTACCATAAAGGCAACATGGCAAGCGTCATTTTCAGATCGTTTCCTCAAGTTATGAAAGAAGGCAAAATACGTCTTTTCGAATCTCACCGCAGTGATTATGAACATGGCTGTCAAGAAAGAGATTTCATATACATAGATGAAGTTCTGGAAACATTCGATTTCCTGATAGACCATCCTCGCGTATCTGGAATTTTTAACTGCGGTAGCGGCAAAGCCCATACATTCAACCAGCTTGCCGAATCGATGTTTTGCGCTGTAAACAAACCTTTAAACATAGAATATTTCCCCATGCCGGAAGAGATCAGGGAAAAGTATCAATATCATACTTGCGCGGATATGAGCAGTCTCATTAAGGCAGGGTATAAAGTCCAGCCCGACAGGTTCGATTATTTTGTTAAGAAATACGTTACTAATTATCTCTGCGCAGGTTTTAAGCATTATTCGCAAATATAAATATTAAAATTTTCCTATATTTTCAATAAATAATCCAATTGATAGGAGAAAAAATAATAACATTAATTTTTTGCATCTGCATATTTTCTCCAGGAATTTTAGCTGAATCAAGGTGGATTCATTTTAGATCAAAAAAAATTTCCCGATTTTCTTAAAAGGGACATATATGAAAGGTTCGAATATTGCGGAACCAAAACCCCAAAAAAGCAGATATTTGCAAGTATTATAGAGGGTGGAGGTTATTATTTCTCGTGGTGCAGGATTTTATCTAAATGCTAATGTGATTAAAAAACCAGAAAAAGACTTTATATTAAAATAACCTATGATCGCTGAAAAAGTCTTTTTTATTGTCATTGCAAAGCTAATAAGGAGCTGTGGCAATCTCAGCTCTGATGATTTTGAGATCACCACGTCGTTTTGCTTTTGCAAAACTTCTCGTGATGACATATAAATTTAAGGTTTTTCAGCAATTTCAATCTATGAAAACCCATTGGATAAAAATAACCCTTTTATTAATGATATGCCGTTTATGCCAGATGCAGTACAATTCGAATTCAGTTCTTCCAATGTAATTTCATCAATAGTTGGATATGTCGATTACCTTATTACGTTGAAATTTACGACGATAAAAATTCAGAAGAAACTATTGATCCTTTAAAACAAAATGTACGTGCATACTTAGATACTCAGACAGATCAAGTATTAGTTCTTTATAAATTGAAACTTAAATAGGAATTCAGATATTGAGCGGCGCGGACTCTCGAAACACAAAAGATTTCTCCGACTTGAGCCTTTACCCTAACTCCTTTTCAGTCAAAGCATTCTTGATATTTCAGTGCTTCTACAATCGGATTATTTAATCCCCTACCCGGGTCAACGCCTGCATATACTGAGCATTAACAACCACACCTATTTTTCTACAAGAATGCCTCTCGAAACCGGTTCCACCTCATACACTTCCCTATTTTTCGGGAACATTATGGTTTAAAGATTTAATATAGCGTTGCCTCTTTATTTCTTCCAGCATATTGCGGACAATAGGGTTGTTTTTAAAATCGTCGTCTTTAATCAGTTTGTTTAAATGGTAGCTTGCCTTATCGTAATCCTTAAAAAAATTTATGTACAGCGAAGCGAGATTAAAATGCGCCTTCATGTGGTTCGGATCGTTGAAAACGACTTTCAGGAAACACTGTTCAGCCTGATCATACCACTGTTTCTCAACATAAAGACTGCCTAAATTATTATACGCTTCCCAGTATTGCGGATTGAGCCTGATAGCCGTAAGGTATGCGTTCCTGCTCTTATCAAAAAGCCCCAGGCCCCAGTACAAATTGCCCAAATTATAATAAGCCGTCGCATGATGCGGAGCCACGGATATCAGTTTATGGTATTCGGTTATAGATTCGATGATTTTGCCCTGCGCGTCATAACTTGCGCCAAGATTGATATGCCCTTTGAAATTTCCGGGAAAAACATCGACGCATGATTTCCAGATTGCGAAATCCGATCTCCAATCATTGTTGCGGTAAACAGAGAGAATTATCAGCGCGGATACAATAAAACATACGCCCCCCATGGATATTTTTCTTAATTTTGGAAAATTAAGTATTTTTTGAAACGACCATCCCGAAATTGCGCAAAAACCTATCATCGGAGCATAAAGAAACCGATCGGCGATAATAGCGGAAATCGGGAGTATATTCCAGCTCGGCAGAAGAAAAAAAACAAAAAATAAAACAAAAAACAAAAACCGGTGGTTTTTTCTCCGGTAATTTATGATAACCAAACCGGCAGTACAACAGTAAAACATCAACGCCAAAACAAAAAACGGGTCCGCAAACGAGTTTGTTATCGGATAAGTGCTGTAATCGAGCGAAAAACCTAAAGGAAAAAATATCAGTCTGAAATAATATACCGTCGCTTCAAGCATGGTAAGAAAATTGGTTTTCGCAGACCCGCCCCAGAAACTTTTCTGGCTGGCATTCTCAAACAGACTGAACCTGACAGCAAGATAAACTACAGCGCTTGCAACCGCAGTTATATAAAACGGCAATCTCTTTTTTATAAATCCGGCAAACCCCGTTTCCGATTTTTTATAATTGAACAAACAATCGTAAACAAATACCGACGGCAACAGGGAAATTGCGGTTTCTTTACTCAAAAGCGCAGTTATAAACAGCAAGTTCCATATAATTATCCGCGAAATGGAGAATCCCGCCTGATACTTAATAAAAATATGAAAACAAATCAGGACAAAAAACAAAAACATCAGATCGCCCCGGCTGGAAATCCATGTTACAGCTTCTATCTGAACAGGGTGAACGGCAAAAATCAGAGTGGATAGAAAACTTGCGGTTTTGTTTATAAAAATTCGTTTCAACAGGAAATAAACAAGCGCGCAGTTGGCTAAATGCCAGATAATATTCTCTATACGATACAAAGCCGGATTAAGCCCGAAAATCTGATAATCGACTGCAAACGAAATCGTCCTCAGCGGCCGGTAAATTCCCGACCAGACGGCTACTTCGGGTTTGAGAAAAAAATCCCACGGACGGGCAAACAGCCATGTTTTTATCGGTTTGTTATCGACGATAAAATTTTTGTCATCGTATATAAATTCGCCGTCGATAACATTTATATAAGATAACAAAACCGCGCATACGATTAGAAAAAAAGCAAATTTATCGCCGCAACAGAATATTTTATAAACCTGAGTCCTGATTTTTTCTTTCAAAGCAAGCATAATTCACTACTGCAATCCATAAACAAGCTTTACAATCCCTGTGCTTAGAAACGGGACGTACGTGATGATAATAAGCGCCATAAGCATAATCAAAAGAAACACGAAAGCCGATTTATACAGTTCGATTACAGGTTTGTTAAACCGTGAACTTGAAATAAATAGGTTTATACCTATAGGAGGCGTAATATAACCGATTTCAAGATTAAGCAGAAAAATAATGCCCAGATGAACGGGATCTATCCCGAAACTTGCGGCAACAGGTTTTATCAAAGGAACGACAACAATTATCGCCGAGAAGATATCCATCAGGCACCCGACAATTAAGAGGAGTATATTCAGCAGAGCCAGAAAAACATATTTGCTGGCAACGAAATTCTGCATCCAATTAAGAAGTTTCATGGGAACCTGTTCGTCCACGATATAATTTGTCAACCCTAACGCCACACCGAGTATTATAAGAATGCTTCCTACAAGAACCATACTTTTAACCATTATTTTGGGAATATCTTTAAACAGGTTCAGGTCGCGGTATATGATTGTTTCCACAATTATTACATAAACAGCGCTTATGGCGGCGGCTTCGGTGGGCGTAAAAAAACCGCTGTAAATACCGGCTATAATTATTACAGGCAACGGTATTTCAAATATAGTTTCTTTCATTGACCGGACAAGTTCTTTCATGGAAAATTTAACCGAAGCCTCGTGCCGTTTTAATCCTTTTCGTATGCTGAACGCAGACAACATAGCCAGAAGTATGATTTCAGGAATTATCGCGCCGACAAACAGTTTACCGATATCTGTTTCCGCAATAATACCGTACAGAATGACAGGCAGGCTTGGAGGAAGAAGCAGTCCCAAACTCCCTGAAGACGTAAGAAGCCCTATTGTAAAGTTCTGCGGGTATTTTTGCGCTATAAGTATCGGATACAAAAGCCCGCCCAAAGCGATAATAGTTACTCCCGACGCACCGGTAAACGCCGAAAAAACCGCACAGCTTAGTATAGCCATTACCGCAACGCCTCCGGGCATCCATCCTACCAAAGCTTTGCTTAAACCTACCATACGTTTGGGCGCATTGCTTTCCGCCAGAACATAACCCGTAAAGGTAAAAAGAGGTATTGCCAGAAGAGTGGGAGCGCTGGTCAGCCTGACCATTTCAATAATTATTGCGGACGTATCTATACCGGAAGAATGAAACGCATATATTGCCACAGCGCCTATAATGCTGAAAAGAGGTACTCCTATAAGAGCGAAAAAAACAAGCAGAATTGTTATCACTTTTTTTCATCCTCAAGTCGCAAATCGGTGAAAAAATGGAGCAGAAACCTGCACGACATAATAAAAAACCAGACAGGTATAACGATCATAAACACCCAGCGGGGCAAATTTTTTGCCAGCATCGACGCGAAATTGTATTCGTCAAGAAAAAATGCATATCCCGCGTATCCCAGCCATCCGCAGATAATAAACGCAAACAGATCGGTCAAAAGCGTCAGCAGTTTTTTTGCCCTGAACGGCAATACTCTTAATAAATCTATTTTTATGTGCGAACGGTAATAAGTTGAAAGCGATGCTCCTAAAAAGCAAATCCACAAAAGCAATTGACGGGTAATAATATCAGCCAACGTAATGCCGGTATCAAAAAAATTGCGCAATATTACCTGATAAAACGATACTCCGATTATTACGCTGAGTATCACAACCAGCAATATTTTTTCAAAAAAAGCCACCGCGCCGTTTATCTTATCGAAAACCTTTTTCATTATTTTGATCCGCTGTCCGCACCGGTTTTGGATTTGATTAAACTGTTGAGTTCCTCAAGAGCCTGCGCGGAATAAATTTTTCCGGCTAAATCGGTTCTTGCTTTCTCAGATACGGATACGAATTCCTTAAGAGATTCCTGAGAAGGGGTAACAATTTCGATTTTGCTTTTCTTGAGTGTTTCTACGGCGTCTTCGTTATCTTTTGCCGTCCGGTCATTAAGTATTTTAAGGTACTTGGCAAACTGATCCCTAAGGATTTTCTGCAAATCCGGCGGTAGTTTGTCATAATAGTTTTTCGAGATCAAAACCGAACCTGTTGAATGGGTTATGGGAAACGACATCATATACTGCACTTTCGTATACCATTGCAGAGCGATAGCTCCGAGCGGTGGCGAATAAAAAGTGTCTATTATACCAACCTGCAAAGATGTCATTACATCGGGTATTGCCAGAGGAACTGTTGAAATTCCCATTCCCTTAAATATGGAAGAAGCTACAGGGTCGTCCTGCCAGACCCACATTTTTACCTTGCGCAAATCCTCGAAAGATTTCACAGGGCGTCTGGAAAAAACCCGCACAAACCCGACTTCAGCCCACCCCATAAGCTCATATCCTTTGGTTCTGAAATCCGTAGCAAACCTGTCGTACATTTTGGACAGTACAAATTCAACTTCTTTAGAATCGGCGAAGATAAAAGGCAGATCGAGAACCCGCACATCAGGCACAATCTCGCCCATCCCCACACCGGAAAAACCGCCCCCGTGAAGCTGGTTTATCCGCATTTTGCGTAAAACATCAAGTTCATCCCCCATTATCGCTCCCGGATAAAACCTGATTTTTAGTCTGCCTTCGCTAAGTTTTTGAATTTCCTGATTCATTTCTTCCATAGTATTCATCCACGTACTGCCTTCAGGAGCGATTGTGGCGAATTTAAGCACATACTGGTCTTTTGCGGTTATTAAAACAGATTCGTTTAATAAAAAACCAGATATAAAAAATAGGATTATAAAACGCCTAATCGTTTTCATCGCTAAGTAGTTCCTCCGCTTTCTCTTTTATGATGGAAACCTTGTTTTTGGATATCGCGTTGAACAATCGCAACGACGGTGATGTTTCAATATCGAACTTTTCTATTTGCGATACGGTTTTATCAAATTCGGATTTATCCCTGTAGGTAACGCAATACGTTTTCGCGTAATAATATTTAGCCAGCATAAACTTGTTTTCCGTTATATTGAAACTTTTCTCAAAATGTTGTTTCGATTTATCCGGGTTGCCTCCAAGCATTGGCGCGAGACTGCCGTTTACCGCCCCCATAAAAATATGTGCGCCGGCGTAATAAAATTTCTCATCCAGTTCGATTACTTTTTCCATGATCCATTTCACTTTTGTCAAATCCGCGAGCGCCTGAGAGTTATCGAGATTTATCGCCACCCAGCTTCCCCAGCTCTGTCCAAGCCAGAAAAGTTCACGCACATGGTTTCTCTTTCTTGAATCAATCCATTTTTTCAGTTTATCAAGGTCATCGGTATAAGATGGATCAAAACCCGCCTTTATTTTAGCGGCGCCGATAGCGTAATCTCTTGCTCTCAAATATAGTTTTGACGCTTCTTTACGATTGTAATCCTCGACAAAACCGAGCGAATACCCGCATAATGCCTCGCATAACCATAACTTTAGATCAGTATCACCGGGAAAAGATAATGTCAGCCCTTCGACTAATTTAATATTCGATTCAAGAGCAGTTTTGGCTATCGACATATCGGATTCTGAAACTAATGCCGTCTGCTGGTCGATAAGAATCGGTTTTGCCGATTGGAGCGCAATCCCCGCGCAACCGGATATAACCGGAAAAACAGTCAAAAGCAGATAAACCGGAATTTTTCTCATAACTCACCTGAACTTTAAAGTTTTATGTCGCGGTTTGATGTTAATAATTCTTTAAAATCTGTTTTCCACCAATTAATGAAAACCGAAAAAAATAAAAATATTATATCCTATAAATTTGATTAATTATTCGGATTATTATAAGATACTGGGAAAAAAATTCAACACTTTATAAACAATATGGAGGATAAATATTATGCCTGATGAGAAAGCCGGTATCGGATCGAGGGTGCGCCATCCGCAGTTCGGAGAAGGAATCATTACCGCTGTAAAAGTTTCCACATATATCGTGAACTTCATGGAACGAGGCAGGCTTGAGATAGCCAAGACGTATGCGGGGCTTGAGATTCTCGAAGCTGTTACGCCCGATGAAGAAATGGTATCGCGCACAGAACTTGAGGAAACGCTAATAAAAATACTCCGGCGCTGGTCGGATTTGCACGAGAAAGTCGAATTGGGTAACAAATGGTTAGGCGGGAAAATGATACTACAGCCTCCGGACTTGAACCTGAAAGCCAAAGAAATACCTATCGAGATGTTTTTTCACAAAATAGTGATGATCAGAGACAGGCTAAGAGTGCTTGAACAGCATATCAACAGCCATAAAGGGTTATCCGACCCGGAGAAAATCGATCTCCAGCAGTATATAACAAGAATATACGGAAGTCTGACCACTTTTAATGTGCTTTTTAAAGATAAAGAAGATTATTTCGTCGGCGAAAAAGGGTCGGAATAATTTGTGGAACTGAAAAAAATCCTGAAAAAGTATACCGATCTAAAGACAGTAAATGCAGGGCTCTCATGTTTATGGATACCGTTTCTGGCAATCTATCTGGTTTATTCATTGTCGCTTCTGAAATATCCGTACGAATGGGAACCTGGCGAAGGATCAAAGATCCTGTATGCCCAGCGTTTAATCGAGGGTAAACCGATATATAAGTCTAACCAGTCGTTTCCGATGCTTGGCAATTGTTACCCGCCTGTATACATTTTTGCCATAGCGCCTTTTGTAAAGATCGGAGGCCCATTGCTCATCTGGGGGCGTTTAGTATCGGTGATTGCGATTTTAATTATGTGCCTGCTGATTTATAAAACCGCCAGAGAAACTACAGGATCGGCATGTCTTGGCATAACCGCGAGTTCGTGTTTTGTATTCATCCCCATAATATCGAGCTGGTATTCGCTTGCGAGAATGGATTCTTTGTGCAGTATGTTTTTGATGTTGTCAGCATATATCTTATTTAAACACCGCCATTCTGTACAGGCCGTTTTTATATCCGCCGTATGTGCTGTTCTTGCCGTATATACAAAACAGACAGCTGTTTTTGCGGTTTTAGCGGTTTTGGTATATCTTGTTTATGCAAAAAGATATAAGGATTTATTTATGTTTTTTGCGGTTCTGGCTGTTTTAAGTTTAGCGGTTTTTGTTGCGCTTCAATGGTATACGCAGGGCTGGTTCTATAAAAATGTAGTTGCGGAAAATGTGCACAGGGTATTTTTCATGCGCAGGTATTACACCTTTTTCGGATGGGTTTTAACATACGCACCGTTTATAATTTTAATCTCGGTTTACGGATTGTTTAAAAAATCAACCTGTAGAAAAACCGATATCTGGCCATTTTATTTTGCAGGAGGTTTATTTAACGCTCTGCTGATTGGAGCTAACGGTTCAGGCTATAATTATTTCTTTACATTATGGTCGGCGGTATCTATTTTTTACGCGCAAGGGATAGCATATGCGCAAAACTTAATCGCGCCGCACTGGTCGGGGAAAAAGTCATGGCTGAAGTTATCTTTAATCGGAGCGGTTATACTTGTATCGCTGATTAATTTTCAGGGTGGAACACCCGGGTTAATATACAGGGATTCGCTTATTGAGTTTATGCCGTCGCAATCTGCATTGCAGGCAATGCGCCGGCTTGAAATTTATATAAGGAATTCAAAAGGCAACATTTTCGTAGACCGGTTTCCTTCAATCACTTTAAGGTACGATAATAAAAGCGGTTTTTATATGGAACCGGCGTTTATTCAGGAACTGTTTTATTCAGGTAACTGGGATCCTTCGGCTATGATTAAGATGATTGAGAATAAAAAATTCTCGGCTATTTTTCTTATGTCGGAATCGCTTGTGCCGTATCCGGTGAAGGAAACCGTAAAAGAGCATTATTTTGCCGTAAACACAATACCGATAGGCAGTTTTGAAGTATGGCGAGACCAGTATGTTATCGTATATTATCCGAAAAAATAATTTTTTGTAACAATATTTGATTTTAGTTTCCTAAAAATTATCTTAAACCGTAATGCAAAATATTACGAAAAGCTTTCGATTATTTTTTCAAAAATAATGAAATACAGAATCGCTGAAAAAGTATTTTTTATTGTCATTGCGAAGCTCTGAAGGAGCAGTAGCAATCTTAAGCGCTGATGATTTTGAGATCACCACGTCGTTTTGCTTTTGCAAAACTTCTCGTGATGACATAAAAATTTAAGGTTTTCCAGCAATCCAAATCATTTCCGCAATTTAGTTTTCTATTGTATCAATTTCTGATCAAATTCATACGGCAACGCTATTGTCTTGCGCTGTAACACCGGATTAAATCCTGTTTCATTTCCCATAGCGTTTCCGACAGAGAAACATGGTAGATATGCGGATTAACCAGCCGTTTCACTCCGGCATCGAGTTTGTCTAAATCCTGGCGCCTTCTGGCGCGGATCGTTTCAACATTTTCCGGCTCAAAAACTTTTTTGCCTTTATCAAACACTTGTTTTAAAAGCGGTTCTATCTCTTTAATTTCTTTTTGATCAATGGTTCTACGCAATTTTGAGTTCACGGGATGGCACAGTATCAGTTTTTGCGTTTCGCGCGGATTCTCATGTTCAATAGAAATCAAATCCGCAATTGCCCTGTCCCTCAAGTCATAAATCCTCCATGCGTTTTTAGCTCCCGGATTCGGAACTTTTATTTCCGATTCAGATAATTTCACTGTCGGTGTCCATACTCCGCCAGATTCTAATGCTGTCAGTTTATATACTCCATCCAGAGCTGAACAGCCTTTTGAGGTTATCAGATTTGTTCCTACTCCGTAAACCAGCCTGGCGATAAGTTCATCGGCATTAATTTTTTCAGAAACCGCTTCTGTCCTTATTTGGCGGCATATTTCCGAGATCACAATTTCATCGAGCTGATTTGACAGCACGATTTTCACATCAGAAAATCCTGCTTTGTTCAACATTTTATGCGCCTGTATGCTCAGATAAGCCAGATCGCCCGAATCGAGCCTTATTCCCACAGGGGCATATCCCTTGCTTTTGAGCCGTTCAAATACCCTTATGGCGTTTGGTATTCCGCTCTCTAAAGTATTGACGGTATCGACTAAAAGAATACAGTTATCCGGATACATGCCTGCGTAAGCGCAAAACGCCTCGAATTCGGTTTTTCCCATAGCCATGAACGCCTGAACCATACTGTGCGCGTGTGTTCCTTTCGGCGGATACCCCATAGCACAGGAAACGCCGGTGTTTGAAGAAAACTCAGCGCCCCCGATAAGCGCCGCTCGCGACGCATGGTTGACGGCTATTCCGTGGCCGCGCCTCATTCCGAAATCAATCACAGGCTGATTTCCGGCAACCTGTGCTATTCTCGACGCTTTTGTAGCGATAAGAGTTTGATAATTAAGGTAGTTAAGCAGAGCGGTCTCTAATAACTGCGCCATTGCCAGATCACCGCGCACCACAGCCAGCGGAACGCCGGCATGAACTACCCTGCCTTCGGGTATAGCCTTGATCGTCAATGAATTAAAATTGCCAAAATTTATCAGCCAATCGAGAAAACCTTCATTAAAAATGCGTTTGCCGGATTTGTTTTTTTGTTGCCGCAATGCTTCTATATCGGTTTTGCGGCAGGTAGTGTTTTGCATCCAATCAAGCAATGTCTCAAGCCCGGCAAAAATGCAGTATCCCGCCTGATGTCCTCCGTAATCGGGGTATTTCCTGAAAAAATAATCAAACTGAACTTTTTGCTCATGCATACCTTCGTTAAAGTATAACTGAGCCATTGTCAGCTGATAAAAATCCGTAAACAAAATACCTCTGGATATATCTTCCATCTTTTGAATATCTCAGTCTGCAATTTCAACAATACTCTTATCCGCAAACAATTAAATCATTCCGTTTAGTATTGGTTTTCACCAGTACGCCTGTAAAAATTTCAGTTTACGATCATAACAATACCTTCATAAACTCACTGCTGTAAGCGATTCGTACTCCCGCTGAGGCCATTTGCTCAAGGGCTCTTTTTACATCGCCCTCAATCAGGTTTACTCCCCTGCAGGCATCTTCGATAACGGTTGTATCAAATCCCAAACTAACGGCATCCAGAGCGGTATATTTAACGCAGTAATCGGTCGCTATACCCACTATATACAATTCGCCGGCGTTTATTGATTTCAGGTAATCGGCTAATCCGGTAGATTTTTCATGGCGGTTATCGAAAAACCCGCTGTAACTGTCGATGTTTTTATCTGTTCCTTTTTGAAAAATCCGGTTTATGCGTATCGTATCAAGGGTATGGACAAACTGCGCTCCTCTGCTACCCTGCACGCAATGGTCAGGCCATAAAACCTGGTCCTGCCCGTCAATTTGTATAATATCGCCGGGCTTTTTATTATGACTGCTCGCGAAACTCAAATGACCTCTTGGATGCCAGTCCTGAGTAGCGACAACATGATCAAAGCGCGCCTGCAGTTTGTTTATCAGCGGTATTATAAGATCGCCTTCTTTTACCGCCAGTGCCCCTCCGGGACAGAAATCATTCTGCAAATCAGTTATTATTAACGTATTCACAATTACCCGCCTTCTTTCAAGTTGTTCTGGTATTATTTTTATATTCAAATTAACAGCATCTCGACTGAACGGAAACCATATTACGAATTCTTTATGTTTGTTTCCTTATAGGGATAAAAAGTTTATATTCAGATCTCTTATATTTTTTGTAATTCTAATTTTATTTAATGACATAATACTTCTGTTTTGCTAATATTTTTTTAATTTGATTGAAATGAGGTTTGTTATTAAAATCCTATCTGTTTAAGGAGTGCTTTTATGCGTATATTTTTTGAATCTTTAACTTCTTTACTTGTTTTGGGAGCAGTTTTGGGAAATGCGGTTTCTCAGGAAAGGAGTGAGATCATGAAAGTATCTACAGAAACAATCAATGTAACAAGCACAAACTTTAAAGAAGCCGATATGATGGATTCAAAGTACACCTGCGATGGTAAAAACATCTCTCCCGGACTCAACTGGTTGAATGCGCCTAAAGAAACAAAAAGTTTCGCAGTATCGGTGATAGACCCTGACGCGCCTTCAGGCGACTTTGTTCACTGGCTGATATACAATATCCCGCCTGATACGATGAGTATACCCGAAGGAGGCCCTGTACCTGCCGGCGCAAAAGAAGCCACTAACGATTTCGGCAAAAAAGGGTATGGAGGCCCATGTCCCCCATCGGGAACGCACAGGTACTATTTTACGGTTTACGCTCTGGATACGGACAATTTAAACATCGCCGACAAAAGAGATTTTATGCGCAATATGGATCAACACGCAATTGCAAGAGGCCATATTATGGGCAAATATTCACGCAGGCGCTAAATAAATTACCTATCCGGTAACAATCTTTATTCATAAAAAGAGAGGATCTAGTGAAATATCTTCTCTTTTTTTGTATTTTTTAATGGATATCTCAGGTATTCGATGATATATATTAAAACTGTCTTTTTTTCGTCAGAAAGTTCCTCGTCCGTTTATCCAGATAACTATTTAACCGAAATTAAGTTGAGAATATATTGCCGGCTTTAAAAATATGTTGTGATTTTTAGTGTCATAATATAAATTGAAAAAAATATGTAATTTTAATCCCTTTTAAAGGGCGTTCTAAGGATTGAAAAATGAGCAGAAACCTTACGGAAAATACTGATTATAAAAACGAAATGGATAAAATTATTGCTAAAATAAAAGATAACCTGGCTACCGGGAAAAACCAAATGTATAAAGTATCCGAGTTTGAATTAAGGCATTTGAAAAAAAGATATTATCATTTCGATGACCAGTTTTCAGACGGTTATCTTTCCCAGAGCACGTTTGTAATAGATAAACTCGACCTACCGAAAGGGTGGTTTCATTACTTTTTCAATTTAAAACATGAAATTCGCGATATAGCGGTATCTGCCGTAGCTCATGACGGGGCAGGAATGTTATCGTTGGATTCGGTGCTTTTCGGCCCGATTACGAAATTGAGCGGCAACGAAAATTATATGCACGTATCTCAGGTATACCGCAACACAAGAAACATCTGGGTAAAAAACGAGTCGGGTAAAGTTTACCTGATGAATCCACAGCCGAACTTTTATTTACCTGACGGTACACTGGACGCCGATAACTATGATTTTTACGAATGCAGGCAAGGCGCGGGGTACATCGAGATAAAATCAAAAAGAGACGGACTGGAATTTTATATAAGAATTTTTATACCCATAGACCTTCCGGGTGAAATATGGACGGTATCGGTAAAGAACATATCACACAAACCCCGTAAAATAAGTATTTATCCTGAAATCAATTTCGGTCTTGACAGCCATCCAAGCCACTATTTTGTGGGTATGGCGGTCAGCGAAGCGGATTATGATGAGGCAAATTCAGCGATCATAGCCAAAAATCTCGATATAAAAAACTCATTTCCCCGATGGGGCGCTTTCATATCTACACGCAAACCGAACTCATTTGATTCAAACGCAGATACGTATTACGGATTCGGCGCTACAATTGTATATCCGAAATCAATTTTTGCGGAAAAGTTATCCAACTGCGAGGCCAAACAACCTTTAAAAGGAATGATCGGCGCGTTTCAGCATAATGTTTATCTTAACCCGAAAGAGCACGAGGAATTTCATTTTGCCGTAACCGCTATCGATCCTGAAAAAGAAGTGGGAAAACAAATTAAGGAATGGACGGAAACCTTATATGTCCAGCAGATAAATCATGAGTTCGACAAAATGTCCATGGCGTGGCAAAACATATTCGAGTCTTATTATATAAATACTCCCAGCGATGAAATCGACCGGACATTCAATATATGGGGCAAATACCAAAGTATTCTCTGTTCGCGTTTCAACAGCCCCTATGATGTGGGAACAAGAGATATGTTTCAGTACCTTCTTGCCAACTGCGTATTTGAGCCCAACTATGTGAAATTGACTCTCCCTTATCTTTTAAGTTACCAGTATAAAGACGGACGGATTCCGCGCCAAATATGCAAGTTTTCTTCTTTGCATGATTTGCGCAACTTTATGGATTGCCAGTTATGGATGCATGACCTTGCCACGCTTTATATAAAAGAGACCGGTGATTTCGATATTCTTGATGAACAGATAGGTTTTCTCGAAGACGACAGTAAAACGCGTACTGACGAGCTGAAAATGAGCATTTACGACCATCTGCTTCTCGCCATAAAAAGCGCCTACGACAATAATATAGGTGATAACGGGTTATGCAAACTCGGCTATGGCGGCTGGAATGACGCCCTCGACGGACTGCGAGGCGATAAAAGCGAAAGTGTATGGTTATCGGAACTGCTGGTTTACGCATCCGGTAAAATGATGGAGCTGGCAACGCTAAAAAAAGATAAAAAAACCATTGCTTACCTTAAAAAGATTATTGCCCAAATGACGGAAGCGATAAACACTGCCGGATGGGATAAAAACGGATACTATATTTTCGGTTACGACAATAATGGAAAACCGGTGGGATCATCGGTGAATAAAGAAGGCAAACGGCATCTCAATGAAAATTCATGGGCAATATACAGCGACATAATCCCGAAAGAACGAATCGACGAGGTTATTGCGGAAATGAAGAAACTAAAAACTCCGTTCGGATTGCGGTTACTTTCGCCGTATTCCAAGAAAAGCTCAAAAGAAGTCGGCAGAATCGCCGATCAGGCTAAAGGCCATTTCGAGAACGGATCGGTTTACCAGCACGGCGCTCTTTTCTGGTCTATTGCGTTATTGAAAAAAGGTTATATCGACGAAGCGTTTGAGAATTTCGCGCTTTTAACCAACGAAAACCGGATACCGGATATATCCACCAACCCTCCGATATATCACAGCAACTATACCGCAGTTCCGGATAATCAGGATTTCGGTAAAGAACCATATTATCCGTTTACCGGTTCACACGCATGGAGAATGCGGTTCATAATCGAACTGATAGGGCTTATACCCGAATTCGATTCCATAACGATCAATCCGAAAATACCTTCTTTATGGCGCAAATCCGTCGACGATGGAGAACTTATATTAAAAGCAAGGAAAAAATCCAACAGAATAGACCATGACAACGTATTTTATAACATAAAAATATACAGGGACGATTCCGTCAAAAAAGGTATGGGCATTATCGTAAATGGCACAGAAATAAAAGTTTCTAAACACGGTGCTTCGATCAGTTTTGCCGACCAGATTTTTATAAATAAATCAAAAAAAGAAAAAGAAATCGATATATCTGTTTATATCTGAAACGGCTTTTTATAAATGAAAATAAATTTTCTTATCAATTCCCTTAGCGAAGGGAAAGGCATTCCCAACAGAGTGGTAAGCCTTGCTTCAATTCTGCCGTCTTTTGCAAATTCAGTCAGCATAATTACAATGGATAAAGCCGGACGCAGGCTGGCACAAAACACCGATGTGATAGAACCGAAACTTTTCGTTTCTCAGAAACTTCCTTATAAATTCCTTGAATCGCATATACCGTTACTCAATAAAATAGCCGAATCAAGTATAGGTAAAGAATTCAAACAGCTCAAACCCGATGTGGTTTTAGTTGATTTTACTCCCATGGACAGATACGCCAACCGGTTAAAGAAAAAATACGGGTTTAAAGTCGTATACACCTATCACGGCATAGCCGACCCTATGATGTATGAAGGTAAAGAACGGCAAAAACGAATTGATGCCCGGAAAAAGATTTTCGCTCAGATTCGCAAAGCTGATATTATCACCGCCGTAAGCGAATACACAAAAAAAGAACTTGAGGCCGAAGGAATACCTGCACAGGTTGTACCTAACGGCGTGGATACCGAATTTTTCTCACCAGGCAAAATTTTTGGCAACTTAAAAAAGGATAAACCGATACTGGTTTACGTGGGAAGATACACCGAACACAAAGGAGTTATTAATTTGCTCAAAGCTTTCCGTATAGCCAAAGAGCAAGTCAAAGACGCCGTATTATATATGTTTGCGCGCCATGAAAGTACAAAGTATGTTGAGCAGATAAAAAATTATATTGCAGAATCCGGGCTAAACGGTTCCGTATTTATGTTCAGGGAAATTTTCGGAGAAATACTTCCGTATATCTACTGCATGGGCGATATATTTGTATCCGGCGCGCTTGACGAAACTTTCGGCATGACGTTTGTCGAGGCGGCTTCATGCGGGACTCCATGCGTGGGGTTTGCGTCAAAAAGCATACCTGAAGTAGTCGAGCATGGAAAAACAGGACTGCTCGCCAATCCCTGCGATATAGATAAGTTTGCCGAAAATATTGTTACTCTTATAAAAGACGTAAAATTGAGAGATCAATACTCCCGTAATTCTGTGATTTTCGCCCGAAAATATTCATGGGACAATATCGCGCAAACTCTGCTTAAAACAATAAAGGGCTCGCTTTAATTAAGCAAGCCCTTCATTCCTAATTTTTACACAAACTGGATTTAATCTGCTACCGGTCAATCCTTCATTTCTTTATAGCTTTTGTAATATTCAAAACTGTAGCCGGAAAACGGGTATAACCCTTGAAAATAATTTGAAATCGCCGTAAGATCTATTTCCATATAGGCTTTTCCGTTATCGAAATAAGTATACTGATTTCCGCCGAGAACATATTTTACGTTAATCGCCACTACCGCCGGTTTATTCACAGACGCGCAGTAATTCAACTCGTTGCTTACTGCGGATATAATAATTCCGGCATTATCGAAGAATCCCTGCACTTCGACAAAATCAACTATTCCTACAGGATCCTGATAATTGCTTATGTTGCTGGTGTCTGTATCGTAATAACTCTGTATCACATCGCCAAACTTCATTTTATGTGTGTTTACAGCGTTATAAGCGTCTATTTTTGCACGGATATACTGCAGTCTGTTGAGGTATTTTGACCACAAAGTGCTCTGGTTACTTGCCCAGCTGGGATGGGTTGTGGGAGCTATATTTGTAACTATTCCGTCGATACGCTGCGCGGGCGTATGTGTGTTGTTATAATTAAAAACCGTATCTATCAGGAGTTTGGCCATATTCCAATCCGCATCGTTAAGCCAGTTGTTAGCGCCCATCGACAGATAAAATTTCATGCTCTGCCCTGGATCGTGGAATTTCTCGATCAGAGCAGGTAACTGGGCGTCTTTTCCGGTAATGCTCGATGTACCGTTCCAGCCGGTGGCGAGTTTAACTATGCTTAATGCGTCTTTATAACCTGTTGACGCATACGGCCTGTAGCAAAACCATATTATCTCGTCCTGAACAGTTGTATTAAAAATATCCGTATGATAAGTGTTGCCGGGCAAATACAGCAGGTTCAATGTTCTTGCTACTCCCCGCACACCCGATGTTTTATAATAAGGATACAAGAAAATACCGAATCCGGTTAAAGAACTTGAAGAATCGAATGTGGTCTTTAAAGAAGATATTGCAGATTCAAGCTGGGTTGCGCCGTCGTCATAGAAAGTGTGTCTTCTGTGAAGCCCGTCAAACCCGATAGGGAACATTCCTACAGTGATTGCGGATTTTTTGTTTCTCAGGTTTGCATAATCTATTTCCGTCTGGCACATCTGCTGTAATACGGATATGTTATCGGAATATGCCATAAGATTGATTTTGGCTACCCTGTCTACTATATCGTTTACATTGGATACCGTTGAGTCATCGTCATCATAGAACGAAAAAATGTATTCCGAATGAGATATATCAGGATCGTTTGCGTCGTTGTACGACTGGATCTGAGCGGTTACGTATTCCAGCCTGTTTAAATATCGTGTCCAGATTACAGCCTGATGTGAAGGATTTGTCCATGTAAGAGTAGGACTGGTATATGCGTTTGGCTCAATGTCAGTAGCTATTTCATCGAATCTTTCTTCTACGGGACGAGAAAGGTTGTAATTCAATCTCAAACTGAGCATAATCTGGGCTACCTCCCAGCCATCGAGCGAGTTCGGATCACCTAATTCCTCAATACAATCCGGCGACCATGTCAATACGGCTACATAAATACCTTCTGCATGAACATCTCTTATAAATTGCGCAAGTTTTGTATCGTCTGGAGATATACTGCCAAGCCCGTTATAACCCGGCGCGATAACTACTTTGCTTATGGCCGCCTGCGCTATGCCGTTGGGAGCTTTGCAGAAATTGATAAAATTTGCCCGTTCTGTAAGGTTATTCAGCACATCTGTAGCGTCAATCCCTTTTAAGGAAATAAACAGTGATCTTTCTGCAGACTTATCGTAAACTGACGGGTTTGTTCCTCTTATGGCCTCAATAATATCAGATACTCCGTCAAGGTCGGTATCAAGTAAAGTATTTGTCAGCGGCGCTGGCGGAGGAGGAGGTGGCGAAGGAGGGTTTTGAGGCGGATTTTTTCTCGCGCCATAAGTTATTGATGCCGTTAAAAAGAAAATAGCAAACGCAAAACTAAAAATTAAATGCCTGAATACTACATTCTGAAACAAATTTTTGTTAACCATTATAAATCTCCTTCTCTTTTGGGTAATGAAGCAATCTAATCGGCTATCCTGGATTATTATAATCTTTTTTTATAAATTGTAAACAAAAAACCTACAGTCAAAAACAGCTTTTCTTTTTTCATCTTTAGATAAAAATTTATTTTTTAATTATATTTAGACTCATTCTATTGTAATTTGGTTATTTAATAATCTATTTTATTGTTTATTGACACCTTAAACCGGTTAATTCTGTTGTCCCACCATCGGTCGTTAAAAGATACTTTTATCCTTATTAAATTGCGTAATATGCGAAAAAAAGACCTGCTTTTTTATATAAAAAAGATATTGCCGGTTGAAACGGGCTGGCAGACAATGTAAAATTTATCAATAGACCTTCTCAAAGTATTTGGGATTTCAAAAATGAAAAACGTTATTTCAGCGATTTATATTTTTATTTTTTCTGTTGCTGTTGCGCAAATTTGTTCAGCGCAGAAACCCGATATTTATACGATAATTGATGAAACCGCCAATCCGAAGGCTGTTGCGATTACCGAAAAAGCCTTTGAGCAATCGTATAAAGAGCTGGTATCCTACTTTAATTTTGAAATCAGGAACAAAATTGTCATAAGAATAGTCGGTTCGGATGAAAGTTTCAGGAAATATTTTAATAAACCATACTACAAAAAAGTGCTCGGCATAGCGTTTCCTGAACACTGCGAAATTATCTTAAAATCTCCCGCTACGCTTATTTTCGGGGTTGCCGATTACCGTGCAGTCATAGCACATGAGTTATGCCATATATTTCTTGCCGCCATTACGCGAAACGCCAATGTTCCTCTATGGCTTCATGAAGGGCTGGCAATGCATTTTGAGCCGGTATGGTATTGGAATTCGTTTCCGTCACTGGTACTGCCTGCGGCTTATTTATCCGGCAATCTTATTCCATTCGGCGCGATATCCCAATCGTTCCCGCCAAACGAAAAGATGATTCAGACAGCGTATGCGCAAAGCAGGGATTTCGTATCGTTTTTGATAAGATCATACGGAATGGATAAAATATCCGCTCTTCTTGAAAAACTTGCGGGTAACACTGATATAAATTCCGCTCTGATACTTGTTTACTCCGATAATCTGCAGGGTCTTGAGCAGGCATGGTTTCTGGACATGAAGAAAAAATACAGTTGGGTTTATCTTTTCGGCCAGGCAAACTTTTTCTGGTTTGCGGTATCTGTCTGCGCGATAATAGGTTTTATCCTGATGAAAATCCGAAGGAAGAATGCTGTCAAAAATATGGAATACGGCGAACCGGATAATTTAGGGAACGAGTCCATAGATGAACCGGAAAAAAATGAAACTACTTAAAAATTTTGGATACTTTTTTATCAATATTTTGTTTAATATTTCAGGAAGCTCTGAAAAAGTAAAATTTGTCATTGCGAGAAGCATAGCGACGAAACAATCTCAAAGTTAATCGAGCTTCGATTGCCGCGCAAACTTCGTTTACTCGCAATGACGCAAGCGCTATAAGATAATTTTTCAGAACTTCCTTAAAAATAAGGAACGAAAATGAGCCGTAAACTATGTTCTCTCATGATACTGCCGTTATTAATTTCGTCATGCGTACATATACCGTCTGATGCGCAACTGTGCCATTACCGCAATTCGATCAGGGCAAAATCCGCAGAAAAACCGATAGCCGGAAACTTCAGCGAACTGGCGCAGTTAAAAAACAGGGATTTCGATTTATGCAACGCTGTACTTTTTGTCAGCAAACAGATGGACCCGCAGACCGACATCCAGTCAAATTTGGATTACCTCAACGAACTGTCTGCAGAACTCGCTTACAGGCTTGAAGGGAAAACGGATTATCGCGCTAAAGTAGTTACATTGAATAATTTTATCTGGGACAAAGGGTTTTTCTGCCCGAATCCGTTCTGGAAAGACTACAATCCCGCTAAATTCGAAAAATTATGGTATATTGATTGTTCGAGTTTTACTGATTTTTTGAAGTCAAAACAGGGAAACTGTCTGACAATGTCGTTATTATATTTGATTCTCGCCGACAAAACCGGACTGCCGTTATACGGAAGCGCCATACCTGGCCATCTTTTCGTAAGATATGATGACGGCGTAAACAGATTGAACATAGAAACTACCGCCAAAGGGCTCAATTTTACGGATCAGGATTATATTGATTCATACGGAGATGATCTTGCTAAATTAAGGACTTATTATCTCACCAATCTCACGCGCGAACAATCATTCGGTTGTTTTATGTTAAATTCGGGATCGCGTTATTTTTTTCGCAATAACATGAAACGGTCTTTGTTTTATTTTATGGTCGGCAACAATTTCAATCCTGAAGATCCGGCGCTTATTAACGGTATGGCTGAAGTATATTTTTTGACAGGCGATTATGACAATGCGCTGTCTGCTTTTTCAAAGGTATTGAACATAAATCCGTATAATCCCGAACCCTACTGCAAAATGGGCATGATTTATCTTAAAAAAGGCAATTCGGGCATTGCGCGCAGTTTTTTCCACAAATCCACACGTGAAAAACACCATAACCTGAACGAATTTTTCCATAAAGGGCTATCTTATTATTGTCTGGGAAATTATGATAAGGCTATTCAATACTTTTCGCAGATAAACGAGCAATATCCGTCTCATTATGATAATTTGTATTTTATCTCCTGTATTCAATCTATCAAAGGAAACAAAAAGAAGGCCATAGATTATTTACAAAAAGCGATATCCATCAACCCGCAATTAAAACGCCGCGCACAATCCGAAGGAGCTTTTTTAAATATCAGGAACGAACCAGGTTTTATCGATTTAATCACCTGAAAACTTCTGCAATTTTTAACCGCGCCGCAATCTGAACACTTCATCCGACTGCAATCGCGCCAGTTCTATATCCACGAGTAAAGGCGTATTTTCCCGAAGCAAATGCTGATCGGCCGCAGTATCCCCTACTACCGTCAGGAATTTCTTCGGATCGAGATACCTTATGTTTCTGCTCAACGACGCCGCGCTTAAACTCATTTCAACTTTGTGGCGGGCATCGGCAATGTTTATACGCATATCCGTAATATCGAAAAAAAACGAGGTATAACCCGAATCCGGCGCGAATTTATCCACTTTCTCCAGTATATCGCCGTGTATTTTCTGCATTACCGTATCCGTATCGTCGCCGGATTCCTGAAAAAATTCAATCACATAATCGGGTATCTCTTCGTTGAACTGGTCATGCACTTTTGTTACAAGATGCTGATATTGGTGATATTTATCCCCGCCGGATATTAATCCCTGTTCAAAAGTAAGGCTGGTGATTCCGCGCAAATCCTCAACATGACGGCAGTATTCTTCGGGCGAACCTATCTTAAGGCTCCGCAATATAAGATCGCCGAGCGAGTTACGGTCTGAACTGTCGGGATTTTTTATCGTGGAATGGTTTTTGCCGTAAACCACTCCGAAAGCTATCGGCTCATAATAGGGCAAAACCTCGTTCACATCAGGATAACCGTATTCGGTTGTAAACTTTAACTGAATATAGCGCGCATTAAGATTAGCTGTGGCAACCCTTACTGTGCCGTCGGATCCGTTCTGGTGTTTGATTGATGCAATCCCCTCATACGAATCGGAACCGGTGAGTATTGTGGTATATATATTCTTCGGGCAAAAGATTTTGTTTGCAGGGTCAAACAGATCGGTTTGCGCCATTTTCCAACTTAAAGGAGAAGCGAGTTTCAATGCGTCGAGAACTCGTTTTCCGGTTTGAAACATACCATCCCATTTCCAGCCTTTAAACATTCTTCCCAGAACCGACTGCCCCAAACTTGCAAGAGGCGACCCGAAATTGCACGGCGCGAGCATAACAAGATGGTCTATCGGGCATAAGTCAGGTTTAGCGTAAAAATAATGAATCAGATACTGGCGCGCCACTAATCCGCCGGTAGAATGGACAATCACGTCAAAACTGCGCGGGTTTTGTGAAATACGGTTTGAATCAATAGCTTTTCCCATAGCTTCGCCGAGATCATATATGGTAACCTCGTCATACATGCTCATATAATCTCCCAAATAAATATCCACAACTTCAAACCCATGGGATTTCAAAAAACCTGCCAGCGGTTCAAACGACTCCGATTTATCGCTCCATCCATGAATTATCAAAACCGGTTTGCCTGCCATAAAAGTTTTCTCCATACTGATTTTTATTCCTTATAAAGGGATTATGGTCTAAAAAATAATACATTTATAGATTATTATGTATATAATAAATAGCTATATAATTTGCCAACAAAAAAATAATGTGTTCAATAAAATTGTAATCCGACAAAAAATGAAATATTTTTATCGTTATGGTGTTTTATATAGACGTTAGGCGAATCTATAGAAGTACTAAAATAACTAATTATTGGGCTTAAAACCGCTGAATAAAAAGATTAACGCAAGGATGTTATTATGTAAATATTTAATGGGCAAATGATAATAATGTTTTAATGCCTTATTGACGAATAAATGATATTGAATATTGAAAAGATTTGCGATATAATATAAATAAGGTAATATTGTTGCTCATGCTCATGAAGTCTCTGAGGGGGGGGAAAGGAATGGGCTCGATGGTTCTCGAAGCTCTAAGAACGTACAAGTAGCGGTTATGATCATTATGAGAATGCTTAATATGCTTGTGTTAGCGGTTATTTTTTTCACGGTTGCATTTGGTGATGATCTTGTAGCCAATACTTTGAAAAAAGAGCTGGCAGTCAGCATAACTTTGGAAGCCACAAATATATTGCCTGTGGTGAAAAATGTTGTGCCTTCAGGGTATTCGGGAAACATTGAGGTAAAATTTGACCTTATGGACCTTAACGGCGATTTATGTGATCTTAGAGTACAAGTGAAAGGCGGAGTGCTCGGGCAGACATGGACTGACGCTACAACGGCAGGAACAGGCCATGTGGCTCCCGGAACTGATCTTGTATTCACATGGTTTTCGGCATCGGATATACCTGAGGCAAACGGAGAAGTCTATCGGCTCAGAGTCAAGGCGTTTGACGGCAAAGGCGAAAGCGAGTGGACAATATCCGCTCCGGTTCAGGTTACCAACAAATTCCTAATCTCGCGGCTTTCTTATTTCAATGTTGGCGACCCGCAGATAAACAACAGCGGATACGTTGTATGGGCAGGCGATTTTGTGCTTAATACGGTATATATCTCAAGCGATATATACCTTTACAATTTCTCAACCACCACAAATTTAACCGATACGATGTATTATGCTTATTCTCCGCGAATAAACGACAAAGGGTACATCGTATGGTATGCGAAAGACGGTTACGACCAGATTCCCCAAACCGGATCGGATTATGAGATATACTCTTACAACGGCTCCGATACCCAACGGCTGACCGAAAACGATTTCGACGATGTTGAACCCCGTATCAATAGCGGTGGTTCGATAGTTTGGGTTGGTTTTGACGGTACCGATAACGAAATTTACCTGCGTGAAATCGGCATAAACGGAACGATAAGATCGGTTCAGCTTACTGATAACGATAATGACGATTCGCAAGCGCAAATAAGTAACGGCGGATACGTTGCATGGTCAGGTTCCGACGGTACCGACAAAGAAATATATTTGTATGAAGGTTCAAACGACGGAATAAACCATATCAAAAAGATTACCGACAATATCGATGACGACACCAATCCGCAGATAAACAACAGCGGATTTACCGTATGGGAAGGTTTTGACGGTACAGATAAAGAAATATTCCTTTATACCTACGATAATGAAGGTTCATACATAACTCAATTATCCGACAACGCATTCGACGACCTCGAACCGCAGATAAACAATAATTCTACCGTCGTTTGGACAGGATCCGATGGAAACGACCTGGAGATATTTTTATACAAAAACGGGCACAAAAAGCAAATCACTAACAACATTTACGACGATACACATCCACGCGTAAACGATCTGAGCCATATTGTCTGGTCAGGGTGGGACGGTAACGATTACGAGATATTCTTCTACGACGGGTTCAGGACACATCAAATAACTTACAACGATTACGACGATATATCGCCACAGATAAATTCCCGCGACTATATAGTATGGCGCGGATGGAACGGTACGGACTGGCAAATATACCTCGCGTTTCCGAGCACATCGCGAGACGTTCCACGAATTATATCTATTGAACGGACAACCGAAAATTATATTAAGTTGACATGGACTATAGGAACTGCCAAAAAATTCCGATTATATTGGAGAGACAATACAGCCGGCGCAGAATGGGATAAAGTTGACAGCAATGCGTTATTAGATATTACAACCAATCCCGACGGCACAAAATCGTGGATTGACCGTGGAACCGACCCTGATATGGGAGGCAAATCCTCCGCGGATGTAAGAAAAAGAATGTATAAACTTGTAACAGAATAAAGTTTTCCTGAACCGCGCTTTGGAACGCGCAAAACATTAAAATTAACGTTAATAGGGAAAACTTAAATAGAAAAAAGAAAGGAGGTTATCAAAAGACAAACTGAATTGAGGGGCAAGTTGGTCTTAAAAACAAAATTCAACCTAAATGGGAGAGAAACAAATGAAAAAGTTAGCATTAATTCTTGCAGTAGCGGTAGTAGCAATGATGGCAAAAGGCGTTTCAGCGGCTCCTGACAAAGAAATTATCGTAACCGGTTCTTTCGGTACGGCTGTATTTGAACTGTACGCTACGGATACCAGCACCGTTCCTATCACTGAAATCACCCTTGCCACAGCCGGCAAACTGTTCCCGACAGTTGAAGCCGATTGCGATTCCAAATATATAGCCGGCCAGGCTTATATGAAGGTATCTGCAGGTACCGCTACCAACTGGACAATACACACCTATACTGAAAACAACATAATCGGCCCGGATTGCGACGGTCTTCGTCATGAACTCGATCCTACCAAAAAGATACTCATGAAATATCGTAACGAAGCTTTCGCGGGTTCCCGTTCTACTCTGGTTGTCGGCGACAATATCGACGGCACAGTATGGGGTGATACAAATTCAATGAAATGGTTCGTAAACGAAATAGGCGGAGTTGCCGCGATGGATAGCGGTGAAGTAGCCTATTCAAAAGTAGTAGCCGCCGGCGAATTCAATTTCGACAACAGAATCCAGATACTTCTGCCCATAAACACAGCTGATCAGAATGTACCTGGCAAATACTCGACAACAATCGCGTATGAAATGGTTACCAACTGAGATATAGCGGTTTAAAATTAAAAAAAGGGCGGGCAGGGTTTTGCCTGCCCTTTTTTTGTATCTAAATTAGCCGGAAAATAGTATATTGGGATTGCTGAAAAACCTTAAATTTCTATGTCATCACGAGAAGTTTTGCGAAAGCAAAACGACGTGGTGATCTCAAAATCATCAGAGCTGAGATTGCCACAGCTTTTTCGGAGCTTCGCAATGACAATAAAAAATACTTTTTCAGCGATCCTATATTTTGAAAAACGGTAATTTTTATGGAATAATACTGATTTGCATTTTTTTATTATAATGAACGCAATGCAAAGCATCGCGAAGAAGTTTTTGCTTCTTTTTTCAAAAAGAAGAGGGTCTTTTTAATTTTTTAGTTTTTGTAATTCTAAAGGAAGTTCTGAAAAATTATCTTATAGCGTTTGTGTCATTGCGAGCAAACAAAGTTTGCGCAGCAATCTAAGCTCGATTAATTTTGAGATTGCTTCATCGCTATGCTTCTCGCAATTACAAATTATAATTTTCCAGAGATTCCAAAAAATAAAAAGCATATTCGTGTTAAAGTTTAAAACAAAGGGCGGGTAAATGAGAAAAAGTATTTTTGCGGTATTAAACGTTGTTATTTTTGCTTCAATAATATTTATAAATAATCTTTTTGCGGGAATCTCCATTCAGCCGTACAGGGTTGAAGGTAAAATACCCGCCGGTAAATCGTATGAGGGATATTTTACTATTTTCAATACCGCAAAAAAACAGACTTCGGTAACTGTAAAGTGGGTAGACAAAACCATCAACCCTTTAAAAAAAGACTGGCTGGTTTTTCCCGAAACAAAAGTAAAAATTCCAGCTGGAAAATCAATTGAGCTGAAATACAATATTACTATTCCGCCGCAATCTTCGGGCGAATATAACGCGAGAGTAATTTTTGAGGAGTTGGTTGGAGGCGCGATGGCATCGATAGCCATGAAATACAATTTTCCAATCTATATTGCCGTTGCAGGTACTGAAAAATACGATTATTCCATAAAAAATATTGAGATCGCCAACGAAACCCAGCCGAATTTTAAAATCAGCATGAAAAATACGGGCAATGTTCATATCCGCCCTTTCGGCGAGATAACCGCCGTAAACAAGACGGACAAATCCAAATATATTATTCCGTTTAACCCCACGAAATACGGAATAATCCCCGAAGAAGAATATGATTACCAGTGCAAACCGGAAAAGGGAACACTCACTGACGGTAAATACAGCGCTACGCTTTCCATATCAGCCGGCGAAGGCGATTTGATAAAAAAACTCAACAAAAAATTTGAATTTGTAGTTGCCGGGAAAACTGTTACCGTAACAAAACAGTAATTATTCGCAGGAACACGAATCTTTATCTTTTGCCCCCGAATGGCCTTTATGTTCATAATGATGAGTATGCGGTTTTCGTTTTCTGCCGAGTTTTGCCAGAATATTGTCTTTGCAGGAATAAACGAATACCGCGCCAAGCACAACCGCAGATATGCTATGCACAAATCCCGGAATTAGATGTGATCCGTGATGCGCGTGATTCACTGCCTCCGCAGTAAAAAAATAATCAAACACCAAACCGGATACTATCGCCGAACAGCCGACGGTAGACAGATATATGATTGCGCTGTATCTGCCCATTGTATTCCATATTGCGGATATAGTAGCGGCATTTGTGGCAGGCCCTGCCATAAGAAATACAAGAGCCGTTCCCGGAGACACTCCTTTAGCTATAAGCGCGAGCGCCACAGGCACCGATGCTGTAGCGCATACGTAAACCGGTATACTCACCGCCATTATCAAAAACATACCCGTAATTCCCGATCCTAAAAATCCGGAGAAAAAATCGTCCGGCACAACCGCAGTAATCACGCCGGCTATTACAAGCCCTACCATCAGCGATTTGACAAGATCTTTAGGCAAAACCACAAACCCGTAATGGAAAACGTTGTATAAAATACCTTTTTTCGGTTTTATTGCGTTACAGCATGGATCATCACATTTGGGCATTTCTTTTGGTTTTTTTGTTTTTAAATGGAACAAAGTTACCAGCGCCCCGCCGATAAGACCGCTTAGAAAAGCCGTAACCGGCCTGAACACTGCCATAGTTGTGCCCAGCAAGCTGAAAGTAACCATAAAACTGTCTATTCCCGTTTGCGGAGTGGATATGATAAACGCCGTTGATGCTCCGGCTGTAGCGCCGTGTTTGCGAAGCGAAACGCCAACCGGAATTACACTGCACGAACATAACGGAAGAGGAACGCCGAATAAAGACGCCTTAAGCACCGGCCATAACCCTTTCCCGCCAAGATGCGACTCTATTTTGCGGGGCGATATGGCTACCGAAAGGACACCTGCCATAAAAAAACCGAAAAGAAGGTAAGGAGCCATTTCCCTTGTAACATTCCACAGTACGAAAACAAAGTTAATCAATTCATTCGCCACAGGACAACTGTTCATCAGGTTACCTCAATAATATGGTATTGTTTTATGAAATCCTCAAGTTTAATATCGTTTCTTATTCCTATACGGGTTAGAGCAAAATCATATCTTACGGGATCATCGGGAGAAACTTTTTTAAATCCTGAAGTTATCTCTAATGCGGATTTTAAATCCGCCTGCCTGCGGTTTGTCATGTTCATTAACCGGCATATTCTGAACATATGGACATCAAGAGGAACAAGCAGTTTTTCCGCTCCGATACCTATCCATCCGCCGGGGTCGACGTTATCTGTCCGTACCATCCATCGCAGGTAAAGATGAAGCCTCTTGCAGGCGCTAAGTTTCCACGGCAGTGGGATAAGCGAATTGAAATTAACGCCGGATTTACCGGCAAGTTCGCTTACAAATGCACAAAGAGCGTTATGCACATTCGTATCCGTTTGCCTAAACCCGTTGAGAAACAGTTTATTGAGCGACCCGAACCGGCGAATAGCGGATTTAATAGAAACCAGAAACTGCGCAAGTTCGCCGCCGGAAGTAAACCTGTGCTGAAACCCGCAAGTATCGTCTTTTATGCGCGTATCGGACTGAGACTCTAAATAATCCCGCGGTGATTTGCCCATTTTCGACAATACCGCAGATACGCTTCGCAATATTTGCCTGACGTTGCCGTAAGCCAGCGACGATGCGATAATCCCTGCAATTTCACGGTCTGAAATATTTTCGTAGTTGAACAAAAATTCCAGAGGGTCGGGATGCACAAATTTAGCATGGTTGTATTTATCATACAATTCATTGAGTTTTTTTTTATTCAGAAAAATTTCACCACGCATCGGATATAGAGTTCCGTTTTCTGCTAAACCGTGGGGTTTATCCTTCAAGTCGTTTCAGTTCCCTGCTGATAAAAGATACATGGCTCATTTCTTCGGCAATAATTTTATTCAAGGTTTCCTTATCGTCGGTGTCTTTGACAAATTCTTTCATGCCCAGATAAAAGATGATGGAATCTTTTTCCCTTCCTAAAGCGAAAAGAAGTATTTCTTTGACTGAGGATTCTGGGTTAATCAGGTCGGCGGCGTTTTTGGATTTATCGAAAATATAGCCGTTAGCCATAGCGTGAAGGTATAACTCGCGTTCGCCTTCCGGGTCGTAAACCTCAAGTTGTTTTTGCGATTCGTACCGCAGTTTCATGGATGAGAATATCAATTCGTGTTTATGTTCGACTTCAGCGAGTGTATTTAAGAGGTTGCGCGCTTTTGTATCGGTTATATATTCTGCGGCCTGACGATAAAACTGTGCTCCGTTTTTCTCTATTTGCAGAGCGAACTCAAGTATTTCTTCGGCATTGAAAATAAATCCCATTTTCGCCTCCATAGTTTTATAATTTCTGATTCCGCATAAAAATTCAAAAGCCGGCGCCACCGGATTAATTTTTTGTAGCGCCGGCTTTCTTTAAACATAGTTACAGCAGAATAAAGTTATTGCCTTTTTGACAGTTCGAAATCAAGGAATAACAATCCGGTTGGGCTTTCTTTAGCCAATTTGATTTTCTGGATTATTTCATCAACCTGAGCTTCTTCTTCAACCTGTTCGTCGACAAACCATTTCAAAAACGATTCCGTAGCGTAATCCCCTTCTTCCCTGGCACTCTTGAGTATATTGTTTATGCTGGCGGTAATAGACTGCTCGTGTTTAAAAGCATCTTCAAAAGCTTCCAGAGGAGAATCCCATGCGGTTATCGGTTTGTCTATTGAGTCAAGTTCAAAGACGTCAAGCCGGTCTTCGATAAACGCGCAAATTTTCATGGCGTGTTCAACTTCTTCTTTAGCCTGAACTTTCATCCATGACGATGCTCCTTTAAGCTGAATCGACTGAAAATAGGACGACATGGACAAATATAAATAAGCGGAATAAAATTCTTTGTTTATCTGGTCTGTGAGCGCTTTTTTTATTTTCGGTTTCAACATAATTTCAATCTCCGTAATCCATAGGTTGTGAATTATTTGCGCCGGTATATCCGGTTTTGCGTTAAAAAACTGCGAATGCATCGTTAAGGTTTTAATTTTTTCCGTACCACCTTACTTAATGAATTACACAGATATTATTAGATACATAAACTGTGTTTCGGGTATAAAGTCTCCTTTATTTAACTGTTTCAATCTTCATTGACCTGAAGTTCTACCATTTTTGTCGCTACTCCGGGTATTAGGTCAAGTTTGCGTTCAAATTCTTTCTGCTGGTCTTTGCTTCCCACAAGTTCAAGGAACAGCAACCCTTTATTCGAGCAATTCTCAAGAACGCCGTCGTGAATGCCGAGCCGTGTTTTTATTATACATCCCCAGGCAGTAAGAAGTTTCTGCACCTGTACGGCAGTTTCCTGCCGTTTGCCTATTAATATGAGCATAACTGTTTTTTCCAATTTATACCCCTCCATTTTTTAAATTCCATGGATTTATAAATAATAAATTAATCCGATATTCAATACAAGCAATTTTTGCAGATACTGCATATCCCGCGGTTAGTTGTCTATCCTGACATATACGCCGTTTTCCAGACAATAGTTGCGCAACATCAAATTAGCCCATTTGTATATACCTTTACCCGAAAAATCGGTTGCATCAAAACAATCGATAAACTGAAAATAATTGTCGTATTCATACAGCCATTTTTTCTGTTTGGCGTCAAGTTCTATTTGTTTTTGGTTTTGCCGGTTTGCTGGCAATACTTTATTTTTTGCTTCCCGAAGCTGTTCCGCTTTGCGGGGCATATCTATTTTATCATAGATCAGGGCAATGCTGTCATATCCTTGTTCAATGTTGCGGGAAAGCAGGATAATTTCAGCTTCCGCAAGAGCGCTTTGCGTTTTGTCTTTGTTGCCAAGATATGCGTGTGTTTTTGCAATTTCTAAAAGCGCGTACCAGTTCTGCGCCGATTTTGCCATATCCTGAGCTCTATCGAGATGAAATTCCGGCATAAGCGCAAACCTCTGGATCTGGGGAATTACGGCTATGGCGCTTGCCAGAGCTATCCGCTGGCGCATATCACCGCCGGTATCGCCCATAATATCCTGCGCGGTTATTATAATCTGTCGCGCTTTATCGTATTCTCTCACAGCAACCAACCCCATAGCCGCGTCTATACAACCGTGCAAATTTTGCGTTTTTACGGCAATATCGCCGGCTGAGCTGAACGAATCCGCGGCAGAAGATAAATCTTTGTGCGATAACCTGTCAAATCCCTGGCCTAAATAGTTATCCATCTCTTTATTAAGGTCTTGCGGATATACGGAAAATACGTATGCCGATAAAAAAACAAAACTATAAAATATAAATTTTTTCATAATCTCCTGCAAATACGGGATGTATTTTTCTTTATGGAGTTCCTGCTTATTTTTCTAATTTTTAAATTAAAATATCTTTAAGTCAAGCCTATTTTTTGCAGGAACATCTTTAATTGATAATAATACAACCCGCATAACTTGAAATATGCTTTGCGCTCGTATTTGTAGCCGACAGTTAATCCATTCGGATACTGTTTTTAGTCAGATAAAAGCGGGGCGGTTGGGACGATAATAAGAGAGGAGATGAAACAGCCCCCATTTTTAGTACCAGTTATAACTTAGTGTTTTCCTCCGGTTGTGGTTTTTGAATACCGCTCTGGAAACAGAGAGAAGCCGTAGGCTGATCGATGTTTCCAGATATCTCAGC